>Ga0129301_1001529_pt1 | contig 11020 bp, 9 predicted proteins | sample ConPoolayeHmetaG_FD_94489 | JGI IMG/M metagenome (GOLD analysis project Ga0129301, IMG submission 94489) | Hot spring microbial mat communities from California, USA to study Microbial Dark Matter (Phase II) - Cone Pool mat layer H metaG ...
GATGACGGATCTCCTTTAATGATAAGGATATTCGTAATTCAGAGTTGGCACGCTAATTGCATATATAAATAATGCCTATTTAATGGCAAAAATCCTCGGTCCTTGGGCCGAAAAAAAGGAGGTTTTTAAATGAAGCGTAAAGGTTTTACTTTGATTGAGATGCTGATAGTCGTGGCGATTATCGGCATCCTGGCTGCCCTTCTCATCCCCAACGCCATGGCTGCTATTCAGAAGGCCAAACAGAAAGGCACGATGAAAGACATGAACTCCGTGTCTACAGCTGTTATGGACTATATTACTGATAAAGGATATGCCCCGACAGCCCAAAATAGTTGGGGTACTTTCACAACTTCATTTATCTCTGCGCTGCAGGGGTTTTATCTCAAAGTTGTCCCTACGAGAGACCAGTGGGGAAATGAGTTTTATGCACTTTGCGGCAGCGGCTCCAGTTTGACCAACGTCAGTTGTTCAGCAGATGATGATTATGTTATCGGTTCTCCGGGCAGGAACGGGGACTTTACTGAATTTACCTACGACCCAACTTCACCAGGCTCAGGCTATTTTGAAATCACAGGAATGGCCTCGTTTAATAACGACCTGGTAATTTGGAATGGCTCCTGGATTCACGCACCTAAGACGGGGCAGCAATAAGCTAATTAAAATTATCTAATCCCAAGTTTCCAAAAAAGCATGTGATGAGGCGGCAAGAAACTCTTGCCGCCTTTTTTATTATGATGGACTTTTATAAAAGTTCATTAAAGTAAACGAAGGGAAAATTATTTTTAATTCTTTTCATTCGCTGAGATAAGAGGCAATTTTATTTTTTGGGTCGTCCTTTCAGAAGTTTATAAAATAAAATTATAAAAAACAAGATTTTTTAATTTTTTGTAATCAATATAAATAGATTTAAAATTCTTCAATTCATTATATAATTTTGATTTCCAAAAATATTTAAGAATAAAAAAAGAAAGTTGAAAGCGAAGAGAAGTCCAATCTTGTTTGAAATCATTTTTATTTTAGCCATTTTAGCTATTAACCTTGCCTTATTTATGCCAACGCTTTACGGAGATTTTATTTGGGACGATAAATACTTCATATCTGATAATCAGCTCATCCTTGGTCCGAATTTTTTAAGGCATTTTCTTTTAAGTCCTTATGGCGGCCCCTCCGGCTTTGATGAAAACAGCCTTTTATTAGGACGAGCCATAAATTTTTATCGACCCCTGACTGCTTTATCCTATTGGCTTGATTATAAATTATGGGACCTGAATCCTGCTGGCTTTCATTTAACCAATATAATAATTCATTCAGCATCAGCTGTCATTTTATATTGTATTTTCAGGCTGTTGGGGTGGAGTTCTCTTCTGGCCTTTTTGCCTTCATTGCTTTTTTCTTTATTTCCGCCGCACTTTGAAAATGTTTCCTGGATATCAGGCCGGACCGATTTAATTTCGTTTTTTTTTGGTTCATTAAGTGCCCTTTTTGTCCTTTTCTATCTTAAAAAGCAGAAATTTCCTGCAATCCTTATCTCTTCTTTTTTTTATCTTTTGAGTTTACTGGGAAAAGAAGTTGCGGTAATGCTTCCCTTTATTTTTGTCGCCTTTATTTGGCTCCATGAGAAAAATATATGGAGAGCAGGCTATAAAGGATTGGTTTATCTACCAGCATTTTTCATCTGGTTTATCTTGCGTCGCCATGCTCTTGGGCCAGTTAATTTAGAGACGACAGGAAAAACTATTGAAGATTCTATTTCAATTTTGGGCTTCTATGTATCTCGCACAATTTTTCCTTTTAATATGAGCATCACCGTCGATTCCCAATATGTTTTTGATAATAAATTCTATTTTGTTGCTGGGGTTTTTTTTCTCTTAGCTCTGCTTCTTCCTCTCATTCAGGTTTATTTCAATAAAATAAATTGGTTTCCCCTTCTTCTCTGGCTCAGTTCATATTTTCTTCTTATTTTACCTTCTATCATAATTATATTCTTTCCATCAACGGTCTCTTTTGTCGCCTGGAGATTTCTCTATTGTCCTTCAGCCGTGGCGATTGGCGGCGGGCTTTATTTTCTCAGAAAACTGTTAAAAAAGGATCTTATAATTTCAGTATTGGTTGTTATTCTGGCCTGTCTTTATGCTGTAGAGCTCTATCCGCGAGCTACTCTCTTCGGAAATGATGAGAAAGGATTTTGGTTAGGAATTAAAAATAGCGAGCGAGAAGACATTCTGGCCAGATATAATATAGGCTTTCAATATTTAAACTTCGATGAAAAGAAGGCCCTCGAGATCTTCCAAAGGATTCTCAATGAGCGCCATCATCATATGCATGAGGCGTGCGAGATTAGAATATATGAAGAATTAGCTAAGTATTATACTTTTAAGAATGAATTTGATAAGGCGAAAGGCTATTTTAATCTGCTTTTTCAAAAGCGGCCTGTTCAATCCCAGCATACTTATTTTAATTACGCTTATTTTTCGGCCTTACAGGGAGAAAGAGAAAAAGGCGAAAAATATATTAAAGAAATGCTTCGCCTTTTTCCCCAGAATCATCTTGTCCTCATCCACACGGTTAATTTTTACCTTTTATTGAAGGATTATAAGAGCGCCCTCGAATACATTAAAAAAGACTATGAGTTATTTCCTAACCGGAAAACAAAACGTTTTCTTTCTAAAATAGAAAAATTGGTAGAAAATAAAAATTAGTCAGATTTTTCTATTTTTTCTTCCGGCCAGACAGGCTTCAGGCGCTTAAGATAATTTTCGGTCAGGCGCATTATGATATACTTAATTTCGATCTGAGTCTCATCCAGTTCTAAGGATCTTTGAAGATACCAAAGGGCTTCTCTTACCCGATGAAATTCATTAATATAAAAGAAAGCTATTTTATTAATAAGTTCGACGGAAGAAGGATTATTTTCGATATATTTTTGGATTATTTCCTGGGCCTTCTCTGCCCGGCCATTTTTCAGATATAGTTTAGCAAGATGGAACGTTGCCTTTTCGTCGAGTGGAGTTTGTTTTTCCCTGTTCGCAAGAAGTTCGATAGCCCGGGGATAATTTCGATGTAATTCATAAAAAGTTATTTTCTCGTCCAAACTGAAGTTAAAGAGCTGTTCTTTAATCATAAGAGTATTTAATTCGGCGAATTCCTTGGAAAATTTTTCTTTCATTATTTTTTCCAACGAAATGGCATCAGGCCATTTCCCCTGGGCTAAATATAATGAATAAAGCTCTCTATAATTTTCTCTCATATCTGGAAAGGTTCTGATATTTTCTAAAAAGAGTTTTTCAGGTTCCTCCCAAAAACCCAGAGCAATCTGAGCCGTTGCTCTTTTGGCTCTTATAAAGACTTGCATATAAGAGGCGGGCTGCCCGCCCGTTTGCTTAGTAAGGGCTTCTATACTATCTAACCAGCGAAAGACATCTTGATAATTAGCTCTGACCAGCTCCAAATCGGAGTATAATAAACTAACTAAAAGAGCTACTTCCCGAGGCATTTTCATAAATAGTGTTTGGTTGAGAACTAATTCAGCGTCAATATAATTCTTTTGCCTGAATAGAGCACTGGCCAGCTGGAAACTGGCATGGGCATCATGGGGAGATATATCGACCGCTTTTTGCCAGAAAATTATTTCATGACGATAATCTCTGCTTAAAAGAACGACCCGTGGGATAAAAAGGAGCAATAGAATAAAGACCAAAGCCGAGCGAAGTTTTTCTTTAAGCTGGCATATTTCCTTGCATAGAAGCCAGAGAAAGCCCAAAGCAGGAATCATCATATAACGGGCATAGGCCCGATAAGGAAAAAGTTGACTAAAGACAAGTGCCGAATGTCCTATAAGAAAGAAAAAAATTAGGGCACCGGGAATAAAAGCGTTTTTTCTTTTTCGGGATAAAAAAAGAACTGTCAAAAGGGCCAAGAGGCCTAAGGAAGCCCATAGAAAATATACGGGCTTATTAAGGTCAAAAGAGGAAAGAAAACGAGGGCCACCTAAAGGGAAAATTATAACTTTTGTATAATAGCCGATAGGCCCAATAGCCGTGACAATGAAAGAAAAAATGTCTTTTGGCCAAAGAATCGGAATATCTCTGATGTGCAGAAGAGGACCTTTAATTAAAAAATAAGAAGCAACGATGAGGGTATTGGCAGCGTGAAATACAAAATTGATTTTTTTGTGAAGTTGATATTCAGCAATAATAAGAATGGGTAAAAAGAACATAAATGATTCTTTGGAAAAGATTCCCAGAGCAAGAAAAAGGAACAAAAAACAAGAAAATATTTGTCATTTGTTCTAATGTAGCGGTCAAGAAAAATAAAACATAGACCGGAAAAGAGGAGGAGCAAAAGGTCACTCCTTCCCACAATCCAGACTATATTGTCAACATGAATTGGAAAAATAGCAAAAAGAATGGTGGTGATTTCAGGAAAAGAAGAAAAATCATATCTTTTTTTTAAGAATAAGTACCAAGCAGAAAGAGCAGCCGAAAAGATAATTAAGTTAACCAGGCGAAGGTTGATTGGATGAATACCCCAAATCTTATTTTCTATCCAGAATGAGGCCATCAGAAATGGGCGATAATAGAAATCTACACTGCCAAGTCCTACTTGCTGGCGGAAATAACTGGAAGTTAAAGCTGAAGAAAATGGCTGCTTTTCGACAAAGAAAGGATTATTATCGAAAAGAACTTTATCGTCCCAGATAAACGGATATTTCAGGGAGGGCCAGTATAGACCAAAAACTGTAACCCATAGGATAATTAAAAAAATTGACTTTCTTATTTTCATAGTTAAATTTTAATTCTGTTTATCAAAAAATCAACAATTATTTTATCATTTTTAAGATTAGTTTAAGTTATTACTTAACTAACTCTGTAGGTTTAAGCTCAAAATCAAAGGTTCTGACCTTAATTCTGATTTTTCCCTTATGTTTTTTTTCTGGGGAGAAAAACAAAAAATGATATTGCATGGGAGGGAATGATGTTACAGTATAGCTAGTCGAAGGCTTAAAGAGTTTATACTTTAGATTCTTGACAGAATTTTCGTCAATCTCATTCCAGCCAGGGACTACCTCAATGAAAGATGGTGGATGAGAGTTAAGAAAATAATTCGCTTCTTTTGTTAGGAGCTGAAAATTATTGAGGCCCATCAGATCAACGACAAAGGCTCGACCAAAATAACGAGAAGCCCCTGCGTCTATTACCCAAACAGTATCGGTAGAAGAGGCGCGAGAGAGAAAGAGCCCGATGGCAACCTGAACATCGTCTATATTTCTTGTATCATTAGCTAAGTGATGAAATCTTCTTGGAGCATGAATGATAATAGTCAAAAGAGATAAAAAAATAAAAATAAAAAACAGTATCTTTTTGATTGTTAGGCTGAATTTTGGTCGAAAATAGGAGGCAATAACCACAGGTAAAGCAGCAATTAAAAGAGGTAAACTGGGTAATATATATCTCTGGTGGTAAAAAGCTTTTGGGTCGACGGGGGGAATTAGATAAAAGGAAACGAAGCAATAGGCAAGACCACAAATAAAAGAGGAAGCAGCCATTCGTTGTGGGAACAATGAATGACGTGAATAAAGAAAAAATAAAGATATTATTAGAGCGCCAGCCATTATTAGAAAAGAGGTGATGATAGCGATCTCAGGAAAGAGCTGGCTTAATCCAACATAAAATGATTTAAATGATGACCAGATAGAGGAATTAGCTTTAGCATAATAGGTGGCTGGGAAGGGAAGACCTGATATTCGCCAGTTCCGGATCATTATCACGCGGGAAACCTTGGAATCTAAGATAAGAGGGCTCAACAATCGAAAGGAGGAGAAGTCGTAAGAGAGCAAAGAATATAATAATCAAGCACGAGAATCTATCTTTATTGAAAGAATTTATCTCAGTAAAACAAAACGAATCTATTTTTTTACCTGATAGAGACGCCATCTGCCGTCCTGATTTAAAGATTTTAATTTTGCATTTTGGGCAAAAATTGCGCGTACTTTTTCATCACCGCTTACGAGGATAAAGTCAAAAAAGGTAAAGTCGCTCTCGCGAACAAGCTCTGGAAACCATTCTAAAGCCGGCGTCCAGGCCGGACGCCTTTTTTCTTTATAGACAACCAAGCTGGGCCCAAAATCGGCGAAGGAAAAATTTAATTCTCCGCCTTTAATAACCTGGCCATAAGCAAAAATCTGAACAAAAGGACGGCCGCGAACTAGGTCGCTTTGCTTGAGAAAGCTAAGACCAAGCAGGCGTGATTTCTCTGGTAGAAGATCTAATGCATCTGATAGACCAGAAAGCTCATATTTTTCGAAAGCCTTCCAGGTAGTGGCCGTGATGAAAATCATAAAGGTCAAAAGGACAATTGAAAGAATAGAGCGCAGGCTTAAAGATAATTTAATGGGTGGCGTAGCAAGAAGCATGAAGACTACAGCGGGAGGGACCCATCTTTGGGCAAAACGGATAGTGTTTGTGTGTTTGTCAGGAAGAATCAAGGCCAGGAAAAATAAAAATGCGGCGAGATACAAGAAACACATATAGCAATTTGAAGATAAATTTTTTTTATTTTGCCAAATGGAAAGTCCTATCCATCCTATGATTAGACATAAGATGATAGCTTCTTGAGGCCCTCTTATAGCGCCCAGGGCCGCATCTACAAACCAAGCAGGTGAAAGCCGCTGGAAAGGAGTTGTTGCCCAAATTGTCTCAGACCTAAACCCATAAGAAGCAAGTGTAGGATACCATATTAGCCCCAATCCAAGAAAGGGAATTAGTCCTGTCAGCTTCAGCTTATTTTTCTTAAGAGTCCGGTTAATTAAACAAAATAAAAAGAACCATGCTGCGCTCAATATGAGCCAGAGTATATGGGCAAAATAAAGAAAAAAGCCTAAACCTAAAGAAAATGCTATCGTCGCCTTCTTCGATTTCATTGTTTTCTCTAAAAAATCAACCCAGAGCATAAAAATTATCCACCCGGTTAAAAACTGAAAAAAGCCCCAATAAAGAATGTGGGAAAAAATAAAAATCGAGCTCAATACGGCCATTTCTGGAGGGCGATTACGGCTATGTGCAAGATAAAAAATAATTGAAACAAGGATGGCAGCAATAACACCCAGGGCTATTCGACCAGCATTTGAGGGCCCAAAAAAGAGCCAGCAAAGTCCAATTAACGGATAGGGAAGGCTATAAGGTGTTAGCCAATTGATTTTATAGGGAGAATTCGCGGAATTAATAGTTTCCAGGAAAAGGCGAACTTGAGACGCGTGTTGCGGCAGGTCAGTGATAGGAGGGAATCGAGTGACAAGAAAGGGCAAGATGACAAGAAAAATAGAGACTGTCGAAATAAGCAACTTCGTTTTAAAATCCATGTTTCAATTAGTAGTTTTCTTAATTAATAATTTTTTCTAAGCTAGTATACAAAATTGGTTGCAATTTGATCTATAGGGATGAGCCATAGTAAACTAACCTTTTAAGATTAAAACCTTTAAGAAAGAAGGTGTCATTTACGATGGCTCAAAGAGATTATAAGGCATTTTTGGAAAAATGGCTAACAAGATTTTTACTGGAGGATGACCCGATAAAGGCGATGTTAGATGAGCTCTTGGCGGAGCTGATGAGGGTGGAGGCGGAGGCTAAGGTAGGAGCCCCTAAGGGCAAGCACAGCCGGGAGAGGAAGACCTATTTTTCAGGCTACAGGGGAAGAAACTTCATAGTCGATTAGGGACTTTATATTTGGTCATACCCAAGGTGCGCAATGGAGGTTATGTGCCGTTTTTTCTTGTGACGAGGAAACGTTCTGAGGCCGCCTTGATAAGTCTGGTTCAGGAAGCCTTCATCAATGGTGTCTCAACGCGGAAGCGAGAGAGATTAGCCCCGAGCTTAGGGATAGAGAGTCTTTCAGCTTCTCTAGCTTCAGAGATAACGAGGGAGCTGGATGAGCGGGTGAAGGAGTCGAGGACGAGGCCTTTGAAGGCCGAGTATGTTTTTGTGTGGATAGATGCTTTATATGAGAAGGTTAGGTTTGAGGGGAAGGTAGTGTCGGTAGCGATAATGATAGCTTATGGGCTGGATGAAGAGGGCAGGCGTGAGATAAGACGGAGGAGCCGGGTGGTAGGAGTTTTTCCTTCGGTTGAATCTTACCTTCGGCTGGCTATTTCCTACCTCATCGAACATATGGAAGACTGGGTCGATGATTATGCCTATATCAAAGCTAATAAGCTGGGTCCTATATTAGAGCAAGAAGAAAGGCTCGCTGCTAACTAAAGGTGAAATGATGGGGAGTTTACGATGGCAAAATTGCGAACAAAATTTGACACCGCCTTCGCCTGAAATAAAGAGAGAATAATGTTATTCGGGAAAATTAAAAAAGCTAAAAAGCAACTTCAACAAAATAGAAGCGAGTATCATTATTTCTTTATTTTAGAGAAAATTCCCCTCAGAGTCTCTTTCTCAGTTATTATTATCTCTTTATTTCTGCTTATTGAAACCTTGATAGCCAAAACATTTATGTTAAAGCAGGCGGGCTCATATGTCCATTTTCTGGACCCATTGAGAGTTTCGAGGAAAGAAACGGTATTTATTTTGGTCATAAGTTTTCTATTAATATTGTTTTTCATCCTTTTCCGAAAAGCTTCAGGGCCTTCAATCTGCTCCATTTATGCCTTAATAGCTTATGTGTTTTCTTTTTCTCTAATAGCTCACGTCATTCTTTTCAAAACCACCGGCTTAGGGTTAAACCGTGAATATCTACATAATTTTTTGGATAATCCAGGTGAAGACCTCAAGATGATTCTATCTCAAGTTAAATGGTTTTACGGAGCTGGCCTGATATTATTACTGCTATTTTTTATCTGGCTGGCCATGTTTTTTAAGGCTCGCTGGTTCCAAAAACTGATTTCAAGGGTTAAAGAGAAAGCCGGGAACCAGGCTAAAAAAATTGGTTTTGCCGTTGTCTTAATTTTCCTAATATTTTTAGAAGCTATGGTTCTTATGCCGCCACTCGAAAGTGTCCATCCGGCCATTAAACAGGTTCCCTTCTTTGAGCTCGCGAAAAGTTTTCTTCCTGAAAAAGACAGCCAGGAGGATAATGCCATCGAAATTCTGCCAGAAGAAAGGCTTGATAGGCCCATAATCCTGGAACCTGGCAATTCTTTTCGCCCCCTTAACGTAGTCTTAATTATCTTTGAATCACTGAGTTGGAAGTATTGCGACGTTTATAAGCCAGGTCTTGGAGTTACCCCATTTTTGGGTGAACTAAGCAAAAAGGCCCTGGTCATAGATAAGCTTTATACTGTTGACCCGCACACAACTAAGGCTTTGATTCCTATTATTGCTGGAATTTATCCTTATCCTGAAATTGGCGTATTGGAAGCCAAGCCAGGTATTTTGCCAGAGAAAGCCCTGCCTCATCTTTTAAGGAAATTTGGTTATCGAACGGCCTTTTTTCAAACTGCTAATAATTATGAAGAAAGGCCGACTGTTGTTTCCAACCTTGGCTATGAGACCTTCCGTGGGCTCTACGACCTCCCTCAACAGGGCTTTGCTTATGTTAATTATTTTGGTCGGGAAGAGATGATGATGCTTAAACCCAGCCTTCAATGGGTTGACGAAATAAGGGGCCAACCCTTTTTTCTTACTTATTTAACCTTGAGCACGCACCACGAATATGGTTTTCCTCCGGATTTTCCGGCCAAGGATTTTGGGGTAAAAAACGAAAATCAGAACCGGTACCTCAATGCTGCCAGATATATCGATTATTTTATCAAGCATGTTTTTGAAGAATTTGAAAAAAGAGGTTTAATTAAAAAAACAATATTTGTAATAGTTGGAGACCATGGAGAAGCCTTTGGCGAGCACGGTTTGACCGGCCACAATTATACCTTATGGGAAGAGGGGATAAGGGTCCCGGGCATAATTTATGCACCCTGCTTGTTTCCCAGGGCAGGTAGAATCCATGGTTTTAGGTCTGTCCTGGACATTGCGCCCACCATCTGTGAATTGCTTGATTTAAAGGTGATGGAAGGGGAATTCTTAGGCAAAAGCTTATTCTCTCCCTCAGACGATAACAGAGAGCTTTTTTACACTGGTTGGTCAAAATCGCGAGTTATGGCTTATAGGCAGGGTAAGTATAAATATATATTTCCTTATTGGAGCCCCCTTCCTGAGGTCTATGATAACCTTTCTGATGTGGATGATATGAAAAATCTTTTTAAAAATGAACCTCAAATCGTGGCTGAGGCGGAAAAGAATAGACTTAAGCTAAAACGATGGGCGGAAACCGTAATAGCTCAATATCGTCAATGGGAAAAAGAAAAGGAAGAAACTTTTCGGACTACCCAACCAGAGAGTTTTATCAAGAAGATATTGGCTAACTATGATAATTTGCTCAGTGTCTATGGCTTTGGGTTCTTCCCAGAAAGGACAGAGCCTGGAAGGACTTTTTGGGTCAGAGTGGGGATTAAATGTGAGAACAGAATCAAGAGACCCCTTAGGATCGTGATAGTAATTAGAAACGAGCCCGGCGACATTCTTTATAATCTCACTTTGCCCCCAAGATTGCCTTTAGAAAAATTAGAACCAGGTAGTTATACGACTGCCGAATCGATAGCAGTAATTCCGGCTGATTGTCCGGCAGGAGTGTTTAAGCTATGGGTGGGTCTCCTAGACGAAAGGAGAGAAGCCTACTTGAAGCCTAAGGGCACTGGATTTGAGCCCGAGGCGAGCGGCCTAATCTATCTTGGTGAGTTAACCATCTTGCCAGCATTAAATGAGAAGACAGAGCAGGAAGAAGGTGATTGGCCCCGCTGAGGCCAATTAGATTATAGTTTGATAATCTTTTCTTAGATTATGTTCTTTATTCATAGCAAACCATTTAACTAAATTTAACACAGAGGGCGGTGTCAAATGTTGTTTGGCTCTTCCGTAAAAAGTGTGGTGATTTTTAGATAGAAATGTGGTAGGAACTCCTTGAAAATAAAGGAGAAAAGAAAGGAGTTAACCTACCACAAATGACCCTTCAAAATTTTATGCTA
>Ga0129301_1001530_pt1 | contig 11005 bp, 9 predicted proteins | sample ConPoolayeHmetaG_FD_94489 | JGI IMG/M metagenome (GOLD analysis project Ga0129301, IMG submission 94489) | Hot spring microbial mat communities from California, USA to study Microbial Dark Matter (Phase II) - Cone Pool mat layer H metaG ...
ACCCCGCACCCCGCCCTCGCCGCCCTCGGCCACCTGCTCGCGGCCGGCCTTCCCCTCGCCCAGAGCGCGGTGGGAGACCCGCGGCTCGCGGAGGCCGGCGCGGCGGCCGGCACTGGTCTGGCGGTGGCGCTGGCGGCCGGGCTGCGGGCGGCGAGGCGCCAGCACGTCGGCGCTGGAGTCGCGGGGGCGGGAGCGCTGCTCGTGCCCTCCCTGCTGTCCTACCTGGTGCTGCTCCGTGGGCTGGGAGGACCGGAGGCGGTTCTGCGGATCGGTGGCGCCGTCCTCCCCGCCGGCGCCTGCTGGCTGTTTCTCTCGCTGGCGACCTGCTGGGCCGCCGACACCGGGGCCTACGGAGTCGGTCACGCATGGGGCCGGCGCAGGCTCTGGCCCGCGGTCAGCCCAGGCAAGACGATCGAGGGCGTCGTGGGCGGGCTGGTGGCCGCGGTGGTGGTGGGCCTCGCGGTTGGGCGACTCCTCGGGCTGCGTCTGTGGGTGGGCGCGCTGCTCGGGGGCGCGGTGGCCGTTGCCGGCCTGGCGGGCGACCTGTCGGAGTCCAAGCTCAAGCGGTGGGCCGGGGCAAAGGACTCGGGTCGGCTGTTGCCGGGACACGGCGGGGTGCTGGATCGCTTCGACAGCCTGCTGCTGGGCGGGCCCGTCGCCTACTACCTGCTGCGGGCCTTGGGGCCCTAGCGTCCCCAGGCGAGCCGTTCGGCGAGCGCTCGGGGAAGGCCGGCCTGCCGCATCTTCGCCTGCACGGCCTCCACGTCGTAGGCGACGCGGCGCACCTCGATCACCCCCGCCTCCGTGTCCCAGACTCCGAAGCTCGCCTGCGGATTCCCATCCCGGGGCTGCCCCACCGCGCCAACATTGACGATCTGCCGTAGCCCCTCTTTGAGAGAGATGAGCCCGCCCGACCACAGCGACAGCCGCTCGCAGAAGCGCGTCCCCGGCCGCAGCCGGTAGTGCTCGGCGACGTGCGTGTGGCCCACCAGGCAGAGGGCCGCATCCGTCGCCTCGAAGCAGCGGCGCGCCTCGCGGCAGCCGGTGATGTACTCCATGGGCTCCGGCAGCGAACCGTGCACCAGCAGCGCGCCGCTCGCCTGGGCGGTCATCGGCAGGGAGGCGAGATAGGATCGCTGGTCGGCCGACAGCGCCTCCTGGGTCCATAAAATGGCGGCCCGCGCGGCAGGGTTGAACCAGTCCAGGTCATAGCGGCCCGCCGCCGCCAGATCGTGGTTGCCCGCCACACAGGTGAAGTTGGGCCGGTCTCGGAGTGCGTCCAGGCATTCCCCGGGGTTGGGCCCGTAGCCCACGATATCCCCCAGGCAGAGCAGGCGCTCCACCCGCGGTAGGGCCGCGAGCACGCTGTGCAGGGCCTCCAGGTTGCCGTGTACGTCAGAGATGAGGCCGTAGACCATGGGCCAGCCTCGGGCGCCGCGTCGAGCCATTCTAGGGGCGAGCATGGCCGGTGTCAAGCCAGGGGAGCAGTCGCGTCTGGCGCGGCCTCGATTCCGGGGGCAGCACCAGGCAGCGGGCGCCGGTACAGCTCAGGAGGCGTCCAGGTGCCCTCGCGCCTCCGCGAGGAGGTCGGCCGCAGAGCCGCCGTCGGCCGGGTAGGTTGCGAGTCCGCAGCGCAGGCCCGGGCCCAGGCGGCCGCACACGCGGGCGGCGGCGGCAGCGGGCAGGCTGAAGATCACCGCCAACTCGCCCGGCCCCGCCCGGAAGACGTGATCGAGGACGCGGAGCTCCCGGTAGATGCGCCGAGCGGCCTTGGCGAGCGCCGCGGCCGCCCCTGGGCCGGAGGCGGCGTCCACGCCGTTGACGTGAAAGAGGGCCAGCGTGAGGGGCGCGCCGAGCTGATTGGCGCGCCGGATCTCCTTGCGCAGAGAACGGTGCAGGTGGGCCCTGCTGAAGAGGCCGGTCTCCAGGTCCACCAGGGCGTCGCGCGGGAGGACCAGGCGCGACTCGCCCAGCAGCAGCCCCTCCTCCCTCTCGACATCGAGGAGCAGCAGCCGCAGCCGCTCGAGCGCCCGCCGGATGATGCGCGACACGCGGCTGGCGCTGCGGGCGACGCGCCGGGCGATCTCCCGCTGGGTCAGATCATCGTAGAACAGCTGGCTGATGATGGTCCGCTCCAGCCTCGGGATCCGGCTCAGGATATCGCCGGTTACCAGACGCTCGACCACCCGGTCGGCCAGATGCTCCGGGTGCCCCCCCGCTATGTCCTCCATGCGCGCCGGCTCGACGAGCTCCTCGCCCCCGGGCTCGCTGGAGTCCATCTCCGCCTCAGCGTCCAGGCGCGGCGCCCGCCCCCGCCCCGCGAGCCGCCTGCGACGGCGAAGGTAGTTCTTGATGTAGCCAGAGATGACCGGGTAGGCGTAGGTCGAGAACTGGACGCCGTCCTCGGGGCGGAAGCGCTCGACGGCTCGGATCAGGCCCAGGCACCCCTCCTGCACCAGGTCGTCCGAGGCATCGCCGGCCAGCGGCGCGTACCGGGCCGCGAGGTGATGAACCAGGCCCATGTGCCGCAGCACCAGACCGTTGCGCAGCCCGACGTCCCGCGTCCTGCGGTACTCGCGCCAGATGGCAACGCTCTCGTCGCGGCGGACGATCTCCAACAGACCCATCCGGGCGTGGCGTCCGCGCGAAAACCGGCCCCCCCCGCACTCGGGCTCGCGCGCTCCTGCGAACTGCCCACCGGTTATTCCACAGGCGCTTCCGCGGCGTGAGATGCCGCATGACGCAGGGGTGGGCCGACAGCGCGACCGGATGGTCCCGCCAGCGCGCGGGGAAGACCGGCCGAGCCTGGGCGCGTCGGCGGAGGATCAGAGGCGAGGGGCAGGCACTACTGGCGGCGCTCCTCCCGCCAGGGGTCGGCGCGGGTGTGGTAGCCGCGCGCCTCCCAGTAGCCAAGCTCTTGCTCTCTGGTCAGGCGCAGCCAGCGGACCCACTTCGCGCTCTTGTACGCGTACCGCTGCGGCACCACCAGCCGCAGCGGAAACCCGTGCTCGGGGGCCAGCGGCTCCCCATCCAGGCCCCAAGCGAGCAGCACATCGGGCTCGAGCAGCTCCTCCAGGGGCAGGCTGGTCGTGTACTCGCCCTCGCACCCCACGGTCACGTACCGCGCCTCCGGCGTCGGCGAGGCGAGCTCCACCACCTCCGAGACCCGCACCCCCTCCCAGGCGCAGTCGAGCCGGCTCCAGCCCTCCACACAGTGGAAGTCGGAGACGGCGATCACCATCGGCAGCGCGCGCACCTCGGCGTAGCTGAGCCGCAGGGGGCGCGCCACCTCGCCCTCCACCCGCAGCTCCCAGGCCTCCGGGTCGAAGGCCGGCGTCGGCCCCACGTGCAGCACCGGCAGCTCCGGCACCGCGCGCTGGCCCGGCGGCAGTCTCTGGTCATCGCTCATGTGCCGTGCTCTCCCTCGGAGGTGGGGTCAGGCCCGATGCGGCCCCGGGCGCGCGGTTGCCACCGGCCCTGGCGACCCCAGGCCTGCTCGGCCCAGGTCTCCATGTGGTCGTAGTTGTCCTGCCACATCGTCCCACCACAGCCGGCCGCCCTTGCCGCCCCAGGCGCCGATGTAGACACGCGCCTGCTCAGATTCCAGGCTGTTGAAGACCACGTGATACTGCCGCCAGTCCTGGGTCGGCTCCACCTCGAGGGAGCGGAACGACAGCGGCCGCTCTCCCTCCGTCCCCGCCAGCACCTGCATTCTCACGCTGTCCGGTCGCTCGAAGTCCTCGGTCTTCAGCCACGCGCTGAGGCGATACTGTCGGTGGGGGTGCAGTCTCACTGTGCGCACGATCCGGCAGAGCCCATGCACCGGGCTCGTCTCCCCTATGCGGTCCATGCGCGCGGACGCCTGGCCGCCGCGGCTCACCTGACGGTCCAGGAAGGTGCTCTCCGCCGGATTGTCCTGCCAGTTCCAGCCCTCGAAGCGGTGGCCCTCCGCCCGCTCGAAGCCGCCCCCCGGCAGCGAGACCGGCGGGTCCGGAGACAGCCGCGCCAGCCCGTCCGCGGCGATGAACAGCGCCTCCTTCACAGGCAGCCCCTCGGCCAGGTTCGGGTCATATCCCAGGATCGCCGCGGAGTAGCCGATGGGCATGACGCAGGGGATCAGCTCCAGGCCGTGCGCCCTTGCCTCGTGCTGGAGCCGGCGGACCCTCGCCGCGTGGTCCGGCCCGGCGCGGTCCAGACGATACAGGTTCCAGTCCGACAGCACGACGGCTGTGTACCCGGCGGCCGAGGCGCGCGGGAGCAGCGCGAGCGTGTCCTGCAGAATCTCATCATCGTTCAGGGTCCGCATGACGAACAACCATCGGTGCACGAGTTCCTCCCCAGCGCTGGCGGGAGCGCCGGCCAGCCACCAGACAGCGAGCACACACAAGAGCGTTGCGCCGAACCCTTTCATCGGCCCTTCTCCCGGCCCGAAGTCCCCTCTGTGGCGCGCCGCACGCCCGACGCCTGCTCAGCCCGGCGGCGCGCCGGGGGCTCGACCTCCACCCGGGTGGCCGTGGGCCGGGCTGGTATGGGCCGGACGATCTCCGCCAGGCCCGCCTGGATGCGCTCCATCGTCCCTGGCAGGGGGATGCACTCCAGGACGATGCGCAGCCCCTCCTCCCGGCCTCCCGCGTCGTAGTGGATGCTGAAGACGATCCCCAGCTCGTCCAGCAGTCGGTCCACCTTCCGCTTCACCTCCCGCGCCCGGTGGTCAGGGAGGTAGCGGCAGTCGGTCACGAAGTGGGTGTGAATCCAGATCTCCTCTCGCCGCAGGATCTTCACGCTGCGCTGTCTCCGGCCCTCTGAGTTTCCACCTGCCCTCGCCGCCCACCTCCGCTGGCAGGCTTGCCCTGCGGCGCGGTGGAACACAGGGAGCGCCGGGGGTGACCCGCTCGGCGGCAGGAGACGCGTTGGGACACCAGGACACGGGACAGGCTCTGGCGCCCGGGGGCCACCCCGCGCGGGCGGCCCTGATCGCGGCGGGCGTGGTGCTGGCGCTCGTCACCGCGGTGACGGTGGCCAAGTTCCTCGCCGGCGACTTCAAGGACGCCGCGGTCTGGTATGACGCCGGCCGCCGGGTGCTCGAGGGCCGCTCGCTCGCAGGCCTGCCCCACTACCGCTATCCGCCCACCTTCGCGGTGCTCATCGCGCCCCTCTGCGCGCTCGGCTGGCCGGCCTTCTTCTTCATCTGGTATGGGCTGAACGTCGGGCTCTTCGGCCTCTCCGTCGGGCTGACCCGCGCGCTGGTCCGCCGCGCCGAGGACCGCCCCTCAGGGCGGCTGCTGTGGCTGCCGCCCCTGCTCGTCGCCGTCTTCGCCATCAACAACCTCTTCCTCGGCCAGACCAACCTCCTCATCATGGCCCTCGTCTACTGGTTCCTTCTCGAGCTGGCGCGGGGCCGGGAGTGGTTGGCCGGCGCGCCCCTCGGCGCGGCCATCGCCATCAAGGCCTTCCCCGCGCCCCTGCTCGCATACCTCGCCTTCCGGCTACACCTGCGCGCCGCGGCCGCCGCCCTCGCCTCCTGCGCCTTCTTCCTCCTCCTGCTGCCGGCCCCGGTGCGAGGCCTCGCGCGCAACCAGCGCGAGGTCGCCCACTGGGCCGAGCGGGTGGTCATGCCCTACCTCTCCCGGGGCCGCGCCGGCGACTGGGGCCAACACAGCGTGGACATCGGCAACCACTCCCTGCCCGCGGTCGCCCGCCGGCTGCTGATGCGCGTCGACGCCGGGGTCGCCGCCCGCCGGGGCGAGCCGCTCTACGTCAACTTCGCCGACCTGCCCGAGCGCCACGTCAACCTGCTCGTGCTGGGCGCCTTCGCCGCGCTCGGCGCGGCCTTCGTCGGCGCCTGCGGGCTGCGGCGACCCCCGGACCCGGGGGCCCAGCTCCTCGAGCACTCCCTCGCCGTCGTGCTCGTCCTGCTCACCTCCGCGCTCGCGTGGACGTACTTCTTCGTCATGCTGCTGCTGCCCATCACCACGGCCCTCTGGCTGCTCGGATCGCCGGCCCGCACCCGCGCCCCGGCGCGCCGGACGCTGCGCGCTGCGCTGGTGATGCTGGTGGCCGCCATCGTGCTGCTGTACCCCGCCGCCCGCCCCACCCAGCTCGTGCGCGCTGCCGGCAGCCTGTGCTGGGCGACGCTGGCCCTCTTCGCCGGGCTGGCGCTGGCGCGGCGGGATCTGCGGCACGCAGAGCTCAGGCGCTGAGCCCCAGCAGCCTCGCCATGGTGTCCCCGAAGACCTTGGCCTGCACGGCGGCGGGCAGCCCCAGGGCGGACATCGTCCGCTCGTAGTCGTTGACGACGTCCTCGAGGTACTCCACCGGCACGTCGGACCCGTAGACCACCTTCTCCCAGGCGTGCCGGCCCTCGGGGTCGCGATACTGGCTGGTCTCGGTCCACCACAGGATGGACTGGAAGAACTCGGGCGGGCGCATCTTCAGGCTGGAGCCGCTCAGGTCGAAGTACAGATTCGGGTTCCAGCGGCAGGCCATCCCCGCCTCCTCGAACCACGGGTTTCCGAGGTGGGCGCCCACGATCGCGAGGGCGGGAAAGGCGCGGGCGATGGTGTCCAGGCAGATGGGGCGGTGGCGCTCGTTGTTCACATCCCGGACCCCGTCCTGTGGCGTGCGAGCGACGATGCCGGTGTGGAACAGGCACACCAAGCCCAACTCCTCCGCCTCCCCGTAGACCGGGTAGAAGGCATGGTCATCGTAGCGCGCCGGGGGCCGGATGAACTTGAGGCCCCGGAAGCCCTGTCGGTGGAACTCCCTGACCTCCTCCGGCCCCAGCTCGCCCAAGGGAAAATGGGCGAAGCCCACGATGACCTCCGGGTGGTCCTCGATGGCCTGGGCCACCCGCGGGTTGCCGTCCTCCCAGTCGAACCAGAGCGACCCGTTGAGGCAGATGCGGTCGAAGCCCAGCCGCCGCTCTTCCTCGATCAGGCGCTCCACGAACCCCTCCTCGGGGCTGATGTGCACGTGCGCATCTATCCTCATGGTCTCACACTCCCTTCCCGAGGCCTGCTGTTCTCGCCGGCTGCCGGCCGCCCCTGCCGTCGCCGTCGGCGCGCCTGTGGGCCGGCGGCCCGCGCCCCCTCGCGCGGGCTTGCTTGTGGGCCGTCCCGGAATGTGGTAGCATGGAGCCGGAGCCCCGGAGAGGTGGCCGAGTGGCTGAAGGCAGCCGCCTGCTAAGCGGCTACAGGGCCAAAAGCTCTGTCCCGGGTTCGAATCCCGGCCTCTCCGCCATCGCGCGCTGGGGCGACCTCGGGACGGCCGAGGCCGGGCATCCGGGGCCGTGCTTGCCACGGCCCGGCCTTTGTGGTACCATACTACTGTCGGCGCATGTGGGCCGTGGGCCGTGGAACAGCTTGTCTACGTCAACGGAGAGTTCGTCCCCAGCGAGGAGGCCAAGGTCTCTGTCTTCGACCGCGGCTATCTCTACGGCGACGGGGTGTTCGAGGGCATCCGCGGCTACAACGGCCGCATCTTCCGCCTCGACCAGCACCTAGAGCGTCTCTACCAGGGCGCGCGGGCGATCGCGCTCGAGGTGCCCGCGAGCTTCGAGGAGCTCAAGGAGATCATCCTCGAGACCGTGCGGCGCAACCGCCTGCGGGACTGCTACGTCCGGGTGGTGGTCAGCCGAGGGCGGGGCGACCTGGGGCTCGACCCGCGCAAGTGCACCTCCCGCGCCAGCGTGGTCGTGATCGCCGACAGCATCGCGCTCTACCCCGAGGAGGTCTACGAGCAGGGGCTGGAGGTCATCACCTGCGTGACCCGGCGCAACCTGCCCACCGCCCTCAACCCCCAGATCAAGTCGCTCAACTACCTGAACAACATCCTCGCTCGGCTCGAGGTGAACCGGGCGGGCGCCCACGAGGGGCTGATGCTCAACCACCTCGGGCATGTGGCTGAGGCCACCGGGGACAATGTGTTCCTGTGGCGCCGCGGAGAGCTGGTTACCCCCCCGGCGGCCGCGGGTATCCTGGAGGGGGTGACGCGCCAAGTGGCGCTCGAGCTGGCGGCCGAGATGGGGCTGCCGGTGCGACAGGGGATGATCACCCTGTACGATGTCTACTCGGCCGACGAGTGCTTCCTGACAGGCACCGCCGCCGAGATCGTGCCTGTCTCGCGCGTGGATGGGAGACTGATCGGGGACGGCAAGCCGGGCCCGATCACCAAGCGCCTGATGGTCCGGTTCAAGGAGGTGACTGTCACTGAGGGCGTGCCGGTCGGCTGAGCGGGGCATGATGCGCCAGCGCGGCCGCGCGGCGTAGGGGGGCCACTCGGACTGGGGCCCAAAGAAGGAGGAAGAGATGGCGGACGGCGAGATTCTGCAGCGCTTCACACCGCCTGCCATCCGCGTCGTGCAGTACGCGAAGGAGGAGGCCCGCCGCTTCCGCGGCAACACCGTCGGCACCGAGCACGTGTTGCTGGGCCTCATCCGCGAGCAGGACGGGGTGGCCGCTCGGGTCCTGGAGCGGCTAGGCGTCAGCCTGGGCCGCGCCCAGAACGAGATCCGCCGCCAGATGGAGATGATGGACGCCCGCGCCCCGGCCCAGGGCTCCCGGAGCTGGAGCGCGGGAGCCCGCCGCGTGCTCGAGCTCGCCCTCGACGAGGCGCGCGAGCTCAACCCCAAGCTGGGCCTGCCCAACTTCGTGGACACCGAGCACCTCCTGCTCGGGCTGGTCCGCGAGACCGACAGCACCGCAGTGCGAGTGCTGCGCGCCCTGGGTGTGGACCTCGACCAGGTCCGCCGCGAGGTGGTCAAGCTCCTGGGCGGCTCCGCCTCCGTCGCCCCCAGCGGCCGCACCCGCTCCAGCACCCCTGTGCTCGACGCCTTCGGGCGTGACCTGACCAAGCTCGCCGCCGAGGATAAGCTCGACCCCGTCATCGGCCGCCACCAGGAGATCCAGCGGGTCATCCAGATCCTGAGCCGGCGCACCAAGAACAACCCCTGCCTCATCGGGGAGCCCGGTGTGGGCAAGACTGCCATCGCCGAGGGGCTGGCCCAGCGCATCGTCAAGCGGGAGGTCCCCGAGGCGCTGCACGGCAAGCGCGTGATCGCGCTCGATCTCGCCGGGTTGGTGGCCGGCACCAAATACCGGGGCGAGTTCGAGGAGCGCATGAAGCGCGTCACCGACGAGATCCGCAAGGCCAGCGGCGAGGTGATCCTGTTCATTGACGAGCTCCATACCCTCATCGGCGCCGGCGCCGCCGAGGGGGCCATTGACGCCTCCAACATCCTCAAGCCCGCCCTCGCCCGGGGCGAGCTCCAGTGCATCGGCGCCACCACCCTCACCGAGTTCCGCAAGCACGTCGAGCGCGACCCCGCCCTCGAGCGGCGCTTCCAGCCCGTCATGGTCGAGGAGCCCACTGTGGACGAGACCATGGCCATCCTCAAGGGGCTGCGGGCGCGCTACGAGGCCCACCACCGGGTCCGCATCGAGGACGAGGCGATCAGCTCCGCGGCCCGCCTCTCCGCCCGCTACATCTCCGACCGCTTCCTGCCCGACAAGGCCATTGACGTCATGGACGAGGCCGCCTCCCGGGTGCGGCTCCAGCTCACCGAGCCGCCCGAGGAGGTCAAGCGCCTCCGCCAGGAGCTCGATCTGGTCTCTCGCGAGCTCCAGAAGGTGGTCAGCGTGAGCCCGCTGGAGCGGGACGAGGCCGACTACCAGCGGGGCCTCCAGCTCCGGGACGAGCGCCACCGCCTGCGGGAGCGGCTGGCGGAACTGGAGGAGACCTGGCGGCGGGAGCGCGCCGAGGCCCGCGACGTGGTCCGCGAGGAGGACATCGCGCACGTCATCTCGGTCTGGACGCGCGTGCCCGTCTCCCGGCTCGCCGAGGGCGAGACCGAGCGTCTGCTCCATATGGAGGAGCGCATGCACGAGCGCATCGTGGGCCAGGACGAGGCCGTCCGCGCGGTGTCCCGCGCCGTGCGCCGCGGCCGCGCGGGCCTCAAGGACCCGCGCCGGCCCAGCGGCTCCTTCATCTTCCTCGGGCCCACCGGCGTGGGCAAGACCGAGCTCGCCCGCGCCCTGGCGGAGTTCCTCTTCGACGACGAGGACGCGCTGATCCGCATAGACATGTCCGAGTATCGGGAGCGCCACACCGTCTCCCGCCTCATCGGCGCGCCCCCCGGCTACGTCGGCTACGACGAGGGCGGACAGCTCACCGAGGCCGTCCGCCGCCGTCCCTACTCGGTGGTGCTGCTGGACGAGATTGAGAAGGCCCACCCCGAGGTGTTCAACATCCTCCTCCAGGTGATGGAGGACGGCCGGCTCACCGACGCCCACGCCCACGTCGTGGACTTCCGCAACACCGTTATCATCATGACCAGCAACATCGGCACCAGCTCCGTGGACACCACCGTCGGCATGGGCATCCGGCCCGCGGGCGCCGACGCGGAGGCCGACGGCTACCAGCGCATGAAGGACAACGTCCTCGAGAAGCTCAAGCAGACCTTCCGGCCCGAGTTCCTCAACCGGGTGGACGAGGTGATCGTTTTCCACCCCTTGAACGAGGAGCAGATCACCCGCGTCGTGGAGCTGCTCCTGGCGCGGGTGGCCGAGCGGCTGGAGGGGCAGGCGATGAAGCTGGTCGTCAGCGACGAGGTCAAGGCGCTCCTCGCCCGCGAGGGCTTCGACAGGACCCTCGGCGCCAGGCCGCTGCGGCGGGCCATCCAGAGCCGCATCGAGGACCCGCTCTCCGAGAGCATCCTCCAGGGCAACTTCTGCCCCGGCGACACCATCGAGGCGGTGCTCGAGGACGGCCGCATCGCCTTCCGCCGGGCCCAGGAGCTGGCCTCGCTCAGCCGCTGATTCGGGGCCCCGCCGGCCCCGTCGGGAGGACAACCACGCGGCCCCCGGCCAGGCCGGGGGCCGTGCACACTGGGGGACGCGATAGCGAGGCAGAGGGCGAGGTTCATGTGCGAGCGCTGCGGCGCCGAGGCGGCCCAGTGGCACGGCAAGTGCCCCGCCTGCGGCGAATGGAACGCGCTCGTCGAGCACCG
>Ga0129301_1001531_pt1 | contig 11002 bp, 12 predicted proteins | sample ConPoolayeHmetaG_FD_94489 | JGI IMG/M metagenome (GOLD analysis project Ga0129301, IMG submission 94489) | Hot spring microbial mat communities from California, USA to study Microbial Dark Matter (Phase II) - Cone Pool mat layer H metaG ...
CAGCATATCTGTCAAGGGTCACTTTCAAAAATTCTCTTGTAACTTTCGGGTTCAAAAGGTCCACGTAACTTTCGCCATTGTACCAGTTGCTACGTTGAGATATTTCAATCCTGAATTGGAGAAGGACCCCTTTTCCAGTTATGTCTCTAAGTTTCTGTATACGTTTATAATTTTTGATTTTAGTACGTAAGGAAAATTGAACTTCGAAGACGCCGAGAACTGAAGGGTCACGCAACGCTTTAGGAACCTCTTTTTTGGCTATTTCGCTCATTCTTATTGACCGGGCTCGATAGTTGTCGCCCTTTGCTGGAACAAAACCTCCTGCGAAACCGCTTGGCCATTTATCCTCATCGTAGAGCCAAGATTCCACATTGACTTTTTTTCCTTCTTCTAAGCACGCTCTGATACAGTCCATCCATTCTTTAGAAAGATACGGAGTTGCAAGTCCAACACGGGAATGCATGAAGTATCCGCCGAACCCCTTGTCAGCAAACTCTTGAACTTGCCAACGTAGCTCTCTAATGTCTAAAGCGTCATTCCATTACCAGAAAGGTGAAGGCCGATAGATCTTACCAGGATTTCTAAACTCTTCTATATTCGTATTCTTTCCCTCCCTTCGAAAAACTCTTCCGCCATCAAGATGAGAAGATAAACCATTCTGTTTATAAGAGTTGACGTGGAATTTAGATTTTGGCTTTGAGGCATGAGGCTTCCAGTCTTTAATGTCGTCAAATCTGGTTTTTGCACTTGCCCCCCAAAATATAACTTGAACCCTTATCTTGGCAGATGTATACATGGGTGTATCTATTGTTATGCAGTCAAGTTTCCAAGTTTCAGAGGCCCAGTAGTTCCCAGAGTTCGGCTTAAAGAGGATATAGTAAAGATGGTTGAAGGAACAAAGAAACGTTTGCCAGTTATGTTGAGCGACACAACTGACCCTTACTTGCCTCTTGAAGCTAAATACAGAGTAACGGGGAGATGCGTCGAGGTATTAGCTAAGAACGGTTTCCCCCTTCTCATCGTCACCAAATCGGACCTTGTCACGAGAGATATAGACATTTTTAAGCAAACTCGAACAGTCGTAACCATGACCATAACAACATTAAACGAGGACATAGCAAGAATTATTGAGCCTCACGCTCCTTCCCCAGAGGTTCGATTTGCCGCTTTAAGGAAGATTGTTGACGCAGGCATTCCAACCGCTGTGAGGATAGATCCAGTAATTCCAACAGTCAATTCTCAAAAAAGGGAGCTTGAAGCCGTTATTGCAAAAGCAGCGGAGATAGGTGTGAAACAGATAACATCCTCAACAATGAAAATCGCCTGCGGCCTACTACCAATACTCAAAAGGGAGAGACCTAGTCTATTCAAAAGGTTAACAGAGTCTTATGAAGACGGCGAATGGATCGCAGGATATAAATACCTAAACAAGGAGAAGAGGCTGAAGATCTTGAAGGATTTAAGAGCCTTGGTTCTAAAATATAGGCTTGAATTTGCTACTTGCCGCGAAGGCTTTCCAGATCTTAATACCGTAATCTGCGACGGCACATATTGGTGCAGAGCCTTTCCATGCTTTTATTAAAAGTCTGCCTTTTGTTCAAAGCTTTTCCTTTTTTAATCTCCACAACCTTTTTGCAAGGTTTTCTGAAACTTCTTACAGTCTATTTGTATCTTGCGCGCCTCTTCTCCCTCTTCTTTTTTTCGCGGCGCATTCTCTTCTTCTTCCATTTGGCTCTCATCTTGTTCTCAACTTCTTTACCTTAATAGTTTACTTGGAGATTACGCCGAGGCATATGTCAAACCTTTCCATTTAAAGGCTTTGAGAAACTCATATTTTTTCCACTTTTAAACCTTTTGGCTTAACTGTCAAGTCCTAATTGTTGAGGTCGCTTAGGGATGGGTCGGTAAGACGCGTCTAAAACCCGAGCAATTTTATAGGCTGTAACCCTGCCGACTCCTTTTATAGCTGAAAGTTCAGCTGTTGATGATGCAAAGACCTTGCGTACAGTCTCACGTTCTCTGAGAAGTCTATCCGCCAGTTTTATGCCTATCCCCGGAAGAGAAGAGACTATCTGAAGCTGCAATTTTTCAGTCTCGTCCGCTTTAGGCTTCTTTTTAATGATTGGTCTACTCGAAATCGACGATCTCCTCTTACTCAGAACATAGATTAAATTAGCTGTTTGATCAGCATTTTGGGTGAAGAAGACTTTCATTCCATAATCAAATGTTAACGCAGCTAGACCTCCGAAAAAGGACCGAACTTTTATCCTTCGATCAATCAAATTGGTAATGCTCCCCTCAACGATCATAAGGAGATTCTCATAGAACTTGCTTAGGCGGCTGGCTTGATCGAAAATTCGTTTAGAATATAGCGATTTCAGAAAGTCTCTTATCTCTTTGCGCTCCACGGCATATGCTGAGGTTATGTAGTCGCCGACCTCAAGCATGCGGTAATCAACCATAAGTCCAAATTCTTTAAGAAGATCCGGCACCCCGGAGGCTCTCTCTCGTTCATCAACGATAACGCGATTCTTTGTGAACATTAAGAACACAACCAATAAGATATCTGGCAATCTTGATGAATAAATTTTTCAGCTGAAAAAGAGCCAGCATTTATAAATTACGTTTTGTTATATTGCTGGTTTAATCTTATGAAACGGAGGAATGAAGAATGAAGGGCCATCTTCTCTGCCTTACTTGTACACTTAGAGCGGCTTACGATATCGTATCCAAATCTACTGATGAAGAAGAGCTGAGAAGAAAAGTCATGTCTGAGACGCTTAGGTGGTTAGCTGAAAATCATGCGGAGTTGTTAGAACTAAATCCGACTATCTTCCACACATACGTCTTTAGACTGTGCCAGAAAGTGACTGGAAATATGGATCCGTTCAAACCCTTAAAGAAAGCCTCAAACGAGATTGCTATGAGAATTCTTCCCCTTCTTGAACGTAGATGTAGAGGGAAGAATTATGAAGAAACTTTCAAGCTTGCCGCGTTGGGGACAATTTGCGGTAACGCTATAGATTTCGAGGTTGAGGACTACGTGATCTCAATGAGCAATATTGAGTCTTCACTTATCAGTTGCCTTCAAGAAGACCTAGCTTTGGATGATACTCATAAACTTCTGGAGGCGCTTTCAAATTCGAAAAAGGTTCTATACCTACTCGACAACGCCGGAGAAATAGTATTCGATAAATTCTTCATTGAGATCATAAAGAAACGTTACCCAGTGAAAATTTACGCAGCCGCGAAAAGTCAATCTATCTTGAATGACGCGACGGTGGAAGACGCGGGTCAGATAGGTCTAGATGAAGTTGCGGAGATTATTGAGACTGGAAACAATCATATAGGTTTAAGATTGGACGAATCTTCCGAAGAGTTTTTGAAGCATTTAAGAGAAGCTGACCTTATAATCGCGAAAGGGCAGGGGCACTACGAGAGTTTAACTGAAGTTGAGGGTATACTCTCGAAACCTATCGCCTATCTTCTTCGGGCTAAATGCGTTGTGGTGGCAAAAGCTCTAGGCGTAACGTGTCAGGCAAACATCGTAAAATTTGTGGAGCCTAAACCTACAAAATCTTAAAGATTAACCTAGCATTCTCCGTTGTTTCTTCAGCTATCTTCTGTTCTTTCTCACTCTTTAACTCCGCAACCGCAGAAAGGGCTTTAATGAGATGAGCTGGCTCCGAGGGTTCTCCTTGATAGGCAACGGTTGAGTCCGTTTCTAATAGGAGATTTTCAAGAGGGGTTTTAGCGATCACCGCTCTGTGTTCCTTGCTGTATGCGGCTGCAGGCGTGGCGGAGACATAATAGCCATGGTCTAAAAGTTTTTTAAGAACGTCTAGGGGTCCACTAAACCAGTGGAAAACTGCCTTCTCGATGCCGGTTTCTATGGTCATGTTAACACAGTCTGCCCATGCTCCTCTACTATGTATAGAGACAGGCCTATCATTTTTCTTAGATATTTCGAGAAGCTTTTGAAAGAGTCTCTTCTGTTCTTCCTTCTTCTTAATGTTCTTTCGGACATCCCTATACCAGTAATCCAAACCTATTTCCCCTACAGCAACTGATTTACTTATGTTCTCTTCTATGAAGCGCAGGCTAACTTCCACATTTGAATTGTTTAAGTTCCAAGGGTGAAACCCTACGGATGGATATATCTTAAGTTTTTCTCTGCTGTACTTGACACTCTCTTTTATGGACCAGTTGTTCGACTCATAATCAGAACCCATTGTCAGAACAGCAACTACACCTTCCTTCTCAGCTCTTTCGAGGGCGCCGTCAAGGTCTTCAATATCTTCAAGGTGTGCATGAGTATCTACAAGCTCCAACTAAGGCACCTTTTCCATTCCTCAAAACGTATCTAAAGAATAAAAAAATTTCAAAAAGAAAAAACTTTTTGCACCAAAAGAAAACCGATAAATATCATAGACCATTAATTATTTACACTAGGAAAAAGGAGGCTAAAAGATTATGTCCCAGAATAATGTTGGAGTGGCAGTGGTCGGTGTTGGATTTGTAGGCGGACAAGCCCATGTTCCAGCATTCAAGAAAATACCGGGAGCCGAATTAGTCATTTTAGGGGCGAGAACCGAGTCGAGGGTGAAACCTCTTTCGGAAAAATATGATGTGCCCTATTGCCTTGAATATGACAAAATTTTGGATAACCCGAAGGTAGATGCGATTGTTCTAGCAGTTCCTACACCTTTCCATTACGAATCAGCCATGAAAGCTATAGAAAAAGGCAAGCATGTCCTCTGTGAAATGCCCCTGGCTCCTAGGATATCGCAGGTAAAAGAGATGCAGAAAGCAGCAGAGAAGAAAAAGGTTATTCTTATGCCAGTCTTAAACTTCAGGTTTGCACCCGCCTATGTGAAGGCTAAGAAAATGTTGCAGGAGGGTGTTGTCGGCAACCCTGTCGCTGTCCATTTCAGAGAGTTCATACCTGCATCAGCATTGGCTGAGCAGTGGCCTGCAGGATCCTGGGCGTGGAACATCGAGTTAAGTGGAGGATATCCAGACTTTACACTTTCGGTCTGGTCAATCGACATGTTGAGATGGATGTTTCAGGACGATATCGTCAATGTTGAATGGATGAGTAACTACACGAAGCTAAGTGAGTTCGGCGGCATATTGGGCTATAACACGATGGGACTTGTAAAATTCTCAAAGGGAATTGTAGGTTCGCTCCATTACGGTGCAACTGTGAAAGAGTCCTCAAGCACAAGCAGATTAGAAGTCTACGGAGACAATACAAATGTTCTTCATGTGGTCTGGAATAACAAAATAGTCGTTTACGGCTCAGATCCCGAACGGAGAGAATGGGACATCTCTGTCTCAGGTACGAAGGTGTGGGGTCACCAACAACTCGACAGCCACTTCATAGAATGCATCCTAGGAAAGGCAAAGCCTATGGTGACTGCCGAAGATGCGATAAAGGCTCAGGAAATCGCTGAGAAAATTGTGAAGAAATCGTAAAGGTTACCGAAAACTCTTTTACTGACTATCTAAGTAAAAGTGCTAATAGTAACCTTAGATGAAAAATAGAAAATGTAGCCGCTCAAGTTTTGGAGATGTAAAGATTGAAAGAAAATGTCGTGAAGATAGGTGTGCTTAAGCTAGGATGCCTTGGCACTTTGCCCCTCCTCGAATTTCTTCTCGACGAGAGAGCAGAGAGAACCGACATTAAAGTGAGCACTATAGGCTCAGGGGCAAAGCTTGGGCTAGACCAATGCAGGGAATCAGCGGACTTAATGATAAAAATGGCTCCGGATATTGTCATTCTGGTAGGCCCAGCACAGGCATCTCCTGGTCCCACTGAGGCGCGTAAGATCTTGAAGACATCGGGGGTGCCGACAATCGTGATCTCCGACAGTCCCGCTAAGAAGATTATAAAAGAATTTGAGGACTCAGGTTTAGGTTACATTATAGTTGAGGCGGATTCGATGATCGGTGCCAGACGGGAGTTTCTAGATCCCGCTGAGATGGCGATTTACAACTCAGACGTTATAAAGGTTTTGGCTGTAACTGGAGCATCCAACATCATCGTTGAAGCAATAGACAGTGTAATCAACGCGATAAAATCCGATCAGAAGTTCGAACTGCCTAGATTAGTCATTGATTCTGAGAAGGCTGTTGAAGCTGCAGGTTTCCAAAATCCTTATGCTAGGGCGAAAGCTAAAGCTGCTTATGAGATAGCCCAACAAGTCTCTAAAATCACGACAGAGGCATGTTTCAAAGTTACAGACCCAAATCTTTACGTGCCCATGGTTGCTGCTGCTCATGAGATGATGCGGAGCGCGGCAAGGATGGCTGAAGAGGCAAGGGAGATTGAGAAGGCAGGCGATCATGTTATGAGAAAGCCCCATTTTAAAGATGGAACTATTGGCGGGAAACGTAGACTTATGGAAAAACCAGCAAGAAGTAAATACTCATCAACATTTATGTAAAGAATGGTTGTAAAATCATGTTTAAGCCCAGGAAAAATTTAAGGTTAGAATCTGATCCTTGCACTTCGGAATGCGTAAATTAGCGAATTTTTCGGCAATGGGCCCGCCATTAGGTTAGATTTCTAAGAATATTTTCGCGACGTATAGCGAAGAGATTATCTTTTTCTTGATAAACAGAGGTAACATCCGGGTTTATCTTCGATAGAGATTTCTGTGAATCCAGTTTGGTTCAAGAGCTGCTTCATTTCGGCGCTTTCAGGTAACGTGTCGTTCGCTACCGAGAATGAAGCCTTTTTGTGGTGATCTTTAATTTCTTGGCTGCCTAATGCGTGAGCTATGATGAGAATGCCACCAGGCTTCAAAGCTCGATTGACGTTACGCAACATTTTCTCTTTTTTCTCAAGGTGAGGAAATACGCCGAAGCATGTGACGGCGTCAAAATATGCCGGGGGCAAATCCTCCTCTTCAACGTCATGAAGTTCTACGGTGACATTCTTGAGATGCGAATATTTTGATCTGCATACTTGAACCATTCGTTCTGCAAAATCAATAGCCGTAACTGAGCCAGACGGGCCTATTTCCTTAAGCAAGAAGGGAATTAATACCCCTGTGCCTGTTCCTACATCCAGAACCTTATATCCAGGTTTCAAACCGAACCTTGATACTAACCTTTCTAAGAAGGCTGCAAGTTCCGGTGTGCAGAACCGTTGATCCCAAGTTTCTGCAGCCTCGTTAAAATACACCTTTCGGTTCATAGATGGTGCACTACAAAAATGTTGAGGAAGAGAGATTCCTTTAGACGGTCCCACAACCTCACCCTCTTTTCCTTCTAACATATAGCCATACTGCCTCTACTACAGCCACTGTGACTGCTAACGCTGTGGTTATCTGAAAAGTGGTTACTTGATTTTCCAGGATTTCTTTTTCTGTTCTGAGCTTCAATGTAGCCCTCCAAGTATTCGTTGCGTTGAAAAGTTGCTCTGCGTTATAGCGAAGCATACGAGCTAGAGTTTCAGTTCCAGGAATAGCCCCCGGAAAGTTGGTTAAGACTACGTGCTCTGCTCCTACCTGAGAGGCTATCCCTCTGCCAAACTCCACGTCAATCTGAAGGTTGTCTATGATGAGGGCTACTCCCTCATTCTGCGCCGTGTTGATTAGGTTGTTTATATCTCCAGCTGATAATGTCTCTGGCGGATTGTATGTTGCAACAACTGTAAAGCCGACTGATTCCACAAACGTCTTCAACCAATTCATGCAAATAACCTTAACAGAGGACACATGCAAAGCTTGGGCCTGACCTGCAATCCAGCTAGACACATCGTCAATTTCCGTAAGCATCTCTGAAATCTTCGCGTCTAAATCTAAATTCAGAATCTGGCTTAGGTTTCCTCCAACCCATCGGATATAGTTCTTTGCCCCTTCAGGCGTGTTGTATACGCCAGGAATGGTAACTAGCGTTAAGTTCGGGTTTCCAGCTGCTTCGAGCAAGCCTTGCAACCAGAACTCTCCAGAAATGTTTTGCCTGAACAGGATCTTCGCTTTACTAACCGCATAGACATCGCTAGGTTTCATGTCAAAGTCGGCGGGGCAGAGACCAGGTTGAACCAACACCACAACATCAGCCATATCTCCTAAGAACTCTCGGACTATGCTGCCCACTGCGCTTGTTGTACACACAATTATAGGCTTATCGGTGTAGCCATCAACTTTCACCACACTCATTCCTAGAAACATCAAAGGAAGAACAAAAACCAGACTGAGAACTGAAAATTTTATGATCTTCAATTTTTTTCCACCTCCGTTCTCCTTCTTTTAGGTGAAAGGAGAACTGCAACGGCGAATATGATTGTTGACACTAACACTATACATGAACCAACTGGGAGATCAAGAAACAAAGAGACCAAAAGGCCAGACAAGTTCGAGACCGCCCCGATCAAGGGTGAAACAATTATGACTTTCTTTATGTCTTCGAGAAATTGAAGGGCTGAAGCGGCGGGGTTAAATAGAAGAGCGTATACGAGTAAACCCCCAACGAGTTTTATGGAAACAGTCACAACCACTCCTGAAAGGAATATTATAAGGTAAATGAAAGGCTTAGTAGGTATTCCATCTGCTTCAGCCAATTTTCTGTTAAACATTATTGCGAAGAGCTCCTTCCAAGTAAAGTGGATTATGACTAATGTCGCTGCAGATAACGTGACAAGACAGACCACATCACTGTTAGTCATGGATATAATGCTGCCCCAAAGGACGTTAGCCACCTGACTGGTTAGACCTATTTCAGGGGTTAAAGTCAGAAAAACGAATGCTAAAGCCATGTTGAGGGGAAAAACTATACTAGTTATGGTGTCCACATGCAATCGGGCTTTGTCTGCAACTGGGCCTATGAGAAAAGCAGTGGCCGAAGCAAAGAGCATCCCAGTTAAAAGCGGATTCATTGAAGTAGCTACGCCTAAAGCGGCTCCAGCAAAGGCGCCGTGAGACATAGAATAGCCTATGGCTGAAAGCCTCATTCTAACAACAAAAACTCCCATAAGACCAGTCAAAAACCCAGCTAGCACACAAGACAGTAGAGCCCTGCCCATGATTGTGAATTCAAGCCATATCATTGACCTACCTCCCTCGAAAAAGTAATGGATTTATTATTTATGGTAGCAAGGACTTTCTCAGGGTTACTGTCCATCAAAATCCTTCCATTCATCATGAGCAAAGTTCTATGGCATTGTTTCAGCATACTGTGAATGTCATGCGTAACAATTATTGTAGTCAGCTCGTTCTCTTCGTGAATCTGTCTTATTAAATGGGGAATTTTTCCCCTTGATTCAGGATCTAGATTGCTGAAGGGTTCGTCTAAAAGAAGGATTTCAGGCTCCTTTGCTATGGCCCTGGCGAGCATCACCTTCTGTTGCTGTCCGCCGGAAAGCTTACCTATGGACCGACCCGCTAACTCTTCAACACCAAACAGCCTCATAGCCTCTAATGCTTTCATGCGATCTCTCTCTTCGGGCCTTTGGAGAAATCCTATCTTTCCGTATCGCCCCATTAAGACGACGTCAAGAGCTGTGTATGGTTCTCCTGGCTCCACCATAAAATCTTGGGGGACATATCCTATTTTACACCTCACCTTTCTCCCTTGAGTTGTTACATCTAAGCCGAGAACGGAGACTTTTCCTTTGAATATGGGGAGCAGACCATTTATAGTCTCCAGAAGCGTCGTTTTTCCTGCAGCGTTTGGGCCTACAACATAAACAATCTCATTTCTTTCCAGAGTCAAGTTTACATCCTTGATTGCGGGTCTATTCTCGCCTTCATAGACTGTTGAAACATTCTCGAGTTTTATAATTGGGTTCATAAGTGCTATCGCCTTATGCTCACAGACGAGTTGGCTGGATTTGACGCTATTTGATATTACTCATCATATATTTCGTAATACCGAAAGTTATTAATAAATTTTGCCCAATTAGTAATACTGGAAGGGTTTCTATGAACAGGAAGGGTGTAAGGAGATTCTCCGTTTCAGTTCCACCTGAACTACTCGAAGACTTCGACAAAACAATCAAAAACATGGGTTATGAGCGATCAAAAGCTGTCCAGCTTGCAATGCAAAACTTCTTAACGGAATATAGATGGATGAGCGAAGAAAAGGGGATTGGAGTGGGAGGTCTCATAATGATTTATAATCACGAAGCTAGAGGCTTAGAGGAGACCTTAACAGATATTCAGCATAAATATAGGGAAGTGATCTGTTCAGCCACTCACATTCACTTGGATGATAAGAATTGCCTTGAGATCCTAGCAATTCGGGGTGAAGTAAAGACGATGCGGAGCTTGGCTGAAAGACTGATGAAAGAAAGGGGAGTAAAACAACTAAAATTGGCTACTCTCAGGGTCTAGCCTTAATTAGAACTCGAACCTATCACCGCATGGGTATGTCTCGCCGAATAATAATTTTTCAGCCATGTCAAAAATAACTGATCAAAAAGACTGTGCCGAAGGATTCGACGGTATATGGGTTATATTAAAAAACATAGGGCTGGAACTTGTAGATGTTTCCGACACTATTCCAGATGAAGGTTTCCGGCATTGCTATATAAATGGCGTAGCTTCCACATCCAGCGCTCCTCAACATTTATGTGGAAGTTGATCATTTCTTCAGAGGATTAATGGAGGATTAGGTTTTGCCCGCGATTGAGGTTGGAAGAATCTGCGTCAAATTGACCGGTCGAGAAAAGGGGAAAAGATGCGTCATCGTAGACTTGATTGACAAGAACTTTGTCTTAATAACAGGACCTAAATCGGTTAGTGGAATAAGAAGGCGACGGGTCAACATAAACCACATCAAGCCCACGGAAGAAAAAATCAAAATCAAACGCGGAGCATCAGATGAAGAAGTCGCCAAAGCGCTCAGCGATTTAGGAAAGACTGAATAGCGAGTGAGCAAGGATTCCTCAACATTTTTAACCATCAACACCTTCTTTTCTTAGAGGAATACCAAATGTCAAAGATTACAGCTCCCTGGATGATAAAACGTGAACTCTTAATCAAGGCTGAAG
>Ga0129301_1001532_pt1 | contig 11002 bp, 15 predicted proteins | sample ConPoolayeHmetaG_FD_94489 | JGI IMG/M metagenome (GOLD analysis project Ga0129301, IMG submission 94489) | Hot spring microbial mat communities from California, USA to study Microbial Dark Matter (Phase II) - Cone Pool mat layer H metaG ...
ACATTTATTAATAGGATAGGCCAACGTGGGAAAGAAAATTCGGCTAAAAGCAGGTGCGATTGAAGCAACAGCTGAACTGAACGATACCAAGACGGCTCAGGCAATCTGGGAAGCGTTGCCTATTACAGGCCGCGTCAATCTCTGGGGAGACGAAATATATTTCGCAATTCCCCTTAGCCTTGAGCCAGAGACCGGGCAAGAAGTGGTAAACTTCGGGGAGTTAGGCTACTGGCCCGAGGGCAATGCGTTTTGCATCTTCTTCGGGCTCACCCCTATAAGCCAAGCGGATGAAATTCGCGCGGCAAGCCCGGTCACTGTTTTTGGCAAGGTCATCGGCGATGCCACGATATTTAAAAAGGTAGCCGAAGGAACGAAAATAACTATAAGGAGGGAGAGCAATGAGTAAAGTGATTAAAAGGCAGGCCTATTACTTCGATGAACCAGGAGAGGAAAACACGCAGTGGGTAATTGAAGCCGTTTCTAAGCGATTGGAAGCTAGCGGAATCACGAAGGTCATCATCGCCAGTACCTCAGGCAAGACCGCTGTGGAATTTGCCCGTAGTCTCAAAGGCAAGGCTGAGTTGGTTTGTGTCTCAGAGTCACCATACCGAAGAGAATGGGGCGAGCAGTGGCCCTGTCTGAAGCAGGCATTCAGGCGAGAGTTGGAGAAGCTCGGGGTTGCTATCATTGACAGAGCACCTTATGTTCTTCATAACTCGGTACTAGAGGCTGCTAGATGGCCCAATACCTCTCCCGAGCGATTGGTGAAGGAAACACTGTATAGCTTTGGTCAGGGAATGAAGGTAGCTGTGGAGGTTGCCTTGACTGCAGTTTCGTGTGGCTATATAACCCCTTATGAAGATGTCATAGGTGTTGGAGGGTCGAGCAAAGGTGCAGACACAGCCATTGTACTTCGAGCTACTTATCCTGCTTCCCTGTTTGACAAGGATCCTGCAAAAAGGCTGGAGATCAGGGAAATAATAGCCATGCCCATTTCCAAGAAGTGGTGGGACTAGCCAGGAAAGAATTTTCCAGAGCGAAGCTAGCTTGGAAGAAGGTTAATCCGGAGCTATCCTCTATTCAGCAAGCCTCTGGCGAAATCTTCAGCTTGTTTTAGGTCTCTGATATTTGGTCTGCCTCTGTTTATTCCGCCAACAAGCTTAGTTGCTCTGTATGTATCATATCCCCGGCAAGAGAATTCGCCGATAATATGGAAGCCTTTCCGTTGTAGTTTTTCTTTCAAATGCTTATCGAAGTTATGGATAACCGCTATCTTTCTTAGTCCGCTTGTAGAAAAGATGAACGCCTTTTTATTTTTGAATGTAGGCAGCGTCTCAACAAAATCTAAGAGACTCCGATGATGCTTGCCAAAATAAATCCCTGAGCCAAAACCGATTAAGTCATATTTATCTAGCATGCTGACATCCACTTGTTGTACCTGTAATAAGTCAGCACCAAGAATGTTTGCTATTACCTTAGCAACCTTTTCCGTATTGCAATGGTGTATAGAAACGTAAATTATGAGCGTCTTCATTCCTGCGGCTTTCTACTTTTCAAGTTCAAGTTTATATGAGTCGCTTCAGTTTTCAAAATAATAATTGGAGTTTGATGTGCCGCATTAATGCGAAATCTATCCCATACCTTGAGCACCGGTATTCATAGATAAGCATATCTTACCTCTTAGGGGTACCTCCAAGTAATGCCATCCCAGAAGTAGATAAGTTTCCCGCATCTGGAGCATAGAATTTGAGCCTTATTGTCATTCCCTTGCTCACGCCCCTTTACTAACCGCCGACAGCTAGAACAATAGACTTTCTTGACACAAAGTTTCATAACGCTACCTCCTTACATAACGCTACCTCCTTACCTGACTCATAAGAATCTCCTTTTGCCTTACCATTGATAAAGATTAACCGGCTCTAACTGTTCTGCCGCTGCCACTCATTTTGTCGTCACAACCAGCACACGCCATAAGCACGGGGAAGAATCTTCTTAGTTCTCTCAACTGGCTAAGTGGCTTAACCTGCCCACAGATTTTGCACTTGAACATGATTTCCTCAGTCTTTTTTCCCTCCCGTCGTTCTTTCTCTGTCAGCTCTGTTGTCATTTTGAATGCACCTCACTTCACTAATAACCACCAAGATTTGCAAAATTTTCCAAAGGCTTAATTATTTCTCCTTTTTGTCTGGTTTGAATTTGTCAGCTTCACTCCCATCTGATTGATGATTGTTGTTTTTCCTGTTGTCAGTGACATAGAAGCCAGGACCCTTGAAAATTATTGGTACGGGCGAAAAGAGACGATGAGCCTCACTTCCACAGGAGGGACAAAAAGTAGCCCCGTCATCACTAAAACGCCTCTTCACTTCGAACCGAAGTAGACATTCTCTGCATTCGTATTCATAAGTAGGCATAGAAACACCACCTCCTCTATGCGTTAAGGACTAATACTGACAACCATGCTATCTTTCTAATAATTCACATTTTGGCAACTCTCTTTTTATGAGGGATAGCAGGCTCGGGGAAACTTAGAGACATATTTTGGCGGAGATGGGTTCCCTCGAACCTGCCAATTCTTTAGGTATGCCTCCTTTTGCCATTTCAATATTCTGGTGGCGGGTAAGCAGGCGTTTTTTCCTTTTCCGGGATGTCAGTCACTAAGGACTCCGTAGTCAAAATCATGGTGGCAATGCTAGCGCCATTCTGCAAGGCAGCCCTGGTCACCTTCAGTGGATCTACGATGCCTCTTTCCACCATATCGACGTCCATTTCGTCTCTTAAAGCGTCATAGCCGATACCTCGTTTGCTCTCCTTCACTTTGTTTATCACCACCGAACCCTCACGGCCACTGTTAGCAGCTATGCAGCGAAGCGGCTCTTCTAAAGCCCGCCTCAGTATGGCCACTCCCGTGGCTTCATCACCAGTTACATCAAGTTTGTCTAGTACCGGTATGGCATTGACCAAGGCGACTCCACCACCAGGCAAGATACCTTCCTCTACCGCAGCCCGGGTAGCTGAAAGAGCATCTTCCACTCGGTGCTTCTTCTCCTTCATTTCTGTTTCCGTAGCTGCTCCCACCTTGATCACCGCCACGCCGCCGGCTAGTTTGGCTAGCCTCTCTTGAAGCTTTTCTTTGTCATAATCCGAGGTGGTCACCTCGATTTGGGACCTAATTTGCTTAATTCGTCCCTCGATAGCTTGAGGTGAGCCTTTCCCTTCCACTATAGTGGTATTATCTTTATCTGCAATCACCTTTCTCGCCCGTCCTAAGTCTTCTATAGTTACGGAATCCAGCTTTCTGCCAACTTCTTCAGAGATGACTTTTCCGCCGGTCAAGATAGCTATGTCCTGAAGCATTTCCTTCCTTCGGTCGCCAAAGCCAGGGGCTTTAACCGCCAATGGGTTTAAAGTTCCCCTGAGTTTGTTGACGACCAGCGTAGCCAAAGACTCCCCTTCCACATCTTCGGCAATTATGACCAAGTTCTTGGAGACCTGAACTACTTTTTCCAAAGCGGGTAAGATATCGTTGATAGCCGAGATTTTTTTGTCGGTAATGAGTATATAAGGGTCTTCCAGTTCCACCCGCATCTGTTCCGGGTTGTTGATGAAGTAAGGGCTAATATAACCTCGATCGAATTTCATCCCCTCAACATACTCCGTCTCAAATTTCAACCCCTTGCCTTCTTCCACCGTAATAACCCCGTCTTTTCCCACCCTTTCCATGACATCGGCAATCAAATTGCCAATCTCCGGGTCTATAGCGGAAATGGTCGCTACCTGCGCCACCTGTTCCTTACCCGCAATCGGGATAGACATTTTCTTCAGTTCGTCAACCACAGCTTGCACTCCCTTTTCTATGCCCCGCTTCAAAGCCATAGCATCAGCCCCAGCGGCGATGTTTTTGAAACCCTCGCTGACAATAGCTTGGGCTAGAATGGTTGATGTACTGGTGCCATCGCCACACTGGTCATTAGTCTTGGTAGCTGCTTGCTTTACCAGCTGAACCCCCATATTCTGAAAAGAATCAGGAAGCTCTATCTCCTTAGCGATGGAAACGCCATCGTTGAGAACCGATGGTCCTCCCCATTTCTTATCCAGCGCCACAGGGCGCCCACGCGGCCCCAGGGTTACCTTGATTGTGTTGGCTAAAGTATCTACTCCTGTTTTTAACGCCTTTCTGGCTTCTTCGCCAAAAATAATTTGTTTTGCCATCTTTCTTCACCTCCCATCATTTACTTTTCTTAGCCAGAATATCGCTTTCCCGCATGATGACTAGTTCCTGGTCGTCGAGCTTGAATTCCGTGCCGGCATACTTAGAATAAATCACCATGTCTCCAACCTTTACTTCCATAGCGATACGCTGGCCGTCGTCGGTCAGCCTGCCTGGACCTACCGCAATGATTTCACCTTCTTGAGGCTTTTCTTTGGCAGTGTCCGGCAGGATGATACCTCCTTTGCTTACCTCTTCTCTGGCTATAGGTTTAATTACTACTCTGTCTCCCAAAGGCTTAATCTTAGTCATGTTCCCTCCTTGCAGCACTTTGTGTTTTTTACTCACCAAATGATACCCTTTACTGTTGCGCTTTCCGGCTTGCTCGAATTTACTTCCGTAACAACCATCTGGCTGGTCGAGCAGCGAACCGGTTCAAGAGCAAACGCAGCCTTGATATCAATGCAACTTTGTTCGCCATGTGACCACCTCCTTTCTTCCTTAATTAAGGGAGGCTGCTCCCTATGTCATTACGAATCAATGTTGGTTTACACTTTCTCCACAGTGATTTTTATTTTGTCACCCCTTTTCAAGTCTTCAGAAGGCTTGAAGGTAACTTCCTTTAATTTGTCGGACCAACTAACTCTGAGAAGAACCTTCAAATCCTCTGTTTTCTTGACATCGGCTGTCATTTCAGACTGAACTTCACCAATTTTTACTGCCATCTAAACACCTCCTTCTTTCTTTGTATTAACAGATAAGAGCAGCCTCCTGGTTAGCACTCTAACCCTTAGAGTGCTAATTTTATTTTACAAGGAGTTGTATTAGAATAACGCTAGAGGAGCGTTAGAAATTCGTTAAAATTTAGGAGCTGGTTTTGCTGAGCAGGGTCTATGGTGGAGATTGCCAAGACATCGCTAGAACAGATTGATACTGAGGCTACACTCGGATTAATTTTGAAGAATGCCATTAAAGCCCTGGGAGGCAGCTCTGGTGTTATAGCTACCTGGAGCGAAGCCGAACATCGCTTTGTAGTCAATGCCTCCTATGGTCTGGATTCCAAGTCATTGGCTCAACTCAATCCAATGCTTAATGAGGCTGTGCCTGACCTTGCTGGCAGTAAGGAAAGCACCAACCTGCTTTCTGAGCTTTGCCCTGATTTAGCTCTGCCTACTTCTGACCAGGGTGTAAGGCAAAATCCTATAATTGCTTTGCCTCTTCGAGTTGGAGACAAATGGTTAGGACTCATTTACATTCTCAGACCTTCGAACGCGAGTGCTTTTCTGAGAACAGACCAGCCCGTCTTAGCTGCCTTCGCTGAGCAAGCAGCCATAGCCCTACAAAATGCTAAGCTAGCTCATCTTCTAGCTGAAGAAAAACGAAGGATAGAATCTGTTTTGGAGCATACTGCCGATGGCGTCATGAGTATAGATTCCCAGCGCCGGCTCATCAGTTTCAATCTAACTATGGAGAAAATTACCGGCTATTCCCGAGAAGAGGTACTGGGGAAAGAATGTTTCAGAATATTGCGTCTTCGGAGTCATGCAGGGGAAAATCTGTGCCTATTGCAATGCCCGATTCTAATGAACTCTGGGGAAGGCGGCTTAACTCTGGAACGTCAAGGAGTAATTCGAACAAAAGATGGGCGGTCGATCGATGTGACCATGGTATACTCAATCATCCGGTCTCCTGAGGGCAAAGCGATAAACGCTGTTGTGAATGTTCGAGACATATCTCAGGTTAAACAACTTGAGAATCTCAGGGAGACATTCCTTTCCATGCTTGGACATGAATTGCAGACCCCGTTGTCCATTATCAAAGGCTACGCCAGTACACTAGCTCGCAGCGATAGCAATTGGAACAAAGAAACGCTACAGCAAGGCCTTCGAGTAATAGAAGAGGAAAGCGACCGTCTTAGCAGGGTTGTGAATAAACTCCTGTTGGCCTCGCGTATCTCAACAGGGACGTCGGCTCTCAAGAAGGAACCAGTACAACTACCAGCTTTAGCCAGCAAGGTAGTGCGTCGGTTACAGGCTATGACAAATATTCACACTTTTGAATTTGACTTTGAACCCGATTTTCCTTCAGTGCTAGCTGACCCAGAGTTGATCGAAGAGGTGCTAGCCAATCTTATAGAAAATGGGATAAAGTACTCGCCGAAGGGTGGGAAAATAACAATATCAGGAAAGTTGGCCGATGGGCAGGTGAAGATAAGCATAAGAGATGAAGGCATAGGTATCCCGGCACGGGAATTACAGCACATCTTCGAGCGATTTCACAGATTGGACAATAGCCTGATGCAGACAATCAAGGGCGTTGGGCTAGGATTGTATATCTGCAAGTCCATCATACAAGCTCACGGGGGTGCGATCGAAGTATCTAGCCAAGTGGGTAGAGGCTCTCAATTTACCTTCAGCTTACCCTTGGGGCAAGACGCTTTACAGTCTAGTGACATGAGTTAGCATGGGTGGCAATAAGACGATATTGGTAGTGGACGATGAACCACGGGTGATCCAGTTCACTAAAATGAATCTGGAATTAGAAGGCTTTCGCGTTGTCACTGCCGCTGACGGGTATGAAGCCCTCGATAAGGTTGTGAAGGAGTTGCCTGACTTAGTCATTCTCGATGTCATGATGCCGCATATGGATGGCTTTGAAACGCTGAAGAAAATGCGCGAAATCTCAGCAGTGCCCGTCATTTTCCTGACTGTTAAAGGCATGGAATTTGACCGCGTCCGCGGGCTAGACCTGGGTGCCGATGATTATATGACCAAGCCTTTTAGTCCCAGGGAGTTAGCTTCACGAATAAGAGCAGTCTTGCGAAGGACTGAAGCAAAAGTCCCTGTTGCTAAATCAGAGATAGTCGTTGATGACGAACTACGTATCAATTTTGAAGAACGAAAGGTCATAGTTCGAGGGCAAGAAGTAAAGCTCAGACCTACAGAGTATCGTCTTCTCTATCAGCTGGTTACCCATGCTGGGCAGGTGCTTACTCATGAAACCTTGCTTTCTCGAGTTTGGGGACCAGAGTATCGTGACGAAGACCACTACGTGCGGCTCTATATTACGTATTTACGGCAGAAGATTGAAAAAGACACCAAGAACCCGAAATACATTCTGAGTGAGCGAGGCTTTGGCTACCGGTTTAAAGAGTTTAGCCAAGCACAATAGCTATTGCCTTATTTAAGTGAGCTCCTGGCATCAGCGCCGCTCGCAGTAGGTGCAAGCAAGAGAATAATCTCTTCTTGGACTCGAGATATATGATTTCAACAGCTGCGCTTGGTTACTGGCTCAAACGACTCGACATGGCCAGCGCAGAGGCAACATCTAGCTTGACTCCTGGACCCATACTAGTGCACAGGTAAGCGCTTTTGATATATTGACCTTTAGCCCCACTGGGCTTTGCCTTAGCAATAGCGTCAATCGCTGCCGCTAAATTCTCCAGGAGCTTGTCCTTGTCAAAACTGATTTTACCAATAGGCATATGGATAATAGATGTTTTATCCAAGCGGAATTCCGCTCTTCCTTTACGAGCATCAGATATAACGCGGGCTAAATCCTGCGGCGGTACTACAGTGCCCGACTTGGGATTGGGCATCAAGCCTCGCCGCCCTAGAATACGGCCGAGCTTGGCTACTTTGGGCATCATATCCGGAGTGGCAATAGATACATCAAATTCAAGCCAACCGCTTTCAATTTGCTTAATAAGCTCGTCCGCTCCTGCATAATCAGCACCTGCTTCTTGAGCCAACCTTATCCCCTCGCCTTGAGTAAAGACGAGCACTCTTGTTTTCTTCCCCAATCCGTTGGGCAGCAAAACCACGCCGCGCACCTGCTGGTCAGCACTGCGTGGGTCAACTCCCATCTTCAAATGAAGTTCGACAGTCTCATCAAATTTGGCGTAAGAAGCCTTCTTAGCTAACTCGATTGCTTCTTCGGGAGGATAGGCTTTGGACCTATCTATAAGCTTGCTAACTTCTTGATATTTCTTACCGTGTTTGGCCACTTGTGTATACCTCAAATTTTCCGGAATTATTCCACCTCGATTCCCATGCTTCGTGCTGTGCCGGCAACAATGCTCACTGCCTTTTCAATATCAGTGGTATTGAGATCCTTCATTTTATTTCGCGCGATCTCATAAATCTTGTCTTTGCTTATCTTGCCTATTTTCTCGCTTCCAGGATTACCGCTACCCTTTTCTACTCCCAGGGCACGTCGTAATAAATCGGAAACAGGCGGCATCTTAGTTACAAAGCTAAAAGAGCGGTCTTCATATACAGTTATCTCAACAGGAATGATAAAACCTTCTTGTGAAGCTGTACGCTCATTGTATTCCTTACAGAAAGCCATGATATTGATACCATGCTGCCCCAAAGCCGGCCCCACAGGTGGTGCTGGGGTAGCCTTACCAGCAGGTATCTGCAACTTAATGATTGATTTAACCTTCTTGGCCATTGCTGATTCTCTTTTTTATTGCATTCCGAGCTTGTACTCAGGTTGCGTTATATCTTTTCCACCCCTAGGAGGTCTAATTCCACGGGTGTTTCTCGGCCGAAGAGTGATAGTAAAACTATTACCTTACCTTTGCTCAAGTTAACTTGTTCCACTTTGCCTATGAAGTCAATAAAAGGCCCACTCGTTACACGCACACTATCTCCTTCCTTAAAAGTCGTTTTAACATCGGTAGGAGCTTCTTCCATGCGTCGCAGGATAGCATCCGCCTCTTCTTTAGGTAAAGGCACGGGTTTGGTGCCAGCGCTTACGAAGCTTGCAACACCAGGGGTATTGCGTACTATATCCCAACTATGCTCGTCTAATTTCATATTTACCATGATATAGCCTGGGAAAGCCTTCTTGCTTATCGTACGACGTTTTCCAGCTTTGATTTCAATCTCCTTAGCTGTGGGTATTACCACATCAAATATCTTGTCACCGACATCCATATATTTAATACGCTGTTCTAGATTTCTCTTAGCCTGCTCCTCGTGACCCGAAGAGACATATAATAAGTACCATTCTCCATCAATCATTGATACTAACCCCCTAGACGTGGAAGCAGATCTGTAAATAGTTTTGTAAAGGCCAAATCTAAAGCCCCTAAAATAGCTCCCACAACAGCACACACAACAAGCACTAAAATACTCAATCTTAAGGCTTCTTGCCTTGTTGGCCAGTGTGCTTTTCGCAGTTCAGCTATTACCTCAGTAAAGAAACTGAACCTCGCTTTTTTAGCCGGAGCAGATTTAGTAGTCGCTTGTTTAGCGTGAATTGTCATAAGTTACTTTGTTTCTCGATGAATAGTGTGGCTACGACACTGAGGACAATACTTACGCAACTCCAGCCGTTGCGAATCATTCTTGCTGTTCTTTGTCGTGGTGTATGTTCTCCGCAGGCACTGACTACAAGCCAGGTGGATAATTACGCGTAGATCGCCTTTTCTCTTAGCCACATCTATCTAAAGGTCTGCAAATTTTTTAACGCACCATGCTTATGCAATAATCTTGCTGATTACGCCAGCACCAACTGTCTTGCCACCCTCCCTGATAGCGAAGCGTAACCCCTCCTCCATAGCTACAGGGTAAATGGTCTTAATTTTCATGTGGTTCAAGTTGTCACCAGGCATAGCCATCTCCACACCCTCAGGAAGGATTACCTCCCCTGTAACATCCATGGTTCTAATATAGAACTGCGGCTTATACCCGGTAAAGAAAGGAGTATGCCTGCCACCTTCCTCCTTGGTCAAAATATATACCTCAGCCTCAGCTTCAGTATGAGGCTTGACCGTGCCTGGCGCTGCTAGAACCTGACCCCGTTCTATCTCTTCTCGTTCCACGCCACGCAAAAGCACTCCAATGGCATCGCCGGGCTCTGCCTGATTCATAGTTTTATGGAACATCTCCAAACTAACCGCCACCGTTTTCTTTGTCTCTCTTAGTCCCACTATTTCCACTTCGTCACCGGCCTTGATTACTCCTCGTTCTACTCGGCCTGTGGGCACAGTCCCCCGTCCCTTGATACTGAATACATCTTCTATTGGCATCAAGAAGGGTTTATCCTTTTCTCGCTTTGGTAAAGGAATATACTTATCTATGGCATCCAGCAAATTCCATATCTTCCCACACCATTGACAATCCCTTTTTCCACAACCACATTCCAGAGCTTTAAGAGCACTCACGCGCACAACGGGAACTTCGTCGCCAGGAAAGTTATACTTCTTGAGTAAGTCCCGAACCTCCATCTCTACCAAATCCAACAGCTCAGGGTCCTCTACCAAGTCTATCTTATTAAGAGCTACCATTACGCGAGGAACCTCTACCTGCCGGGCTAGAAGCACATGCTCTCTAGTTTGTGGCATGGGGCCGTCATCGGCAGCAACTACCAAGATAGCTCCATCCATCTGAGCGGCTCCAGTTATCATATTCTTGATATAGTCAGCATGCCCAGGACAGTCCACATGACAATAATGGCGCTTATCAGTCTCATACTCGATGTGGGCAATGCAGATAGTTAATCCCCTTGCCTTCTCTTCAGGGGCTTTGTCTATTTCATCATAGGCGGTAAATTTTGTAGGCCCTGCCTTGGACAATACCATAGTCATCGCCGAAGTCAACGTAGTTTTACCATGGTCAACATGTCCTATGGTACCCACATTAATATGTTCCTTGACACGCTCATAAACTTTTTTAGCCATTTTGACCTCCTTTTATCTCAAAGCCCACAACCAGATTCGAACTGGTGACCCCGTTCTTACCAAGAACGTGCTCTACCTACTGAGCTATGTGGGCCTCCTTGCAC
>Ga0129301_1001533_pt1 | contig 10996 bp, 11 predicted proteins | sample ConPoolayeHmetaG_FD_94489 | JGI IMG/M metagenome (GOLD analysis project Ga0129301, IMG submission 94489) | Hot spring microbial mat communities from California, USA to study Microbial Dark Matter (Phase II) - Cone Pool mat layer H metaG ...
GGACATCTCCATTACTGGAGATGTGCTCACAATCAAAGGTGAGCACAAGGAAGAGGAGGAGGAGAAAAAGGCTGACTACTTCTGTAAAGAGCGCCGCTATGGTGCTTTCCGCAGGTCAATGACGCTGCCAGTGCCGGTGAAAGCAGAAAAGGCTGATGCCACCTTTGAGAACGGCGTCCTCACCATAACGCTACCTAAGACGGAAGAGGTCAAACCCAAACAGATAAAAGTAAAAGGCAAGGCCAAAGAGATAGCCGAAGGACAGAAGAAATGATGTAGGTTGGCGCTTCCCCCGTCCTGCCCAGGATGCAGGCAGCTGTCTCGTACGTAGCTTGTAATCACGGACGAGTGTTCTCCTTCCACCCACGGACTATTTACAAAATGAACAGGCAGGGGCCGTAGCTATACTGATGACACGAGGAGGAGACCTGATATGAAAAAAAGAGCGCTGGTTCTTTCCATCCTGCTGGCATTTCTGCTTGCACTTTCTGCCTGTGCCGGGCAGAACTCACCAACCACGTTCGCACCGGAAGCGTCACCGAGTATGACAACGGCTATTTCACCACCACTCTCGGCTACCACGCCGACGGACCTCGAGGCTACGCTGGGGCAAATCTATGAGCGCGTCAGTCCATCAGTGGTCAATATCCGTGTGGTTCAGAAGCAGGAGGTGATGTTTCCTACCCTGCCCGAAATACCGGGCTTCCCCGGCTTCAGTTTTCCGTTTCCCCAGGGACCGCAGGAATACTATTCCAAGGGCCTGGGCTCCGGCTTTGTCTGGGATAAAGAGGGGCATATCGTCACCAACAATCATGTCGCCGCCGGCGCCGACCGCATCTCGGTGACCTTTCAGGACGGAACGACGGTGTCGGGCAAGGTCGTCGGTTCGGACCCAGATAGCGACCTCTCCGTGGTCAAAGTTGAAGTATCTGCCGACCACCTCAAACCGGTGCAATTGGCGGACTCCACCCAGGTGAAGGTTGGACAGATGGCGGTAGCCATCGGCAACCCGTTCGGTCTCCAGGGCACCATGACGGTGGGCTTCGTCAGCGCCATTGGAAGGCTATTGCCGACCGATAGCGAGTCTGCCGGAGGCTCGACATACAGCATTCCCGATGTTATCCAGACGGATGCGCCCATCAACCCGGGTAACTCTGGCGGTGTGCTGGTTGACCGTGACGGCAGAGTCATCGGAGTGACCTCGGCGATTATCTCATCATCAGGAGCCAATGCTGGCATCGGCTTTGCCATCCCTTCAGCCATCGTGCTAAAGGTGGTGCCGGCACTGATTAAAACTGGCCATTACGAGCATCCCTGGCTCGGCGTGAGCGGTCTGTCACTGAACCCTGACATCGCTAAGGCCATGGGGCTGAAGCCGGAGCAGCGCGGCGCATTGGTTGTTGATGTTATCCCCGATAGCCCCGCCGATAAAGCTGGATTGCACGGCAGTGACCGCCAGGTCACCATTGATGGCGACAAGGTAAGGGTCGGCGGAGACGTCATCACCGCGATTGACGGACAACCGGTCAGGACGTTTGATGACCTCGTTACCTATCTGGCGCGGTCGACACAGATAGGGCAAATTGTCACTCTGGATGTATTGAGTCAGGGCAAAGAAAAGCAGGTGAAGGTGACGCCCGTAGCAAGGCCCGGGTCGCAACAGAAAGAGAAACAAGCTGCGGAGAGCTCAACCGGCCAGGCCTGGCTGGGAATCTGGGGAATGACAGTGACGCCGGAGATTGCCCAAGCGATGAACCTGCCTTCCGAACAGAAGGGCGTGCTGGTAGAGCAGGTGCAGCACGGGAGCCCGGCGGACAAGGCAGGCCTGCGCGGTAGCTACAAGCCGGTAACCATAAACGGGCAGCAGGTGCTGGTGGGAGGCGATATTATTGTAGCTTTGGATGACGAACCAGTAAACCGTCTGGAGGAATTACAGAGCCTCATTCAAAAGCACAAACCGGGTGACGAAGTGACCCTGAAGGTATGGCGTGAAAGCGCCGCCAAGGAGATAAAGGTGACCCTCGGTAAGCGTACTACGTCACCATGAGCCGGCTATGCCAACATCGGCCTGATACGGGCTAAAAAGGTTCTTTAACGGGGTCGTTGCTTTATGAAAAACCGGGCCGTAGCCAGAGTGTTTCAGGAGATTGCTGACCTTCTTGAAATAAAGGGCGAAAATCCCTTCAAGATAAGAGCGTATCGGAAAGCAGCCCATACCATTGAGAATCTGTCTACAGACTTGAAGACCCTGATGGAAGAGAATAAACTCCGGGAAGTCCCCGGAATTGGTGAAGCTATTGCCAAGAAGATAACCGAGCTTCTTACCACCGGACACCTTGGATACTACGAAGAGCTGCGAAGGGAGTTTCCCGAGGGCACCCTTTCTCTTATGTCCATACCAGGAATCGGCCCCAAGACTGCTATACGCCTTGCTAAGGAGCTTGGTATTTCCAACATCGATGAGTTGGAGAAGGCAATCATAAATGGGCGCGTCAGCGGTCTTTACCGGCTTGGAGATAAGGTCGCTGCCAATATCCTGCGTCACATCCGCATGTCAAGGCATAAGGATATGCGAATACCCATCGGCGAGGCACTGCCAGTGGTTGAGCAAATTGTGGCGCTTCTCAGAGACCGCCCCGGGCTGCAGCACCTGGTCCCCGCTGGCAGCCTGAGGCGTTTCAAAGAGACCATTGGTGACATCGACATTATGGGTACCGCCGATAAGCCGCAAGATGTGCTTCAGGCATTTGTCGAGCTGCCACTGGTAGAGGAGATTCTGGCTAAGGGGGCAAGCAAGGCCAGCGTCATCACCACCGGCGGCATTCAGGTGGATTTACGCATGGTGGAGCCTGACTGTTTCGGCTCGCTCCTCCAGTATTTCACTGGCAGCAAAGAGCATAATATTATCCTCAGGGAGAGGGCACTGCGGCAGGGGCTCAGCCTCAGTGAGTATGGTATCACGGTACTGGAGACCAGAAAGACCGAGAAGTTTGCCACCGAGGAGGCTTTCTACGATAGGCTTGGCCTACAGTACGTCCCCCCGGAGCTGCGTGAAGGTAGACACGAGATTGAGTTAGCGGAGAAAAGGGCTATCCCGAGGCTTATTGAGACCTCGGACATAAAGGGAGACCTTCATGTTCACACCAACTGGAGCGACGGGTTTGACTCTATTGAAGCTATGGCAGAGGCGGCAATGTCTCGGGGTTACGCGTATCTCGCCGTAACCGACCATTCGGCAGGGAGGGGTATTGCCCACGGTCTCAGCGAGGAGCGCCTGAAGAAGCAGATTACCGAAATAAGAGCCTTAAACCCAAAGCTGCGCGGACTTCGTTTACTCTGCGGCGTAGAGGTGGATATCAGATCTGATGGCACCCTCGACCTTCCCGATGATATCCTTAGAGAACTCGATGTCGTTATTGCCGGCGTCCACTCGGCGATGGCGCAGGATAGTGAAAAGATGACCAGGAGACTGGTTCTGGCCCTGGAAAATCCTTATGTCCATATTCTCGCACACCCCACCTGCCGGCTTCTGGGTGTGCGTGAGCCGGTAGATGTTGACCTTGAAGCAGTGCTCCACACCGCGGCAAGGACGGGTACGGCACTGGAGATAAATGCCACACCCCAGCGTCTTGACCTCAACGATCTCCACGTGATGCGGGCAAGGGAGCTGGGAGTCAAGCTGGTAATCGGCACCGATGCTCACAGCGCGCCCCAGCTTGATACTATACGATTCGGGGTCGGTGTGGCACGGCGGGGCTGGTGCGGGAAAAGTGATATATTTAACACAAAGCCGGTGGACGAGGTGCTGACATTGTTCAAGAGGAAGGCAAGAGCTTCTCAGCGAACCGTCGCCTGAAGATGGGCACTGTCGTCATGCCTGGCAGATATATATGAGCTCAGTGTTTCGCCAGAGTGCAGATTAAGGAAGGGGCGATGCAGAAGAAGACAGTAGAAGACCTAGACGTAGCTGGCAAAAGGGTTTTCCTGCGTGTTGACTTCAATGTCCCCATGGATAAGACCGGCACCATTACCGATGATACCCGTATCAGAGCTTGCCTGCCCACCATCAAATATCTCCTAGAGCACGGGGCTCGGGTGATTATTTGCTCACACCTGGGCAGACCTGAAGGCGAGGTTGAAGAGAGCCTGAGAATGGGACCGGTAGCCGAAAGGCTGTCAGAGCTCCTCGGTAAAGAGGTCAAGGCCCTCAGAGAATCCGTGGGTCCCGATGTGGAAGCAGCGGTGGCCGGAATGAAGAAAGGTGATATAGTGATGTTAGAGAACATCCGCTTCCATCCTGAAGAGGAAGCCAACGATCCAGGCTTTGCCAGAGCCCTTTCGCAGCTTGCCGATGTCTTCGTTAATGACGCTTTCGGTGCCAGCCACCGTGCGCACGCGTCGGTGGTGGGGATAGCCAGATACCTGCCTGCCGTATCTGGCTTCTTGATGAAAAAAGAAATTGAAACACTGAGCGGAGCCCTGGAAAATCCCGGGCGCCCGTTCACAGCGATGGTGGGCGGCGCCAAGGTAAGCGGAAAGCTACCACTGCTGGAGAATATCATCACCCGGGTTGATACACTTCTTATTGGTGGCGGCATGGCCGCTACATTTCTGAAGAGCCGGGGTTACGGAGTAGGCGCGTCAACGGTAGAGTATGACAGGGTTGAATATGTGAACAAGCTTCAGCAGAAGGCGGCGTCTCTTGGTGTTAATCTCTTATTGCCACGAGACTTGGTGATCGCTCACAAACTTGAAGCCGGCTCGGATATACAGGTCGTGCCGGTTACGAAGGTGCCCGAAGGCTGGGTTATCGCCGATATTGGCCCGAAGACGATAGAGGAGTTCTCCCGTGAGCTTGAGAGGTCAAAAACTATTGTCTGGAATGGACCGTTGGGCGTATTTGAGATACCTGAGTTTGCCAGCGGGACTCGCCGCATCATAGAGCTTCTCGCGAGCCTGCAGGCTGTCACGATTATCGGCGGGGGTTCAACGGCCGAGGCGGTAACAGAAATGGGACTTGCTAAAAGGATGTACCATATATCTACAGGCGGTGGCGCCTCGCTTGAGTTCCTAGCAGGCAAGGTGTTGCCAGGCCTTGTGGTATTACAGGACAAGTAGGTGCAAAACGAAGATGTACCAAAAAGAGCCTAAATCTGGAGCATTAACTAATGAAGCTGATTCGTGAGGAAGTGTGGCATATAGCTCGGCTTGCCTGCATGGGGCTGTCCGAGCTTGAGGTTGAGATATTTGAAGAGCGGCTTTCCACACTGGCAAAAAACCTTGCATACGCCATACTGGAGGAGGTTCAATAGCAGAAGATGTTTTTCTTTCCGATGGGCTGCCTACTCCTCGCTCTCTTTGTTCTGTTCTTCCCGGTCATCCTGATACTCCTGTTTTTCAATGTTGTCACATTCAGTTTCAGCAGGCTGGGGATATCCCCCGAAACAGCAGTAACTGTGCTACTGCTGATGCTCATTGGCTCTGTCATCAATATCCCACTGACCAGGCGCGCCGTAGAGTATTCCAGGGTACTTGAGTTCGGCTGGTTTCAAATACCGGTGCGTCGTGAATCGGGGCTGGCGATAAATCTCGGCGGTGCCATAGTCCCTACAGCCCTCTCGATTTACCTTCTATTCAGAGCACCTTTGCTACCGGTGCTTGTATCTACCGCGTTGATGATTATTATCTGCAAGTTTCTCGCTAGGCCGATACCAGGGCAGGGGCTGACCATCCCAATGTTCATTCCGCCCATTGTGGCTACTTTCCTGGCTATAGCTCTGGCGGGAGATATGGCAGCTCCAGTGGCTTTTATATCCGGTGTTCTGGGAACACTGATCGGTGGCGACGTTTTGAACCTGGCCAAGGCGCGGAGACTCGGGGCAGGAATCGTTTCCATTGGCGGTGCCGGCGTATTCGATGGCATATTTCTGGTGGGAATATTCTCGGTGATACTTACTGCAATATACCTGCCATTTACCACTCCATGGCAGACACCAGGACGTTTCTTTTAGCAGGCTATCCAATCCCCTTACGATGAGCACAGAGAGCTGCACAGTGAGGCTGTCCGCACATGAGGACGACCGCCGTGATAACAGTACAGAAATCTTAAACGGTTATTTACATCCTGTTGCCAGCTCTCCGTTTTTCAAGGAGTCTGGCGGGTTCAATGACACCCTAGCAAAGCGCGTCCCGTAGCGTACATGGGACGCGCTTCAGATCCTCTTGTCCCCTGCTTCTTCCAGCCTGGCATTGTGCCAGAGGCCCCACACTGATAGCAAGAAGGGCAAAGGACAAACGAGAAGCTCTACAGGGACCGTTCGTAGCTCCCCGCTGGTAGCCTCCCTACCTCACGTCCTTCGCAAGCCCTACCAGCGGGGAGATCGAACTAATCATCTGCCACCGGCATAACCACTTTAGCAGAGTCATAGCCGTCACCTCCTTTTCCACTGGTATTCTGGACAGAGGATCAGACAAGCGACAGCTTTCGCTGTCCTGCACTTGTTATTTTATGATACGGTTTGTTAGAAAGGCATAAGAGCAGTGTTAGAGTTACATTAGAACTAATGTTCTTAATCAGCAAGTTGCCAAGCGGATACCATCTTGACATCAGGTCGTACCAGCACTATGCTGATTAATGATAAAGAAGTCTGCGTGGGTAGGCCGACAATGGTGAGCAGTGGTGGGGTAGGTTGGATTTAATGGATACCAAAGTCAGTGGCGAGCCATTCAATGCACTGTGCGAGGCGCTGGAGGAAAAGAGACTTCAGCTTCAGGAAGGCGTTCTCTCATGGAGCAACGTGCCACGTTATCCGTGGCCTTGTCAATAATGTGGCTGACCCGCCACCCTCTTTCCGCCAGCTCCAGAGCGATAAAACGGCGGTGGCAGCGCCAGGGGAACCTTTCCGCACACATAATAGCCACTCTTTTCTGGCGGGCTATTTCTTCCAGCTTACTGATACCTGCCTGAAATTGAGAAGAGGTGGTGAAATTTTGGTAGCCTCCCCGGCGATAGCCTCCAAGCTCTTCCCCCATGTAGACGTAGCCGATGCGCACCTCAGGCAATAATTTCTCCAGCTCCTCCCGACAAAAGTGCTTGAACCGGCTGGTTGGGAATCGCCTCACATCCACCACTACTTCAACGTCATGACTTGATAGCAGGTCGATGAACTCGTCGACGGCGCGGGTGCTGGTACCCAGGGTGTAGATGAGTTCAGGGTTCACCCTCTTCTCCCTTCAATAAGCTGTCGAAAGCCAGGGCATCGTGATGCATATTGAGGTTATTAAACAGGACGTAGGTCTCCTTTTCCCCTAACGTGCCTTTCAACTGCTCAAGCTCCTCTTTTGTATACCGGTGCCGGTAGTGGCGCCCGCCATGCAGGCGGAAATACTGAATCTCCCCATACAGCGACTTGTTTTCCACGGGGTCAACGCAGTGGACAAGCTCCAACTCCGAACACAGAGTTTTGATGGTCGCTTCGCTCCATCCGCCTCTTGGTTCCCAGACAAACTGAAATCCAGAATCTCTGACTGATTGAAAGAACCGCCTCATGTTACCAACGTTTTCTACGGTCTCCTTGAAGCTTGGCGGGCACTGAAAGAGGATAACCCTGGCGCCTAATGCCTGGGCAAATCTCCTCGTCTCTTCCCAGGCTTGATGCACCTCGTCGCTGGGTCGGAAAAAGCCGTAGCGCCCCTCGGCACCCGGGAGGATTTTGATACCTGCCTTGCAGTAGGTCGGGCTGGTGGGAGGATGAGTTATCAGCTGCCAGGCTTTTAAGGTAAATTCAAACCCAGCCGGAGCCTCCTGCCGCCACCTCTGGGCAATTTCCAGCCCGGGCATCTTATAGAAGGTCTGCTGCACTTCCACCAGTTTGAACTGCTGGAAATAGTCTTTTCTGCTGACAGGGAAGCCGCAGCAGCCAATCTTAACCCTGGGTAACAGCCCGTTAATCATTGATTTAGCCGCGCCCTGCAGTCGGGACAGAAATCCAAACCTTTAACATCGGTATCATGCAGGCTGTTGGAAAAACGCATGACACAGGCAGGATTGGCGCAATGCTTCAGTCCATAGGTGTGACCCAGCTCGTGGACTGCCTCCTTAACGCCTCGTTCACGAAAGAGTTTCTCGTTCCTGGGAAGGCCGTAGAACTCCTGCCTCAAGCGCTGGAGCGAGATGATTGCCTTCCTGCTGGCAATGTCAGCCTCCCCAAACACAAAATTGAGTCCATGAGCAAAAATGTCCACATCCACCACTCCGAGAACTCTATCGCCCGGGTCAGAGGGAGAGCGCAGCTTAGCGAGAAGCACAGAAGCAAGGTGCTGGTTACGGTGCTGGTTGCAGCTCTCGTGAGGTAATGCAATGGCATCGTCTATGTGTGCCTCTTGACTAAAAACTTCTTCCAGAGCCTGCCGCATGGCCTCGAGAGTGGCACTATTTGTGTTGCCGATAGGAATAATCTTTATCATTCAGGCGATCGACCTCGAATTAGCTGGCCTTTGGCCGCCCGACGAAACCCCGCCCCTCTACACGCAGGCTATTGCCCTTGATTCGTGTTATCGCTCCGAATTTCTCTACCAGCCAGAGATTGGCAATCTATATGATCGCTGCGCCGAGGAATGAGGTATTCTGTGGTTCCTCCAGCAAGGGCAGCGTAAATAATCAACTGGTCAGCCAGATACCGGTCGACGGTGGCTCCCGTCTGCAGGTCCTCTAACAAATTTTGAGCCACGTATCTACCAATTGACTCGGAACTGCGTCCCCTCTTGCCCGCCCGGTCAGACCCCAGTAAGCAACCCGCGTCTGTCTTTGCCCAAACCGCCAGACTGGCTCCTGCCTGCAGGGCAGTTTCATCCCACAGAGCTTCAATTCTGGCACGATAGCCTTTCTCAGCCAAAACTTTCTGGCATTCCTCAGCCATCCTCTGACTGACTTTTTGCTCCTTCAGGCGAGAGGAAAGGGCTAGCCCGGTCACTTCCTCAACCTTGCCCTGCTGGAGCATTACTAATGGCCTTATGCTGCTACCTATCGGCTTTAACTTCACCTCGATGACGCCACCTCCTGTAGGGACATAGCCTGCGCGTATTACCTCTAGCCCTGCCTTGATGCCCATCTTCCCCAAAGTAGGGAAAAGGACGTGCTGCATGTGATGGGCCGAGGGGGCAAAGTCCTGGAAGAGTCCTCCCGAGATTCTTAGGGTAGTTTCCTCATCAGCGAAAAGGGCAAGGGGGAGCAGAGTCATTGCCAGCAGGGTAGTTGAGCCCGCAGTACCGATCTCTAGCTGGTAGTAACCGCCGTTTATCCTCGCTCCTGGTCGATAGATGATCTCTCTTGAATCAACTTGCGCACCCTCGACGCGGGCTTCACACATCCTGGCGCAGGCCGTCACCGAAGCCAGATGCTGAGGACGCAGCCCCGGTTTATCCCTCTTGGCTCTAATATTGCCTATGTGTATCTCTTCGCCAAGCAAGGAGGAGAGGGCTATCGCGTATCTTACAATTGTGCCGCTTCCCGACTTCTCCGACCCATCTATGTAAATCATCGCCCACTTATCCTTCTCATTCTAGACGATAAGGACGGCAGCGGTATAGTTTTCCTTTGTCTTCGACATGGGATAGAATACTCTTACCATGTTCTTGAGCAAAAAATCAACGCTCGATATCGTGACCTCGGTGAAACTAAATGGCCCTGTCGGTCATCAGGCTATAGCGCTGTCTTTTGACGACGGTCCTGATTGGGGTGAGGAAAGCCTGGTTTTGGCTTTGAACCGTGCGGGAATGAAGGTGACTTTCTTCTGGACCTGGCAAAAGATTCAACTGCTAAGACAGGCGGATACCGGCAGGTTTATCAGGCTGGTGAGACTAATCACCGAGGGCGGACATGAGATAGGTATTCACGGTATAAGTTGCGATACCCCTTCGAACTTGCCGGAAAGGTTCATAGGAGTAGCCAGAGAGTTTGAGAATTTAGGCCTTATCCGGAAGAATTTTTCAGGACTTCTGCAGCAAAATCCCGGGCTGTACCGGCCGCATTGTTTTCAAGGAAGCACAGAGCTGTTGCAGGCGGTGAGAACATCGGGACTGAAGCTAGTGCTGGGGTCTCCCAGATACCAGATAGGGCAGAGAAATCCCGACATATTACTCGTCAAGGCTTTCGAAAGAGCAAAGCCGGGAGCTATCATATGTGCTCACGATTCCAAAGACTGCTATCCGGACTTCGGGCTCGCTGAGCAAATCGCTCAGCTAATTCCGCAGCTAACAGAAATCGCAGCGAAAAGAAACCTGTGCATATTGACTATTTCAGACATTCTGCGGTCAGGTGTAGAAGACGCTGCCGGCGAGCCCCAGTAGCTTCAGATTATGCCCTCAGCCGTTGAGGTTTTACATAGTGTAACGCCACGATGATGCGACGAGATTGCACTTAAGTCAGGTTCGTATGCTAAGATAACCGAGCTTGCTACACAGAATACTATTTGGTGCAATACGTTAACCAATTATCAACCTCATTCTTCTGGCTACATCAGTAAGCGATTGACATCCCTCATCATCTAGGCATATACTGAATCAAATCGGTGAAAGGCTGGCCACGTTATATGCCTTACGAACGTACCCAACAAATTGAGCAACGTCTAAAGAAGACGGTCGGTCTAATTGGGAACAAAAGGTTCAATGCAAGCCAGTTGGCTTCGGAGTTGGAGGTCTCGCTTCCTACAGTACAGCGTATCATAGCAGCATTGAGGAGGCGCGGTTACAAAATCAGGTCTGTTCGAGATGAATCTGGCTGGCACTATGAGCTTCATGACGCTTGGGAAGAGTAGCCTTCAGGAGTGCTAAGAATTGTCACCAATAAATGAACGGCAGTGGCAGGGAAGAGTCCTTCAATGGGTGAGCGAGCTATTGAAGAATCACCCCGATTTGCCTTTCAGCAAGGTCGAGCAGGAGTTTGAAGTCCTTGTCGATGGCAAGACACGCCGCTTTAATGACCTGACTATATTTGACA
>Ga0129301_1001534_pt1 | contig 10989 bp, 9 predicted proteins | sample ConPoolayeHmetaG_FD_94489 | JGI IMG/M metagenome (GOLD analysis project Ga0129301, IMG submission 94489) | Hot spring microbial mat communities from California, USA to study Microbial Dark Matter (Phase II) - Cone Pool mat layer H metaG ...
CTCCGCCCCAGGGCGGCCGCACCCAGTAGCGCCAAGGCCACCGGGCCGAGGAGGAGTCCCAGGGCCGCAACGCTCAGCCGCCACCCCTGTAGGGCGCCTGCGCCGCACTGCGTCGCATCTCGCGCCTCCTTCAGCTGGCAGCTATCCAGGGGGCATCGCGCACACTCTGGGCGGCGCGGCTGCATGCTGTCACGCAGATCGGTCATGGTCTGATCCGCCCGCCGCGGGGCGCGGCACGCGCGCACGGCGCAGCCTTTCCCCGTCGGAGGTGACCTCAGGCGAGGGGCCTGTCGGGCCGGCTCGGCGCCCGCCCCAGGCGGGTACTCCCAGCCCTCTTTTTGGGCCGGCGGCGGAACTCCTTCCCGTCCTGCTCACGGGAGCTCGGGCAGCCTCTCCCGGCTGAGGCCCATCGGCGAGGCGGCCCGCGCCTGGAAGGGCCGCAGGCGGACCCGGAACTCCACCCTCTCGGGCCTCAGCAGGTACTTCTCGAGCGGGCCGGGCCCGCAGCTCTGGCTTCCCAGCGGCGCCTGGGCGTGGTCGAGGTGGAGGATCGTCTCCTGCCGCGGGACCAGCTCATAGGTGTGACGGGCGCGGGTGAGATCCTCGGGCGTGTAATGGTGGACGCTGACATTGAGCAGCGGCATGCCGACCGCCAGCAGCCCCGCGCCTCGCAGGTCGGTCACCGCCGCCCAGCGCACATCGGACTTGTTGCCGTTCTCCTGCGGGTTGACATAGGGCACGTACTGCTCCTGCACCGTGCCCTGCCAGAGGCCGACGCGGGCGCTCTCCTTGCGGTCCACATAGCTCTCATGGGGCCCCCGGCCGTACCAGGCGAACTGGTCGAGCTCCCGCGGCAGCCGCATCTGCAGACCCAGGCGGGGCAGGCTCGGCAGTTCGCGCTGCGGCTCCACCGCCACCGCGATGACGATGTCGCCGGTGCCGTAGATGGTGTAGCGATAGCGGCAGGCGAAGGCCGGTGGGAGGGAGGGGGAGCCCAGCGTGGAGCGCGCCTCCAGGCAGACGGCGGAGCCGGGCGCGGCAACCACCTCGACGCCGTCCACGCGATGCTGGAGCCGGTCGAGGCCGGCCTTGCGCCACTCTCGCGCGATGTGCACGTCGTTGTCCGTCGGCGCGCGCCACACGTTGAGCCGCGGGCCCGCGGTCAGCAGGGGCTGGCCCCGCCACTCCAGCTCGGCGATGGTGCCGAGATGCCGGTCGAAGCACAGCCGGAATTCCTCCGCGCGCACGACAATGGCCGCCTCCGACTCGCTCACCTCGATCGGCGGCAGGTCATCGAGGCGGACCGGCGCCGGCGCGGGGGCCTCCACCGGCAGCGGGAACTGCGCCCAGGCGACCTCGTGGCCGCGGTCCGCCCACGGCGTCGCGTGGGCGAGGGTGAAGCGCACCTCCAGGAAGTACTCGCCGCCCGGGGGCAGGGAATCCAGGTCATAGGGGAGGGTGACCTCGGTCGCCTCCCCGGGGGGTGTGTCTAGCGTTGGCAGCACACCCTGGCGGACCACGCATCCGTCGCGGGAGACCGACCACGCGCCCTCCAGGTGAGCAAGAGAGATGAACTGATACCGGTTCGTGATCTGGAGCTTGCCCGCCCGCAGGTCGCGCGCCGCAACCTGCACCGGCTCCAGGATCTTCTTGTACTCGACCAGCCCGGTGTGGGGGACGCGGTCCGGGAAGTTCAGCCCGTCAATGCAGAAGTTGCCGTCATGTGGTTCATCGCCGAAGTCGCCGCCATATGCGAACCACTCCTCGCCCGATTCCGTGTGCTGGCGGATCCCGTGGTCCACCCACTCCCAGACACATCCGCCCAGCAGCCGCGGGTGCTCCCAGATGGCCTCCCAGTACTCCTTCAGGTTGCCGGGGCCATTGCCCATGGCGTGGGCGTACTCGCACATCAGGAAGGGCCGCGGGTCGTCGTCCCGCCGGCCCTCCGCGATCAGCCGCTCCACGGTGGGGTACATGACGCTCACCACGTCCACCATTGGCGCGGCCCCCGCGCCCTCGTAGTGGATGAAGCGCGTCGGGTCGGTCTCGCGGATCCAGGCCGCCATCGCGTCGTGGTTCGCGCCATAGCCCGACTCGTTCCCCAGGGACCACATGATGACCGAGGGGTGGTTCTTGTCCCGGTGGACCATCCGCCGCGCCCGGTCGAGGTAGGCCTCCCGCCACTCCGGGTCGGCCGACAGGCGCGCCCAATCGCCCAGGGCCGCGAACCCGTGGGTCTCCAGGTCCGCCTCGTCAATGACGTAGAGGCCATAGCGATCGCACAGCTCCAGCCAGCGCGGGTCGTCGGGGTAGTGCGAGGTGCGCACCGCGTTGATGTTGTGCTGCTTCATCAGCACGATGTCCTGGATCATCGAGTCCAGCGACACCGCCTGCCCCAGGTCGGGGTGCATCTCGTGGCGGTTCACGCCCCGCAGCTTCAGCGGCACGCCGTTCAGCAGGAAGCGCCCCTCCGCGATCTCGAGCTGCCGAAACCCCACCGCAAAGGGCAGCACCGTGCGCTCCCCCTCGCCGGGGCCGGCCAGCGAGAGCAGGAGCGTGTACAGGTTCGGCTCCTCGGCCGACCACTTCCGGGGTCGCTGGACCTCCAGCTCAGCCGCCAGGCTCACCTCCTCGCCGGCCCCTACCGCGAGCCCCTGCGCGACCACGGCCTCCGCCACCGCGCGCCCCTCGGCGTCTAGCAGAGAAGCCGTCAGGCGGCAGCCCTTGCAGGCCCGCTCCGTAGCATTCCTCACCGCGGCGCTCACCTCCAGCACCGCGTCCTCGTACTTGTCGTCGAGGCGGGTCCGCAGGGTCACATCGCGGACATGGACCGGGGGCGAGGCGACCAGGTAGACGTCGCGGAAGATCCCGCTGAGCCGCCACATGTCCTGGTCCTCCAGGTAGCTGCCGTCACACCACTGGAGGACCTGCACCGCGAGCACGTTGGCGCCCGGCCGCAGGTGCGGGGTGATGTCGAACTCGGCGGGGATGCGGCTGCCCTGGCTGTAGCCCACCTCCCGGCCGTTCACCCACACATAGCAGGCCGAGTTCACCCCGTCGAATGTCAAGGACACGCGCCGCTCCGACCAGGAGGCGGGCACCTCGAAGGTCGTTCGGTAGAGGCCGACGGGGTTCTCGTCGGGCACCCGCGGGGGGTCCACGGGGAAGCAGTAGCCGGCATTGCGGTAGATGGGCTTCCCGTAGCCCAGCATCTGCCAGTTGCTCGGCACCGGTATGGTGTCCCAGGTCTCGTCGGCGAAGGACGGCTCGGCGAAGCCCCTGGGCACGGCCCCCGGGTGGGGGAGATAGCAGAAGCGCCAGCGCCCGTTCAGCAGTCGGTACCACGGTGAGGCGGCGCGCTGGCCCGCGCGCGCGCTCGCCTCATCGGGATAGGGGAATAGTGTGGCGTGGGGAGGCTCCACGCCGCGCGCGATGACGGCGGGGTTCTCCCAATCCGGGGGTGTATCCGACTTCGTGCTTGCCATGTGGGACGCCTCCGATGCCAGTTGTACCCGCGCCGCCGCAGGCCCGAGACAGGCTGGCCCGCGCGGGCGACCGGGGGCGGCGGGTCGGTGAGCCGGCCGCCTAGAGCTCGACCAGGTGGCCGTACTGCTCGCGGAACTGCTTGGGGGTCAGCTCGGCCGCCTCGGCGAGCCGCGCGAGGGACTCCCGGCTCTTGAGGTCGGCCGCTTCCAGCCGGATCATCTGGTCGAAGGCGGCCCGCGTCACGTCGGACTCCAGGTTCACGCGGCGCACCTCGGTCCGGCCCGTCTTCACATCGAGGATGTCGGGCAGCGGGATCGGCATCAGCTCACCGTGCTGGATGGAGATGAGCGCGCCCGCCGCCTTCCCGCTCGCCTCTCCGGCCTGCAGCAGGTACCGCACCGCGCCCCACCCCAACTGGTGGGTGTACTCGATGTCGAAGGCGATGGGGTCCGCGCAGCGCAGCTCGTAGCCGATGGTGACATCCACGATCGTGCGCTTCTTGCCTCGCTCCGCGGCCCGGTGCGCCAGCGCCCGCTTGATGATCAGCGCCAGCGGCACCTCGGACAGCCGCGGGTGGCCGTGCTCGTCCACCTCCGACACCGCGAAGGGATGGGCCTCCAGGTCGGACTTCATGAGTTCGGCCACGCCCTCCGCGACCACGACGACGCCGTGATCGCGGCCGAGGGCCTTTGCCTTATACATGCTGGCCTCGATGAGCTGGCACAGCCCTTCCAGCGACAGCGAGCGGCCGGCGAACTCCTCCGGGATCACAGCCAGCGCCGCGCCCCCGGCGGAGGCCATCCCGAGGGCGAGGTGGCCCGCGCTCCGCCCCATCGCCACCACCAGGTACCAGCGGCGGGTGGTCCGGGCGTCCTCCCGCAGGTTGCGCACCAGCGCGCCGCCAACGTGGCACGCGGTCCGAAACCCGAAGGTCGGCGCAGCCCCCGGCAGCGGCAGGTCGTTGTCCACGGTCTTGGGCACGTGCGCCACACTGATGGCCCCCCGCGTCCGCTCCCAGGTCTTGTACGCGCTGAAGGCGGTGTCGTCGCCCCCGATGGTCACCAGGTGCTTCACCCCCAGCTCCTCCAGCGCGCCCACCACGTTCGCCATCGCCTTGGCGCTCTTCGTCGGGTTCTCGCGCGAGGTGTGCAGCATCGAGCCCCCCCGCAGCCGCGGCCCATCCACCACCTCCGGCGTCAAGGGCGTCACGTGGTCCGTATCACCCCGCGCCAGCCACCTGAACCCGTCGTAGATCCCCACCACCTCCACCCCCAGTCGGTGGGCCTCCATCGTCACCGCGCCGATCACGCCGTTGATGCCCGGCGCCGGCCCCCCGCCCACCAGGACGCCCAGCCGCGGCTTTCGCTTGCCTCTCTGCGCCACCAGTCGGTCCTCCCTTGCGTATGGTCACCGATCGCGCCCGCCGGCGCGGACGCGCTTCCTGGTTCACGGTCCCGGCGCCCGATTCCTGCCCGCGCGAAGGAGGCGCCCGCCGACCTGTTGAACCCACCCGGGGTGGTGCCCGCCACGGCGTGCGACCGGCGCACGCGGGGGGCGGAAGGGAGCACCGGATGGTCCGCTCCTGCGGTCTCGCAGTCGGCCTGCTCACCCTATGTTCTGCGGCCGGCCCCGCTTCGTATGGGTCGGCTCTTGCCCGGATCACCACCCGCGGCGCCCAGTGGGTGGATGAGCACGGCAGCCCGGTGGTGCTGCGGGGATGCAACCTCGGAAACTGGCTGATCCAGGAGATGTGGATGCATGCCATGCGCACCGAGGGGATCCCGGACCAGTACACGCTGGAGCAGGTGCTCGCGGAGCGCTTCGGCCGGGCGCGCAAGGACCGGCTGATGGAGACCTACCACAGCCACTTCATCACCGCGCGCGACTTCGCTATCATCAAGTCCTTCGGCATGAACGTCGTCCGCCTGCCCTTCGTCCACTGGCTGATCGAGGACGAGGCCCGCCCCGGCCAGCTCCGGCCCGGCGCCTGGCGGCACCTCGACCGCGCCCTCGAGCTGGCCGAGCAGGCCGGGCTCTATGTGATCCTCGACCTGCACGGCGCGCCCGGCGGACAGAACTGGTGGCACCACTCCGGCCGGGAGGGCCGCAACGCCCTCTGGGGCAGCGACGAGAACAAGCGCCGCACCGTCTGGCTGTGGCGCGAGATCGCCAGCCGCTACCGGCGCCGCACCGTGGTCGCCGGCTACGGCCTGCTCAACGAGCCCTACCACGCGCCGAAGGAGGAGCTCCGCGAGCTGATGCTCGACATCTACCGGGCGATCCGGGAGGTGGACGCCCACACTGTTGTCATCTTCCCCTCCATGCCCGACGGCTTCGAGTTCTACGGCCAGCCCCGGGCGCTCGGCCTGCGCAACATCGCCTTCGACGCCCACTTCTACCCCGGGCTCTTTGGCTGGGGCGAACCCACGCGGGAAACGCACGTGGAGTGGCTCACCACCGGCGTGCACGAGTGGCGCGAGCGCGTCGAGGCCGCCGGCGTCCCCCTCCTGGTGGGCGAGATGAACGTCGTCTTCCGGGCGGCCGGCGGGGCGGAGATGATGCGCCACAGCTTCGACACCTACACGGGCTTGGGATGGGCGGTAACCATGTGGTCCTACAAGGTGTTGGGCCGCGACGGCGGCATCGGCGACGCCCACTGGGGCATGGTCACCAACCCGCCCGGCCCGGAGCCAGACGCGGCCCCGGGCACGGAGATCTCCCCCAAGACCTCGAGCTTCGAGGAGATCGAGGCCTACTTCCGGTCTCTCTCCACGATGGAGTACGTCATACACGAGGAGCTGCGCGACTGGCTGACCCGCCCCGAGCCACCGCCGCTCCTTCGCTGACCGCCGCGGGGCCCTACTCCAGGCCCAGCCAGCGGAGCGCGTTGGTGGTGAAGATGCGCTCCATCGTCTCCGCCGAGCAGCCGCACTCGCGCAGGATCTCGCGGTCCATGACCAGGTTGCGCCGCAGCGCCTCGGGGTCCTCGGCCTCGAAGCAGTCGCTGCCGTACACGAACTGCGTGTCCCCCAGGTAGGCGAGGCCCTTGCGCATGGCGTCCACTTTCCAGATTCGCGGCGCGCCCGAGGTCATGTCCGCAAACACCCGCCACTTCGCCGGGTCGTAGCCCGCCGCGTGGCGGAACTTGCCGCACACGGCAAAGCACTCATCGGTCCAGGGCCAGCTCAGATGGGCCATCGCGAACCGTATCCCCGGGTAGTGGAGCATGACCTCGTAGAAGGCCGGCCGGCAGTACTGCGAGGTCTCGCTATCACCCCACAGGATCCCGGTGTGAAACAACATCGGCTTGCCGTGCTCCTCGATCTTCGCGTAGCAGGCCCGCGCCCGCTCGTCCCCCGGATACCAGTGGTGGGGGATCATCTTCACGCCGCGCAGGTTCTTCTCCCCGAGCGCGTAGTCCACCGCCGCCACCGCGTCCGGCAGCGAGGGCTCTATCCAGGCGAAGCCGATCAGTCGCTCCGGATCCGCCTGCACGAGGCTCGCGATCTCGTCGAGCACCGGCTTGTGGGCGTCCTTCCGGTCGGCGCCCCCGCCCTCCCGGTGGGGCGGCACGGAGAAGAGGACGACCCGCTCCAGGCCGACCTCATCCATGGCCTTCAGGACCTTGGCGCCGTCCTCGCCGCCCCTGGTGTGGATATGGACATCAATCGCCATTTCGCAACCTCCTCGGTTGATGATGGTTCAGAACGCATTCCCGGCCGCCCTCTCATAGGAGGGCCACCTCAGCATGAGGTGAACCCAGTGCACAAGCGCGAGGGCATAGAAAGGGAAGCCCGAGCCCTGCCCGATAAGCAGAGACGCGACCAGCCCGTAGGCCGCGAGAGAAGCCCCGACGGTGGCCACCACCAGCGCCGTCGTCGCCGGTGGCGCGCGCCGGCCGCTGCCCCCTCCGGTCAGCATCCGGTCCTCCAGGAACAGCGACAGCGCGTAGTCCGCGATCGCGACCATCCCGAGGGCGGCCAGCAGTATCCTCGACGCGGCGGGGTCGAGCGACGCCTCCAGCCTCACGTGCCGGCCGACCAGGGGGAAGATGACGAGCACCGCGGCGTAGATGCCCACGGCGATCCACCGCGCGCCCGCGAGCTTCCGTGCCGCCTCACTCGCCATGTTGTGTCCCTCCCGCCCTCTCTTCGGCGTGCCGTGCAAATCCCCGCTCCAGCCGCTCCAGCAGCCCCTCGACGAGCACAAAGCGCCCCATTGGCACGACGACGACCCCCGGGGGGAAGCTGCGCAGGAACAGGCGATTGTCGCACATGCCCCCCGAGAGGTAGATTCGCCCGGGCTCGCCCGCGAAGCGATGCGCGTTCAGCGCCACCCCGCGGACGAAGCGCGCCACCGCCTCCTCGACCGAGGCCCCCTCCGACACCAGCTCGAACAGCCGCTCCATGCCCAGAACCCCGCAGGTGACCGGCGCAGCGATGCCGGCCGGCTCGATCTGGTCGTAGTCCAGCCCGTAATAGCGGCCCAGCAGCTCGAGCGTGAAGCCGGTGAGCGCGCCGCAGGTCGTCTCCCAGTCCATCCCCACAAGGTCCCCCTCCCGCAAGCGGACGTACTTCACATCTCGGGAGCCCACGTCCACGAGTGTGAACTCAGGCTCCTTGACCAGCCGCAGCCCGCCCCGGGCCAGCGCGATGAGCTCGTTCACGCTCCGCGGCGCGCGGCGGCGTGCGTTGTGCCCCGTCGCCAGATCCGCGCGCACATCGCCCGACTCGCGCGTGGGCAGGACGCGGCGCTCGCCCGTCGCGGTGTCGAGCACCTTGGTCCAGGTGGTGCCGAAGTCGGCGAGGATGGGCATCAGTCCCACGCGCCCCGGAAGTGCAAGAAGGCCTCGATCTTCGCCCGCACGGGCTGCGACATTGCCCCGTCGAAGTCCACATGCAGGCCCCCGTGCCGGCGCGCCAGGTGCTGCGCCACGACGTTCTTCGGGCAGAAGGTCTGCGCGAAAAAGACCGTCGGCACTCCCCCCAGCACCTCCATCTCCAGCTCCCAGTCGGCGGGAGTGCGGTTCTCCAGACACCGCGTCCACCCCAGCACCCGCGTGCCGTCGGGGAACACCTCGTAGAGCGCGAAATCCGCAGCCGGCACCCCCCAGATGGCCGCCCGAGGCCTCGGCTCCACCCTCAGTTGCAGACCCTCGGCCGCGGCGGGGTTCACCAGCCCCTCGAGGATGAGCTCCATCTTGCGCACCAGGGGGAGGTCTGAATCCGAGATCGGTGTGCCCACGCCCTTGCGGTTGTCGTTCTGGGTACGCAGGACCGGCACCCCAAGCAGGTCCTCCAGCACCTCAGCCAGCCCCCGGGCGGCGTCGCACTTGCCATAGCCCTCATCCAGCACGACCTCGTCGAGCTCCAGGCTGAGCGCGTTGTCGAGGATCCTCCGGATGATCCGACACGTCGTCCTGGGCAGAATCGCCTCCCCCCTGGGCTCGACTCCCGGCAGAAGGTTGTCCAGGTCAATGAGCTCCTCCCGGCGGCGGGGGGCCAGCACCTCCTCCGGGGGGCACCCGACGAAGCCGATGCGGCGCCTACGCGGCATCGCCGGCCTCGCCCCCGCAACCGATGTGCACCCACAGCGCGATCAGGCGCTCGGTCGCCTCTAGCCCGCGGCGCTCCCCCGGCGCGGCCGCCGCGAAGTGACCGGCCGAGACCTCGTGGCCTGCATCACCGAGCGTGAGCCGGCCCCGCCCCGCCAGCACGTAGCAGAGCATCTCCTCCGGATCGGCGCGTGGCGCCAACCCCTGGCCCGGCTCCAGGCACAGCAGAAAGGCCCGCGCCCGCCCCGAGCCGTAGATGAGCCAGGGGAGGAAGCGCTCGGGCCGGAAGCTGGCGCGGTCGCTGAGGCGCACAGGCTCCATCGTGGGCTCCGTCAGAGTCTGCTTCGGCGCGCCCGCGCCCGGCCCCTGCGGCCCCACTCCGTCCGGGGGCCGGGGCAGGATTCGCGGCCGCCGGAGCCGAAGATGATCAGGGGTGCAGGGGTGACCTGAGACACTGGAGCCGCCATTGGCGATCATTGACCCGAAGGAGCTGACTGACCTCGAAGCCGTGGCGGTGACCGTCTGGTGGCTCGGGCAGGCCGGCTTCGCCATCAACGCGGCCGGCCGAGTGGTCCTCATTGACCCCGTGATCGAGCCCAGCGACGATCAGGATCCTGTGACCTCCGAGGTGGGGCTGCCTCTGCTGGCGCCTTTGCCCATCCGCGCGCGCAGCATTGACCGCGCCGACGCGGTGCTCTTGACCCACGACCACGGCGACCACACCGCGCCTCGCAGCGCGCCCGAACTCATCAGTCGCACCCACGCCGTCTTCGTCGGCACCGCGCGCACCGCGGAGAAGCTCCGGCAGATGGGCCTGCCCGAGCAGCGGCTGCGGGTCGCGCGCTACGGCCAGGCCCTGCGCGTCGGCGACATGCAGGTCACCCCCACCATCGCCAGGCACGAAGAGGAGCAGGGCGCCACCCAGCGGGGCGACTGCTGCGGCTTCGTCCTGCGCGCGGCCGGGGTGACCATCTGGCATCCGGGCGACACCGACCTCCTCGACGAGCACCTCGAGATGCGCGGTGTGGACGTGCTCATGCTGCCCATCGCGCCCCACGTGCTGGGCGCCGAGGGCGCGGCCCGCCTCGCCAACGCCACCGGAGCACGCCACATCATCCCCTGCCACTACGGCACCTACGACTCCGACCTCTACTGGTGCACCGGCGACCCCGAGGCCGTGGGCGAGCTCATCCACGACGCCGAGCGCCGGTACCACATTCTGCGTGTCGGCGAGAAGCTGGTCCTGCCGGCCAAGGCCTGAGGAGGCCCCATGTCCGCCCCCACCCCCACCGCCGAGGAGATCAGGGAGGAGCTGACCGCGCTGGAGGAGGAGGGCCGGGACGTCTCCGCCCTTCGCGGCAGGCTCGATGCCGGGGGCGACGACCCCGCCGAGCGGGCGCGCATCGCCGACACCCTCGGCGACCTCCCGCCCCGGCCCGACTTCCCCTATGAGGAGCCCTCCGACTTGGCGGGCATTCGCGCGGCGCGGCCCGAGGGTCCGCGCACCCTCCCTCTCAAGCTCGGCAAGCGCGCCCTCGCCGACCGCACCCGCGGCGCCTGGCTCGGCCGGGCGGCCGGCTGCTTGCTGGGCAAGCCGTGCGAGGGCTGGTCTCGCCAGCGCATCGAGCGCGCCCTCCGGGCCCTCGGCGAGTGGCCGCTGTCTGACTACTGGCCCGCCATCTCCCAGCCCCCGGAGGGGATGGCCTTCTGGGGCGCCCCCGAGGCCGGCCAGCCCGACATCATCGCCTACCCGCCGCCCGGTGACCCACAGCTCCGAGGCAACATCACCCGCATGGCCCGGGATGATGACATGGACTACCCCATCCTCGGGCTGCATATCCTCGAGACCTATGGTGCCGGCTTCACCACCGCCAACATCGCCCACGAGTGGCTCCACCGGCTCCCCTACGGCTGCGTCTACACGGCCGAGCGCGCCGCCTACCGCAACC
>Ga0129301_1001539_pt1 | contig 10971 bp, 10 predicted proteins | sample ConPoolayeHmetaG_FD_94489 | JGI IMG/M metagenome (GOLD analysis project Ga0129301, IMG submission 94489) | Hot spring microbial mat communities from California, USA to study Microbial Dark Matter (Phase II) - Cone Pool mat layer H metaG ...
CAGGGAAGCTCGCCGCCTTCAAGTCCGATGACGGCACCCAGGCTGCCGAGGGGGATCTGTTCGTCGCGACCACGGTGGCCGGCATCCCGGTCAAGAGCGCCCTGCAGATCCTGTACGACGAGGCCCGCAGCCGGACCGTGGAGGAGTGGGCCGCGCTCTGCGGCTTGGAGGCCGCGGAAATCGTCGAGGTGGCGCGCGAGTTCACGGCGCACGGCAAACGCGCCGTGGTCGAGATCCATCGCGGCGTCTCGCAGCACACCAACGGCTTCTACAACGTCCTGGCCACGATGGGGGCTCTCAACATCCTCGTCGGCAACCTCGACTGGAAGGGCGGTCTGGTTTACGGCGGCGGCTCCTACGGCGAATCCGGGGGCACGGGGCGCCCGTTCCAGCTTGCCGGCCACCCGGCCCGCCTGACGCCGTTCGGCATCGACATCATCCGCGGCGGCGCCGCGTACGAGAAAAGCACGATCTTCTCCGGCTACCCGGCGAAGCGCCCGTGGTATCCACTGGCGAGCGATGTCTACCAGGAGGTCATTCCCTCTGCGGGCGATGCCTATCCGTACCCGATCCAGGTCCTGTTCCTCTACATGGGATCGCCCGTCTATGCCCTGCCCGCCGGCCACTCGCTCATCCCGATCCTGAAGGACACGTCGAAGATCCCGCTCTTCGTGGCCAGCGACATCGTCATCGGCGAAAGCAGCCTGTACGCCGATTACATCTTCCCCGATTTGAGCTACCTGGAGCGCTGGGAATTCCACCGCTCCCACCCGTCCATCGTCCATCGCGCCTCGCCCGTGCGCCAGCCCGCGATCGCGCCGCCCACGGAAACGGTGCGGGTTTTCGGCCAGGAGATGCCGCTGTCGATGGAGGCGGTCTTCCTGGCGCTGGCCGAGCGGCTCGGGCTGCCCGGCTTCGGCCCGGGCGGTTTCGGCTCCGCGGGGGATCTCAAGCGGCCGGAGGATTTTTACCTGCGCATGGTGGCCAACATCGCTTACGGCGACTCGAGCACCGGTTCGGACACATGCCCGGACGCCGACGACGAGGAGGTGGCGATATTCCTCAACGCGCGCAGGCACCTGCCGCCGGCGGTTTTCGATGCGCAGCGCTGGGAGGCGGCCGTCGGCCCCACCTGGTGGCGCAAGGTGATCTACGTGCTCAATCGCGGCGGCCGCTGGTGGGGATACGACGAGGCGTGGACGGGCGAGCAGGTGAAAGCCAAGTACGGCAAGCTCGTCAATCTCTATCACGAAAAGCCGGCCACCACCCGGAATTCAATGACCGGCGCTTTCCTCAAGGGCTGTGCCTGTTACGTCCCGCCGGCGGATGCGCTGGGGCGCGGCCTGGAAAGCGCGGGAACGGCCCTGCGCCTGATCACCAACCGCAACATGCTGGGCACCAAGAGCCGCACGATATCCAATTACTGGCTCACCGACATCCTTCCCGAAAACGTCGTCGAGATCAATCCCGCGGACGCCTTCCGTCTCGACCTGCAGGACAACGATCACGTCCGGATCGGCTCGGCCGACAATCCCGAAGGCGCCTGGGCCGTCGCCGACGGCTCGCGCAAGCCGATGGTCGGGCGCGTGCGCGTCACCGACCGCATCCGGCCGGGTGTGGTCGCCTTCGCCCTGGGCTACGGGCACTGGGCCTACGGTGCCGCGGACCAGACGATCGACGGCGTGGTGGTTCCCGGCGACCCGCGGCGCGGCGCCGGCATCCACGCCAATGCGGCCATGGTCGTGGACCCGTATCTGCGTTCGCCGCTCAGCGACGTCGTGGGCGGGAGCGCGGTCTTCTACGACGCGCCGGTCTACCTCGTGAAGGTCGGCAGCTGGAGAGACGAGCAAAGCCGGCGCTGAGCGGCGCGCGCCCGCGCCTCGGTCCCGCGTGTGGGGTTGACCCTTGTTGGCAATTTGCCTATATTACCAAGATCGCGCCTGCGCCGCGGTCCCCGGGGCCGGCGGGCGCGGGCTCCCGACCGGAGGCCGGCGATGAAGAAGAAGCACTGGGGGATCGTACTTCTGGTCCTGGCGGTCTTCGGGGTCACCTACGAGGGGCTGCGGCCCGAAAAGCCGGCGCCTGCGGGGGAGCCCCTCGGCCCGAGTTCGGCCAAGGTGACCTTCATCGAGCTCGGTTCGGTCAACTGCATCCCGTGCCGGGCCATGCAGCCCGTGATGCGCGCTCTGGAGCAGAAGTACGGCGACCAGATACGCATCGTGTTCTACGACGTCTGGGAGGACGACCGCCCCGCGCGGGAATATCGCATCCGCGTCATCCCGACGCAGGTCTTCCTCGACGAGGCCGGCAGGGAATTCCACCGGCACGAGGGCTTCTATCCGCTCGATCAGATCGTGAGTCTGCTGGCCGGCCGGGGGCTCGTGCCCCTCGACCGTTAGGGAGGACGGCGGACGGATGCTGGAGTCGCTGTTGGGCCGCCTGACGGACCTGCTCGGCGGGTCGCCGGCCGTCGCCGCGGCGGGCGCCTTCGCCTGGGGCGTCTGCAGCATCCTGCTGAGCCCGTGCCATCTCTCGAGCATCCCCCTGCTCGTGGGTTACCTCTCCGGGGCGCAAACGGGCACGACCGGCGGCGCGTGGCGGCGCTCGGCGGCCTTCGCGCTCGGCATCCTCGCCGCGATCGCCGCCGTCGGCATCGCCACCGCGGGCGCCGGCCGCATCATGGGAAGCCTGGGGCCATGGGGGGACCGGCTGGTGGCCGTCGTCTTTTTGCTTTTCGGGCTCCACCTGATGGAGCTGGTGCCCTTGGACTGGAGTCTGCCCCGGCCCGCAAAGCGGCCCTCGAGCCTGGCATCGAGCGCCGGGATCGGGCTCCTTTTCGGCGTGGCGCTCGGCCCCTGCACCTTCGCCTTTCTCGCGCCGGTGCTGGCGCTGGTGTTCGCGCGGGCCGGGAGCGATGCCCTGTCGGGACTGGTGCTGCTCGCCGCTTTTGCGGCGGGCCACTGCGGCGTGATCGTGGCCGCAGGCACGGCCGCAGGGGCCGTGCAGAACTACCTGCGCTGGACCGGGAGCCGTCCGGCGGCGCGCTGGGTGCGCCGTGTATGCGGCGCACTGGTGAGCGCCGCCGGAGTGTGGCTGCTGGCACGCTGGTGAACCTTACCGTGTGGAGTCGGCGATGTCGGTCATTACCGTGAGCAAGTCGTGGGACGAAGTGGTGGAAGCGCTGGGGCGCCGCCGCGATCTGGAAACCGTGGTCCTGGGTTGCGACAAGTGCGCCAAGCTCAGCCGCACCGGGGGCGCGGACGAAGTGCGGCGCATGCGCACGCGGCTCGAGGGCGCCGGGGTGGCGGTGCGCCGTGTGGAAGGCCTGGTCGACGCCGTGGAGGAAGGGCTGTGCGACGCAAGCGCGACGGCCCAGCGGCTCCAGCCGCTGCGCGACGCGGCGCCCGGCTGCCAGCTCCTGGTGCTCTCCTGCGGCGCCGGGCTCAAGTGCGTGCGCGACCTCCTGCCCGGCATCCGCCTGGTGCCCGGGCTGAATACACTGGGGCCGGGAGTGAAGGCGGAGCTGGCGTGCGTCGCCTGCGGGGATTGCCGGTTCGACGAGGCGGGCTGCCGCATGCTGCGCCTTGCCGAGGAGGTGGCCGCGCGCCTGCGTGCCGGTTACGGCGGCGGGCGAGGCGCCGCGCCCGCCTGACGGGCGCAATTCCCGATTGACGGGATCGCATTCTTTGGTAAAATCGCCAAATGATGAAAACCGTGCGCATGGACCGGAAAACAGAAATGCGCCTGCGTGCCCGGGCCCGCGTCATGAAGGCCTTGGCGCACCCGACCCGGCTTTTCATCGTGGAGCGCCTCCTGGAGCGCGAGCATTGCGTGTGCGAGCTGACGGCGATGATCGGCGCCGACATCTCCACGGTCTCCAAGCACCTCGCGGTGCTCAAAAACGCCGGCATCGTCGAGGACCGCAGGCAGGGGGTGCAGATCTTCTATTCGCTCAAGTGCCCCTGCGTGGCGGATTTCTTCACGTGCGCCGAGGCGGTCTTGAGAATGGAAGCCAGGCGTCGGCTGGAACTGGCGCGCTAGACGGCCGGGCGGCGGCGCCGCCCGCGGGAGCAGCGATATGACGGAGGGTAGAAATTCCGAGACGAGCGATCTTGTCCGGTGGGGTCCTGCGGTGCGGCGTTGCGGATGGATTCTGATAGCCCTCGCCGGCCTCGCGGCGGGCGCGGAACGGCAGCGGCCCTCGCTCCTGGGCGTGTGTCCCCCCTTTTACCTGCGGAGCGAGGACGGCGAAATCATCGATCCCGTGCACGGGATCCGTGACCGGCTGCCCTATTCGCCGCGACAGACGTGTGCAGCTCAGGGCTGCCACGACTATGAGCGGATCACGCAAGGCTACCACTTCACCCAGGGCAGGGGCGAGCAGCCGCCCGCGGACATGGCGGCCAGAATGGGCTGGGTGTCGACGCCCGGCAACTACGGCGGCGCATGGTGCTCCCCGGCGCCCCTGTACCGCTATCTGGCGCCCAAGCGCAACGAGTCCCCGCAGACGATCGACATGACATCCTTCGGCTTCATCGAGGCCGGTTGCGCCAATTGCCATCCGGGCGGCGGCCCGATGGAATTCGACCGCGACGGCTTGCGTTACGACCGGCGCATGGCCGACCCTTCTTCCGGGTTGACGCCGGGCGGCGACAACGGGCTCGACGGCGATTACTATCGCGCGCGCTGGTCGGAAACGGGCGTGCTCGAGGCCGATTGCCTGCTGTGCCACCTGCCGGAATACGATTTCTCCGCGCGCAACAACCAGCTCGCCGCCCTCAACTTCCGCTGGGCCGCGACGGCGGGCGCCGGATTCGGCGTGGTCCAGGGATCCGTACGCTCCGGGGAAACACCCCGTGTCGCCTACGATCCGGGGCGCTTCAATCCCGACGGCACCGTCTCCCTTCACATCGCCGTCTCCCCGCGCAACGAAGCCTGCCTGAGCTGTCATGCCCAGCCGGGCTGGAAGAAACGGGGCGCCAATTTCCGCAGCCGCACCGATGTCCATCTGCGCGCCGGCCTGCGCTGCACCGACTGTCATGCGGCCGGCTCGCGCGCCGAGGACCCGCGCATCCGCGGGCGCGAGATGCATCAGATCGGCAAGGGCGACGACCCGGGCGGCAGGGTGCGCGACGACCTGGATGACACGGTGCGCCCCTGCCGGTCCTGCCACGACACGGGACTCCTGGGGGCGCCCGTCGCCCGTCACGACGGGCTGCCGCCCCTCCATCTGGAACGGATCGCGTGCCAGACATGCCACATCCCCGAAAGGGCCGTCAAGCCGATCCTGGTCCAGGCCTCGGACGTGATCAGCCCGGGCGCCAGGATCCCGAGCAAGGGGAAACAGCTGTGGACGTTCTACGGACCGGACATGCAATACCGCAACCACTACGGCTATCTCGAGATGATGGGTTACGACGACAAACCCACCGAGATCTTCCGGCCCGTCTACGTCAAATACAAAGGAAAGATCTACCCGGTCAATAGAGTCCACTCCGCCTGGCCCGGTATCGAGGTCGAGGGGACGACGGCCCTCATGCAGCCGCGCATGTACGACATCCGCGGCATGTGGGAGGCGCACGGCAAGGATGGCCAGCGGTACCCGAAGCTGTCGCTCATCACGGACGACAACGGCGACGGGGTGATCGAGGTGAACCGGCCGGAGGAGATCGACGCGCTCATCGATTCCGTCGGCGCTCTTCTCCGCGAGATCGGGTATCCGATGCAGGGCAGGCGCGTCGTGTGGGTGCTCGACGACAGGGTCTATCGCAGCGGCACCGAGTATTACACGGTGCAGAAGCGTGACTGGGAAGCTTCTCCGTACGGCAACGTCCACAAGTACAGCCACGACATCCTTGCCGCCGGATCGGCCCTGGGCGGCCGCGGCTGCACGGATTGCCACAGCAGGGATTCAAGCTTCTTCCACCAGGCAGTGGTCGAGTATCCGTTTTCGGAGAGCGGCGCGCCGGTCACGGTCGAGCAATGGCGGCTGCTGGGGCTGGGCCGGACGCAGGTCCGGCTGGGGAACTGGCGGGAGCAGTGGCTCAAACCCGCCGCTCCGTGGTTTCTCGGGGCGATTGCCTCCCTGGCGCTCGTCCACCTGGTGATTTACGGGCGCAGGTCGGCCGTGCAATCCGTGCCCCGGTCCGACGGCTCGCGCTACACGAGGAAGGAAAGGCTGGCTCACCTTCTCGTGATGGGTTCGTTTCTGGTGCTGGCCTCGACCGGCCTGCTGTTTCTCCTGCGTGCGGAGGGCCCCGCCGGTTACGGGGCACGGTCGCTTCACAAGTGGGCCGGGCTGTTCTTCCTTGCGGGCATCGTGTTTGTCGGCATCATGTGGTTCCGGGAAGCCCGGTTCGATGCCTCCGATCGCCGCTGGCTGCGGCGGCTGGGGGGATATTTCGGCGGGCCGGCCGTCGCGCCTTCGGGACGCTTCAATGCCGGGCAGAAGATCTTTTTCCTGCTCGCCCTGGTCTGCGGGATCGCGCTGGCGGTGACCGGAATCGCCATGTGGTCGGGTTGGACGCTGGGATCGGGTGCGGCGGTCCTCTTCACGCTGCACGATCTTTTCGCGCTCGCGCTGATCGCTGCCGTCCTGGGCCACCTGTACCTTGCCCTGGTCGCCAACGCAGGCGCGGGGTGGTCCATGTTCGGCGGGAACGACGCGGCGGTTCACGGCAGCGCCGCCGCCGGAGGGATCAAGGAGGGATGAGGATGTCGACGAGCCCGGGCGACAAGGTCGACAGATTGAAGGTCGGCAAGTTCACGATCGGCATCGTCGGGCTCGAGGCGGCCCTGAGCGAGGCCGCCGCCGCCCGACTGGAGCCCGACGAGAGTGCGGCGCGGCATATCCTCGAGCGCGTGCGCGCCGCCAACTACATCCCGCCGGCTGCCGAGGCGGAATACCTGGAGGCCCTGCTCCGGGAATACCGCAAGCGCCTGGGGCTGCCCGCGGCCGAGCCGGCCGTCGAAGGCGTCGACGTGAAGGTCCTCGGTCCCGGCTGCCCGAGCTGCGAGAGGCTCGAGGCGCTGGTGCGCAAGCTGATGGCCTCGGCCAACATCACCGGCAGCATCGAGCACGTGCGCGACCTGAAGGAGATCGCTTCCTACGGGATCCTGCCCATGCCCGGGCTGGTGATCAACGGCAAGGTGCGCTGCGCCGGCCGCGTACCGACGGAAAAACAATTGCTCGAGTGGCTGCGCGATGCGGAGCAGGCGGCCCGCAGCGGCAGTTCGTGAGCGGCGCGCCGGGCCGAAGGAGATATCCCGCATGTCCGAGAAAAAGATCTTCGTCGTCCTGCTGGCGGCGTTCCTGGCGGCCTATTTCGTACCGTTCGCCGACCCGGCGGTGCAGAACGCGATCGCCGAGGCCCTGCTCCTGCTGCAGGACTATGCGCGCCAACACGTGATCCTGTGCCTGATCCCGGCCTTCTTCATCGCCGGCGCCATTTCGGTTTTCGTCAGCCAGGCTTCCGTTATCAAATATTTCGGCCCGCAGGCGCGCAAGCTGCTGGCATACAGCGTCGCTTCGGTGAGCGGCAGCATCCTGGCCGTCTGCTCGTGCACCGTGCTGCCGCTCTTCGCCGGCATCTACACGCGCGGCGCCGGCATCGGGCCGGCGACCGCGTTCCTCTATTCCGGCCCGGCGATCAATGTGCTCGCCATCATTCTGACGGCCAAGGTCCTGGGCATCCGGCTGGGCGTTGCCCGGGCCGTGAGCGCCGTCGCGTTCTCCGTGATCATCGGCCTGCTCATGCACCTGATCTTTCGCCGCGCGCCGCAGGGAGCCGCCGCGCAGGGCTTCGTCGCCGTGCCGGACACCCGCGGCGAGAGGCCGCTCGCGAAGACGGCGGCCTATTTCGGTGTGATGGTCGCGATCCTGGTGGCCATCAATTGGGGCAAGTCGGATCCCTCGCTGGCCCTGTGGCATTTCATCTATCGCGTCAAATGGCTGATCGGCGGCATTCTGGGCCTGGTGCTCGCGTGGATGCTGGTGCGCTGGTTCCGCAAGGACGAGTTGCGCGACTGGACGCTTTCCACCTGGATCTTCGCCAAGCAGATCTTTCCTTTGCTTTTTGCCGGCGTTCTGATTTCCGGTTTCCTGCTGGGACGGCCGGGGTACGAGGGGATCATTCCCGGTCGCTGGGTGGAGCATCTGGTGGGGGGCAACAGCCTGGGCGCGAACCTTTTCGCCTCGGTGGCGGGCGCCCTGATGTACTTCGCCACTCTCACCGAGGTGCCGATCCTGCAGGGATTGCTCGGCTCGGGCATGGGGCAGGGACCGGCGCTGGCGCTGCTGCTCGCCGGCCCGGCGCTGTCGCTCCCCAGCATGCTGGTGATCCGGCAGGTCATGGGAACGGGCAGGGCGCTCGCCTACATCGCGCTCGTCGTCGTGATGTCGACGATCGCCGGCATGATTTTCGGTCGGATCGCTGCATAGTTCATATGGATCGGAGGTAAACACCATGGAAATCCGTGTTCTGGGCCCCGGCTGCGCGCGCTGCCATGAAGTCGAAAAAAGGACCCTCGACGCTTTGGCGCAGCTGGATGTCGCCGCCGACGTGCGGAAGGTCACCGACTTCAAGGAAATCATGACCTACGGCATACCGGGCACGCCCGGCCTGGTGATCAACGGCAAGGTCAAGTGCGCGGCGCGCATCCCGACGGTGGAGGAAATCAAGCGCTGGATCGGCGAGGAGATCGGCAAGCCGTCGGAGTGACGGGCCGGCGACGGGTGGCCGTTTCTGCGCGCAGCGAGTGCCGACTGTTCCCGGAGGTGAACCGTGACCGAGGTCAAAGCGAAGAAGCTGGGCTTTCTCGACAGATTCCTCACGCTGTGGATCTTCCTGGCGATGGGCTTCGGAATCGTGCTCGGATACGTGAGCCCCGCCTTCACGAAGTGGATCGCAGGGCTGCAGATCGGCGCGACCTCGATTCCCATCGCCGTCGGGCTGATCCTCATGATGTACCCGCCGCTCGCCAAGGTGAAGTACGAGGAGATGGGGACGGTCTTCCGCAACAAGAAGCTGCTGGCGTTCTCCCTCGTGCAGAACTGGATCGTCGGGCCGATCCTGATGTTCGTGCTCGCGATCGTGTTCCTGCGCGGCTATCCCGAGTACATGATCGGGGTGATCCTCGTGGGGCTGGCGCGCTGCATCGCCATGGTGATCGTCTGGAACGAGCTGGCCGAGGGCGACCGCGAGCTGGCCGTCGGGCTGGTGGCCTTCAACGCCGTCTTCCAGGTGCTTTTCTACGCCGTGTACATCTATCTCTTCATCACGGTCGCCCTGAACGTGCTCGGTCTGGTGCCGGGCGTGCAGGCGCACATCTCGATACTGGAAGCGGCGAAGACGGTCTTCATCTATCTCGGCATACCTTTCCTCGGCGGCGTGATCACGCGCTTTTCCCTGCTGCGTTCCAAGGGGTACGAATGGTACGAGCGCGTTTTCGTGCCGAAAATCAGCCCGATCACTCTGATCGCCCTGCTGTTCACCATCGTGGTGATGTTCTCGCTCAAGGGGGAGTACATCATCGCGCTGCCGCTCGACGTCGTCCGGATCGCGGTGCCGCTGGTGATCTATTTCTTTGCCATGTGGTTCGCGAGCTTCTGGTTCGTGAGGCGCCTGAAAGGGAGCTACCCGCAGACGACGGCGGTGTCGTTCACGGCGGCGAGCAACGATTTCGAGCTGGCGATCGCCGTGGCCGTGGCCATTTTCGGCATCGGATCGAACCAGGCGTTCGCCACGGTGATCGGGCCGCTGCTCGAGGTTCCGGTCCTGATCACGCTGGTGAACGTGGCGCTGCGCTTCCGCGCGCGGCTCAAGTGGTGACTTCGTGCGCAGGGGTGTTCCATGACAAGGCACCTGGTCGAAGTACTGACTTTCGAAGGTTGCCCCAACGCCGCGCAGGCGCTGCGCCTGACCGGGGAGGCCGCCGCGCGACTCATGCCCGGGTGCGAGATCCGGGAGGTGAAGATCGAGAGTGCGGAGCATGCGCGGCGGGAGGGCTTCATGGGTTCGCCCTCGATCCGGATCGACGGCGAGGACATCGAGGGGCGCGGCGGGGAATCGCCCGGGCTCGTCTGCCGGATCTACGGAGCCGCGGGGGGCGTGCCGCCCCTGTGGATGATCGAGGCGGCCATGCTGCGCGCGGCGCGGCCGCGGCACATTCTCTTCCTGTGCGTCGCCAACTCGGCGCGCAGCCAGATGGCCGAGGGGATCGCGCGCCGGCTCGCGCCCCCGGATGTGACGATCTCCTCGGCGGGATCCTCGCCGTCGAAGGTGCGCCCCGAGGCGATCGCAGTGTTGGCGGAAATCGGCATCGACATATCGGGTCACCGTTCCAAGCCGGTGGATGAAATCGATGCCCGTTCCGTGGACGCCGTGATCACCTTGTGCGCCGAAGAGGTGTGCCCGGCCTATCTCGGCCCGGCGCTGCGCGTCCACTGGGGCGTTCCCGATCCGGCCGCTGCTGCCGGAAACGAAGAGGAACGCCTGGCCGCCTTTCGCAGGATCCGCGAAGAGCTCATGCAGCGCCTGCGTCTGCTGTTCCGTCACCGGTAAATTCGCCGCGGCGCGGCGGATCCACCCTTCTTCCGGGGCTCGCACGCTCGCGCCACGCCTCGTCCCGGAGCTTGCGCTCCGGGCTTTCCTGCAGCGGCCCCTGCAGGGCCTGCATTGTGCGAAGGGCGGACCGCGCCGGGGATTCGACGGGGAGGTCCGAGGCGCAAGACTCAGGACCGGTCGCCTGCGCCCGCGCAGCTCTGCAGCGGCGGCAGGGAATCCTCGGTTTGGAGACGGCTTCCGTTGCGCCCTTGCTTTGCGCCGGGCACTTGATCGCGTTGGAAGGAAATCCTACAATCCTACTTGCATGAGGAGGTGATCATGGCGGTCATGAGCGTCCGCGTCAGCGACGAACACCGGCGGCAGTTGAAGGCGATCGCATCGCTGCAAGGCCGAACCATGACGGAGG
>Ga0129301_1001540_pt1 | contig 10969 bp, 9 predicted proteins | sample ConPoolayeHmetaG_FD_94489 | JGI IMG/M metagenome (GOLD analysis project Ga0129301, IMG submission 94489) | Hot spring microbial mat communities from California, USA to study Microbial Dark Matter (Phase II) - Cone Pool mat layer H metaG ...
AGATTAGAGAACAAATATTCAAAGAATTTTATCAGAGCAAAGAATATCAACAGCGAATGAAAGAGAAAATCAGAAAATATCCCCACCTCAAACAATCCTATGATGAATTCTTTGAATTCCTGAACAGGAAAGGTGTGTTCAAGTAAGGCAATGTATAAGAAATTAATGTATAAAGGGTAGTAACTTCATCTAACAGCGGATAAAAGGCTTCACTACGCTCCGCCCAAATTGCCTCGGTAACTTCTTTTATGCGCAGAACATTAGGCGACATTGGAACTGAATTTTCGTAGGCGAGGGATTATACTTTCTTGACCGGTAAATCATTTTTGGCATATTTGAGAAGTGAAAGAGAGAAGCCGTAGTAGAAGCCAATTAGAAAAATCACCGAAGAGCAAGGAAGGAGGAGCTTTTCGGCGGGCGCTGGTAATTTTCGGGCTGGCGGTTCTCGTCCGGGTTATCTATCTGGTCCAGGCAAGGCAGAATGACCCGCTATTTTTTTCACCACAGATGGACGGGCTCTATCATCATCAATGGGCTTTGGCAATTCTGAGCAAAAGGGAATTTATTGCCGATGCCTATTTCCGGGCACCGCTTTATCCGTTTTTCCTTGCCCTGCTTTATAAGGTATTCGGGGTTCATCTCTTTATCGTCCGGATGGCACAGGCGGTTTTAGGCAGTTGCAGTTGTGCGGTTTTATATTCTCTTGGGAAAAAGGTCTTTGACCAAAAGAGCAGTTTTTATGCAGGGATGCTGATGGCGGTTTATCCGCTGTTTATCTATTTTGACGGCGAACTTTTAATTCCGGTGCTGCTGGTTTTTCTTCTGCTGGTCGGGTTTCTTTTTCTTTATTGGTCCGAAAGTAAAAAGGGGGTTTTAGTTCTGTCCGGATTTTTCTTCGGGCTGGCAGCAGTTACCCGGCCGAATGTGCTTTTGTTTGTGGCGGTGCTTTTGGTCTGGTTTGTTTTCAAGCATAGGCGGAAGTGGTGGCAAAAGGCAGTCCCTTTCTATCTGGCGGTGGTTTTGCCGATTGTGCCGGTAACAATCAGGAATTATCTTAAGAGCAGGAGTTTTGTGCCCATCGCCTGGCAGGCAGGGACAAACTTTTATATCGGTAACAATGGATACTCAGACGGGACAACCGCAATTGTTCCGGGCACAAGGGGAACCTGGTGGGGCGGTTATAATGATGTCAAGCGGATTGCCGAGATTGAATCAGGCAGGAGTTTGAAGGGGACCGAGATTGACCGGTTCTGGCTGAAAAAGGGGCTTGAGTTCTGGGCAAGCCAGCCGGGTAAGGCGGTGGCTCTGACCCTGCGCAAGGTCTATCTCTGGTTTTCCGGGTATGAGGTTTCCAATAACCGGGATTTGTATTTTTTCAAGCGCTATACCGGGCTCGATTGGCTTTTGTTTGCGACCCCGTTGCTGAAGTTTCCTTTCGGGCTGGTTCTGCCATTTGCCCTTGCCGGTATTTATCGCACCCGGCAAGGGTGGCGGCGGTTGTTGCCGGTTTATCTTTTTATGGTTGCGTATGCGGTTTCCTTTATCCCCTTTTTTGTCACCGCCCGTTACCGGTTGCCGGTTGTGCCGTTTTATCTTCTGTTTGCGGTTGCCGGTTTAAGAGGCTGGGCAAAGGTCAGTTTCAGGGAGCGGGTGATTGCGAGTGGAATCTTTTTCCTCGCGCTGGTTATTTTCAATCTCAACCTTGCCGGTACCGGCAGAGTTGCCGACCCGGCTCAGAACCATTTTGTTGCCGGGACCGGCTATTATCAGAAGGGCTGGTTAAAGGAGGCGGAGAAGGAGGTTGACCGGGCCCTGATGCTGGACTCGGCAACAAACATCCTTTCATTAAAGGCGACAATGCTATTAGAACAGAACCGCATTGATGAAGCGAAGAGAATTGCCGAGGCAGCGGTCAGGCTCCATCCTGATGAGGCTGATGCCTACGGGGTTGCGGGCAATGTTTTTGCAAATGCGGGAGACCTGCCTCAGGCAGAGAGTTTGTTCCGGCGGGTGGTTGAACTTGACCCTTATGGTGTTGAAGCCTGGAACAACCTGGGTAACATCAACCTCACAAAAAAGGATTTGGCACAGGCACGGTTCTGTTATGAACAGGCGCTGAAGATAAACCCCACATTTACGATGGCGCTTTTCCATCTCGGGCTGGTCTATTACTATGAAGGTAAAACCGATTCAGCCCATTTTTACTGGCAGGAGGTTCTGCGTCTTGACCCGGATTTTGAAAAGGCAAAAAGGGCGTTACAGGATTTGCGGTAAAATTAAATCCGGCGCAACTGGGGCCGGAGGAGGTTGACCGCGACAAAACTGATTAGGATGACAATGCCGCTGATTAAAAGGGCAAAGCAGGCACCTTTTGCCTGAGCGATTGAGCCGGCAATCAGACTGCCGACCGGAAACATTCCATTGAAGAAAAGGGAAAAAACACTCATCGCCCGGCCCCGGATATAATCGGGTGAGAGGGTCTGAATCAGGGTGTTGGACAAAGCGGCAATGCTGGTCTGGCAGAAGCCAATGAAAACCAATAGGAGCAGTGCCATTTGGTAACTCCGGCACAGGGAAAAAAGAATTACGAGCAGACCAAGCCCGAGTGTCCCGGCTAAGAGGATTTTTCCCCGATGGCGAGTCTTACTTAAACTGGCAAGGGTAAGGCCGCCAGTTACCGCACCAGCACCAAGCGCGGTCATCATCAAGCCATAGCCATGCGCACCCTGATGCAGGACATCACGGGCAATAACCGGCATCAATGGGATATAGGCAATACCAAAGGATGAGAATACCCCGACCATAATGAGCAGGATTCTGATATCCGGATGGGAACCGACAAAGCGCAAGCCCGAAAGAAGTTGAGTCCGAATCGGCTCAATGTTTGTGTTTCCGTTGGCGCTCTTTTTCAGTTGAATAAAGGCAAGGGCGATAATAATGGCCAAAAAACTGGCGGCGTTGATGGCAAAGATGGGGGCGGGTCCGGAAAATGCGAGCAGTGAACCGGCAATTGCTGGCCCAATCATTCGGGCGGTGTTGAACATTGAGGAGTTGAGGGCAATGGCATTTAAGACATCCTGGCGCTCAACCAGTTCCGGTATCAGGGTCTGGGCAACCGGCGCATTCAGGGCAACGAAGATTCCGGCAAGAAAGGAGATGGTAAGGATGTGATAGATGGTAATAACCCTCATCCAAGTAAGGATGGCGAGAATCAGGGCAAAAAAGGCGAGCGCCGACTGGGTGAGAATCATCAGGTTGCGCTTGTTGAACCGGTCAGCAAGCACACCCGCCGGCAGGGAGACCAGCCAAACCGGCAGCCAGCTCAATGTCGTGTCCAAGCCGACAAAAAAGGCGGAGTTGGTAACCGAAAGCACCAGCCAGCTTTTGGCAATGTTCTGCATCCAGGTGCCGGTAAAAGAGACCATATTGCCCACCCAATAAAGCCGGAAGTTTCTGTGTCGAAATGCGGCAAAGGTTTTGGGCAGCCGGATGGAGATAATTGGCTGAAGAGAGTTGTGGTTGTTTTCTGCCATTGCGAAGGTGTCAATTTTAGCAATTCTATTGCCCCTGTCCAACAGGAAATCTTTTAAAGAAGGCCCGCGAGGATACTTATTTATTATCCGGGTTGAGAATACCCAGTTTCTACACTTTTATTAAGAAACTCAAAGTCAATATTCCCCGCGATTAAAGAAGTAGACTGCGGCTACAGTGGTGATTACGCTGAAAATAATAAGAAAACCGAGGTCAAACCATAAAGGGTAAAAGGAAAAGCCTAAGACCAGCCTGCGCACAAGGTCAACGCCATAGGTCAAAGGGTTGATGCGCACTAAGATATTTAGCCACCAGGGGATGCCCTTCATTGGAAAGAGCGCACCGCTCAAAAACCACATCGGCATAATGACAAAGTTCATTATAGTACCAAACCCCTGAAACGAGGTCATCCGCGCCGCAATCACAATCCCTATTCCGGTCAGGGCAAATGACATTACCGCCATCACCAAAAGCAGGGGCAGAATGTTGATTAACGGCAGTTTAACCCGCACCAATGGGGCAAGTAAAAGGATGATGCACCCCTGGATAAGAGAAAGGGTTGTGCCCGCAAAGCCTTTGCCAATAACAATTGAGGTGCGCGGCACCGGCGCAACGAGAATCTCCTTAAGAAAGCCGAATTCCCGGTCCCAGATGATTGAGATTGCGGATTGAATTGAGGTGAAGATACTGGTCATCGCCACAATGCCAGGGAATATGAACTGGGTGTAGTTGACATTACCAACCTGCTGATAACCACCGCGCAGACCCAGCCCAAGGATGAAAAGCCAGAGCACCGGTCTGGTCATCGAGCCGTAAAACTGGCTCTTTTCCCGGAAATACCTGATGACATCCCTGAGCCACACCATATATATACAGGCAAGGTCAATCATAAATTCTCCTAACGCCAAGCCCTTCCCATCCGTCGCAGTGTCCCTTTCAGCTTCTCCTGACCGCTTGCCTCTTCATCCCTTATCTCCCTGCCGGTCAGTTTGAGAAAGACATCTTCCAGGGTCGGCTGGCGCACTGAAACCGAAAGCACCGGCACACTCAACTCCCGCACAAGTTTCGGAACAAAGAGCGCGCCATCCTGAACCTGAAACCAAACCTTATCCCGGTCAGATTCCGCCTTGATGCCATAACGCTCTTCAATCTCAAGAACCACCTTTTTGTTATCAACCGTAGAGAGGAAAACCTGGTCCCCCTTCATCTGTGCCTTGAGATTTGCCGGCGTGTCCAGGGCAATTATCCTGCCGTGGTCAATTATTACTATCCGGTCGCAATACTCTGCCTCATCCATATAATGGGTAGTAAGGAAAAGGGTCATATTGTGCTCCTGGCGCAACTCCAAGAGCCTTTCCCAGATGCGGTTTCTGGTCTGGGGGTCAAGACCGAGTGTGGGTTCATCAAGGAAAAGCACCCTGGGTGTATGCAAGAGCGCGCGGGCAATCTCCAGCCTGCGCTTCATCCCACCGGAAAAGTTACGCACCAGGTCATCAGCCCTTGAGGAAAGCTCCATCCACTCAAGTGCGCGCTCAATCCGACCTTTCAGTTCGGTCTTGGGCACCTTATAGACGAGCGCATGAAACCTAAATTCTCCCTTGCGGTCAAACGGTCATCAAGCGAAGGGTCCTGAAAGATAATTCCGATTGCCCGGCGCACCCGATTCTGCTCACTCATAATATCGCACCCAGCAACCCACCCCATTCCTGAACTGGGCTTCGTCAGTGTGCAAAGCATCCTCACCGTTGTTGTCTTGCCCGCGCCATTCGGACCCAAGAATCCGAATATCTCACCGGTCTCAACCGTAAAGGAGACACGGCCAACCGCAACAAAACCCTTGAAATCCTTTGTTAGTTCTGAAGCCTCTATTACCTTTGCCGTATTTGCTCCTGTAATTTAATCCTTTGCCGTATCAATCTGCGCCTTCTGCAGCGCGCCGGAGTAGTCAATATAGACCGTCTTCAGTTCCGAGAAGATTTCATAAGCGGTCCACCCGCCTTCACGATGTCCATTACCGGTATCCTTCACACCACCAAAGGGCAGATGGCACTCTGCGCCGATTGTGGGTGCATTCACATAGGTTATCCCCGCCTCAATCCGCTCAATCGCCTTCATCGCCAGATTCACATCCCGGGTATAAATTGAAGAGGAAAGACCGTAAGAGGTATTGTTGAGAACAGCTATCGCCTCATCAAAATCCTTAACCCTGATAACCGAAAGCACCGGACCAAATATCTCCTCCTGGGCAATGCGCATATCCGGCTTCACATCACCGAAAACTGTTGGAGGATAAAAATAGCCCTTATCGTAATCACCACCCCTCAATGCCTCACCGCCACAAAGCAGTTTTGCCCCTTCCTTTTTGCCAATCTCAACATAACTGTGAACTGCCCTTCGTTGAGCCTCACTCACCAATGGTCCCATCTCCACCTTCTCATCCAATCCATTACCAATCACAATCCTCTCGGCGCGCTCAATTACCATTTCCAGGAATTTATCATAGATACCCTGTTTAAGAATCAGTCTTGAGGTTGCGGTGCAGCGCTGACCAGTGGTGCCAAACGCACCCCAGATAACACCCTCAAGAGCCAGGTTCAGGTCCGCATCATCCAGAACAATCTGACCGTTCTTGCCTCCGAGTTCAAGTGAGCACCGCTTCAGTTGCCTGCCGCAGACCTCGGCAATCCTCTTGCCAACTGCGGATGAGCCGGTAAAGGAAATTCCGCAGACATCAGGATGGTTCAAGAGCGCCTCACCCACAACACTACCTTCACCATAAACAAGATTAACCACTCCAGGTGGTAACCCCGCTTCATTCAGACAGGAAACAAACTCATGCACCGATGCTGGTGTCAGGGTTGCGGGCTTGATTACTGTGGTATTGCCGCAGATTAGGGCAGGGAAAAGCTTCCAGGATGGAATCGCCATCGGAAAGTTCCACGGACAAATCATACCCCAGACGCCCATCGGCTGCCTCATAACAAATGCCATCTTATTAGGCAGTTCACTGGGCACAAACTTGCCCCAGAGCCTGCGGCTTTCACCAGCAGCATAAAGACCGGTATCAATCGCCTCCTGAACATCACCCCTTGTCTCCTTTAAAACCTTACCCATCTCCCTTGTCATCAACCTTGCCAATTCCTCCTTGCGCTTAATCAGAATCTCGGTTGCTCTGCGAATTATCTCTCCGCGCTGAGGCACAGGAACCGAGCGCCATTTCCGATATGCCGCCTTTGCCGCCGCAACCGCCTCATTAACATCCTCAGGACCGGAAAGAGGGAAAATCCCAATCATGTCATCTGTATCTGCCGGATTCCTGTTCTCATAGGTTTTGCCTGATTTTGCCCGGACATATTTGCCATTGATAAAGTTCAAAAACTCCTTACTCATCTATGCTCCTTTTGTTTTATTAATCTTAGAACCTGTTCTATAGAATTTGCCTGAATTATACCATCAATTTGCCAGGTTTTAAGTCCAATAACCCGCTTGCCCATCTTCAGGGCAAAGCCAATCTCAGAAAGGGTGCCGTAAGAGCCACCAATCGCCACCAATATATCTGCGGTGCGAATGATGACGAGATTCCTTGCCTCACCCAGACCGGTGGCAATGGCAATATCAACATAAGGGTTTGCCTCAAATTTTTCAGCGCCGGGCAGAATCCCAACCGTCACACCCCCTTTTTCCTTTGCGCCCTGACAGGCAGCGCTCATTACCCCGTCCATCCCGCCACAGACCAGAACCGCACCCATCTCGGCAATACCCCTACCTACTGCCCTTGCCAATTCCGTCAGTCCGGCATCAGCCTCGCCCGCACCGATGATGCCAACAAAGAACCTATTTCTTGACAAACAGTTCAATCCGCTTAAACCGGTTGACATCAATCAAACCCCAATCGGTCAGTTTCAACTCCGGAACTACGGGCAGAGCAAGGAACGAAAGGGTGATGAACGGGTTCTCAAGCCTTGAACCCCAGATATGCGCCTTTTCAAGAAGTTTTCTGATATTTGACACTACCTCCTCTGCCGGTTTATCCGACATCAGACCACCAATCGGCAGCGCCAGACCTGCCCTCACCTTGCCATCAGCCACCGCCACATAACCCCCACCCATTCTCTCAAGCGCCCGTGCGGCAAAGAGCATATCCTTATCATTGGTGCCCACAATAATCATATTATGCGCATCATGGGCAACCGTTGTCCCCAACGCACCCTTTTTCAACCCGAACCCGGCAACCAGCCCCTTGCCCATCCTACCCGTTGCCTTATGCCTTTCTATCACCACCACCTTCAAAAGGTCACGCTCGGTATCAGCAATCACATAACCATTGGAAACCGTTGGCTTCTGGATATGTTTCTCGGTAATAATCTGTCCTGGAACTACCCGAATAACATTGCACAAATCACCTTCAGCCTTAATCGCAAAATCCTTCACACTCATCTTTCTTAACCGCACCGTTCCCATCACCCGTTTATCCTTCACCACCGGCAGTTTCACCAGCACTCTGCCCTCCCTGACAACCACCTTACCCTGTTTCAGCACCATCCTCACCCGCATCGTGTTTAAACTCTCAAGCACCACCAGGTCGGCAATAAAACCAGGGGCAACTGCGCCCCTTTTATCAAGCCGGAAGTGTTCAGCCGGATTAAGTGTCACCAGCTGAATCGCAGCAACCGGATTCAAGCCTAAAGCAACTGCCCGGCGCAGAACCGCATTTAGGTGTCCTTCCAAAAGCAAATCCTGAGGATGCCGGTCATCTGAAACAAGGCAGCACCGCCTGAGCGAGAAGTCATTTACCAGCCGCAAAAGCGCATCAAGGTTGTGTGCTGCCGAACCCTCACGGATGAAAATCTTCATCCCTGCCCGCATCTTCTCCCGTGCCTCCCGCGGTCCAACACACTCATGGTCAGAACCAATCCCCGCACCGGCATAAGCTTGCAGGAGCGCACCGCTCAAACCGGGCGCATGCCCATCAATGACCCTGCCCGCACCCTGCGCAACCTGCAACTTGCTCAGAATCTCCTCATCGCCCAACACCACCGCAGGGTAGTTCATCACCTCTGCCAGACCGATAACCCGCCTGTGCTTTAACAGCCGCGCAATCGCCTCAGCATCAATTTTTGCACCAGAACTCTCCATCCCGGTTGCGGGCACACACGAAGGCGCCATCACAAAAACATCAAAGGGCATACCCTCACTTGCCTTGAGGATATACTCAACACCTCTGACACCTAACACATTGGCAATCTCATGTGGGTCGCAGACAACCGCGGTCGTCCCGTGAACAAGGCAGAGCCTGACAAACTCGCTCACAGACAAAAGAGAACTCTCAATATGGATATGACCGTCAATAAACCCCGGCGCCACAAAAAGCCCGTTAACATCAATAAACGCCCTTGCCCTTTTATAACCATCGCCCACCCCGGCAATTCTGCCCTGTTTTATCGCCACATCTGCCCGCCGCACCTCACCGGTAAAGACATCAACCACCTGACCATTGCCCAAGACTATATCCGCCTCTGCCTCTCCCCTTGCCACCTTCAGAAAATCCTGCCACTGCTGAAAACCCGAAACGGACTTCTTCATTTTTCCTCCTCAATGTAGCCGATATAAGGCAACTGCCGGAACCGCTCAGCAAAATCCGCACCATAACCCACAACAAACCTATTGGGCACCACAAACCCTACATAGTCCGGCTTGACTAAAACCCTGCGCCTTGCCGGCTTGTCCAAGAGAACGCACAGCTTCAGACTCTTGGGCTTGCGTCGCTTTAGCCTCCTTATGATAAAACTCAATGTCAAACCGGAATCAAGGATATCCTCAACAACCAAAACATCCCTGCCCCTCACCCCTGACCTCAAATCAAGCTCAATTTTGACCGCACCTTTTGACTCTGTCCTTGAACCGTAACTGGCAACGCTCATAAAATCAACCTGCACCGGCACAGTGAGATGCCTTATTAAGTCAGCAAGAAAAACCCACGCACCCTTGAGCAGCCCGACTAAAAGAACCTCTTTGCCCGCATAATCTTGGGAAATCTCCTCGGCAAGCTCCTTGACCCTGCGCCTGACCTGCTGAGCGGAGATAAACGGCTTGACCTTATTCAGTTGTGCCTTATTTATCATATTGAAATCGGGGCGACTGGATTTGAACCAGCGACCTCTTGGTCCCGAACCAAGCGCGCTAAACCAACTGCGCTACGCCCCGTTAAAAGACAATATAAACTAATATCATCTTCAGTCAACAGAAGGCTTGCCTTTGACCAAAGGTACAAAAACAACGCTCATCAGCTGCCGCTGCACCAGCCGCTTCTTATGCCTCACACCCAAGACCAAACTCTGACCCCCATATGAGCCCACCGGCAACACCATCCTGCCACCTTCAACCATCTGCTCAACCAGACTGTAAGGAATATTTTCTGCTGCTGCTGTCACCATCACCCTGTCAAACGGCGCAAACTCCTCCCACCCCTCATTCCCATCACCAACCTTGAACCTGATATTCCGATAATCAAGCCGATTCAGAACCAGCCGCGCCGCCAAGGACAGCTCCTCAATAATCTCAACCGTATAAACCATCTCTGCCAGTTCGGCAAGAACAGCGGTCTGATAACCTGAACCGGTGCCAATCTCCAAAACCTTATGCCCCTTCTCAACCTGCAGCGCCTCGGTCATTGCCGCCACAATATACGGCTGGGAAATGGTCTGCCCGTGACCGATTGGCAAAGGATAATCCTCATAAGCCTGATGCACAAAACCCTCGGACACAAAAAGATGCCTCGGCACCTTCACCATCGCATCAAGAACCCGCTTATCCCTTATCCCGCGGGCAACAATCTGCTCCTCAACCATCATCCTCCGGCGCTGACTGAACTCATTAACCATTTGCCAAATAATATTACTTCCACCCCCTCTGGTCAATTTAAAACAGAAACCGCAACACACAAAATACCCACCGCTGAATAAACCGCTATCTCTTAAATAACCCCTATTCTGAGCATAGAACCAGCCCCGATTCCAACCTGAGATATGACATTCAGAAAAACCTCAATCACAAACCCTTGTGCCACTTGAAAAATAGCCGCTACTGCAACCGCAAAAGCCCTGCTCACCATCGCCATAAAAACAACCCTGAAAACCGCCTTCAAGGCAACATAAAATACAACCTGAAAAACAATCAGGGGGATGGTGGGGGGGATTGGGTCTGAAATTTGGGAAATTTCGCATAATTCATTGAATTTCAATATAATAGAGCATTATTTCCCGATTGCATTTAGTGTATTTTTATATACACTTAGACCTGACTTTTCCCGAAAAAATGACAGGGTTGAGGTTAAGGTAAAGTTGGTTCGTAGTTCTGGGTTCTTGGTTCGTAGTTCTGAAAACTGGCAACTTGGAACTAAGAACAAAGAACTCTCCGAAGGTGCGTGGCAATCTATAAG
>Ga0129301_1001541_pt1 | contig 10967 bp, 12 predicted proteins | sample ConPoolayeHmetaG_FD_94489 | JGI IMG/M metagenome (GOLD analysis project Ga0129301, IMG submission 94489) | Hot spring microbial mat communities from California, USA to study Microbial Dark Matter (Phase II) - Cone Pool mat layer H metaG ...
AAAATTCTGCTGTATTTTGCATTAGTCAGCGTTTGGCGATACCTATCAGACACCATGAAATGTTTAAGCCTATTCTCGCCATGCTTGCGGTTTTTAAAAGATGGAAAATGAAGGGTGTTTTGCCCCTTACACTTCTGTTCCAGTTATCGTTATGTAGAAGCTGAAGCTTGTTATTCCTGTGCCTGTGATGCCTGAGTTGATCGTTAGCGTTAAGAGCGCTCCGACTACTGCTCCGCTAGATAGCTGGTAGTTTGTGCAGTTCCATGTCAACGATATATAGCTGGACGCTAGAGGGTTGCTCCAGTTGCCTGTTGCCATGCTCAAGGATTCTTTGGTGTTTCCTTCATTTTTTATGTAAACCGTGTAGCTCTTTGACCCGCCAGGTTCTATTAAACCCCAGTTGATCGTTGTTGTCTTGTTTGTGCAGCTTCTGTTCCAGTAGACTCCGACACCCACGTTTTTCACTGTTGCAGAGTTTGGAACTTGCTGGTTGGCGCTGAGTAATCCTGCTACTAGTGTTGTCATAACGATTCCTGTTAGAGCGACTGCAAGGATGATTCCTGTTGTGGCTTTTTGCATCGCCATTTTTTGTTTCACCGTACACATCGCATGTCGTGAGTATTAATAAAGCTTATTGTCTATCCGAACAGCACAAATACACTTCAACCTCATACCAACAACATTCCAAAAAAACAGCGCCATCTAAGCACCATGAAGGTATTGTCCAACGAATCCCATATCCATCAAAATCACAAAAAGCTACGAAAGCACAACTTTCACTGCAAGCCTTATTAGTTTGCAATTTTCTTCTACGCAGAAACGGAGGAAAACAAAGCGTTCGCAGTCGGACACTTCGCACTAGGCTACATATTCGGCAAAGCCTCAGCAAAACTGCTGAAAACAGAAGCAAATTTGCCAATAATCTTCACGCTATCTATAATCCCAGACATAGACATCCTAATTCCCTTCATTCAACATCGAGGACCACTGCATTCTTTGATTGTAGCATTAATCGCATTCATGCCGTTTTTCATTGTGTACCGCAGAAAGGCTGTCCCATACTTTATTGCTCTAATACAGCATCCGCTTGTGAGCGATTTTGTGGCTGGCGGCAGAATACAGCTCTTCTGGCCATTAACAAGGCAATACTTTGGTTTAGAGACGAAAATTACGAGCCTAGAGAATGTTGCGTTAGAGTTAGCGCTTTTTGCCGTTTCAATGATTGTTATGGTTAAAGCTGATGATGTGAAAGCATTTTTCAAGCCAAGCTATTCGAATCTGATTTTGGCTGTGCCAACGTTTACTGTGCTGTTGCCTATGTTTGCGAGTTTCCCGTTGTATGTGCCTTTTGCTTTGATTTTTCCGCATTTGGTTTTTATGGTGTTGTTTTTGGCTGCAATAGCGGTAAGCTTGTTTGGAGTTTTCAGAAAGGTTTTGGGTTTGGGTTAAAAATTTATTAATGTTCTAGGCTGTTGTAGCATTATAAAGCATAATGCGATGTGTAAGGATATGGAGCCTAAAGTGGTTGTGTTGATGGGTTCTGAGCGGGATATGGAATTTTGTCGCGAGATAGGTAAGTATTTGGATGCTTTGGGTTTGAGCTACGTGTTTCGTGTTGGTTCTGCGCATAAGACTCCTGAGAAGGTTTTGGAGATTCTGAAGGAATATGAGGATAGCAGAGTCGCTTATGTTACGGTTGCTGGGCGAAGCAATGCTTTAAGCGCCTTTGTTGACGCTAACACAGTTAAGCCTGTCATCGCTTGTCCGCCTTACAGTGAGAAGTTTGGCGGAGCAGACATTTACTCCAGTTTACGTGTTCCAAGCGGAGTTGGCGTTACAGTTACAGTTGAGCCTGAGGCTGCCGCTATTGCGGTTGCGAAGATTTTTGCGGTAGAGGAGAAGTCTATAGCTAAGCGTTTAAGGGAGTATCAGCTGGCAAAGAAAAAAGAAATAGAGAAGACGGATGAGAAGGCTAAGAAGGCCAGATAGTGGTTAGCATATGGGCAGCGTTAAGGACTTAGCGATAGTGAAGAAGCCTACTGCAGACATGATGGGCATTGGGCGTTTCATTTTTTCTGACCGCTATTCGGTTTTTGATTGGGGTGAGATGCCTGACCTGATTGAGGGGAAAGGCGCAGCGTTGTGTATGATGGGTGCTTACTGTTTTGAGCGGCTTGAGGAAAGAGGCGTTAAGACGCACTATAGAGGATTAGTAGATAAGCGTGGTAAGGTGGTAAGGTTTGACGAGCTGCAAGAGCCTTCGAATGTTATGGAAATTAATTTGGTGAATGTTTACAGACTAGAGTCTGCCACGCGAGAAGGAAAACTTGTTTATGATTATAGCGTTTACACGCCTAGGCTTAGGAATTTTCTGATTCCGCTAGAAATTATCTACAGAAATGGTTTACCTGAAGGCTCATCTGTTTTTAAACGTCTCGAACAAGGCTCTGTCACGCTTGAGGAGCTAGGTTTAGACCATTACCCTAAGGCTGGAGAACACTTGGAAAAGCCGATTTTTGACGTGAGCACGAAGCTTGAGGATAAAGACCGTTATGTTACGTGGGAAGAGGCAAAGAGAATCGCTGGATTGACAGATAATGAAGTAGCTGAGGTTAAAGGCTTACTTTTGAAAGTTAACACTCTGATCAGCGAGTTAGCCAGCCGTGCAGGCTTAGTGAATGAGGATGGAAAGATTGAGTTGGCTTTTGACCCGTTTAGGAGGCTTATGGTTGTGGATGTTGTTGGGACGTTGGATGAGTGCAGGTTCACGTTTGACGGGTTGCATGTGAGCAAGGAGATAGCAAGACAATACTACAAGAAGACAGAATGGTATAGGCAGGTGGAGGAAGCGAAGAGAAAAGCAGAAAGCGAAGGCATTGAGAACTGGAAAAAACTAGTAAAAACACAACCACCAAAACTAGACCCAAAAATGAAGAAAACAATTCAGCAAATGTACTTGGCAACTGCGAACGAGCTTACAAGGAAAAGAATGTTTGATGCTCCAGGACTTGCTGATGTTATCAAAGAAATAAACGCTAACTGATTGATATTGCCTAGGTTACCAAGGTTTTCCATAATCTTTGCTTAATATTGCTGCATCCTGCCCGTCTACAACACCGTCTTTGTTTAGATCTGCATCAGGGTTCCAGTTAGGATCTTGCGGCGTTGAATTGAATGCCTTGGCAAAAATTGACACGTCTTTTCCGTCGACAACGCCATCCTTGTTTATGTCTCCTTGAAGATATTCTACTCCTTGGAAGACTATGTCAAAACTGAAGCTTGAGATTCCTTTTATGTTTGTGGCTACATAGAGAGTTTGTGTGATTCTGACTACTTCGCCTGCTGCTATTTTTTCTTTGTTAGGTGTCCATGCGAAGCTTAGGTACTGCGAGGCGGTGGTTGGGTTCCAGTTAGTGGGGGTTTCTATTATGCGGATTAGTTCGGTTCCTTCGTTTCGAACGTAGACTGTGAGGTTTATTGTTTGTCCTGGCGTTAGGGTGCCCCAGTCTATTGAGGATACTTTTCTGCGGCAGTATCTGTCCCAGTAGACGTTGATGGTTCCCATGGTTTCGACTGCTGAAGCGTTGAAAATGGAGTTTCTGTAATGTAAGGATTCTACTATGCTGACCGTCAGTAGCAAGGCAAGCACTACAAGCAGATAGAGTGCTCTGCTGTGCGATAGTCCTTCTCCCATCTTCTGTTCAACAGTATTCTATTAGCTACACAACTTGAATATCTGTTTTGCCCCCATCAGAGTCTCAGTCATTGTTTGTAATTATACAATGTGATTCTGAACCCTGAATATGGGGCGCTCTCCATAGCAATTTCAAAGTGTTTGCATGAGCACATTCAAATATGAATCCAAGTCTAAAGGCTGAAACCCAAATAAGTCTACCAGATTGCTAAGCTCACCGACTTCTTTAAGTGCCAACAATTAGCTTGCGCTGAACCTATGCTATATGTAGTCCAGGCTTATGTATACGGGTGAAAATAGCTTATGATGGAAATTTAAAATAACAAGTGATAGAATCTGAATGGGGGTGAAAAAATGGAAAATAGGAAGTTGAAGCTTGCATTCGTCGATAAGCATGGGAAAGTATACCCATTAGATGAGGGTAACCGTGAAGATTTAGCTAAGGGTCTTGAAAGAATCTCTAAAGAAATTGCAAAGAGATTGCAATTGCAAAAAGAACAAAGATAGAACCTGGACTATTCCCTTTTCTAGGAACGCGCGCATAAAACTATAAGCAGTGAAAGACGTGCAAGAGTTAAAGGAAAAGCAAGAGTAACTTTGCTAAGAAATAAACTTGTCTTTATTAGCATGGATTTGTGAATGTATATCTGAGTGATCTTGAGGATAAGGCGGGTTTCCAACTATTTCGGTGGAGAAAAAAACGCTCACTATTACCTAGAAACGTTGTGGCTAGGGCTGAGGCTCTATCGTGGGCTATTCTCAAACTTGTTTAGTATGAAGGTTCCCCTGTTTTGCGGGCACAAGTTAACTTATAATTGCAATCTTCGATGTAAAATGTGCCCCTTCTGGAAAAGACTCAGTGAGGATTCGAGCACAGAGAGGGAAAAAACAATTCTGAAGCAGATTTATGATTCGGGCGTTTGCGGGATCGCGTTTGAAGGCGGAGAACCGCTCTTGAGAAAAGACTTGGTTAAAATTCTTGCCTTTTCTCGTTCTCTGCCTCTGCATACGAGTCTTGTCACTAATGGAACTCTCCTCGAATCCAGAATAGATGAGATAGCACCATACATCAACGGTGTTGTCTATGTTTCGTTAGACGGCATGGAAAAAACCCATGACACAATTAGAGGAGTTAATGGCTGTTTCAGAAAAGCGATACGAGGCATAACCGCATCTAACAAGAAAGTTCGTGTGACAATCAACACGACAATAATGACCGAAAATCTTCATGAGATAGAAGACATGGTGAAGTTGGCAAAAGAATTGAATACAAGAATGTCCATAGCCGTAGCTTACAACTACTGTAATGCCAATGTATCTGCACCTACCGCTGACGAAATTGCTAAGACAGCCAAAAAACTCATCGAGATGAAGAAAAAGGGCTATCCACTTGTGAATTCAGTCGATTATTTTAAAGTCATAGCAAAAGAAAAAAAATGGAAATGCAGACCTTGGACAGTAATTAACGTAGATCCGAAGGGAAATCTGGTTCTGCCTTGTTATGTTCGTAATGAATACGCATCTAACGTTTCTGTTCTTGAAACCACCATCAAGACTGCAATCTCTGGATTTAACTGGAAAGAAACAGAGAACTGCGAAGAATGCAGTCTCCACTGTTATGTAGAACCTTCCCTAGTGCTTTCATGGGATTTTTGGACTTACCTGAATTGGGCGTTTCGAGTTAGAATGTAGAATTTTAATGAAGCATTAGTGCGCTATGATCCATGCCTTCCGCATGTAACCTTTTGTAAAAATCAAATTCTCCAACAAAACCTCATACTGTTCGAATGTGCGTTTCTAGGTGTTGTTGTTCCGTGCGTGAATAGCTGATCAGTTTTAAATAGTAACTGCGTGATACGATGGTTGAGGGAAATATTTGACTGGAGAAGTTGAAAAAGGACTGAAGAGAATTGGTGTTACATTGTCTAAACCGGTGCTGGCCCTGATTGCAATTGTCTTCGGTTTGCTTGTCATAGCGTTTCCTGACTTGCTTCAATGGATTGTTGGGCTGTATTTCATAATACAAGGAATCCTGCTCCTTTTGGACTACTACGAACTAAGAAGCCGATAGCAGAAAAACTACCAATTTCCACTCTTTTTCTGTCTTTAGCACGCGCCTTTCTAATTGTGATAGTAAGTGTTATTAGTTGCGCATGAAAAAACGAGAAATAACACGAGCTAACAAGAAGAAAATGTAAAATAAGGAAGTTTCAGCATAACAACCAAAGATGTAGATAAAAATAAGAGAATCGAAGATGAAGATATAAGGAAGATTCTGAAAGAGATGGAACCATACATTGAAGCTACACGTTCTCAAATGTCTATGATGAAGGGGGTTATACTAGGACTTTTCTATGGCGTTGTTGGGAATCTCGTTGTGATCCACTATTATCAAATCCTTCGGGGCGCTGTAATGTCAGAATTTGACATGATGTTCTGGACTAATCTCGTAATACTCGTTGTCATGTCATCAATACTTGCCATTATTTCATGGAAATTGCATATCTTGATGGCAAAAATGGAACATGCAATAGAATTACTTGAAAGAACAAAGCAAGAATTCTCGAAACAGTAACCGCGCGCACATATTCGAAGCTTAAATACGACTTGAATGATACAATACGAATGGTGAAAACGCAAGATGGTTGGACTTACGGTATCTCTGCCTGCAAAGTGGGAGCAATTTCTGAAGCATTTGGCCGACGATCACGAAGTTGACCTTAACACCGTCGTCAGTGAACTATTTGAGTGGGCCTTTTCCGATCCTGAAAGCAAAGAACAGTTTAAAGTTTGGCTAGATGAGGCTTATCCCCCAAAAGAAAGTGCTGAAGAAGAAGCAAGAGCTGTAGGAGAAGAAGCCGCCGAGGAAGAAGAAGAGCGCGAACAAGAATCTGAAGAGGAATCCCACGAACACAGAGATTAGTTAAGCAGTGGAAATGACGTTTTATGAAACTTTTTGCTTTTTGCAAGTAGACGAGACTATGCCATTGTAGATGGCATGTGATTTTTGAGCGCGCGCGGAGATTTATGTGACTAGAACTGCAAATCTTGGGAAAGTTTTATGACTAAAGTTTGCTTAATTGTGAGTTATGAAGAAGATCTTCCTTCTATCTGATGTTTTCCTTCTCGTTAACTGAATCATGTGAAAACAGAGTATTTAGCCTGAGGCGATTGAACCTTACAATGAATGACTAACAAGCTGAAACCAGAACTTCCAATTATTGCCTTTACTAGCGTCTCAGTTTTCCCGCTCCATCACATTTTGGGCATCGTTTTCTGGAAACCCCTTCACTAGTTGTGCCCGTACCGTGGCATACGGGACAGGTGACCAACCAATCTTCATCACGCTCATAATACTTTCTGGACATAAAATTCACCCTGTTCATGAGCCATCTGTATGTATGTAATACTAATTGCGTTCTTACCTTCTCTTCTGTTTCTTTCCTCCTCGAGTTCTTCTCGTCTGATAACCCCTCGCTTTGTCACGGCGTGCGCTTTCCTTGGCTTTTCTACGGGAATCCTGTTCTCTACTCATGTTCCGTCATCTCACCTCTTAATTGTCAATAGTGTACTTTCCAAAATAAACTTGTTGTTCAAATAGTGCACGTTTACCTACACTTCAAGAACTGAGGTCACAGTAAACTTGGCATGTGCTATAACGAGAGTCTCTCCATAACCAAGCATCTTCGAATTTGCTTTAACACATGCTTATACTCTAAAAAAGCCTATCTGGACCGCTGCCTTTCAAGTCTGGCAAGTTTTTTCTTCTTCCACTTCTCTTTCTTTTTCTAAGGCTTAGGTTTTCTCAAGTCTTCTTCTCTTGTTTCTTCTCTTGTGCAGCCCACGTAACTACCTCCTTCTAACGTAGAAGCAAGACTCTTATCCTCTTTTCTTGCAGGTAAAGGTTTCAAGCTCACTTGACTGTAACCTCTACAAACTGAAAACCAACAAGCTCAACGCCTTCTTTAGGCTTGTAGCCTTCTGCTTCCAGATACGCTAGAATAGCTTCTTTGACTCTTTCTGTCAACTCGTCAAGTGTCTTCGCTTGTGTGGTAGCCCGGCAATTCTGGAACAGAAGCTACGTAACTTCCACTTTCATCTCGTTCTACAACAGCAAGCTTCAACTCTAAACCACTCCACAAAACCCATAGGCAAACTATTACAAAAAACTTCTACAATAATCGCCACTTCGCTACGTTTGTGCTGTTCCGAATACTGCATGCAGAATATTCTCAGCTACCATCTCAAAGTCCTTCATCGACAACACTACTCTAAGCCTGCTTGACAACCACCAACGCAAAAGCAATTCGCCCTAAAAAGACTAACCACATCAAGAGCCTCACAAACCCTCAACTTCTCACCACCATCTCCACTTCCATAAGCATTATCAGAAAATCTTCCAACAATCGAAGCTCACCACAAAACCAGAACTACAACAAACTGCCACCATCACCCTAACCAACACAACAAAATTCAACCATGTTTGAAGGTATATATAAGGGGATCTAAAGTTCTCAGAGAGAGCAAGCCTTCTCTATCCTCAAGCCTTAGCTAAAAGCCTATTAGAAATAGAAAGTTAAAACCTAGATAGAGCTAAGCCCTATTAACTGATTTTCAATCCAAAAATATAGAAGAAATTAAATTTAGGGGTGTAAACTTTTCATGCCAAATCTATATAGCTTAATGTGAACTTTCTTCCCTAAAGACTGCACCACTTTTATTGCAATAAATGCGACAGTTTAAACGTGTTTAGAGAATTCATACGAAACCCTTATTTTACTCTGTCATTTGCTCAGAGTCAGAGGCAAAATTATCATGAAGACTATACAAATAACGATGATTGCGGTGAATGCAGCGCTTTATGCAGCTATTGGTTACGTATTGTATGTAATATTTCCATTCCTATGCCCTACAATTGGCGTCGTGAGATTTTGGCCTGTGGTGGTGATTCCAGCTACTTTTGCAGTGCTTTTCGGTCCAATAGTGGGCGGTGTAGGGGCAGCGATAGGTATATTCATAAGCGATATGCTGATACATGGTGACCCTTTGCTGAGCTTGACTGCTGGAGTCACTTCAAATCTCGTGTGTTTCGGTCTAATTGGGTATTTATCGCACGCAAACCTGAACTGGAAAAAGGCCTTTTTGGGCTTGGGAGTTGGAGTAGTGTTATTAGCCACGCTTGGGTATCTCTTGATAACTCCGGAGACTGTTGTCGAACGTTATCGCATCACTTTAGGGGAAGCTTTGTGGAATATTTACATCGTACTTGCCATATTTGTAGTCAGTTACGCAATAGTCATCATAGCCGGCTACTTCAGCCCTAAATGGAGAGGCTTCGGTGTTGCTTCCATGGTAGGCTCCATAATCGGAAGTGCAATAATTGGCATTGGAGTGTGGGGATATGCACAGTTCTTCACACTACCCACTGCTATAGGAGGAGAGCACAACCTGCCATTCTATGCAGGACTCATACTTTTCGCTTGGACATTTGCAACTGAAATTCCATTCATGATAGTGTTAGTGCCGCCAATTGCAGAAGCATGCTACAAGGCATTTCCTTCTCTGAAGCCTCAGCAGAAAGAGTAGAGCAAAGGTGAAGAGTGCAAAAGCCTACAGTCCTGCAGGAATCTCCAGCTTTTTCGAAATATGCGACACAACACCTGAGGGCAAACCTCTCTCTGATTTGGAAAAGGTTGGAGCTAGAGGTGGCGGTTTTGGAATTCAGAAAGGCATCGCAACTGAAGTTTTTGTCTCTGAAGCTAAAGCCAACGTGATAGGAGTTTTCATAAACGGAAAAGAGGCGTCGGAAGCAGAAACGACAAAAACAGTCGCAGAAACTTTGCTAAAAAAAACAACTCAAACATACTATGTCACAGTAAAGCATAAAGTCGAAATACCCATAGGAGCAGGCTTCGGTTCAAGTGCAGGTGGAGCATTAACCACAGCACTTGCCCTTTCAAAAGCATTAAACCTAAACTTGACTTTCAATCAGCTTGGCAAAATCGCACACGCATCCGAGGTAAAGTGCAAAACAGGCTTAGGCACAGTCGGTCCGCTGATGATTGGCGGCTGCATTCTCACAATAGAACCTGGAGCTCCTGGAATCGCCCAAATAGATAGGATACCAACATCTGACGATTATGTGATTGTTGCCGGAGTTTTTGGTCCTATCCCTACTAAAGAAGTTCTTTCTTCTTTTGAAAGGCGTTCAGCAGTCAACAGGTGGGGAAGAAAAACATTAGAAAGGATTCTGGCTGAGCCTTCTCTTGAGAATTTTTTGGCTTGCAGTCGGGAATTCGCATTTAAAACGGGTTTTACTACGGAACGAGTGCAGAAGCTTATGGCGCTTGCAGATAAGGCTGGCGCTATTGGAGCAACTCAGAACATGGTAGGCGAAGCAGTCCACGCACTAACCACAATGGAAAACGCTAAAAACGTGATTCAAGCTTTTAAGCGGGCTTTGCCTCAGAACAATATTCTCGCAGCAAAAATTGACTTTCAGGGCGCTAGGCTGTTAGGATAAGGGCAAGATATGGCAAAACGGTTTAAGGTTGTGGCAGTTGGAGGCACATTTGACGAATTGCATAGGGGACACAAGGCGCTTCTGCTGAAAGCTTTCGAAGTAGGCGAGCGGGTTCTTATAGGCTTGTGCTCAGATAGGCTTGTTGAAAGCTTTTACAAACCTCACATAACTGCCTGCTACGAGAAGCGCCTAAATGAACTGAAAAGTTTTCTAAAAAAGCACAATTTGCTTCATAGAACAGAGATTATCCCATTAAATGACCCGTTTGGAGTAACGCTGTCCGGAGGCTGTGTTGAGGCTTTAATTGTCAGTCGCGAGACTGAGGCGGTTGGTATAAAGATTAATGAGGAGAGGCTTAGACGTGGTTTAACGCCTCTTGAGATTGTTGCGATTGATATGGTTCCTTCAGAAGATTATGCGCCAATCAGCACCACTCGGATAAGAGCGGGAGAAATAGACAGAGAGGGAAAACTAGTTAAAAGAGTTGGATAATGTTGCCCGTTCTCGATAGGTCTTAATGCCGAATCGATTGAAGTTATTGTGGTTGCTCTACAACTATATCAATTAGGATTTGGAAAATTGCTGAAAAACTAAATTTTGCTCTTACGGCAAAGGCTTAGAGCATAAATATCCATCTAGCTGAGGATTATAGAAACTTTTAATTCACGTTCATAATGATTACTTTCTAAAATATTCCACTCATACTTTGTCGGCTTGGGTATCAAAACATGGAAAACTACACCTTAATAA
>Ga0129301_1001543_pt1 | contig 10960 bp, 8 predicted proteins | sample ConPoolayeHmetaG_FD_94489 | JGI IMG/M metagenome (GOLD analysis project Ga0129301, IMG submission 94489) | Hot spring microbial mat communities from California, USA to study Microbial Dark Matter (Phase II) - Cone Pool mat layer H metaG ...
GGGTGGGGATGGTTGGGGTTGATACAGTCAAACCGGAGCATTGAGGCGCTATCCAGATAGATTCCATCCAGATTAGCTTCCCGAATGAGACGGCCGCAGATACCCGCAATCCAGTCCTGCCATTCTTCGCAAAGGGTGCATATACCCCAGGAGTTCATCGGAGGGTCGGAATAGTCCTCATTATACTTTCCATCCGGCATTAAATAGCCCCATTTCTGATAATATTTTTTGGCAATCTCGGAATGTTTCCACAAAAGATAACTCTGGACAAGCACCGTTATCCTTAAGCCTTCCTGGTGAATACGCTCAACCTCTTTACGAAATGCGGGAAGTCCACCCCAGCGCTCCTCGTAATCGTAGTCACCCAAGTTGTACTTATACCATCTATCAGTTCGGGGATTCTTTCCCTCGCGATCAAGGTCAGAATGTCTCCACCATGGTCCCCACTGGTATACCTGGTCTGGAGAATAAGGGTTTGGCTTAACCAGATAACTTTGGCTCTTTAGAGCATCGTGGTCATGGACGGAAACAAAATTAAAGGACTCCTTAAGCCATTGGGGGATAGATGGTGGTAGCCACCAGGTTCTTACCCACCGGCTGTAGCTCTCCAGGGGCTGCCGGAAATCACCAGGAGAAACACCCAAGACCGCCGGTGGGGAGGAGATGGTCTGACCAGGCTCCAGTCTTAATTGAAACGTCCTTATCCCGAAAGAGGTCCCTATCTCAGCAGGGAAGGGAGAAGGGGTAAGACTGGGAATATGTTTCGTCTCTGGTGGGAAGAAAGGAAGATAGGAAGGAAGGGCCTCTCCCGATACGTTGCTCTTTCGCAGATGGGTTACCTTGACAGGATTACCACTGCCGTCTTTGTCCTTCAGATAGATATAGATTCCGCCACCAACCTCAGGGCTGAAGACCGACATCACTCTCAAAGGATTGGCAAAGAGCAAGGTGGCTATCTCATAAGAACGGTTACTTGACCAACCACCAAGGAAGGGGTAAAAGTAATAATCCTCTTTGGGGTCTTTCCCGACAAGGATACGTTCCACCATCGGAAACATAACCCAGAGGTTCTCTAAGGAAGAAGAACCGGCATTGGTAACTTGAAGGAAATATTCAATCTCTGGCGAATCCTGAATTTCTATAGCTAGTTCTGCGTTTAAGGGAAAGGCCTTGTCCGGGTAATGCAACTTAAGGAGAAGCCTTTTTTTGGTGGCGCTAACAGGATTAAGCTGAGTAGCCACAACATCAAACCAGTCAGAACCGAGCCATTCTCCATTGAGCAATACCAAAAAGAGTGCTGATCTTCTATCCTTCAGCAAAGTTTCGCTCTCGGTATATCTATTAAATAACCGCTCCATCCTTAAGCCATTCTTCAGAGAAAGCCGGATGCTAAAATATCCATTCTCCAGCAAGATATTATCTTTTTCTATCTGTACCACCACTTCCCTGGGTTTGATTACCCCTTTCGGCATCCTGGTTGCTGGCGGAAAAGAAGTAATATCGGCCCAAAGGGGTTGGGGTCCTCTCCAGAAGGCTGAACCTAAAAAAAGGATAGCACCCCAGAGTATCCTTCCCTTTTTCATCATTGTTTACCTCCAATTCTTCTTTTAAGGATTCCTTTCCTGCCTGCCAGCTTTCTCTCCTTTCACTTCTCCTCCACGCACTTTTACATAGTCAACCTGCATGAGGCATTTACCTTTCTTTAGGTGGCACTCATCAATAAAAGCGGACAAAAAGGTATCAGGAATATTTTCTACATCGGTATATTCGGCCATCACTTCCTCATCAATGAGCACCTTAATAGCTGAGGGGGTCCATACTATCTCTATCGTATGCCAGGCACCCTTAAAGAATGTCACGTCGATGGGAATTCTTGCCAGTTTCTGCCCACTCTTCTTTACGTCTAATTTAAAAGACATGCCATCCTCTGACATTAAAGTAATGGAATCACAATCCTTTCCGGCAAGCCAGTTCTCCCTGTTGACAAATCCAAGGTAGTAGTAGGTGACACCATCTTCTTGGGCTAAGAGTGATATCTTGGTCTGGAAGGTAGCGTAACGAAACTTTTTGGTAGAGGTGATCCGCTGGTCTTGTCCTTCCATTATCAACACACCATTTTCGGCAGACCATTTGCCATTAGGGTCACCAATGCATCCCCATTTTGTGGAGTCAAAGGTTTCAAATTCATCTAAAAAAGAGCTCTCCGCTTCTGCCGCCCAGAATGGTTTAAGAGACAAGAGGGTCAAAAGGGGTAAAAGAATACCAACAAGGAGAGACTTCTTCTTATTCATATTTGGCGATAAAAGATATCAGTTCCAGTTCGGTGTTTCCGGCATTGGCAATGGAATGTCCCGCACCTTGACCGGTAAGGACACTATCTCCTACCTCTACCGGAATCGCCTCATCTCCAGTATAGAGAATCCCTTTTCCCTTAGTAATGATATAGACCTCATCTTCATCCAGGTGGTGATGAAAACCGATAGAGCCACCAACCGGAATGGAGAGGTGAGCACAAAGCCGCACCTTGGCCTGGAAATCCTCTTTCTTCACCAGATGAGTAACCTTAACGGTCCCTTTGCCATCCCGCATCTTCTCCCGGTATTCCACCTCCATTTCGCTACTCCTTCTAACCATACAGACCCCCCCAGTTTCCATATCAGGTTTAGTATATTTTACTTCCAGCCCAATTCTTTCATCAACCGTCTGGCCTCTTCCTCTGTTTGGCAGTCAGTAATGACCAACAGCAATCCTTCTGGTTTGAGGTTTGCTAAGACCTGTGGGATATCCTGAATGCGGGTATAAACGAGGACAGACTTCTTCTTAGCCTGAATCTTCTGGTAGACATGGAACCAGCGCACTGGTCCTTCTCTTTCGTAGCGGGCGCCCGGAACCCACTGGATGGCACGGAGTCTGGGTATCTCCAGGAGCATATCCAAGAAGGGAAGTGCTCCTTCGCCATCCAGGTGGTAGAAGGAATAGTCAAGAGATTCAATCTCCGCACAGATCTCCTCGAGGAGAAACTCCTGAAAGAGCTTGGGTGAAAGAAGGCAGGAAAGGTCACTCTGAACAATACCGGTTCTTCCTTTTGCCCAGACCTCCATCCAGGAAGTGGTCCCTGGTTGTTCGTCCAGAACGATGGAAAAATAGTCTTCAGAGATCTTTCGCCAGATAAGAAAGAGTCTTTTCATGGCCTCTTTGACACCTTCTGGATTCTCCAGTAGATCCACGGCAGCCACTGCTGGTCCTCCCCGGAGGGCAGAAAGGGCATCAAAACCGCCGTGCAGGTCAACGCAAGCCACCAAAAATTTCCCCTTCCCCCGCTCCACCCCTTTCCGGAGAATCTCAAGATTTTTTTGGTAAAGCGGATTTTCCGGGTCTAACTTCAGGCAGGAGAGGTCGCAGTAATCCTTCAGCACCGGTTTTGACCAATCAATCCAGGAGGTCTCCCTGGTATCTCTTGAGAATTTCAGTTCTGCTCCTAAGAAGGCTGAGAATGCATCCGGGCCAAAATTGGGAAAGAAGGAAGGTGTACAAAGGCCGCCAAAAAAAGTGTGGCGGCATTCTTCTTCAAACCGGTCTATCAGTTGTTCCGGAGTTTCCTGAAGATGAAGCAGGGGTGTGGACCAAGAGACTGTCTCTGGCAGGATTCTCCTTTTGGGCACCCTTACTGAAACTGCCACTTTATCCAGAACCTCACCCTGCCAGAAGGCTTCATAGTAGGGCCTTAGGTCTTCAAAATCCGGTTTATATTCCATTCCCATTCTTCTTTTTGATAACGCGGCTGATAATCTCTCCCTTAGCAAGTCTGGTAAGAAGTCTTTGGCCCGGGAGAACCCCTTTTGTCTCCTTTAGTACCCTACCCTCAGGATAGGTAAGGGTGATGCTATAACCGCGCTCTAAGATAGACAAAGGAGAAAGTCCGGTAAGGTGCCGGCTCAAAGATTCCCAGGCGTTTCGCCACCTTTCTATCAATGAGTTTTGGGACCGAAGAAGACGTTCGGAAAGTTCGTCCACCCTTTGACTCAAAGTTAAAAGTACTTCTGAAGGACGTTGAAAACCATACCGGCTCTTTAACTCCTCAAGGCGCTGAAAACCTTCTTTTAACTTTCCCCTTACCAGATAGTACAACCGCTGCCAGAGAGAATGGACTTTGGTTATTGTCTCCTCGCGGTGGAGCGAGATAATTTCTGCTGCCGCCGAAGGAGTGGGTGCACGTAAATCGGCCACAAAATCGCTGATGGTGTAATCAACCTCATGGCCAATCGCAGAGATTACCGGAAGGGCAGAGGAAGCGATTGCCCTGGCCACTGCCTCTTCATTAAAAGCCCACAAGTCCTCCAGGCTTCCACCCCCTCTGGCCAGAAGGATGGCGTCAAAACCACCCAGTCGGTTTAGTTCAACTATCCCTTTTACAATCTCTCCGGCGGCTTCTTTGCCCTGAACCAGCGAGGGATAGATGGTAATCTGAATCGTTGGGTTCCGTCGGCGCAGGACTTTAAGGATGTCTCTGAGGGCAGCACCGGTGGGCGAGGTGATTATGGCCAGTTTCCGAACCAGATAGGGAATCGGCCTTTTCCGTTCCGGAGCAAAAAGCCCTTCCGCAGCCAGTCTTCTCTTTAACTCTTCAAATGCCATCTGAAGAACGCCCACCCCTTTGGGTTCAGCTTTCTGTCCGATAATCTGGTATTCACCGCGCTCCGGATAGGCTGAAACTTTGCCTAAAAGAATTATCTGGAGCCCTTCGCTAAGTCTAAATTTGAGACCGGAAGCGACATTACGAAAGAGGACCACCCTTATCTGACTGCTGGCATCCTTAAGATTGAAATAGATATGGCCAGAAACTGGCTGTCGCAGGGAACTTACCTCTCCCTCTACCCAGACAGAGGGAAATCCGGTTTCAAGCAGGTATTTGATCTCCCCGTTTAACTCGGTAACCGTATATACCTTTTCCATCTTGGTTAGGTGGTGCGGCCAATAGGGTCAACATGGATTGTTGCCCGAAGAATATCTGGCATCATCTTCTTCAGGCGGTGTTCTAAGGTATCGGCTATTAAGTGGCCTTTTTGAACACTGAGACTGCTATCAACCAGAATGTGCATTTCCACGATGAGATCAGGGCCGACTTTCCGTGCCGTAAGGTCATGGATGCGTCGGATGCCCTCCACCGAAAAGGCAATGTCCCTTATCTTTTTCAGGGTATCTTCGTCCACAGAGGTCTCTACAAGTTCACCAAAAGCCTCCATTCCCAGGGTTAAGCCTATCCAGAGAATGAAGATAGCCACGATCCCAGCAGCCAGGGGGTCAAGGAACGGGAAACCCAGCCGGGCAGCCAAGATTCCCAAAAATACCGGAATGGAAGAGAAGGCATCAGACCGATGGTGCCAAGCATCGGCTTTTAAGGAGGAACTCTTTATCTTTTGGGCGACTCTGATCGTATATTGATAAAGCCCTTCCTTGAAAATAATGGAAAAGGCCGCTGCAACCAGGGGCAAAATTGTTGGAACCCGCGCACGAAAGGAGATTAAACCTAATACCGCCTGATAGAGAAAACCAAAAGAGACGCCTACCAGCACCAAAGAGAGACCTGCGGTAGACATAGTCTCAAACTTCCCATGGCCATAAGGATGGGCTCTATCTTGCGGTTTTGTACCTGCTCTTAACCCAACAAGGACAACACCAGTCACCAGGATATCGGAAAGGGTATGGATAGCATCAGCAACCATTGCCTGGCTCCTTCCCAGAATACCGGCACCCAACTTAAAGAGGAAGAGTGCAGTGTTTATGGCGGTGGCTACCAAGATATTCTTTCTACCAGAAAGGTAACGTTTTTGATCTCTCATCTATTCTTTCCCAAGTGGGCAATCGCATTTTCTATGCGCACGGAGGTCTCAGGATGGGTGCTTAACGGGACAATAATTAGCCGGGGTTCTTTCTTTTCTATCTCGGATAATCTCTTAAGGAAAGAGACCATACCGTAAGGGTCATAACCCGCTCTGCGAGCATATTCCATACCTAGAATATCGGCTTGGAGTTCGTCCTTACGGCTATAAGAGAGTTGCGTCAGGTTGAAGGCGGTGCTAACCAGCCGCTCTATTTTCGCATACCGGGTTTCTGAAAAGATTATGGAGGCAGGAATAGAATAAAGGATGCGCGCCTGTAACTGCTTGATGGCGTGACGAGCAGCTATATGGGCCACTTCGTGCCCCAGAACACAAGCCAGTTCGTCTTCTGAGGAGACAAGGTTCATTAACCCGGTGGTCACATAGACATAACCACCCGGTCCGGCAAAAGCGTTAACCTCTTTGGCGTCCAGCACCTCAAAGTAGAATTCTAAGTCCTTTCGGCCCGATTGCTTGGCTACTTTTTGACCAACCCTTTTTACCCAGTCAACAGCCCCAGGGTCAGAAGCCAACCGGAATTGCTGTTTAATCTGGCGGTCAACAGCCTTGCCGACAACTATTTCGTCCTGAGTGGAATAAAGTGTAGTCTCCTCCCGGCCGGTCACCGGGTTGTAGACTGTGGCGCAGCCACCAAAGACCCAAGATAACCCTCCCACCAGCAGAAAAGGAAGTAGTAATCTTTTCATTGGAAAAACTTACATTACTTTGGCTCCTATTAATTATTTTACAACCTTTTAAGTTTTTAGTCTTCTTTCCAAAGATAATAAAGGAGGGGTATGTCGGGTTTAAGGGACACTTTCTGCGCTGATACGCTCCGACAGAGTAGTCCTTTTATGCAAAAACCTTTCTGCCCATTCGTAGATAACAGGTATGAGATAGAGTGTAAAGACAGCGGAGACAAGAACTCCACCGATGACTGATATCGCCATCGGGGATCTGAACTCTGAACCGGATGACCTTGAGATAGCCATTGGGAACATTCCAAAGATGGTTGTTAAAGTAGTCAGGGTGATTGCCCTTAGTTTTGTAGTGCATCCTTCAATCAGAGCATCCCTTATATCTTTATTCTGCTGTCTTCTTAATATATTCACATAGTCTACCATTACTATCCCGTTATTCACCACAACCCCTGCCATAAGGATTATCCCTAAAAATGAGCCCATATTCAGTGTTGACCTAAAGACTGCCAGTCCCAACACCACACCTATCATTCCCAGCAATAGCGTAAACATAACTATCAGTGGATGGAGCAGCGATTCAAAGGTTGAAGCCATCACCATATAGACAAGGACAACCGCAAAGATAAAGGCAAAGAATAGCCCTCCAAATGCCTCCTTCATCTTTTCGTACTGGCCACCAAATTCCAGGTAATATCCAAAGGGAAGTTTTATATCTTTTATCCGGTCTTTGATATCTTCAGCAACGCTCCCTAAGTCCCTGCCTGAGATATTGGCAGTAACCGAGACTTTCCTCTTTTTGTTCTCCCTTTCTATCTTCACAGGTCCTTCACCTATCTCAACCCTTGCAACCTCTTTTAATGGTATCTGATGGCCAGCGATGGTGGTGATATTGATATCCTGGATGTCCTTTATCGTCTTTCTGTATGGTTCTTGAAACCTGACTCTGACGTCATACTCATCCCCCCCTACCCGGTATTTTGTGGAGACCGTCCCTAAAAAGGCGGTTGTGATGGTCTGGCCAATCATACCTGCAGAAAGCCCAAACTTTGATGCTTTCTCTCTGTCAACCGTTACCTTTATCTCTGGTTTACCTGTCTTTAAACTGATGTCAATATCTTTAAGTCCCTCAACATCTTTGATCTTTTCTTGCACTTCCTCTGCTATCTTTTTCAGTTCATCTAAATCATTTCCAAAAATCCTTACCACTACATCCTGTGTCTCTCCGCCTGCTGCTGTCAGCATCTTACTCATATCAGAAAACTCATAGTGGACGCCTTTTAAGGACGGTATCTTTTTTCTTATGGACTCTTTTATCTCAGCCATCCTTCTCTTTCTCTCCTCTTTCCACTTAAACCTTCCAAATACCTGGGAGGTATAGACCTCAGAACTTCCCATTCCAAACGCAACATCTGTCTTTGATGACTCACTCATACCACCGAATGAGGCAACATGCAATAGTTCCGGCTCCTTAAACGCCCCCTCTATGTGGTTAGTCATATATTCAGTATCTTGAAGAGATGTCCCCACAGGCATATTTAAGGTAAGAAACTGCATCGGTGTATCCATTGACGGGAAGAACTCCTTTCCTACAAACCTCGTTGCCCACAAAGAGAAAACAAAAAGGGTTAAAGAAGGGATAATAAACAATGGCTTATGCTCAAGAGCAAATGATAAACTCTTCCTGTAAAATGCCTTTATCTTACCAAACTCCTTCTCTTCTGCTACCTTCAACTGTTGCCCCTTCCCTTTGAATAAAAGAGATGAGACCATCGGGACAAGCGTGATAGCAGCAATCAGTGAAGCAAGAAGTGAGACTGTTACCGTGAGAGCAAGTGGCCTTAAGATTCTTCCTGTGATCCCTACGACAAAGATTGTTGGCAAAAAGACAATAACTGTGGTAAGTGTTGAGGCAAGGATCGCTCCAAAGACCTCATTTGTCCCTGCAGAGGCAGAGATATCGGTATCTTTCCCTTCTTCCAGATACCTGAATATATTCTCCATAACTATGATGGCATTTGAGACAAGCATACCTACTCCCAGTCCAAGCCCAGCCATTGTTATCACATTGAGGGTATATCCGGCGGCATATATCCCTGCAAAAGTGACAAGGAGAGAAAACGGGATAGAAAGACCTACCACAAGGGTAGAATTAAAACTCCTCAAAAAGAATAAAAGCAATATCACAGTGATGATCCCACCTTCTAAAACATCAATAGTCGTCTTTTCCACAATCCTTCTTGCTGAATCTCCAAAGTTCATAATCTCTGCGAATTTCATATGGGGAGGAATAACGCCCTTTAACGAATCCAGCCGTTTCTTTACACTGTCAGATACCTTTACTATATTTGCTCCTGACTGTTTCATTATCGCCAGAATTACACACTCCTTCCCATCAACCTTCGCAAAACTTCTTACTTCCTTATATGTATCCCTGACTTCTGCAATATCCTTCAGATAAACAGGGTTGCCCTGATATACACCAACTATTGTGTTTTTCATCCCTTCTAAGTCCTTATACTCGGAAGGGGTTCGGACAAGATATTCCTTGTAGCCCTTCTTTATATGGCCACCTGATATGTTTATATTCTCAGCTCTTAGTGTCTGAATAATCTGAGTGAGGGAAAGGTTATAACCTTTTGCCCTATCCCCATCAATAAGTACATCGATCTCCCTTTCTTTACCACCAGAGAGCATAACACTTGCCACGCCTTCAATCCCTTCAAGGCGTGGTTTCAGTTCATCATCAAGATAGGTTCTTAATGTTAGTGTGTCGCCTCCAAAGCCAGTGACAGCATAGATCAGTATCGGCATATCTGATGGGTTGTATTTAACAACGATGGGGCTATCAGCGTCCTCTGGTAGATAGTCTTGAATGAGGGAGACTCTGTCCCTTACATCCTGGGCAGCAAAGTCCAGTTTTGTCCCCCATTCAAATTCAATCATCACCACAGATAACCCTTCTGAAGAGAATGAGGTAATCTTTTTGACATGCTTGACAAGACCTATAGATTCTTCAATGGGTTTTGTAATCCTTGACTCTATCTCCTCAGATGCCACTCCCTGGTATGTGGTAACGACCGAAACAACAGGAAATTCTAAGTCAGGCATCATATCCAGCCCTAAATGGGAAAAGGAAAGGAGGCCGATAGCAGCAAGGATCAAGACAACCATCAAGGTTGTCACTTTTCTTTTGACCGAGAGCTCAGGAATGTTCATTTAGAGACCTCTACTTCGCTTCCATCCTCAAGCCCAATTCCACCTTCAATAACTATCTCTTCTCCGGGTGTCAGTTCTCCGAGTATTTCAACCTTACCGTCTTCTACTATCCCGGTCTTTACATATCTCTTTTTTATCACACCTGAGTCATCCACACAGAGAACATAGCTTTTACTGTCTTCGGTAAAGACGGCTTTTTCCGGGACTATTAATGCATTTTTGTGCATCTTTACGATAATACTCGCCCTTGCAAACATCTCCGGTTTAAGTAACTGGCCTGGATTGTCTAATAAAATCTCCACCTCTGCAGTCCTTGTGAATGGGTCTAAAAAAGGGGAAATTTTATATACCTGCCCATAAAAGTTCTTTTCAGGATAGGCATCAACCTTTATCTCTGCCTTTTTGCCTGTATTTATCCTGCCTAAATCCCCTTCTGCCACAGGGACAACTACTTTTACCCTGCCTATATCCGCTATGGAGAGCAAAGGCGCATTCTTCATCATAGATGCGTCAGTTATTATTTCTCCCTCATCGATAAACTTCTTCATCACTGTCCCACTTATCGGAGCAACAATTCTGGTCTCATTAAGGTGAACCTTCGCAAGGGAAAGTTGTGCCTTCAGCCCATCAACATTATGGGATGCAACATCAAAAGCGGTTCTAATATCATCCCATTTCTTCTGAGATATAACACCATCCTCATATAACTTTTTCATCCTTTCATAGTCCCTCTTCAAACCATCAAGGTTAGCTTCTGCTGCTGCCACCTGACTTTCTAATTGCTGGACTGAAAGAGCGCTCTTTCTATAGTCAACCTGTGCTATAAGTTCCCCTTTCTTTACATGCTGACCTTCCCTTACAAAGATCTTTTCCACCTCACCGGTGGTCTTGGAATAGATTGTAACCTCACTGAACGGCTTGATACTTCCGGTAGCAGAAATTACCTCTTTTATATCCCCGGTCTCCACCGGGGTTACCTTGACAGTGATTTTCGGCTCTTCGTAAGTTGTTTCTGTGGTTTCTTTACTCCTGTTTTTTACAACAACTAAAAGTATTATTATCAGAATAACTACGGAAGCCACCGATAATAACCTCTTCTTTTTCATTACTTCCCCCTTTACCTGCTGCTTTCTCTAATTGTGCATATGCAACCTGATATTCATA
>Ga0129301_1001545_pt1 | contig 10957 bp, 10 predicted proteins | sample ConPoolayeHmetaG_FD_94489 | JGI IMG/M metagenome (GOLD analysis project Ga0129301, IMG submission 94489) | Hot spring microbial mat communities from California, USA to study Microbial Dark Matter (Phase II) - Cone Pool mat layer H metaG ...
CGCCCGAGAATCTGATCACGATATGCCCCGGCCCGCTCAACGGACTCTTCGTCCCTGCATCGGGGAAGTGTTCCTTCAATTCGATCTCGCCCGCAACCGGGCTCTATGCTGACAGCAACATGGGCGGAAGCTTCGGAACTGAGCTAAGGATGGCAGGGGTGGATGCCCTCTGCATCAGAGGCAGAGCACCCAGGCTATCCTACCTCTGGATAGATGATGATCGGGTTGAGGTAAGGAATGCGGAGCAGCTCAGGGGGATCGGTGCCACCGCGGCGGAGCGAATCCTCAAGGACGAACTCGGGGGCGAGGAAGTCCGCGTCGCGACCATCGGGCCTGCAGGCGAGAACGGAGTCGTCTTCGCCAGCATCAACTCGGACTGGGGGCGCAACTCGGGAAGAACGGGGATGGGCGCAGTCCTAGGCTCGAAAAACCTGAAGGCGATCGCCGTGAGGGGGACGCACGACCTGCCGGTGTATGATATGGGATCCCTGATGGAGGTCAGCAAGAGAGCCTTCGACTATCTCATGCACCACCCCTCGATACGCATCTGGCAGCGCCAGGGGTTGATGACCGTCGTCGAGTATGCAAACACGGTCGGCTTCCTGCCCACGAGGAACTTTCTGGATGCGCACTTCGACGGGGCGAGCAAGATGGGCGGGGACGTCATGGAATCCAGCTACAAGATCGGGGATTCGGCCTGCTTCGCCTGCCCGATGTGCTGTAGCAACATCTGTCTGGTCAAGGACGGGCGCTGGAAGGGGTCGACCTGCGAGGGGCCCGAGTACGAGACGGCTGCCATGTTCGGCCCAAACCTTGGCGTCGATGACTTCTCCTTCATAGTCAAGGCCAACGAGCTCTGCGATGCGCTTGGAATCGACACCATATCCACCGGCAATCTCATCGCGATGGTCATCGAGGCAAGGGAAAAGGGCCTGCTCAGCAAGGAGGACATGGGAGGCATGGACATCCGCTGGGGGGACCAGGAGGGAATCGTCCGTCTCGCGGAGATGATTGCGCGGCGGCAGGGCATCGGGGCATACATGTCCATGGGCTCCAAGGGGATGCTTGCCAAATGGCCTGCCCTGCGAAGGATCGCGGTCCAGGTCAAGGGACTGGAGCAGTCTGCATACGATTCGCGCGCCAGCATGTGCATGGCACTTGCCTACGGAACCTGCGACATCGGCGCCCATCATAACCGGGCATGGCCGATATCCAAGGAGCTGCAGATGGGCAAGGACTGGGGGATAAAGGAGAAGGTCGACCTGGTATCCTACCATCAGGCCGTTAGACCGCTTTTCGACATGCTCGGCGTCTGCAGGCTGCCGTGGATCGAGCTTTCCATCGACGAGAACCTCTACGCGGAGATGTACTCGGCCGTCGTCGGAATCCGCTTCACGCTCGAAGACCTGCTCAAGAAGTCCAAGGCCGTGTATGATCTTACAAGGGCCATATCCGTGAGGCTCGGGGTGCGAAGGGCCGATGACTATCCCCCGCCAAGGACGTTCAAGGACCCGATCCTCTCCGGGCCGTTTGCAGGGAAGGCCGCGGATCCCAAGGAGTACGAGACGATCCTCAATACGTACTACGAGAGGCGCGGCTGGGATCCCAAGACCGGGATACCAAAGAGGGAAACCCTGATTAGGGACGGGTTGGCGGATGTAGCGGAGGAACTGCAGCGAGTGCTAGGAGCGGAACTTGCATGAGAATCGGATTCGTGGGCGGAGGCAAGCTCGCTGAGGCGATGATCTCCGGGCTGCTGAAGGCTGGCATCTGCAAGCCGGACGAGATCACCGTCTCGGACATCGACGCGTCGCGAAGGAGGGTCCTTAAGCAGAAGTTTTCTGTCACGATCTCCCCGGACAACTCAAAAGCCGTGCTGGCCTCGGACGTCGTCGTCCTAGCAGTGAAGCCCAACGTCGTTCTTCCGGTCCTCAGGGGGCTGGACAAGGAAGTGGCCGGCAAGCTCGTCATCACGGTTGCGGCGGGGATCCCGATATCCCGGGTCGAATCGGGCCTGCCTGAGGGGACTCGCGTGGTCAGGGCAATGCCCAACATCAACTGCGCCGTCCGCGAGAGCTGCACTGCACTCTGCGCCGGAACCCATGCAGGCGAGGAGGACCTGAAGATGGCTGAGGCGATCTTCGGGTCGGTTGGGATGACTTTGAGGGTGGAAGAAACCAAGATGGACGCCGTTACGGCACTTAGCGGAAGCGGCCCTGCCTATGCCTTCGTCTTCATCGAAGCGCTTTCGGATGCGGGCGTCCTGCACGGGCTCCCCAGGGGCGACGCGACCCGCATGGCCGCCCAGACGCTTCTCGGGGCGGGAAAGATGGTGCTCGAGTCAGGCCTTCACCCGGCCGAGCTGAAGGATCGGGTCTGCTCGCCCGGTGGGACGACCATTGCCGGGATCAAGGCACTAGAGGAAGGCGGCTTCAGGGCCGCGATCATGAAGGCCGTGTCCGAGGCCCACCGGAGATCAAAGGAGCTTTCCGTCTAGGCCAGCCTTGCAGACTCAAGCTCCAAGAGCTTCCTCTTCAGCCACACCTGTCCGCTGAAACCCCCCAGGCCGTGCTTTGCAACGACGCGGTGGCAGGGCACCAGGATGGGTATCGGATTCAAGGACATGGCGTGCCCGACGGCCCTCCATGCCCTGGAGGACAGGGACCTCGCGATGTCCGAGTAGGTTGCGGTCTCACCGTAGGGTATCTCCATCGCCCTCAGGAGCGCCGCCTGGTGGAACGAACCACGCAAGAGCCTTATGCGCTCCACCTGCTTGTCCCTGTGGGAGAAGGTGGTTCTGCGACCCTCTAGGTACTCCGTGATCTCTCTTGAAGCGGGGAGGACGTATCGACCATTCCAGTTCCTGATGCGACCGGGAAGGAACTCCACGCGCTCCACCCAGCCATCCGGCCTGCCCCAGATCAACACCGTCGAGCGGATTGCCTCGCTTGGCACCCATTCACAGATGACCTTCACGAAGCCCATCCCCTTCCCTGACATGGCCTCTTTTTTGGCCCCTGGGTTTGCGTGCTCCGGCCTCTTATGAATATCCAATTTTGCAATCAGGCAACTGGATGAGATGGGTGCCCTAGGCGCGAGGCCGGGAGTGAACTTTTTAGGTTAGATGCGATGTTCTTCTCGGTTGAAGCCATCAAGCGTCGCCATCGCACTTGCCTTTCTCCTGATCGCCGCCGCCCAGGCAAGGGAGCCGAGGCGAGACCCCGAATCCGGCCGCGTGAGGGTGCTTTACTGTGGCGACACCACGCGGGCAAGCTACGCCATGCTGGTGGATCCCATGATCCTTCCCACCTTCGTTCCATCAGCGTGCCTCACGAAGGGCGAAGAGCTTAACCGGTTCATGCGACTGTATATGTCCCGCACCTACGACCAGTTCATCGAGCAGTACGACCTGATCAACCTGGGCGACCAACAAGTCGATCACTTCCCGCCCAAGTACCTGCACTGGTTCGCCGACGGGGTGGTCGATGAGGGCATGGGGCTCTCCATGACCGGGGGTATTGGGGGCTTCGGCGGTGAGCAGTCCATGGGCATAAGCTCATGGGAGCCGACGCCCGTCGGGGGGGTTCTTCCCGCCCAGAACATGCAGACCAAGACCCTTTGGAGAAGCTACAAGCTCGTCGTGCTCGACCCGGACCATGCCACCATGAAGCCGCTGCCCTGGAACACGGTTCCCATGCTTCATGGCTTGGACATCGTCGAAACCAAGCAGGGCGCAAGGACTCTGGCGCGGGCGGATCTTCCCGATGGCCATCCCGTCATGATATGGTGGGACGTCGGCAAGGGGCGATCGTACGGGTTCACGTCCTGCCTTGGAGGCGGCTGGGGCTACGATTTCATAAAATGGGAGTACTACATGGACTACGTCGATGGCTACCTCTACTTCACGGCCGGCTTGAGCGTGCCCCAAGATCTATCCCTCGTGCACGCCATCCGCAACAACATAAAGCAGTACAAGATATCGAAGACGATGACGTTCTCGCTTCTGGACTTCGTGGACAAGATGGGCGCAAACACGGCTAGGCTGGAGCAGAGGATATCCGACGCCGACGGCATCATCGCGAGTGCCGAGGCCGCGTACATCCAGCAAAGCTACGAAGAATCGCTTGCTCGCACGAAGGAGGCCTTGGACAACCTGGACGCCTTGAGTCGCGACGCCATGGAGCTCAAGGACCGCACCATGCTTTGGACCTACACCATAGAGTGGTTCAGCGTGGGCGGCGTTTCAGGCTTGGTCGGTTGGTTGGTCTACGAGCTGATGATAAGAAGGAGGCTCTACAGGCAGGTTGAGAGCACCAGGCTGGGGGCAGGTTTGTGGAAAGAGAGCTGATAGGAACCGTTGCGCTCGCAGTCGTAGTCTCGCTCGTGTGTGCCCCTTTCTTCTTGGGAGGAAGAGCCGAGGAGCCGATAAGGGTCCTTAAGAACGAGTATCCAAAGAAGCTCACGGTCGCCGCCTCCGACTCCGTGGGCGAGAATGCCTTCGAGCTGGGATTCGTGGTGAACCGCCGGTTCGCGAGGGTTGAGGTTGGGTTCCGCTTCCTCTACGGTCAGAACCTGACGGGGTCAAAGGATGCAAAGATCAATGCAACCCTGGGTCGGATATCCACCATCCGGGCACTGGTGCCTTCCGAGCTTCAGCTCGTCAGGACGGGGTATCTCAACTACAACGGCAGCAGGGCCAACTACACCCTCTATGATTTTTCATCCGCGCCCTCGCTGCAGCCCGAAAGCAACGTGTCGAGCTTCCTTCTGGTCGGAGACGGGCGCCAGATCATCGCATGTTTCTCCGGGGTTGCCGACTTGTTCCCGGAAAGGTCTTCCGGCAGCTTGATCGACGCGTCGGTGACCAGGAGCGGAAACAGAACGCAATACAGCCGGCGGGCACTCGGGCCTGCAGAGGCCTTGCCCATCGCCAGCCTGCCTCGAACCCCTTTCATGTTCGACACTGTGGGAAGGGGCGAGACCATCGAGATATCTTTCCACTCCGATGCCTTCTACGCTCGGCCCCAAGGCGGCGGCGCCGTCCAAGTGATAGAAGTTGTCTGCGACGGAACCCCAGAAGTCATGCTCTTCAACTTCATAGGGTGACGACCCACCTCGCCCCGTTGAAGACCCCGAGCTCGCCATGGACACCCGATCCGAGGAGATCCGGCATCCAATCAGGGGCCGCATCATTCTCATGCCTCAGACGCCGTTAGCGCAGGCTGCCGGGGTGGACAGGGCGACCGAAGGCTGGTGATCCTTGGCATGGCGAACAGGCTCCATCGGCGTCTTGAGCCCTGTTGCTACCGACGCGAAGGCCAGGAAGGATGCCGCTCATCGCGCCTTGGACGAGGCAGGAAAACAGCCGAAGGCCAAGGCTTGCGCCATGGAGCCGAAGAGCGGTCGAGCGGTAGGAAACCCTTATAGGCTGCGCCTGCCGCGACCCGGGTGAAGGTAGAGACTTTGGCCCCCTTTGTGAACATAGACGATGTCCCGAAGCGCCCTGGCCTTGCGATGGCCAAGAAGCTTCTCGACCAGAACGTTCTCAGCATGAAAGGAGGGAACGCAGCCATGCCCGATGCGGAGAGGACCGCCATCATAGTCCAGACCTACTCGCCGGGCGGCTCCCACGATCCCCATTCCCACCCCGATAGGGAGCAGGCATTCCTCGTTCTCAGCGGTAAGGGCCAGATCCACATTGGCGACAAGGTCTACCCTCTCCAGAAGGGCTCCATAGCTTACGTCCCGCGGAACGTCCGGCACTTCACGGAAAACACCGGGAAGCGGGACCTGGTCATGATGCTGATCGACGTCAACCTTGCCTAGCGAATCAGGACCGTCCGCGACCCCGGTGCCTTCCTAGCCCGTGCCTCAGCCCTAGCTTGCACTTCCCTTTCTACTTCGGCGAGCAGCATCCTGGCCTGCAAGATAGCTTCCTCCGCGCCCCTCCAGTCGCCCTTCCCCACAAGCACCACGAGCAGTTCAAGGTTGTGCATAAGCCTTCTCATGCTTTCCTCCAGACGGCCACCCCCTCTCAAGGATGCTCGAAAACGAGGCCCATCGTCGTGTTCTCAACCCTCGAAGCTTCGATGTAGCGGCCCTTCACCCGGTAGTCGGTTATCCGCTTCACCTTGGTCCTGATCGTCCCCTCAACCTTAACGTCATCGCCCCAGCGGACGTAACAGAGAAAGTCACACTTGACCATGATCTGCTCGTCGCCGGCCTTCGCACTGAAAGCCGTGTGAAGGGTCGCGGCGGACCCCCACGTTAGGGGGCGGCCCCACACCACGCCGGTGATGGTCGTCATGGACCATTCCTCCCCTCCTTGCCGTTAAATGTGTAAGTCAGGAATGGTCCCCGGGCTTGGGAAAACTTCAGCCCACCTTTCACCGCGCCCGCGTGACGAGGACCTCCTTGTACAGCCTCCTCCTGATCATGACGGCCCAGAGGATCGCCCCGCACGCAAAGCATGTGCCTAGAACCGCGAACCATTCGACGATGTACACCCAGAGCATCGCCCGATCCTTCAACTTGAGCGCAGCAGCTTCCATCTGCTTTATGGTCTCCGCGGCGTCGGCCAGGAGGGAAAGCGACGCCTCGTAGTCCTGCCTGATGTACATCGCCTCCGCGGAGTCGACGATCTCATCGACCTTGGCGACCTGCGCCTCCAGCCTTGAAGTCCTTGCCCCGAAGCGGTCCACGAAATCGAAAAGCGAGGCAAGCAGAGCCTTCCGGCTGAGCATCGCGTAAAACTCCGCACGGTTTGCATGCACAAGCTCCAAGTCCTGGGGCACGGGGTTTCTGCTTGTGTACATCCCCATGTTGGAAGCCGCATCCAAGTAGTACTCCCAGAGCGAGAAGTCTGCACCCCATCCCGGCGTCCAATCCGGCGTGAAGGCAAACGACCTCCCCTTGCCGTAGATCCAGTCCACCATTAGGGGATAGTTGTTCAACAAGCCTAACGCCCTCGCGAGTTCCTGCGCTCCCTCCTTCACCTTCACGATGTTGAGCCCGGAGAAGGGAGGCGCGGATGCCCATGGTAGAGAACGCATCAGCTCGTTGCCCGGCGAAACAACTTGGAGACGTAGCGGGCCGGGTGGAGAGCTCGTCCCCGTATCCCCAAAAGCAACCGGAAGCGCATCCGCGACCTTCGTCCCGGTCCAACCTGGGTAACTGGAGCTGCCCCCGAAGCTCTCTATCCCGCCCACCATCGCCAAGCCAAATCCATCCTCTCGGACGCAACGCTCCATCCAGACGATCTGCTCCGGCCGGAAGTTCAGGACACAGACATCGGACAGTATTATGATGTCGTATGAGTCCCTCATCTGCTCAAAGGTCTTGGGCATATACTGCCGCATGTACTTGTAGATGTCGTCCATCTTCAACCCGGCCGCGAAGAGGACGTCCCTGCACGATGGGATGAGCGTTGGTACAAAGGTCGGGTCGGACCTGTATATGAAGACCGGGTTGCGGGTGTTCGTGGCATCCCCAATGTAGAGCAGGCGGATCCTTCCGGTCTCGGGGTCCTTCTTCCCTTCCTGCGCCGTGGCGAGCACGCCGGCCAAGAGGACTATGCTCAACGCCAAGAAAACGGTCCTGCCCTGCCTCACGCTTACCGAGTAAGGATCGTTTTTGAGCCAGATAACTATTTGCGCAAATTAAACGCTCCGGTAGCCCGCAATTGCCGACAGGGCCGTGAGCGCGGAGACGGTGAATGCGACAGAAAATGATAAGAGAATGCCCGTGCTTCGGTCCCAAGCGGGGTGCGGCGCCATCCATCCAACCGACCGTTCGCCACGCCACGGGGGATCTAGCAGGCCAGACCTGCCAGTCTCAGTTGGTGTCTTGGTCTTGGTCGTGGTTGCGGTCGCCGCAACCAGCGGCCCAGACGACGGGCGGATTTCCATCTTCCTCATAGGAGGTACCCATCCAGCCGGGAACCCTTTCATGGGATATGCCATGCAGGATCCCCTGCTCACCTACGGGGTCGAGCCCATTCCCCCCGACCTCTCGGACGGGGAGAAGCGAAAGTTAGACCGCATATACTATCCGCGCACCAGGGAGATCCTGATTCAGACCTACCGCTTGATCGTGTTCAACGACGCAAGGCTCCAACACTTCACGACGAAGCAGCTGCACGACCTGGATTATGCATTTAGGGAAGCCGGCATGTCCTCGATATCCACCTTCGGCCCGGCATGGGAACAGGTCTGGGAGGTCACGACGCTCTATGACACCTCCCCAGCCCTTGACTACACAGACCAGTGGTTCCACGGCACATTCTGGGTCCGGTTCCGAAGGGACAAGGATCCCGTATTCACGCCCTTCATCCAGCTTGGAATGGAGAAGATGCTGGGGGACGCCTACCACCTCATGACGGAGAAGCCGGGCGCGACGGTCTGGGCTGACATGATGCCGATGCAGAAGCCGTGGATGATCTCATGGAGGCCTGGCGGCAGCAAGGCCGGCCTGCAGTGGGTATGCACGGACGGCTTCAACGCCCAGTGGTGGGGAGTGACCGGTTATGCTTACACGCCGGGCACATACGGCGTGGAAGGCAGCAACCCCTATGCCATAGACATGGCCATAAACCTCATCCTCTATTCCCTGGACAGGCCGCTCATCTCGGATATTCAGCAAAGGAGGGAGGCGAGACATCTGCTCTCCGCCTTCCGGGCAGAGAAGGTCCTGATACTGCACATCATGGAATGGGCCGACACCTTCGGCGCCAACACGGGTCCCATCTCGGACAGGTTATCAGAAATCGAGGCCCAGGCCGAACAGGCCACCGACCACTTCCTCAAACAGGACTACCCGACCGCCATTTCCATCATGCAGGACGCCTCATCGAAGATCACGGCCACCACGCGGGACGCGATGCGCCTCAAAGACGAGGCCATGTTCTGGGTGTACGTCTCGGAATGGCTTGCGGTAACGTCGGTGGCTGTCCTCGCAGGTCTGGCTTTGTGGTCCCTCATGATCAGGAGAAGGATCTATCGGGCTGTGCAAACCACCAGATTGGCAGCAGCTTGATGTGAACTCCAACCCCGCAGCCGCTCATCCAGGGGCGCTTAACTTTCGGCCCCCGCTCGCCTAACCATCCAAAATGCTCGTCGCATCCCACAAGATCCAGGCCGCGACTCATGGCGGAAGCGGCGATGAGCAGGTTGGCACACGGTGGCGACTGTCCCTTTGCCTTAAGACCCGAGTATAAGATGCATTAATTCTCGATGACGTCGTTGTCTAGATCCACGACCTCAAAACTGGCCTCGAGGACCTCCTTGACCTCCTTCATCTTTTCTTCGGGTATGCTGCGGAGAACCTCAATGAGAGTTCGAGGCCATCTGCGTCGCGATTGTAACAAGAGAAGCACCGCCCCCAGGAGACGCTCCCAAGACTGCCAAAGGGACTGCTCCTTCGTGTTCGCCGCATGCAACCCGAAGAACGCCCTCCTTGACCGACTCACACCCCCGCGCAGGTTGCTAAGTCCAAGGCCCCGCTGACTGGTTGCTAAGTCCAAGGCCCCGCTGACTGGCGACGGAAGGCCCTCTGTCTCCGAACTCCGAACCATAGTCACCCGCCGCTCGCAACTTGCGTCCGGACAACTCAATTCTACCCTTCGAGCACATACGGCAGACTCCATCCAGCGGAATCCCGCTCTCCACTTGAAGGATCAACAGGCGGTCCTCTTCCAAGAACTTCTCCCGTGCCTCGGAATGCCGCGATGCTTTCTTAATAGCATGAAGAGCACTCACGTTTCGAGAGACTGATCCCCTTGCTCGACGAACCTCCTCAGCCTCCCCATAGCTTTCCCTCAGGCAACATGGATCAGAATCGGCGAAAAGCGACTTTGCAACAAGACCGCCAGTATGGCTTAGTGGACCGATAATATCTGAACGAAGGCGGATTGATCCTCTAACGGTTAACTTCTGGCTGACTACCGTATCCGTCTCTCATTTCCAGGCTCAGGGATATGAACCTCCTGCCTCTGAGTGTTGCCTTCTTTTCGCACCCCGTTGTCAAAATCGAGATACAACCTTTTGCCCTTGTACTCAAACTTCATGGTTTTGGCTCCTCTCTCCACGCGCGCATAGGGTGAATTGATCCTCGGGTAATCGGTATCTACTTTTTTTCCGTCGACGTAGAAATCCCTCCCGTATTCGAGACGGTAGGTCCTGCCGTTTGACACATATGTCAGCACCTTCTTATCATATACGCAGGTATTGCTCTCAATCCTACCGATAAACCTTTCGAAATCACGCTCTTCATCAGCGGTACCTATTTCGCATATCCAAAACGTCTCCTTTCCTTCTTGGACGAGGTCGTCTGTGCTGCCCTCGGCATAATGCAGTTCGTTCTTCGCCGTAAAGGCAACATAGACATCTCTGTATCTGCCAAAAGCGTAATTACTTTCTATGCGCACTTCGTCAAATACGGCTTTCGGGAAGTATGCATGGGTGAAGTGCAGCAGCTTCCTCTCCATTATGCCCTTCTTATCCGGCAAGACATAAATTGTCAAATTGACGTTCCTTTGCTGTACCGAATGGGGAAGACGTCCCGACCCTACCCAGTACGTCGGTGAATTGCCGATGGGTGCAGCATCGCCCGGCATAACTGCAGGATGAGTAGTAAAAATACTCAATTCGCTCCCGAGGGTTGCCGTCCAGATGTGCTGCTGATGGCCATATTCGCCGGGGTGGTAGCTCTGCGCAGTACCCATAGTGTACTTACTGGTTTTATAAGCATACGTATTTGCCCTCTGTATTGCGACCCCGTTGGTTTGGGGCTTTAGCAGCCTGCTGATGAAAGGCAACAGCCCGAATTGCCCGAGTTTCTTGAGTATGGTGTAGTTGAGTATTTTCTGGAGCAGGGCGTGGTCGACTATTTTACAAGCATCCAGAAATTCATTCCTATACAAGCGGTATCTCTTTATGATTTTCATAGTATTGGAGATGAC
>Ga0129301_1001547_pt1 | contig 10947 bp, 7 predicted proteins | sample ConPoolayeHmetaG_FD_94489 | JGI IMG/M metagenome (GOLD analysis project Ga0129301, IMG submission 94489) | Hot spring microbial mat communities from California, USA to study Microbial Dark Matter (Phase II) - Cone Pool mat layer H metaG ...
GATGGAGGCCGGCCGGGGCTGCTTGAGCGCGGGCACGCGCTTCCATCTGGCACGCAAGGCCTTCGCCGTCACCGCCGCTTACGAGGCCGCGATCGCGGCCTACTTTTCCGAAAGGGAGGCCGCGCCCGAGGGCGCGGTCGCGAAGATCGAAGCGGGCCTGGCGCCGCTGGAAGTGATCCCCCTCGAGAAAGTCCGCGACCTGCGCTACGGAGAGAATCCGCACCAGGGCGCCGCGCTCTATCGCCGATACCCGTCGGCGCCGTCGGGCGTCGCCGCCGCCCGGGTGCTCCACGGCAAGGATCTCAGCTACAACAACCTTCTCGACGGCGATGCCGCCTGGAACCTGGTGCGCGAGTTCGATAAACCGGCGGCGGCGGTAATCAAGCACACCAACCCGTCTGGCGCGGCCCAGGCCGATACGCTGCGGCAGGCTTATGTGCTGGCCAGGGATTGCGACCCGGTCTCCGCTTTCGGCTCGGTCGTCGCTCTGAACAGGGAGGTCGACGAGGAGACCGCGGCGGAGATCAATGCAACCTTCGTGGAGGTCGTGCTGGCGCCCGGCTTCTCGGCCCCGGCGCTCGCCGTTCTGAAGCAGAAGAAAAACATCCGGCTGCTCGAGACGGCTTTCGACGATCCGCCGCGCCTTCTGCACCGCGAAATCGACGGCGGATTCCTGGTGCAGGAGAAGGACGTCCACCGGGTGCGTCGCGAGGAGTGGAAAACCGTGAGCAGGCGACCGCCGTCTCCGCGGGAGGCCGACGCGCTGGACTTCGGCTGGCGTGTCGTCAAGCACGTGAAGTCCAATGCCGTGGTCTTTTGCGACGCGGAGCGCACGCTCGGCATCGGCGCGGGCCAGATGAGCCGCGTCGACGCCGTGCGCTGGGGAGCGGAGCGCGCGACGCTCCCGCTCGAGGGATGCGCCATGGCCTCCGACGCCTTCTTCCCCTTCCCGGACGGGGTGGAAATGGCCGCCCGCTACGGCGTGCGCGCCATCATCCAGCCGGGAGGTTCCGTGCGCGACGCCGAGGTCATCGCGGCCGCAGACGCGCACGACATCGCCATGGTCTTCACCGGAATCCGCCATTTCAAGCACTAGCATCGAGCGCAGCGGTGTCGGCGACGCACCGGGCGCCGATAGGGAGGCGCGATGCTTCTGGCGATCGACGTAGGAAACACCAATACGGTGCTGGGGGTCTACCGCGAGGAGGAGCTGCTGCATCACTGGCGGCTGCTGACCGAAAGGGAGCGCACGGCCGACGAATGGGGCGTGCTCATCCGCACCCTCTTCGATCTGGGCCAGGTCCCGAATGAGAGTGTCTCGGGCATCGTCATCGCCTCGGTGGTGCCCCCGGCGCAGCCCGCCCTGCACGAAATGTCGCTGCGCTACTTCGGCATTCAAGCCCTGTTCATCGAGCCCACGATGGACCTTGGAATGCCGGTCCGATACCATCCCCCCGGCGACGTGGGAGCGGACCGCATCGTGAACGCCGTGGCGGCCTATACCGCTTTCGGCGGCCCGGTCATCGTGGTCGACTTCGGCACCGCCACCACGTTCGATCTCATATCCGCCCCTGGGGAGTACCTGGGAGGGGTGATCGCGCCGGGCATCGGAATTTCGGCCGAGGCCCTGTTCCTGCACACGGCACGCCTGCCGCGGGTGGAAATACGAGCCCCGGCAAAGGTCATAGGCGACACCACCGTCGGCAGCATCCAGTCGGGCCTCTATTGGGGATATGCGGGACTGGTCGACGGCATCCTGCGCCGGATGAAAAAGGAAGCCGACAATCCCTATGTCGTCTCCACCGGCGGCCTGGCCGAGCTGATTTCGCCCGCCTGCGAGGAGATCGATTCGGTGGAGAAGAACCTTACCCTCGAGGGCTTGCGCCTGCTCTACCACCGGCTCCGATGAATTACTACAACTATTTCACGGAGATCGAGGAGCATTTCCTCAGGCGCCGGGGCAAGGGGCTCCTGGTTTCGCCCATGGATTGGAGCCTGATCGCCACCTGGCGCGACACGGGCGTGCCGCTGCACGTCGCCTTGCGCGGCATCGACGTGGCCATGGACAGCTACTTTTCCAGCAAGCGGCGCAAGAGCGAGAAGGTGCGAACGCTTTTCTATTGCCACGACAGCGTCATGGCGGAATATGCGCGCCATCTCGAGTCGCACCTCGGGGAAAATCCCGCCGAGGGGCCGACCCAGCCGGAGGCATCCGGCGGCCCGAGCAAAGAGCAGGTGAAAAAGTTCCTCCAAGAGCGCATTGCCGAAATAAAAGCCCTGCAGGCGAAACAATCCGATTCGGGGGCCGCGGAAGAGGAGATCGCCCGCGTCGTCGGCCGACTGGAAGAGATCGCCCGCGACGTCGAGCAGGACCGGCAGCCGGATCTCGAGTCCCTGGAGCGCGATCTCGGAATACTGGACGAGTCGCTGGTCACGACGCTGCGCGCCCTGCTGCCCGAGGACCATGCGGTCCGCTGGCAGGAAGAGGCCCGCAAGGAGTTGAAGGTCTATCGCAAGCGGCTCCCCAAGGAAACCTATGCCAGAATCCTGGAGAACTTCATGCGCAGGAAGATCCACCAGCATTTCGGTTTGGGAGAGCTCAGCCTGTTTCAACTGTAGCCGCGAGGAGGCCGGGCCATGGCCGTTTCGGGCAAGGATCGCACCATGAATTGCAGCCGGTCGGCGTGCCTGCCGTCAGCCATCGGCATTCAGCCTCAGCTCGCAGCGGACGGCGCGCCGTGACGCCGGCAGCGCCTCGAGCGCCGGATTGGAAGAGAGCATGCCGCGGACGACATTCCGTTTGAAGATCGAAAAGCTGGTCTATGGCGGCTGGGGCCTGGGAAGGCACCGGGGGAAGGTGGTGTTCGTGCCGTTCACGGTCCCCGGCGACCGGGTCGAGGTCGCCCCGGTGGTCGAGAAAAAGAGCTACACCATGGGCCGCCTGGTCGGCATCCTCGCTCCCGGACGCCACCGGCAGAAGGCTCACTGCGTGCATTTCGGAAGCTGCGGCGGCTGCCAGTGGCAACATCTCGAGTACCCGCACCAGGTCGACATCAAGCGCGGGCTTTTCGAGGAAACGATCACCCACCGTTTTCCGGAAACCCGCAACCTGCTCTTCCGGCTCAGGGGCTCGCCGCATGTTTTCGAGTACCGCTCGCGTGCACGCCTTCAGGTGCAGGCCATCGGGCATGCCCTCAAGATCGGTTTCTTCCGGGCTCAAACGCACGAGGTCGAGGACGTGGAATTTTGCCCGTTGCTGCGGCCCTGCCTGAACAACGGCCTGCTGCATGCCCGCCGCTTCCTGTTTGCCGGCAAAGCCTCGCCCTTGCCGGCGGAAATCGTGCTGGCCAGTTCGGAGGAGATTGCACGCTGGGCATGTGCGGGAATCGAGTTGCGCGGGCAGCTCATTCCGACGATGAAGGACGACCCGGCGGAATATCTCGAGGGGCTCCTGCGCAGAACCGTGGGCCGCTTCCGGTATTGGGTCTCGCCTGCCGCATTCTTCCAGGCGAACGATTTCATGATCGCCGAGCTTCTGGAGACCGTCATCGAGCTCGCGTCCGACACGCGCAAGCGCACGGCGCTCGACCTGTATGCCGGCGTCGGCCTCTTCTCGCTGCCGCTGGCGGCCATGTTCGACAGGGTCGTCGCCGTCGACTCTTCCGAGGAGGCCGCCCGCCTTTGCCGGAAGAACGCCGAAGTCGCCGGCATGGACAACATCCGGACGATCTGCGCCGACGTGCCGACCTGGGCGGCGAAGAGCGGTGCGCGCATTTTCGACCTGGTCATCCTCGACCCGCCGCGCGGGGGCGCGGGCAGGGAGGTCATGAAACGCATCGCCGAGTGGGAGCCGGAGGCCATCATCTACGTCTCCTGCGATCCGCAGACGATGGTCCGGGATCTCGCAGCTCTGCCACGCCGCGCCTATCGGATCGACCGCGTCGAGGGCTTTGACCTTTTCCCCCAGACCTACCACGTCGAGGTGGTCGTAAGATTGTCGCGGCGTTGAGGAGCGCAGGCCGGTCCTGCGCTTTCTTCGCCGGCGGGGATGCTCCATGCAGGAATGCTGGGGCCGTGCTCCGTTTGCCGCCCCGGCCCTTGCGCTGGCGCTCGGGATTGCGGCTGCGCGCTTTCTTGATGCCTGCAGCTTCGCCGGCCTGGCTGCGGGAGCCGCCTGCCTGACGGCTGCCGCGTGGCTCGCCCTGGAAAACGACCGCCCGCGCCTCTCGCTGATCCTGGGGCTGTGCGCCGTCTCGGCGGCCGGGGCTCTCCTGGCACGCGCGCAGCACGATGCCCCTCCGGAATATGACGCGCGCGCCATGCTCGCGCGCGGCGCGATCCCATTGGGCGAGCCCTTGGCGTTCGACGGATGCGTGGTGGAGGAAACCGTGCGCCGCGGCGCGGACACCGTGACCATGGTCGAGCTCCGCGGGCTGCAGATCGCAAACCGCTGGGTGCGATGCCGGGGAGCCGTGCCCCTGCGCCTGCTGGCCCCCGAGACCGAATTCTCCTTGCAGTACGGCGACCGCATCAGGAGCTGGGCCAGGTTCGACGTGCCGCGCAACTATCAGAACCCGGGCGCTCTCGACTATGCCGGAGCGCTCCGCCGCAAAGGGATCCACTTGCTCGCCCGGGTCAAGAGCCCACAGCTGATCGAGAGGCTTCCCGGAGATTGCGGCAGCGGGTGGGGGCGGCTTGCATCCAGGGCGAGGCAGAGCGTGCGCCGGAGGCTCGCCGATCTGGGCCGCTCCGGAATGCCCCGCCCCGCCGCCGTGCTTGCCTGCATCGTGCTAGGCGACGACTCGCTGCTCGATTCGCAAACCCGCGAAGCCTTCCAGAATTCCGGAACCTACCACGTCCTGGTCGTATCAGGGCTGCACGTGGCCGCTCTCTCGTGGGCTTTGTTGCGCCTTCTCGAGCTTCTGCGGGCACCCCCGCCGGCCGCACGGGCGCTCACGGCCGCCGGGATCCTGTTCTATGCCCGCATCGTGGGGTTCCAGGCGAGCGTCTCGCGCTGCCTCTGGATGTTCGCATTCTACTTGGTGGGAAAAACCCTCTTCCGCCGTGCGGATCCCGCCAACATAGTACTGGCCTCGGGATTTTGCCTGGCGGCCCTTTCGCCCTCATGGCTGACGGATGTCGGCTTCCAGCTGTCCTTCCTTTCCGTGAGTGCCATCGCGCTGACCGGCGTTCCGGTGATCGAAAGCACCATCGGGCCGCTCCTCGGACCGGCGCGGCTCGCAGGCAAGCCCGAGGCCCTGTCGTTGGAGCCGGGCGCATGGCACCGCCTCGGGCGCAGGTTGCGCACGCTGGGCGAGCTCCTGGCCGAAGCCTGCGGAGATCGCCTCGGCCCGGCCGCGGCTTCCACGATCCTGGCCTCCTTGCGACTATCGGCAGCCGCGGCTTTCCGGCTCGGTTCCCTGGTCTGGCTTTCCATCGCCGTGCAGCTGTGGATCGCTCCGCTGCAGGCATACTACTTCAACCGCCTGAGCTGGATCGTGCCCCTGGCGAACCCGCTCGTCGTGCCCCTGGCCTCGCTTTCGCTGGCGGCGGGAGTCGCCGCGGCCGTCACCGGCGGCGTTCTGCTGCCCGCCTCGTGGGCCTACCGAGCGGCGGCATCCGCCGCCGCCCTCCTCTGCTCCGCAGCCGAGCACATGGCGGCGATCCCGGCGGGCTGGCAGCGATGCCCGACACCGCGGCTCTTCCTGGTGCTTTTCGGGCTCGCGCTTCTGGCCGCCTGGTCGCTGTCGGGTCGGCGCATGAGATGGATCCCATGGGGATCGATCCTCATTCTTCTCTGGTACCTGGCCGCGGCAGGCAACCCTGACGGCAGCCCTATCGCCCCGAGGGCGGGACGGCCTCCATGGGCCGCCGATGCGCGCGTCTTCAGAATCGCCTTTCTCGACGTGGGTCAGGGCGACTCGGCCGTGATCCAATTCCCCGACGGGCGCGTATGGGTTCTGGATGCCGGGGGGTTCCCGGAACTGCTTTCGCAGGGCGAGGATACGCGCGGCCTGGACACAGGGGAAGCCGTCGTCAGCCGCTTCCTATGGTTTCACTGGGTGCGGCGCATCGATCGGATCATCGCCTCTCATGCGCACAGCGACCACATCGGCGGCATACCGGCCCTGCTCGGCAACTTCCGGGTCGCAGGGTTTCAATACGCGGCCGCCCGCGAGGAAGGCGACCTGAAGCCCCTCGTCGATGCGGCAAGAAGCCTGCGCCTTGCCCGCCATCCTGTCGCCGCGGGATTCGATGAAAGGGTCGCGGGCGTGCATATCCGGATCCTTCATCCTCCGCCGGTCTGGCGGGGACGCTCGCCGAACGACGCCTCGATGGTGCTCCGCATGGATTACGGCCGTTTCAGCGCTCTCCTGACCGGCGATCTCGACGGCCCGGGCGAAACCAGGCTGGTCGCCGAGGCCGCCAGTCTGCGCAGCCTGCTGCTCAAGGTTCCTCATCACGGCAGCCGGAGCGCCGCGGGTATGGAGTTTCTGGGCCGGGTTCGGCCGCGCTGGGCGGTGATCTCGGCCGGCAGGAACAATCCTTTCGGCAATCCTTCCCCCGAGACGGTCCGCCGCCTGCTGGATGTCGGCGCCCGATTGTTGCCGGTTTCCGAGCTGGGCGCCGTCACTTTCGAAACCGACGGCGGCAATTACCGGCTGGGGAGCCATCGTTGCGGCATCCTCGACGCCGGAGAACTGCCTTCCGGATCGCGCTGACGGTGCCTTCCGCACGGGTGCGGCGGGCGCCCCCGTTCCGGAATCAGACGGCGGCCGGCTTGTAGGAAAGAACGGCGCGCATGTACTGGGCGCGCTCGAACGCGGCCGGGTCCGAGCAGTGCTTCTGGCTCATGCTGCCCTGAAGCTGCTCGACCGCCTGGTAGTCGTGCTCCTCCATCCACTCGCAGAGCTTGAGCTCAATCTCCCGGATGTAGTCGATGCCGTTGCGCAGCAGGGTCGAACAGAGCATCGTGACGTCGGCGCCCGCCATGAGCATCTTGAGCACGTCCTCGGCATGATGGATGCCGCTCGTGGCCGCCAGGCTCGCCTTGACCTTGCCGTACAGGATGGCGATCCAGCGCAGAGGCAGGCGCATGGCCTGCGGCGTGCTCAGCAGGACATTCGGCTTGACCTCGAGCGTCTCCAGGTCGATGTCCGGCTGATAGAAGCGGTTGAACAGCACCAGGCCGTCGGCGCCCGCCTCGTCCAGGCGCCTGGCCATGTTGGCCATGTTGCTGAAAAACGGCCCGAGCTTGATCGATACCGGTATCTGCACCACCCGCTTCACCGCCTTGAGGATGTCGATGTATGTCTGTTCCACCTCGAGCGGGTTGCGGTCCATGTCCGTGGCCACGAAATAGACGTTCAGTTCCAGGGCATCGGCGCCGGCCTGCTGCATCATGGCGGCATATTCCACCCAGCCTCCGATCGACGAGCCGTTGAGGCTCGCGATGATCGGTATCCGGACGGCGGCCTTGGCCTTGCGGATGTGCTCGAGGTATTCCTCGGGCCCCACGCGGTATTCATCGGGCGCGGGGAAATAAGTCAGCGCTTCGGCGAAGCTCTCGGTGCCGTGCGTGAGGTGATGCTGAAGAGCTTCACGCTCGCGCGTCAGCTGCTCCTCGAAGAGCGAATACAGCACCACGGCCGAAGCCCCGGCGTCTTCCATGCGCCGGATGTTGTCGAGATCGTCCGACAGCGGGGATGCCGAGGGAACCAGGGGCGTGCGCAGCGTCATTCCAAGATAACGGGTAGTCAGATCCATGATTTCCATCCTTTCGCTACAGCCCATAAGACTATTCGAAATTTGCCGGCTTGTCACCTGCTGCAAGAGCCGAACGGCGATTCAGACACCGGCACGGGTCGGGCAAGCGCGCAGGTCCGCCGCGCCGCGGCGGACCGAGCTTATTGCTCCAAGTCACCGATGCCGCGCGGCGCATATCCGTCCCGGAGGGACGGAAGCTGGTAGCTCCAGGTGAGCGGAAGCGAACCTGGAGAAAAGGGAACGGCACGCGACAAGCCCCGAAGGGCCGGCAGAAGGATACGTCAGGAACCCATGTCTGTCGGCCCTCCGGGGCTTGCCTGATCGATACCCTCCTTTCCGGGGGTTCGCCTTCGGCTCACCCCCGGCTACCGGCTCAGGGCCCCTCCGGGGCCGGATGGCAGGTCAGCCGCGGCGCGAGGGATCTACTCGCGGGATCTACCTGCCTTCGCCTTTGGCTCACCCCCGGCTGCCGGTCTCTGAATTGAAGGAAGCCGAAAAGGACCCCTCGCGGTGAACCTTTCGGGGGCATGCCGCATCCAATGCCTAGTGATAGGGTGGACTGGAACGGGGAAAGATCTTAGAATTGAATTACGCAAGGGGGTATGGGGTCATGAAGAGGCTGGACGGACTTTTGGCTCTCCCGTTCCTGTTGCTCTTGTTCTTCCCGCCGGTCGCGGCGCAGGAGCCGGCTCCGGGCGCCCAGGGGGCGCTGGAGATCGTCGTTCCCGCTGGGACGGTCATTCCCATCGTGTTGAGCGCTTATCTCAACAGCCACAGCGCCCAGGTGGGAGACGCGTTCTATGCCGACACGGTCTATCCGGTCTGGATACAGCAGCGGCTCGTCATACCCAGAGGTTCCACGATCAAGGGTACGGTGACGGAAGTAGTGCGCCCGGGAAGGATCCGGGGGAAGGGACGGCTGGCCGTCCGCCTGGATTCCATCATCCTGCCCAACGGCGTCACGCGCGATCTGGTGGCGTCATTCCGCGGGATCCACTCGAGCGGCGCTGAAAAACTGGACCGCGCCTCCGAGACCGTGCAGGCGGAAAGCTCGAAAGGGGTCGATGCGGGCACGATCGCCGGCACCACGACCCAGGGCGCGATCATCGGGGCTCTCGCGGACCGCGGCAAGGGCACGGCCATCGGCGCGGGGGCGGGGGCGCTGGTCGGCACGACCTTTGTCCTGCTTTCGCGCGGCCGTGACCTGGTTCTGCCGCCCGGAACCCAGTTCGATATCGAGCTGAAGCAGCCTCTGCGCTTCGCTTACGGCGAACTGCAGTTCAGCCCCGGCGAATTGAACAGCGCAGCGCGCAGCGCGGCGCCCAGGCCGCGCCCGCAGGACCGCCCGCCGCGCCAGCGCCTCGGCCGTTTCGGCCTGCCCGGAATCTGGCGCGTCCCCTGGCCGTAAAGGCCCATCCGGGGGCGGCACAGGGTCGCTCGCCGTATTGCCCACGTACGGTCGGGACAGCGGGCGGCTCCCAGGCCCGGCGCCTGCAGCCAAGAGAAGCCTTGATTCTCCAGGCGGGCTCGGTAAGAATAAGCCGCATGGATGCAGCGAGAACCGCACTTATTGCCCGGGAAACGGGGTTGCAGGAAAGCTCCGTCGCCGCGGCCATCGCCCTGTTCGAGAAAGGCCACACGGTCCCCTTCGTGGCCCGCTATCGCAAGGAGGCCACCGGAGGACTGGACGAGGCCCAGGTGATCGCAATCCACGAGCACTTCCTCGAGCACCGGGAGATTCTCGATCGCCGCGATTCCCTGCTCAAGATGCTTTCCTCCCAGGGAAGGCTGACGGACGAGCTGCGCGCGCGCATCGAGAGTTGCACCGATCGCATCGAGCTGGAGGACCTCTACCTGCTTTCCCGCCCCAAGCGCCGGAGCCGCGCGGCCGAGGCGGTCGAGAAGGGGCTCGAGCCGCTGGCCGAATACATCTGGAACCAGGACCCCGACGCCTGGAGCATCGAAGAGCACGCGGACGTGTTCGTCGACCCGCAGAAGAACGTCGCCGATCGCGAGCAGGCGCTGCGCGGCGCGACGGACATCATCGCCGAGTGGATCGCCGACAATTGCGAGTACCGCCGCACGCTGCGGGAGATGCTGTGGCGCGACGGCCAGGTCGTGTCGTCGGTCGTGCCGGCCAAAGCCGGCCAGAAGACCAAGTACACCATGTACTACGACCGGAAGGAGCCGGTGGCCAAGATCCCGTCCCACCGGGTGCTCGCCATCCGCCGCGGTACCAAGGAAGGCATCCTCACCAGTTCCATCCAGGGGGACCATGCGGCGGCGCTGCGTTATCTGCTGGGGGCGGTGATTCGGGACCCGGAATCCCAATTCGCCCCGATTCTGGAAGCGGCGGCGCGCGACAGCTATTTCCGCCTGATCCGCCCGGCGATCGAGACCGAAGTGCGCGCCATGTTGAAGCAGCGCGCCGATCGCGAAGCCATCCGCGTCTTCCGCGAAAACCTGGAAAACCTGCTGCTTTACTCGCCGGCCGGCCCGATCCCCGTCCTGGGCGTCGACCCCGGCAAGGCCGACGAATGCCGGGTCGCCGCCGTCGGTGCAGCCGGGGAATTCCTGGAGGAGGCGGCCGTCAGTCCGCTGCCGCCCAGGAACGACATCGAAGGCACGCGCGCGACCGTATGCTCTCTGGTCGCCCGCCACAATATCCAGGCCGTAGCCATCGCCGGCGGCAATCACGCCCGCGAGGTCGAAGCGATCCTGCGGCAGATTCTGGCGGAAGAAAAGCTGCAGCATGTCGTGACCGCTGCGGTCAACGACGCCGGCGTCGCCGTCTATGCCTCCTCGCGCGCGGCGCGCGAGGAATTCCCGGAGCTCGGCGTGGCGACGCGGGTCGCCGTAAGCATCGCGCGGCGCCTGCAGGATCCCCTGGCGGAGCTGGTCAAGATCGACCCGAAACTGATAGGCGTCGGCCAGTACCAGCACGACGTCGACCAGAAGGAGCTGCACCGCGGCCTGATGCAGTGCGTCCAGTCCTGCGTCAACCGCGTCGGCGTCGATCCCAACCGCGCCCAGGTCAGCCTGCTCCGTTATGTCGCCGGGCTGAACGAGAGACTGGCGCGCAAGATCGTCGACCATCGAAATGCCAACGGCCCCTTCAAATCGCGCGCCGCTCTGATGGAAGTGCCCGGTCTGGGCGAGTTCACCTTCCAGCAGGCCGCC
>Ga0129301_1001551_pt1 | contig 10921 bp, 8 predicted proteins | sample ConPoolayeHmetaG_FD_94489 | JGI IMG/M metagenome (GOLD analysis project Ga0129301, IMG submission 94489) | Hot spring microbial mat communities from California, USA to study Microbial Dark Matter (Phase II) - Cone Pool mat layer H metaG ...
CGAGTTCCCCACGCACGTGGGGGTGAACCCCAACAAGATGAGCCTCGGCTTCGCCTCCCGCCGGGGCTACTGGCGGTCTTCGGTTGAGGCGGTGCAGATGCTGAGCACCCCGGCCGAGGTAGAGGGACTGGGGGCAGCGTTCGCGCAGCTATGGGAGCAGGCGACACCGGCGCCGAGCTGGGAAGATAAGGACTAGTACGCGCGCGCCGTCGCGGGGCGTTCAGTGCCGAAGGGCACCCTGGCCGCTGTGCGTTCGGAGGTTGCGGAGGAGCGCGCTGCATACTACCGGTCGTTGGCGGAGGCGGTCAGGAAGCGCCTCTGACGGCCAGTGGGCCGCAGCCATGTCGCCCGAACCGTGGACACGCGCTGAGACCTGCTGGCAAGGTGCACATGGTCGAGAAGGCACACAGATCGCGGTCTGAGGGTGCGGGACGCGCCAGTTCCCTGTGACCGGGCTTCTGTGGTATCATCAGCCAGAGCGGCTGGCGCCGCCGCAGCTCGGGATGGGAGCGCCTGGAGTCGTCACCGATGTTCGCGAAGGTCCTTGCAGGCGACTGCACACAACTGCTCAGCGAGTCCTCGCTCCGAGCGGCCGGCGTGGAGATGCCGGTCACGCTCACCTTCCTCGACCCGCCCTTCAACCAGGGTAAGGACTACGAGTACTTCGACGACGCCATGGCCGAGGACGCCTACTGGCGGTGGATGACGGACGTGTGTCGGAGGATCCACGACGTTACTGTGGACGGCGGTGCACTCTACTTCATGCAGCGGGAAAAGAACGCGGAGCATGTACTCCGGAGTATGCGGGAGGCGGGTTGGGCTCTCCAGAACCTGATCGTCTGGCTCAAGAGCACCTCGGCCGTTCCTGGGCCGCATCGCTTCGGCAAGCAGTACCAGATCATCGCCTTCGGCACCAAGGGGCAAAGGCCAAGGGTCTTCCACCGCCTTCGTGTAGACGCACCGCTGCGCCCGGGCTACCGGCATCCGCGCCAGAGCGGGATCTATGTGACCGACTGCTGGGATGACATCCGCGAGCTGACCTCGGGCTACTTTGCGGGCGAGGAGGCGCTGCGCCGGCCAACGGGAGAGAGATTCCACAAGCAGCAGGCTCCACTGGCACTCCTGGCGCGGATAGTCCTGTCATCCAGCAACCCTGGCGACCTGGTGCTCGATCCATTCGCGGGCACCGGCACTACACTGGTCGCGGCTAAGCAACTCGGCCGGCACTCACTTGGGGTCGAGATCGACCCCGCGAACGCCGCCATGATCGAACGAAGAGTCAGCGAACCTCGGGATGCGGACTCGCTTGACCAGCTGCGTCACTACTACCGGTTCACCGAGAACCTGGATGAGATCTGGCCTTCGCCTGTTACCCCCTGGCGTGGGAAGACGCAGCAGATGTCGCTTATGGAGTAGCTGCGGCTGGTGCCAGAGGACGCGTCAGCAAGTGGCAGTGGCTCGCGGCTGGAGCATCTCGGCTGGCGGTCTGCACACCCCTAACTCCGGATCCGCCCTCGACTCGGGCCCCCGGCCGCCAGCGATACAGGCCGGCGAACTGGGTGCCCCAGAGGAACAGGTGGATGGCTGACGCCCGGCCTGTGGTGAGAGTGCGCAGGGCGACCGCGGCGCTCCGGGCGATCGCTGAGCGACCAGCGGGAAGATTCTGTTGACAAGGGCTGCGTCGCGGCCTGGAATACCCGAGAGAGTCCGCCCAACCTTACACTACGGGCGGGGCATAACCTCAACTCCCCCTAGGCCTGCACATCGGCCAACCGCTTCAGCAGCAGGCGCAGTCTTGTCCCGCTATCGGCACACCCACCATAGTTCGTTACTGGTGCCACAACGAAGTAGCAGAAGGCGGGGAACAGCGACCCCCGTCTCGTCACCTTCAGCACAACAGTGAAGGCCGATGCATGCACGGAGACATCGGTCGCCACAATGTCGTCTGCATGCACATGGGTCTCGGCAAGCGGACCCACGATCACCAGTGTGCTCCCGTCCTTGATGAAGATTCTCGAAACATACTGATTATACATCTTCCATGCCGCCACACAGAGGGCGGTGACTGCCACCCCCCTGATGAAGGGCGCCGCGCCGACATCCTTGAGGACTTGGTTCAGCAGTACTGACGCAACGAGCGTGCAGAACCAGAGCATGTTTGCGTATCCCGCCCTCAGCACTGGAACCTCACCATCAGTTACGATCAGTCCTTCCTCCTCCGGCTCAGCTCCCATCGCCTGATCCCTCGACGGTCACCAGACGCCGCCCGCTGCCAGCATGTGGGGCAGGGGGGGCGCTAGCTTGCCTGACAGAGGGCCTGGGAGGTTGCTCAGGTCCCATGTGCCTGCGTACCAGGTGTAGGTGGGCATTGCGGTAATCTTTCCGCCTGCTCCAGCCGCATGGCCCAACCCGCTCGCCGTCGCAGACGTACCGCCAGTAAGTGCCGCCCAGCCGCGGCCGCATCCGCTTCCCCTACCGAGTCAATGCGAGCAGTTGCGTGACGCCGCTTACCGCGCACGCGACCCCGGCTGCCAAGATGACGACCGCGGCGATGGGTGCGAGCACCCGCAGCCACCGCGCCGGCACGAGCTCCCGGAGCTCATCCTGCGTCGGCCTCCTATCCACAGGCGCCTCTGAGAACAGTTGCCAGTGGGTGAGCCGCGCGGCGTGCTCGCGATTCAGGATGCCGAGCACGCCGACCGCACAGAAGAGCAGGCCCCCCGCGAGCAGCAACAGGCCGCCCGCAACACTGCCGGCCCCTGGCGTGGGCGGCACAGGCGCACCCGTCACAGCTGCCTCAGGGGCGCCGCGGAGAAGGCGGATGGCCTGCCGTACTGCTCCCACCCAGAGACCCGCGCCAAAGACCACCAGGTGAGCCCCGCCAACGATGTTGAAGATCTCCCAGTACCGCAGCGCGTACGACCAGGATAGGTGTTGCCGGCCCCGGCGCCAAGGCCACACCTGGTCCAGGGCAAAGCCCTGTCGAGCGTACCAGGCTGCGTAGTTGCGGCGGTACTTGAGGATCAGGTACGCCGACCCCCAGCAGAAGACCGCGCCCAGGATCATCATCGCCAGCTTGGCCACAGCCTCATCCCCGTCACCAGGCGTAGTAGAAGGCCCCCCAGGTCCCGCCCCCGCCGAGGCCCACTTCGTAGAAGGGCTGTCCGTTGGCCTGCGCCGGCAGGCCAACCGCGACTCCAGGACCGACTCCAGTGCCGGGTGCCCCGAAGAGACCCAAGTAGCTCTGGATCTGGTAGTTCCAGCCGTGCCCTGGAGTCTGGCCGCCCGGAGCGTAGTTCACGCTCAGGCCGCGAGTCCCTAGGCCGCCACCAACGTAGGGGTGAACGTATCTGCGCGCGTAGCGGCCAATATCCCACCACTCACGCGGGGCCGGCGAACAAGGATCGGCACCGAGCATGACCCCGAACATCGGTCCCAGACCCACGATCGTGCCGGGCCCAACACTTAGGCCTGACAAGCCGATGCCGATGACAGGGAACGAGTAGCCGATGTCCAGGTAGTCCAACCCCTCCGGATCCACCCACACCAGCGGGCTGTTCCCCACATACACATACCAGTTCATCCCATCGCGGATCGGGTCCTGCTGCACGAAGCGGCCCGGCTCGGGCCAGTAGACGCGCGCCCCGAGCTGCAGCAGCCCCGAGGGACCCGTGAGGTAGCCCCAGGCGGCGCCGTGCATCCGCTGTCCGAGGCCGTTGTGCCGACAAGTGGCAATCGCCGACACGGCTCCCGCCTAGGCCGACGCAGACAGTGCCTGGATCGCCTCCCTCACCTCGGCCACGAAGGCGTCCGGGTCCCGCGGGCTGATATAGACGATCCTCCCGAACGAGAACCACAGCACGCCCTTCCTGAGCAACAGGGCCACTCCTCGTCGGGCGAAGACATTGCCGAACACGTGGAAGCCTGACCCCGATGTGACACAGCGCACGAACGACGTGACCCTCGCATCCTCGACCTCCGCCAGGCCGATCGTCCGCCGGGACACGCGCAGGAACCCGAACACGATCCACTCCAGCTCGATCCTGCCACCGGTGACGCGGTAGCGGAAGCTAGCCAATGGGAAGAAGAACAGGAAGTAGGCGGCCGTCAGCACGGCAGCGGCATGCATGAGGACTGCGCGGTGCTCGAAGATCTCCGCCATCTCCTGGCTCCCCGGGAGTGCGGCTGCTAGGACATGCTCACAGCCAAGCGACCACATCACCGCGTGCTTCGCCTGCTCTCCACGCGCAGGTGGCTCCGCCGAGCCGCCGCGGGAGCGGCGCACATGACATGCCGGCCGCGTATCTCTGCTCAGGGCATCGGCGGTAAAGCCGCGCGCACCAGCCAGACGCACGGCACGGCCTGCCCTTTATCTCTTGACCCTCCCCTCGGCACCCGTCAGGTCGTGGCCACACCACTCGCAACGCCTTGGGGTGAATGGAGACCACCACTCGAACAGCCTGGCACCAAGGAGCCGATAGGTGTGCCACCCCACCGGGACGCCGCAGTTGGGGCAGCGGATCCTGGTTGTCACGAACCCCATGAGACACGCCCAGGGCAAGACCAGGAGGGCCAGCACCCAGTGAACCACCACCCCGAGGTACCCCAGGAGGAAGCCTCCAGCCGGGTACACGACGAAGGTGAGCACGTTCAGCGTTCGGCGGATGTTCGCTGTCGGCATGCCGGCCTTCGATCACCATGCGGGTCTAGTGTCGGTAAGACCCAGCTAGCCACCAGGCTATGTCCCGGAGGTCGCGGTACAGCGCCCGGAGGTCGCGGTACACCTCCCGGAGGTCGCTAAGGGCGTCAGCCGCTGTGTAGGTGGAGGTAGTCGTGAAGGATGTGGAAAGGCCCGCGCCAGGTCCCACACCCACCGCAACCGCGTTCCACCCACAGGCGTCGAAGGAGATCGCGCCAGAGCCTTCCTTCACGTTCACATCAACATTGTACGAGTACCCCTCTATATCCCTACGGGCAAACCCGGCAGTGACGGCGGCCCCGACGTTGGGTCCGACCGCCGGCCCGGTCGTTGCATAGACACCTGACTCCAGTGGATGGTCAGTGTCGAAGACCACTCCCAGGCCAAGGTCTAGGCCGTACACGCCTGATGCCTCGCCCTCGAACCCTACGAATATGTCGGCCAACCCAGGCGGATCCACCCTTGTCACCGGGTTGCTGCGTGCGTGTGCATACCGGTTCCAGCGAACCCGCAGCGGGTCCTGCTGCACGAAGCGGCCCAGCTCGGGCCAGTAGACGCGCGCCCCGAGCTGCAGCAGCCCCGAGGGACCCGTGAGGTAGCCCCAGGCGGCGCCGAAGCGGTACGCGTTCTGGGTGGTACCCGAGGCGCTGAGCTGGCGGCCGAAGGCGTCCAGGGTGTAGCTGTCAGTGATGGCGGCCGAGGCGTCCACCAGGTGCCGAGCGGTGCCCACCGCATCGTAGAGCGGAAACCGGCTGATCCCGCCCGCCCGCTGGGTGTGCAGCCAGGGCCCATAGTAGCTCCCGGACACCGCGGTGTGCCGGGCCAGCGGCCCGCCGGAGTCGTTGGTCTCCTCCAGCACCCGCTCGCCGTCGTAGACATAGCGCCACCAGGTGCCGCCCAGGCGCGCCCGCATGCGCTGGCCGAGGGCGTTGTAGTAGTAGAGGTCGGTCACGCTGCCGCCGCCGCTGGGGTAGGTGACCGAGGTGAGGCGGCTCTCATCGTCATAGGCCAGCGACCAGCTCCCGAACAGCGATCCGGACACGCTCGTCATGTTCCCCGCCCCGTCGTAGGCGAAGCTGGCCGACTGGCCGCCCCCGGAGATGGAGGTCAGCTTGTCGTTGTGGTCGTGGCTGTAGGTGTAGGCGGTCCCGTCCCGGGTCATGCTGGTGCGGTTGCCGACCGCATCGTAGCCATAGGTGACGCTGTAGTCAATCGTCCCGCTCGGATTGCGCCGCGTCTCCTCGGTCAGCCGGTAGACTCGGTCGTAGCGCAGCGTGGTCAGGTAGGCCGACGTCCCCGCCCAGTACTCGCTGCGCCTCAGCGGGTTGCCGGTGTGGTCCCACAGGCCGCCGTCGCTGTAGGCGTAGTCGGCCCGGTACCGGGTGGTGCCGCCGGTGGTCAGGTTCCGGACGGAGGTCAGCCAGTTGCGCGCGTTGTAGTCGTAGCGAATGTAGCTGCCGGGCCGCGTGATCCTGGTGCGCCGGCCGCCGTTGTCGTAGGTGAAGGTGATCGTGACCCCGTTGGGGTTGGTCACGGAGGCGAGCTGGTTGCGAGCGTTGTAGGTGTAGGTGAGGTCCACGTTGTCGGGCGTGGTGAGCGTGGTGACGTTGCCGACCCCGTTGTACTGATAGGTGACGGTCTTGCCGGCCCCGTTGGTGAGCGACTTCACCCACTGGCTGGGGTAGTAGACGACACTCGTGGTGCCCATGGCATCCCGGAGGCCAGTGATGAGCCCGTCCTTGTCCCGGCTGATGTAGACATCGGTCATAGTCGGGTAGTCAATGGCCTTGTAGCCGGATCCGTAGGGCCCCCAGAGCTGGTCGTTGGCGTCGTAGCGGAAGTACGTGACTCGGCCGCGGCCGTCGCGGTGGGACGCGATCCGCCCGTCGTCCTTGAGGGTCCAGGTCTCGTAGGTTGCGTCCGGGTAGTCCACCCGGATCAACCGGTCGGCCCCGTCCCACATGTAGGTCGTGGTCTTCAGGCGCGCGTTCTTCACGGTCTTGGGGTTGCCGACCTCGTCGTACGTATACTCGGTGACGTAGTTAAGCCCCCCGAAGTCCTCGGTGACCTTCCTCAGCCACTTCCCATAGGGATCGTACTCGAGCTTCGTCACCACGCCGTTCTCATCGGTCACCTGGTCGAGCAGATGCCAGCAGTTCCAGGTGAGCGAGATGCTCTTCTGCCCCGCGCCGATGTCCGGGTAGGTGACCTGGGTCAGCCGGTGGATGCCATCCCAGCCGAAGGAGGTGGTGTTCCCGTTGCCGTCGGTGATGCTGACGATGTCCCCCACAGAGTTCGCGGTAACGTCAATGTTGCTGCCGAGCGGAGGCTCGATGTAGTCCAGGTAGCAGTTGGCGTCGTAGTAGAACGTCGTCATATTGCCACACGCGTCCATTACCGTCCTGAGCTGGTAGGCCTTGCTCGCGTCCCAGTAGGCGAAGGATGTGGTTCGCTGTACGGGGTTGCCGTTGATGTCCTCATCCTGCACGATGATGGAGGTGACCCGATCTGTGCCCGGCACGTAGGTCAGGTTCGTGACCCGCCCCTCGGGGGTGCTGACCTGGGTGGGGAATCCGTATGCATCGTACTGGAACTGGTAGGAGGGGCTGGCACTGCCGAGGGTGGGGTCGTAGTTCTGGGCGTCTATGAGCTTGGTGATGGCGTTGGGGTGGAGGGGATCCTGGTAGTAGAACCGGTGCACGTGGTCCTTGCCCCCTGGCTCGGGCTGGTAGCTGTCCCGGACGCCGAGGCGCCGCAGCTGTGAGTCGTAGGCCCAGGTGAGGCTGGCGTTGACGCGGCCCGAATCCCCCCAGTCCTTGATGGCCTGGAGCAGGGTCCCGTAGTACCGCCCATTGGCGACGTCGTCTGTGAACTCCCAGATGTTCCGAATGATGCGGTTCTGGCCGTCCTTCTGCTCCGTGATATCAGTGTAGAGCTGCCCGTTCGGCTGTACGGCGTAGCTGTACGTCACGGTCGACTGCGGGGACCCGGTGATCCCGTGGGCGACGATGGCGGCCTTGCCGTTGAAGGTCCCGTACTGGTACCACACCTGCCGGCCCGTGGGGTCGGTGATGCTGTTGACGCGGGTGCCGGTGTAGGCGAACTGGTAGCCCTGGCCTGCTGCGTCGGTGATGCGGATGAGGCGCTTGGGCGTGTAAGTGTCATAGGCGAAGTCGGCGTGAAGCCCGCCGGGCACCGTGACTCGCGTGAGGTAGCCGGTGGTGTAGATGAAGGTCGTCTGCCGGCCGTTGGGGTCGGTAACTGCTGTCAGGTTTCCGTTGGCATCGTAGCTGAGCTGCCAGGTCAGCTTGGCGCCCCCTGCCCCGGCGCGCCGGGAGATCCTCTCGGGGGCCCAGATCCCCGGGCCGACCTCGTAGTAGGTGTGCTCCTCCCCATTGTGCCCGCAGCCGCATGGCGCGACCCGTACGGTCGAGTAGACTCCCGCGAACCACCAGAGCTTGTACTTGGATCCGGGCGGGGCCAGGTACTCGCCCGCGGAGTAGGTGAAGTACGTCTCCCGGCCGTCGGGATCTATCAGCGTGGCGCCGTACGGCGAGTCATCTATGATTCGGTAGTTGAAGCTGTGGGTCCACCGGTGGCCGAGGGAGCTGCTGCGCTCGGACTGGGAGTTGAACGTGACGTAGAAGGGGACGTTCCCGCCGGGGCCCTGGTAGAAGACGGGCATGTCGCGGATGGTCAGGTTCCCGGTGAAGGTGTTGATGGTGTCGTACGGGCTGCCGCCGCAGGCGTTGCCACCATCGCCATCTCCCCCACCGCCCCCTCCGCCACCATAGCACGGCGGCGGAGGCCCCGGGGAGTCCGGCGGCCTCGGGGGGCCCGGCGCCCAGGCAGACAGGGGCATCACCGCGGCCAGCAGGAGCGCCACTGCCATCGCCGCGGTGCGCAGGGTCCGACCCTCTAGTGCTGTATCCGGAATCGTTGGTCTCATCGTGACGCCTCATATCTCCGGAGGCGGGAGCACTTCATGCCCCACCAGCCGAGTGGTCAGGTGGCTGCCCGGCACCTCCGCTACCATGCGATCCACGACGGCCTCCGCTGTCGCCTCGTCGCCCATCTGCCGAGCACAGACAACCGCACGGTACAGCAGGTCCGCCTTCTCCCGGGACGTCAGCGCGGCGTCCGCGCCGGCCAGGAGCACTTCTAGCGCGGCGGGGAGGTCGCCACTCATCTCCAGGCAGATCGCCAGGCCCCGGTGGGAGGCGGCCCGCACGAGGTCATTCTGGGGGAGGGTGAGCGCAGCCCTGAACTCCTCCTCCGCAGTTGCCAGGTCCTCAGCGCGCAGCGAAAGCTCGCCGACGAGGTAGTGTGCCCACGAGCGGTACAGCGGGTCCTTCTCCTCTCCAGCCAGGAACTCGGTGGCGGCGGCGAGCGCGAGGTCGAAGTCCCGGCGCTGTTGGTGGCATACCGCCATCTCGACGAGGGCGAAGTCGGCGTAGCGGGTGCCCGGGTAGTACTGCCTGACCTGGGAGTACACGCCGAGAGCTGCTTCGAGGTCGCGCAGCTCGAACAGACTGTGAGCGACCCCGAAGACCGCACGGGCCTGGTGGCGGTATTCCGGCGCCTCGGCCGCCACTTGGAGGTAGATGTCAAGCGCCTCCGCGTGGCGCTCCTCGGCCGACCATGAGATGCACTCGGCGATGCCGATAAGGGCTTCCCTTTCGTGCGACGTGCCTGGGTAGGACTCTGCGACCGCCTCGTACAGCTCCAGAGCGGCCGGGTAGTCCCTGAGCTCGTACTTGAGCAGATCGGCGAGCCTGAGGGCGGCGAAGGCGGCGTTCGCCGAGCTGCGTGAGTGCTCCATCGAGTCGAGAAAGGTGTAGATCGCAGCGTCGTAGCTGCTGCCCTGCAGGGGATGGCACCACGCCTGGGCGAGCAGCATGTACTCCTGGGTCTCGGCATCGGGATACTCGGTCTCGACCCGGCCGTAGAGCCGGACAGCCGTGGCCCGCTCGCCCACCCGCTCGTAGTAGTCAGCCAGCTCCACCAGGGCCCTGCCGGCCTCGCGGGTTTCCGGATACCCGGTGATGATCTGCTCCAGGTACGCGAGCTGCCTGGTGGTCTCTCCCGTCCAGGCATAGTCGTGAGCGGCCTCGAGCAATGCCGAAGCTGAGCCATCTCCCCACTCGCCGAGGCCCACGAACCTGATGCTGAGGCCCTCCGGGGAGAGGGTCGGAGCCGGCGCGCGCTCCTTCACCCCCCGGGCTCCGCGTGCCGCGCGGGGCAGCGCCGCGACCGCCGCCGCCAGCCGAGCGCGGAGCCGGGCCTCCTGATCTCCCGGGGGTAGGTCGGCCTCCGCAGGCGGCGACGCTGATGGCACGGCTACCGCCTCGCCGCCCTCAGGCCGGACGACGCCGACCTCTGTGACGGTGCCGGCGTCAGCAGTGGGTGCCGCGTCGGCGCCTTCGGCCAGCGCCGGAGCCGTAGGCGCGCACAGGAGAAGAGACAGAAGGCACAAGGGTGCAACGGAGAAACAGGTCCTTCGCGATCCAACCATGCGACCCTCCTGGACAAGGGTCCCCTTGACACATGGCCAGACACCAGGACGAGAGGGTCCGCTCTGCAGTCGCGAATGTAGACCAGGACTCGTCTGCTGTCAAGACCCGTGGCGGCACAATGTGAGACGAGTCTTGGGTGAACCCCTTCGACTCGACACTTCAGGGAGTCGAGCTAGGTGCCCCTCGCCGGACACACGGCGCCCGCGCTCGCCCTCTCCGCCCACCTCATCCACAAACTCCGCCCCCTCGTCCACAGAAAATGAGTGTTTGTAGATGAGTCCAGTTTCCTCCACCACTTCTTCTTGTCGAAACATTCTCTGTCGCTGAAAGCCCGCCTCGCCGAGAGGCGGATTTTGGCGTGTGATAGCCTCATTCTCGCCTGTTTCTGCGTCGCACACCTTCGGACGGCTCACCCCTTTTTCGACCCCTTCGGACGCCCACAACCGCCCTTTTGGCCTCTCTTTCTCTGAATCCTTCGGACGACCGCCAATCCGTCCGAAGGTAGAGAATGCAGTATCTATGCGGGTTTCTTGAGCCTCGATTTCCTCGGGGTTCGATTCGGACACGCTGACCACTCGGCGCTTCGAACTCCCGTCCGAAGGCGGACGACCGGAACTCGACGGCCGATGACAGACACCCGGGTCGTCCACAGAGCAACAGGCGCGTATGCTACTAACCTGCCGGGGCTAGGCTTGCTCAGCCTGTC
>Ga0129301_1001554_pt1 | contig 10891 bp, 11 predicted proteins | sample ConPoolayeHmetaG_FD_94489 | JGI IMG/M metagenome (GOLD analysis project Ga0129301, IMG submission 94489) | Hot spring microbial mat communities from California, USA to study Microbial Dark Matter (Phase II) - Cone Pool mat layer H metaG ...
TTCATTTCCTTCATAAAAGTGGTTGACATGTTGTAATCGTAATGCTGCCCCGTAAAAGCTATGTCAGTATGAGTGGACTGACGTAGCTTGCTGATGACGAAGGCAAGCTTTATGATTTCAGGACGAGTGCCAAAGATTGTGGATACCTTCATTTTCGCTTCAACATTTCTCCCGAGCAACATGTTCAATAAAGCCGACCATAAACTGGGTAACATCAATCTTGTCGGCCAATAATCTCCGACGTTTCATTGCCCACTCTCGTTTCAGGTCGGGATGACTAGCCAGTTCTACCGCCTTTTGTATCGCCTTTTGGGAATCTCTAAAGCAGTAAATCGAATCATACTTTTGCTCTAGCTCGATGAAGTTGCCCATATCATCAGCCCCGACAAAATTGTTACAGCGAACAGCCGGCGTTCCCAACACCGCAGCCTCGGTAGTGAGGGTCTGTGTATCACAGACAACAAGCTGAGCATAATAGAGAGCATGGTGGATTCTTTCGTAAGAGATTGGCAGTTTATAGCACTCTAAATCTTTGGGCAAACTTCCTTCAGCAGAGATGAAAACCCGGCAATGTTTTTCCAGGTCCCTGACTAGGCGATATTTATCAGTGAGCGCGAAACCGTGCTTGCCAATATCATGAAAGGCATCAAAAACGTTAAAGCGTAGAATAACGTATCTTTCGCTATCCCTGATGCCCAATTCACGGTAAATTGACGGATCCGGCTCAAAGTAATCGGGGTGTAGGTACGCTAGCTCCTTATAACCAGCAAAACGGACCTGTTTTTTGCCCAAATCTTTTCTAAAGCAAGAAGGTGTTAAAATAACTGTAGCGAACAACCTGATCAGAAAAAGCTGGACAGGTATGGGCTCGCTATCGGTAAACACGATAGAACGTTTTCGGCTCAACACACCTGTCAACGCGGCATCCACGCCAAATCCAACAATGACGTCGGGATTAAACTCCCTGGATAGTTTCCACCCTTCCCAAATATGAGGTGCGATCTCGAAGATTTTTAGGTATCTAGACCTGATGGCTTTGAACGCCCTAAACCTCAAGCCGTATTTGTGGAGAAGCTGAACGGTGCCTCCATAATCACGCGCCAATATTGTTACTTCATATCCTTTATCCTTCAGGGCGTGAATCACATACCTCCAGGTGTGGACATCCGCCGGCGTATTCATCATAAACAAAAGCTTCAAGTGTTTCCCCGAAGACATAGGCTCGCCACCTCTAAAGCCTTCAACCCATCCTGTCCCGTGATTGGCGGAGGAACATCATTCTTGACGCTGTGAACAAATGCCTCAAGTTCCAACTTCAGCGGTTCGCCGGAGGGCGCACTTACCTCTCTGACCAGGTAGGACTCATTCTCCTTGTATTTGCTATATGTGGTCACTTTTTGGTCAATGAACGAGGCTTTAATAAATTTTTCCCTGGTAGCGATGTTGATTTCCCGCACCTTAAACGGAGTAAGCCAATTTACGGTCACCCTGGCTAATACCCCATTTGCCATCTGAAATAGAAGGATAGCGGCATCTTCATGAGGAGCTAAATTTCGGGAAGTTAAACTGTAAGTTTTCTTAAACTCTGAGCCTGTGATGTATCTGAGCAGGTCAATGTCGTGGGTGGCTAGGTCAATTACCACGCCAACGTCTTTGATTCGGGGCGGGAAAGGCCCAATTCTGGTGATTTCAATCAGGTTGACCTCTGTTCCTTCGATTTCTTTCTTGATAACGGGAATCACCGGGTTGAATCTCTCTATGTGTCCTATCATGAGCTTTACCTGGTTCTTATCAGCTGCTCTGATTATTGCATTAGCTGCTTCAATTGTGTCAGCAATAGGCTTCTCTATCAGTATATTTACACCAGCTTGGGCTGCCGCCAGTGCCACTTCATGATGAAGCGAGGTGGGAACAGCGATGCTCACTGCATCCAAACCTTGCTGGAGAAGCTCCTTGCAATCGCTGAAGGACTTGGTCTGATATTTCTTGGCCAGGGTCTGCGCCAGACCTTGGTCTAAGTCAGTAATGCCTGCAAGCTCGACATCAGGAAGTTGGGCATAAACCCTAGCATGGTTTCTCCCCATCGCTCCCAGACCGACTACGCCTACTCTAATCATTGTTGTTCAACTCTGCGCTTTGCTAAAGGGACGTCTCACATATTCTACCCACAGCCTCCACAGGAAGTCCTTAAGCAGCAGCCAACTTGTAGCCACCATAAAATGTAAGTATTTGATTTTGGAACATTCTCCCCTGTATCGAGCTGGGTGAGGCACATTCACTACTCTCGCGCCACATACATGGAGTTTTACCAGTAGGTCATTTTCAAAGGCAAACCCCCTTTCCACTTTGTCGAGGTCAATCCTTTTCAGAATGTCCCGGGATATACCGGTATAGCCATTTTGAGGGTCAGATATATGCCAATACCCTGAAGCTAGTCTAGTTAACCAGGTAAGCAAGAAATTCCCAAATGCTCTCCAAGCGGACATCCCCTTTCTATGTTGAGGAACGGAAAGTCTATTTCCTTTACTATAATCTGCTCTGCCTTCTACGACGGGGTCTAGAATCCTATTCAGAATCGCAGGGTCCATTTGTCCATCCCCAGCCATAACAGCTATCACATCCATTTCATCGGCGCAGGCTCTTTTATAGCCAGACAGCATAGCGGCACCAGCGCCCATCCTTTGCTCATGGGTCACAATTACTAACTTGTCACTTGCGATACTGCTAAGGATATTGCCTGTACTGTCCGTGCTGGCATCGTTTGTCACATAAATCCTGTCCACGAAAGACGGCATGGTCTCAATCACTTCTGCAATGAAGCGCTCTTCGTTATACGCCGGCACGGCTACGGCGATTTTTTTCCCTTTGTACACTGCTTAACACTCCTGGCTGGATTGCCTATCACGGTATCTCCCGGAAGCACATCTTTGTTCACCACCGCACCGGCTCCGACAATAGCATTTTCCCCGATGGTAATTCCCGGGAAGATGATGGCATTTGCCCCAATCTTGGCATTTCTCCTGATAACAGGACCTTTGAGCTCCCTTCCATATTCCATATATTTATCATTGGTAGTAACACAGTGAGGTCCCAGAAACACGCCGTCTTCTATGACAGTATACCGGGTTACATAGGCGCCTGTCTGAATGGATACATTATTTCCTATTTGACAATCGCCATCAAGCACCGAATTTGTACCCACCAAAACATTATCTCCGATTTCGGTATTCTCTCTGATAAGCACGTTGTGTCCATTTCTGAAGTTATCTCCAATTCGGACGCCGGAGTATATCACTGTTCCTGACCTGATGATGGAATTCTTGCCTATGCTTAGCTCTCCGTCCTTTTTACTGCCCAGAACCACATAATCCTCCACTGTAGTTCCTTCGCCTATGCGTACTTCACCATGGAAGGCCGCCTTCTCAGATATTCTTGATTGTTTCGACAATGTAGTCCAATTCCTCCTCTGTTAATAAGGGATGCACCGGCAGGGACAATACCTCGGCACAAGCTTTCTCAGCGTTGGGCAGGCTAGCATTATAGCCCAGTTCTTTATAAACTGGCTGCTTATGGATAGGCAAGGGGTAATGAACCTCGGTCACAATTCCTTTATCCTTCAGCTTCTGCTTGAGCTCGTCTCTCGACATCCTGAAATCACGGGTTACTCTGATGGTGAATTGATGAAAGACATGCTTTACATCGGGAGCGATGAAAGGGACGCTAAGCCCGGTAATTTTGTCCAGCCTCTCGCTTAAGAATCGGGCATGCTCAATCCTCTGGCGGTTAAACTCATCAAGCTTCTTAAGCTGGCATATGCCGATGGCGGCAGCAATATCGGTCATACGGTAATTGTAACCCAGAACCTCGTGAATATATCTCTCCTTTTGCCCGTGGCTCCGAATCATTCTGGCTCTCTCAGCGATATCGCCATTATCGGTAGTTATCATGCCACCCTCACCGGTAGTCATGTTCTTCGTAGGATAAAAGGAGAAGCAGCCGATGCCAAAGGAGCCCACCTTCTGCCCACGATACTCAGCACCATGTGCTTGGCAAGCATCTTCAAGCAAAATCAAATTACGCTCCCGGCATATCCTGAGAATTTCTTTCATATCGCAGGGCTGACCATAAAGATGAACCGGCAGAACGGCTTTAGTCTTGGATGTTATCCTCGCGCGTATTAAGCTTGGGTCAAGGCCAAAAGTGTCCTTATCAATGTCCACAAAAACGGGCTTAGCTCCACAAAATAAGATGGCATTGGCAGTAGCGATAAAGCTGAAGGGTGTAGTAATGACCTCATCACCATTGCCTATGCCTGAAGCAAGAAGGGCAATGTGGAGAGCCGCCGTCCCGCTGCTAGTAGCTATGGCATATTTTGAGCCAATGTATGAGGCAAATAACGCTTCAAATTCCTCGACCTGGAGACCCTGTGCCAACCTTCCTGAGCGGAGCACACGCTCTACTGCTTCCATTTCTTCTCTGGCGAGGACGGGGGTTGAAATGTTTATCGTCTTCAATTGCACCATGCATCTATAAAGATGTCGCCTGATAGTCTATGCAATCATCTCTAGATAAGATAGGGATTTACACCTATTCCAGCGTCTTACAGCTAACTACATTCCCGTAACCTACACCTAGTTCATTCTCGGCGAAAGCTCTTATCCTGTACCAGGTGTCGGGCTCCAGACCTGTGATGGTTAGCGAGTAAGCGCCAGTGCCGAAATTCCCAGTTTCATATACGCTATCACCACCTATGAACCACTCAGGACCTTGTATCGAGCCGTGGTTATCATTCCCTGAGCTATCGTAAGCTGTTGTCCCGGAATCTTCATCAAGCTTCCAATAGCCTCTTAAATCCCCGGTCACATCTTGTCCGTTATAGAGGGCTTTTATCTCTTCTACACCTAGGGCGCGGTCATAGATACGAACTTCACTGACTATCCCTTGAAAGCAATTTGTAGTGTTGCGTCCCAATGTGCAATAATTATCCAGCCAGCGCACTCTCTCAGCACCGGTGGTAGAACCTATTAGCTGTGCTGAATTTCTCCATAACTTCAATCCCCCAGCTTCGGCCACGCCACTATTAGTTAGAACTATAAAGCTCCACTCCCCAGCCGGAGCAATGTTATTAATAGCAGGGGCTATCGTCCTTCTTTTGGCATTGGCTCCATCCGCGACATCAAAAAATAATCGGTCGGTAGCTGTTCCCGCATCGTAATATCTGGAGATGGTTATACCGCTCAAACCATCCTCATATTTCCTCAAGCCTCTGCCCCCAAACAGCATCGGGTAGCTAGCATGTGTCCAATCGGCAGGCTTACACCAGATGGCCAATGTAAATGCTCCAGTGGGTCGGCTACCCTCGGGCAATGTCACCTGGTCATTATCACCGTCAAACTCCAGCCCATAAAGCGGGCCTGTGCCATAGTAAAACCCCCGCCTCGTTATAGTTGCCCCACCATCGTTTGTTACCTTTCCTTGGGCTTTTAAAGATGTCGCTGTAGGGTTTGTACACTGGTTGGTAACAACTATAGGCTTTGACAGTGTACTCTCACAGGCGACAACTGTAAGTAGCAGAAGTAAGGCTATGATTATCCCTGATATTCTTTTCATTCTACCCTCCTTTCATGGCGCCCATATCGCTTCGATGCACTCAATCAAAATCAGACGTGAAACACTCCTAATGAAGACTGCCGCCCAATCTTGAGAACCTTCCCCGCTATCTCCGTTTCAGTATATCATATGGGAACCAGCGGAAAGTGTCAATATCTCCCGGCTTACCCCAGGGAAAGCGAGCCTGGCCCTACATGCTTTGGCTGCTAACCGTTATTGCGAGGAGTCACGATGAATCCCGATTGCATCGGGGCGAAGCAATGGTAAATAAGCTAGGAACTCATGACTTCTCCAGCGTTTTACAGCTAATTACATTCCCGTAACCTATACCTAGTTGGTTCTCTGCAAAAGCCATTATCCTGTACCAGGTATCAGGCTCCAGTCCTACGATATTGAAGGAGTAAGTGCCAGTGCCCAAATTACCAGTTTCATACAAAACATCGCCGACACCTATCACATCCCAATCAGGAAGTATCCACTCAGGACCTCGTATCAAACCGTGGTTGTCATTTCTTGAGCTATCGTAAGCTGTCTCCCCGGAACTCTCATCAAGCTTCCAAAGACCTCTTAACCCCCCGGTTACATCTTGTCCGTTATAGAGAGCCTTTATCTCCGTTGCGTTTAAAGCGCGGTCATAGATGCAGACTTCGCTGACTATGCCCTTAAAGCAATTTGTGCTGTTGCGTCCTAACGTCCAAAAACTATCCAGCCAGCGCACTCTCTCAACACCAGTGGCATTGCCTACCGGCACTGCATTATTTCTATATAGCTTTAATCCTCCAGTTTCGGCCACGCCACTATTAGTTAGAACTATAAAGCTCCACTCCCTAGCCGGGGCAATGTTATTGATGAGAGGGGCTATTGTTCTTCTTGCTGCATTAGCTTCATCTGCGACATCAAAATATAATTTGTCGGTGGCTGTTTTTGCATCGTAATATCTGGTGATGGTTATACCGCTCAAACCATCCTCATATTTCCTCAAGCCTCTGCCCCCAAGCAGCATCGGATAGTCAGCATGATCCCAAGAAGTCGGTTTGCACCAGATGGCCAATGTAAATGCTCCAGTGGGTTGGCTACCTGCGGGCAATACCACTTGGTCGTTATCACCGTCGAACTCCAGCCCATAATAAAGCAGGTCTTTATAATAGTAAAATCCCCGCCTTGTTATAGTTGACGCACCACCATTTATTACCTCTCCTCGGGCTTTTAGAGAGGTCGTCGTGCAATCTGTGCAGTTGTAGGTAACAAGTATAGGTTCTGCCGGTGGTGAGAGCGTAGTTATGACCACTATTATGATGATAGCTACAGTACAAAATCCGGTGACTTGTGCCAGCTTTTTCTTATTCATTCCATCTCTCAGTAGCTGTATCGCTCTAAGATACTCAAACAATGTCAGACCCGGAGCACCGGCAATGAAGACTTCCAGCCTGATGCTTTAGGCCCGTCCCGCTATCTACTGTTTCAGTATATTATGTATGGTATGAGAATTAAAGAGGAGATGTCAATAGTCCTGGGTTACCCATACAAATTCAAAAATCAAAGGTCAATCCTGATGTAATCGGGACAAAATGACAACCCGAACCGCGCAATTCTTGAAAAAAGCCAGGTATATTGTTTAGTGGAAGATAGGTGTTTTGACAATTAGAATTCGGCTCCCCAATAGTTGGTTGACTTAGCTCTGGCCGCTAGAATAAGATAAGGGGACTTCAAGATGAAGGCTAAGCTGGATAAAGACCTTTGGCTCATCAGCATATTGACCATCTTGCTGGCTGTGGTCATCGCCTTCTTCCCTACGACCCCGGCTCGCATTATCCTGGGACTTCCGTTTTTGCTTTTCTTTCCCGGGTATACTTTGGTGGCTGCGCTGTTTCCTAAGAGGGGGAGCCTGGGCGGGGTGGAAAGGGTGGCTTTGAGCTTCGGTCTTTCTATTGCCGTAGTGCCACTGATAGGACTCATCCTGAATTTCACTCCCTGGGGGATAAGGCTTGAGCCCATCCTGGTCTCGGTCTCTGTGTTTATCATAGCGACATCGGGTGTTGCCTGGTACCGCCGGGAAAAGCTTGCCCCCGAGGAAAGATTCACGGTGCTATTTAATTTCAGGCTGCCTTCTTGGCAGGGGCAGAGCAGGCCCGATAAGGTGCTATCCATAGTTTTGATAGTAGCTATAATGGGGACCATAGGGACTCTGGGATATGTGGTTGCTACACCCAGGGTCGGGGAAAAATTCACCGAGTTCTATATCTTAGGCCCCGATGGCAAGGCTGAGAATTATCCGACGGAATTGAAGGTAGGGGAGGAAGGGAAGGTGATAGTGGGAATAGTGAACCACGAGAAAGAAGCAGTGAGCTATAGGGTGGAGATATGGATAGATGGGGAGAAGACAGAACTGAGGATTGACGGGGTGGATAGGGAACAAGTTAATGTTGAACTAGAGCATGAAGGAAAATGGGAGAAAGAGGTGGACTTTGTGCCTCAAAAGGCAGGACGGCAAAAGGTGGAGTTTGTATTATACAAAGGCGGGAAAGCTTATTTTGAGGAGCCGTTACATCTCTGGATAGATGTTAAGGCAGCTTGACGGCAACCTTGAGGTAATGGCGAAGTCAGTGCGACTAAGGCTACAGTTCTTTCGCCGTGGCTAGGACCTCTTTCAGAAAAGTCCTTTCCTTCATCTGCTTGAATTCTGCTTCAGTATAAACCAGCGGCTCTATGGGCAGGGAGGTCAAATCGAAAATCTTCTTTATGCGCTGGGGCATCCTGCCCTCAAATTGGCCTACTATGATAAGGTCTATATCGCTACCTTCGTGGAAATCCCCTCTGGCAAACGAGCCATAAAGATAGACTTTTTTTACTTTATGCTTGCTTTTGAGGAGATGGACAAATTCCTTTAAGCGCTCATAGATTTTTTCACGGTCTTCAATATTAATTCGGCATAGTTTATACACTGGCTGGCATCCTCCTCTGAGTAATAGTGAGCGGGAATCTCGTTGCCCACTAAGCTATTAGGATATCTTGTAGGAATGCAATAAGTATCCAGGGCTTTCCCCTAGCTAAGTAAATTGCTGAAATCCCTTTCATAGTTTTGAGCAATCTAGGAGCAAGTCTCTTATAGAGTGAGTTAGTATAGCTCGCAAGCCTTTAGAGTAAAGGAACGCCATTAGAGCCTTCTCAGAGGATTGCTGGGATTGGAAGCAGGCCCATTCATAGTGCCCAGCTTTACTACTGTTCCGGGCGCTTTCCAGGTCCTTTTCGGCTTCTTTCAGCCATCTTTGTTCTTCCATGATATTGACATAATAGCATAGTTATTATTCCCAATCTATGGTGCCGTATGGGAAGAGGTTACCCCCCAAGTGGTGAACTGATTCACACCTCGGTTATTTACGACTGCTTAAGGCGTTCAGGATTATGCCGGTGAAGATGCTCAATATACCAGTGACGATGAACAGTGTGGTCAATATGGTGCTGCCTAAGGCCACCTCGCCTGTTGCGGTAGCTATATTAATCACCCTGATGCCGGTGATGAAGCCAATCAACAGCAAGATGCCACCGGCCAGCCCGAAGAAGAGAAGGGGTCTCCTATGCGAAATCATGACTAATATTCGGCTAAGAACCTCTGTGCCATGTCTTATAGGGTTGAGGGTCGAGCCGTCCTTGGTGTATATATTTGAGATGGGCACCTCGGTTATCTTAAGGTTTTTAGCGGCAGCGCGGGTTATCATCTCTGATTCTATGGCGAATCCATGCTCTTTCAATTCAAGTTCGTCTATGGCTTTTGGGGAAAGGGCTCGGAAACCGGATTCGGAATCGGTGACGTTGGCTTTTGAAGCCAGGCGGCTTGAGCGGAAAATAACTTTTTGCCCGATGCGGCGGTAACGAGGAGTCTTATCTTTTTGGGCCTCTCGGGAGCCAATGACGAGGTCAAAACCATCCGAGATGGGCTTGATGAGGGCGGGAATCTCGTTAGGGTCATGCTGAGCATCAGCATCTAGAAGAACAAGGACGTCGGGATTTTTCTTCTTGGCTTCGGCCAGTATGCTCTGAATGGCTGCCCCTTTGCCTTTGTTTTCATTGTGGCGGATTACGGTGGCGCCAGCCAGCTCAGCAACCCTGGCGGTATTATCTGTGCTCCCGTCGTCAACAACAATGACCTCGTCCACATATTGCTTGGCCTGGAGAACTATACTGCCGACATATCTTGCTTCATTGTAGGCAGAGATGCCAGCCAGGACCTTCAGTCCAGTTTGTTGAGTTCTTTGAGTTTGTTGAGTTTTCTGAGTCATTTGACTTTCTTGAGTTCTTTGAGCTTGTTGGGTTGTTTGAGTACCTAGAGTTTGTCCTTGCTCAAGAGGTAGCGGATGAAGCCAGAAATTAGGCGAGCTACTTCGTCAGATTTGGAGTAAAGCTCATTGAATTTCTCTTCATTAATGTAGCCTTGGTCTAAAGCAACACAAAGTTGACTCTGGACTTCAGCTACCGAGCCCTTGGCAATAAACAAGAATTGGATAAATTCCTTTGTTGTTCGTCTGGAGAAGCCCTCTCCGATGTTGGACATTATGGAAACTGCTGCAGCTTGAATCTGCTCTCTAAATCTACGGTCGGCACCAAAATACTGGCCAGACCCTACAGCGGAGTATATCATCCTCACCAAAACTCTAGCCTCTTGCCATGCTTTAATGTCTTCGAATCGCTCAATTTTCACTCTATCGACTCTACAAACTCTATAAACTCTCTGAGTCTACTTCACAGTTACTGATTTTGCTAGATTGCGGGGTTTGTCAGGGTCGCATCCTCGATTGACAGCAAGGTAGTAAGCCAGGAGTTGAAGAGGAACTGCGGCGACCATAGGATACAATAGCTCATCAACTTTGGGAAGCTTAATCCAGGAATCATAAATGTTGCTTTGTTTATCCGAGACACCGATGATATAGGCGCCACGTGACTTAGCCTCAATGGCGTTGCCCAGGGTTTCGGAAAAACTATAGTCGGCGGGGCAAATCACTACTACCGGTGTGCCAGACTCGATGAGAGCTAAAGTGCCGTGTTTGAGTTCGCCAGCAGGCATACCTTCAGCATGGATGTAAGAAATCTCCTTGAGCTTCAAGGCACCTTCGGAGGCAATGGCAAAGTTAATTCCCCTGGCTATGTAGTAGAAATCGTTCTTATCTTTCAGCTTCAGGCTGAGCTTGATAAGCTCACTTTTGTTCCAGTCCAGAACACTGGTTATCTGACCACTCATGTCGTTAAGCCTAGCTGCCGCTTCATCAAAGGAGTTAATCATGGAGAA
>Ga0129301_1001557_pt1 | contig 10879 bp, 8 predicted proteins | sample ConPoolayeHmetaG_FD_94489 | JGI IMG/M metagenome (GOLD analysis project Ga0129301, IMG submission 94489) | Hot spring microbial mat communities from California, USA to study Microbial Dark Matter (Phase II) - Cone Pool mat layer H metaG ...
TACCGCCTGCCGTTCCTGCCGTACTCCGAGGCGCGCGCCTGGTCGTCCAGCAGGCTCTGGATCGCTTCAGCAAATCGATCAGGCTCTCTCTCCACGAGCAGGCCCGTCCGTTCATGGAGGACGCTCTCGCTCACGCCCCCTTCGCGCACTGCGACCACGGGCAGCTCGCAGGCCATGGCCTCGAGCGGGACCAGGCCGAAGGGCTCGCGCACCGGGGCATAGACCAGCATGGCCGCGCGGTTGTATTGTTCCAGAAGCGATTCTTCGTCTATCCCCGTCAGGAAGCGGGCGTCCACGTTCGATTCTGCAGCCAGGCGCTCGAGGAACCGGCGTTCGGGAGCGTTCTCGAAATTGGCGGCAACGACAAGCGGGGGTCTTCGGTCTTGCCGGATGCGGGATACGGCGGCGATGAGAAAATCGAACCCCTTGAGGGGGGTGAGAGACCCGACGGAGAGCAGGATCCGATCCCGGGTGGTGCCCAGGGGGCGGAACCATTGTGTGTCCACGCCCGGATAGCTCACCCGGGCTTCGACTCCGTAAGCTCGGCGCACGTTTTCGCGCGTGAATTCGGAATTGACCAGCACGCGGCCTGCGCGGCGCACATTGCGCCGGTCGCGATGCTGGAGGGCTCCCCGGCAGGCACGCGGCAGCGGATCGATGCGGTCGAGAACGCGCCGGCGCCGAAGGTGTTCGGCGTCATAGGGGCGGCGCGGAGCGTCCTCGTAAACCGCGCGCAGAGGCTCGTGGCAATAGAAAACGACCGGCAGGCGGCGCAGCTCGGCGACCAGGGAAGGGCAATTCTCGTAGCGGCAGGGATGGACGAGGACCATGTCGCAAGCGGTTCGCTCCACCGCGCGCGCGAGTGTCCGATGGATGCGCCGCAGCCGCCACAGGTCCACAATGCGCAGCGCCTGGTTGAGGCGGCCCAGGGGACTGGCAAGCCGGGGCATGGGCCGAAAGGGGAGTACCCGGTGACTGCGGGCGTGAGGCCGGAGATCGGCGAAGTCGTGCTCGGCACTCGAAAGGGTGAAAACCTCGGCCTCGTGCCCGCGACGGGTCAAGCCGCGGATCTGTTCCCGCAGGGTCCGCTTGGCTCCGCCGGAAGGGAGGTTGTGAAAGACTGCGATGCGCATCGATGCTTCGGTATCAGGTGCGTCCCGGTCCGCCCGAGCCGGAAATCCCGGCCGCACACGGAAGGTAACCACAACGAGGGGGGCAATACAACAGCTTTTCTTTTCGCCATGCCGGGCACGGGTCCCGAAGGAAATGCCCGGAGGGCGGACGGGGCGGAGCGCGCTTGCTCCGTGAAAGCGCTGCCATGAGGGTTCTATTCGTCGTGCCTTACATGCCCAGCCCGGTTCGGGTTCGACCGTACAACCTGGTACGCTCCCTGTCCGAGTTGGGCCATGAGGTCACGGTACTGTCCCCGGTCGGCGGTCCGGACGACGCGAGGTGGGCCGCCGATCTGCGCGCGTGCGGGATCGAAGTCGAGACGTTTCCACTGACCGGGCGCCGCTCGTTGGCCAACTGTCTGGCCGCCGTCCCGACCCGGCAGCCCCTGCAAGCCGCCTACAGTTGGAGCCGTGCGCTTGCCCGCCGCTCTGCCGAGCTGGCGCTGGGCAACGGCAGGCCGCCCTTCGATGTGATCCATGTGGAGCACCTGAGGGGGGCGCGCTTCGGTCTCTATCTCCAAGCGCAGGCCGCCGCGCGCCGCGTGCGCCTGCCGCTGGTGTGGGACAGCGTGGACTGCATCAGCTTCCTTTTCGGCCAGGCGGCCGCTTTGAGCCGGCAGCCCCTGCGCAGGCTCGTGACGGCGTTCGAGCTCGGCCGCACCCGCAGTTACGAGCGCTACCTTCTCGGGCGGTTCGACCATGTACTGGTGACCTCGCCGGTCGATCGCGAGGCACTGCTGGCCCTGGAGCCCGCCGGCCGGCGGCCGCATTCTTGCGTGTCGGTCGTTCCCAACGGCGTCGATCTCGACTATTTCCGGCCGGGGCCGGCGGAAATGCGCATGCCGGCCACGCTCGTCATCAGTGGGAAGATGAGCTATCACGCCAATGTTGCGATGGTCGAACGCCTGATGAAAGAAATCATGCCGAAGGTCTGGGGCCGGCGCCCCGACGTGCGCGTCGTCATTGTCGGCAAGGATCCGCCGGCGCGCGTGCGCGCATACGGGCGCGATCCGCGGGTCACCGTCACCGGCTTCGTTTCCGATTTGCGGCCCTACCTGCAAGGGGCGACCGCGGCCGTGGCTCCCGTGGTTTACGGTGCGGGCATTCAGAACAAGGTTCTCGAAGCCATGGCGTGCGCCACCGCTGTGGTCACGACGCCGGCGGCGGTGCGTGCGCTCGCCGATGCGCCGGAGGCCCCTGCTCGGGTGGCTGCCGACCCGCAGAGTTTCGCCCATGCGGTTCTCGCGCTGCTGGAAGACGGCGGACTCCGCCGCTCGCTGGCGGCTGCCGGCCGCCGCTATGTCCGGGAGAACTACGCGCGCAGAGACGTCGCCGGGCGCGTGGCCGAGATATACCGGGCGATCGTCGCGGGCGGCGAGTCCCAGTCCGCGCCCGAACCGGCGTTGCCGCGTCATTCGGCTCGCTAGCACGCAGGATCGAAAGAAAGGAACCCCGCGATGGATTTTGCATGGTCCGAGGATCAGCGGCAGCTGTACCGCAGCGTCGTCGACTTCGCGCGCAAGGAGCTCGGAGCCGGGCTCCGGGAACGGGACAGGGCCTGCGAGTTCGCGCGCGGCGACTGGCAGAAATGCGCGCGCTTCGGGATCCACGGCCTTCCGTTTCCCGCCGCCTACGGCGGCAGCGACAGCGACATTCTGACGACGATGCTCGCCATGGAGGCTCTCGGCTACGGCTGCGCCGACAACGGTCTGATCTTCGCCATCAACGCCCAGATGTGGAGCGTGCAGATGCCGCTGCTCCGCTTCGCCCGCGAAGACGCGAAGCGCAAGTTCCTGCCGGGCCTGATCGCCGGTGAGATCATCGGCGCCCACGGCATGAGCGAGCCCGATTCCGGCTCGGATGCCTACAGCTTGCGCATGCGCGCGCGCCGCGTCCCCGGCGGCTACGTCCTGGACGGCACGAAGACTTTCGTGACCAACGCTCCGATCGCCGACATCGCGGTGGTGTTCGCGAACGTCGACCCGGCGCGCGGAATGTGGGGCATCACCGCCTTCCTGGTGGAGCGCGGCAGGCCGGGATTCAGCGTGAGCCGCCACATCGAGAAAATGGGATTGCGCACCTCGCCCATGGGCGAACTGATTTTCGAGGACTGCTTCGTGCCGGAGGAAAACCGCCTGGGGCCCGAAGGGGCAGGCGCCAACATATTCAACGATTCCATGGAGTGGGAGCGCGCCTGCATACTCGGCAGCCACGTGGGGGCGATGGAACGGCAGCTCGAACGGATCGTCGCCTATGCGCGCGAGCGCCGTCAGTTCGGCCGGCCGATCGGCAGCTTTCAGACGGTGGCCAATCGCATCGTCGACATGAAGGTGCGCCTGGAAACGTCGCGCCTGCTCCTCTACCGGGCCGCCTGGCTGAAAAGCCGGGGTGAAGCCACTCTCATGGATGCCGCCATGGCCAAACTGCATCTCGCGGAAGCCTTCGTCGACTCGGGGCTGGACGCCGTCCGCACCTGCGGCGGCTGGGGTTATACCACCGAGTTCGAGGTCGAGCGCGATCTGCGCGACGCCGTCGGCGGCACCCTGTACTCGGGTACCTCGGACATCCAGAGAAACATCATCGCCCGCTGCCTCGGACTCTGAGTCCCGGCCGGGCTCCACCACTGCAGTCGCCCAGGAGGAAACCGCATGCTTTATACCTTGCCTCACGCCCTCGACAATGCCGCCGCGCACGCCCCCGACGGCGAGGCGGTCCGCTTCGAGGGGAACGCTCTGTCCTATGCGGAAGTGGCGCGCCTGAGCAACGGCCTGGCTGCGATCCTGCGCAGCCTGGGCGTGCGCCGCGGGGATCGCGTCGGCATCTACATGAACAAAAGCCACGATTCCCCTGCGATCATGCACGGAATCATGAAGGCGGGCGGGGCCTACGTTCCCCTCGATCCCTTCGCGCCGCTGCAGCGCGTGGCCTACATGATCCGCGACTGCGGTATCCGGCACCTCGTGACCACCGATCGCATGCTCGAGCGCAGCGCTTTGCTGGTCGCGGACCTCGGCGGGCTGTCCTTTCTCGTGGGCGCTACGGACCGTCCCGATTTCGAGTGCGTGAGCTGGAGGGAAGTGCGTGCCGCGGCCGCCGATGCCGCGCCGGACATCGATCTCACCGAGCAGGACCTCGCCTACATTCTCTACACGTCGGGATCGACGGGAACGCCCAAGGGCATCATGCACACGCATCGCAGCGCCCTGAGTTTCGCCCTGTGGGGCGCCGCGACCTACGGGCTCACCCGGCAGGACCGGCTCAGCAACCACGCGCCCCTGCACTTCGACCTGTCCACCTTCGATTTCTTCGCCGGCCAGGTCGCCGGCGCCGCCACCGTGGTCATCCCCGAGGGGATCGCCAAAGTGCCGGCGAGCCTTGCCAGGCTGATGGCCGACGAGCGCATCAGCGTGTGGTACTCCGTACCCTTCGCCTTGATCCAACTGTTGGAGCGCGGCGGCCTCGCGCAGCGCGATCTGCGATCCCTGCGCTGGATTCTTTTCGCGGGCGAGGTCTTCCCCACCAAGCACCTGCGCCGCTTGCTCGAGGCCCTTCCCCACGTGAGGTTCAGCAACCTCTATGGGCCGACCGAGACCAACGTGTGCACTTTCTACCATGTACCCCCTGCCATAGCGGACACCGATGAGCCGATCCCGATCGGCAAGCCCTGCGCCAACGTGGAAGCCCTGGTGGCGGATGAACAAGGCCGGCCCGTGCCGGAAGGAGAGGTCGGCGAACTGCTCATCCGCGGCGGCGTCGTGATGCGCGGATACTGGGGCAGGCCCGACCTGAACGAGCGCGGCTTCTATCGGCGCAAGGTCTTCGGCGGACATTTCGAGGATCTCTTCTACCGCACCGGCGATCTGGTGCGCCGGCTGCCGGACGGCAATCTCCAGTACCTCGGGCGGCGCGACCGCCAGATCAAAACGCGGGGTTATCGCGTGGAGCTCGACGAGGTCGAAGCCGCCATGCTTTCCTTCCCGGGCGTCGAAGAAGCGGCGGCGTTCCCGATTCCCGACGGCCAGGGCAGCCAGTGGATTGCGGCCGCGGTCACGGCGCGCAACGGCACCCGCCTGGTGGCGGACGAGATTCTCGGTCACGCGGCCGAACGCCTGCCGCCCTACGCGCTGCCGGTGCGGCTCGAGGTGCTGGACCGCTTCCCCCGCACCTCCACCGGCAAGATCGACCGGCGCGAGCTGCAGTCCCGGGCCTCGCAGGCCCGCGGCGGAAAGCCCGACGCCGAGGCGGATCCCGGCCGGCTCTGATGTCGGTGATGTGCGCGCTGTGCGCCCGGAGACCCCGGCACTCGGCCGCCGAGCCCACGGCAACATTCGGGAGCCGCACCGGCCCGGCGGGCCGCCGGCTCGTTTGGGAACCGGGCCACGGATGCCGAAGGCGGGCGGCTCGAAAGCATGCCGATCACATTGGATGAGGCGGTTGTGGCCCGCAAGGGCAGGAACCATCAAGACCAAACAATCAGAAATCCACGGACAACGAAACCAAGAGGGAGTGTGTGGCAATGGAAACAACAAGGGAGATCATGGATTTCGTCAAGAGCGAGCTGCTGCGCGGGCGCAAGGCCGACCTGCGCCCGGAGGACGACCTGCTGAACAGCGGCATCCTGGATTCGCTCAGCATCCTGCAACTCGTGACCTATGTGGAGAAGCATTTCGGCGTCCAAGTGCCCGACGAAGACGTCGTCTACGAGAATTTTCACAGTATCGCCGCGCTGTCGGACTATCTGAACAGGTTTCAGGCGGGCATGGCTGCCGGCTAAGGAACCGGCCGGCGGCCGCCGTAGCAACGGCGTGCACGGAACGGCGCGCGGGCGCCCGCCCGCCGGACGGAGGATCCAATGAGCAGAGTGCTGGTGACGGGAGGGGCCGGTTTCATCGGTTCCCATGTAGTCGATGCGCTGGTCGCCCGGGGCGATCGGGTCGTCGTCCTCGACGATCTCAGCGGGGGCTTCCGGGAAAACGTCGATGCCAGGGCCGAGTTCGTGCACGGCAGCATCACCGATGCCGGCCTGGTCGATGCGCTTTTCGGCGAGGTCCGCTTCGACTATGTCTTTCACCTGGCCGCTTACGCGGCCGAGGGCTTGAGTCACTTCATCAAACGGTTCAACTACACCAACAATCTGATCGGCAGCGTGAACCTGATCAATGCATCGGTCAATACCGGCGTCAAGTGTTTCGTCTTTACCTCTTCCATCGCCGTCTACGGGACGAGCCCGGCACTCCCGATGACCGAGGAAACCCCTGCGCACCCGGAGGATTCTTACGGCGTAGCCAAGCTGGCCGTGGAGCAGGAGCTTCGGATCAGCCGCGCCATGTTCGGATTGGACTACATCGTCTTCCGTCCCCATAACGTCTACGGCGAGAGGCAGAACATCGGCGACCGGTATCGCAACGTCGTCGGTATATTCATGAACCAGATCCTTCAGGGCAGGCCGATGACCATTTTCGGCGACGGCATGCAGACGCGCGCCTTCAGCTACATCGGGGACGTGGCCCCGGTGATCGCCGAGAGCGTCCGCGTGCCGGCGGCCTACAACCAGGTGTTCAACATCGGTGCCGATACCCCCTACAGCGTGCGACTGTTGGCGCGCGCGGTCGCCGAGGCCATGGGGGTGCGCCCCGAAGTCATGCACCTGCCGGAACGTTCCGAAGTGCGGCATGCATACTCCTCCCACGAGAAGCTCGAGCGCATCTTCGGCCGGCGCTCGCGGACTTCGCTGGAAGAAGGCCTGGCGCGCATGGCTTCCTGGGTGAAAGAGCACGGAGCACGTTCCAGCAAGGAATTCGAGGGCATCGAGGTCATGAAGAATTTCCCTCGCGGCTGGCTTTGCGAGACTCCGGTGTCGTAGTGGATCGTTCCGCACCTCGGGGCGCTCTTCCGGTCGGCGGAGCCGCGCATGGAAGCGGTCTCCCGGCTGCTCCGGCGGACGGTGCGCCGCATGGCCGGGCGGCTTTTCGAGAAGGAGGAAACTCTCTGTGAAAACGGATGTGTTGATCGTCGGAGGAGGGCCGGGAGGCGCCTCGTGTGCCATGTTCCTGCTGCGGCAGGGCATCGAGCCCGTCATCGTGGAAGCCGAGCGGTTCCCGCGCTATCACATCGGCGAATCGATGACCGGCATGGGGGGCAAGTCCGTGCGCGACCTGGGCCTGGAGGCCGAAATGGCCCGCAGGCGCTATCCGGTCAAGCACGGCGTCAGGGTCTTCGGCCAGAGCGCGAGAGGGACGTGGTTCGTGCCCGTGACCGGGCGCACGGAACAATGGGAACCGTTCGAATGGACGACCTGGCAGGTGCGGCGCAGCGATTTCGACACCATGATGCTCGAGACGGCGGTTTCCCGCGGTACCGCGCTGGTCCACGGCAAAGCCGTCAAGCCGCTGGAGGAGAACGGAACCGTGCGCGGTGCGCTGGTCAGCACTGCCGACGGCCCCACGGAATCCATCGAGGCCGAAGTCCTGCTGGATTGCTCGGGCCAGGCCACCTGGCTCGCCAACCAGGGCGGCGTCACCGGGCCCAAGTATCTCGGCGCCTACGACAAGCAGATCGCCGTCTTCTCCCAGGTCGCCGGAGCCGTGCGCGACCAAGGCGCCACGCGCGAGAATCACCGCGACAACACCTTGATTTTCTACAAGGGCAAGTATCATTGGGCCTGGTTCATCCCGCTCGACGATGAGGTCGTGAGCGTCGGCGTCGTGATCCCGGCGGCCTACTTTCTCTCCAGGAAGGAAAGCAAGCGGGATTTCTTCCTCCGCGAACTCAGGGAGCTCCACCCTGAGCTCCACCAGCGCACCGCGGAAGGCAAGCTCGTGGAGGCGGTGCGCGTCATCCCGAATTACTCCTACCAGGTGAAGCGGTTCTGCGGCCGGGGTTTCATTTGCATCGGGGACGCCCACCGCTTCATCGATCCGATCTTTTCCTTCGGATTGACGGTGGCGATGCGCGAAGCCGAATTTGCCGCTCCCGTCGTGCGCGCCTATCTCGAAGGAAACGGGCGGGACCTCGCCAATCCCTTTGCGGAATATCAGCTCCGTTGCGAAAAGGGCGCGGACATCCTGGAAGATGTGCTCGATGCGTTCTGGGAACATCCGCTCGCCTTCGCCTTCTTCGTCCACAGCCGCTATACCGATTACATGGCGGATATGTTCGCGGGGCGCATCTATGACCACGAGCGCCAGCCGTCCCCGGCTCTCCACGCCTTCCGCAAGCTGCTCGGCAGGACCGGCGAGCGCGAGCGCTCCTACGAGTCCGAAGACGATTACTCGATCCCCGTCGGTTCGCGCTTCCACCCCGAACGCGCTCCCATTTGGGAGGCCAACTCGGCGGTGGAGAGCACCGAGGAATGGATGGGACCGCGCTGAAGTGTTCGTTGCGGCATGATCCGGCGCCTTGTCTATCTGAGCGGTCTCGCGATACTCGGCGTGGTGCTCTTCCACGCGGCCGGCATGGGCTTCGTGGCCATGTTTGCCTGGGCGCCGCGCTACGCTTCGCCCGGCGGGCCACAGCCCGCGGGACTTGCCGCCTATTATTTCCTGCGCGTGCTCGAGCAGGCGGCCGTGGTCGGCGTCCCGGCTTTCCTCTGCGTCTCGGGGTTCTTTGTCGCGATTGCGACCGGGCGCACGCGGCGGGCCATCGCCTGGCAGGCGGTCGGCAAGCGTATCCAGTATCTGGTGATCCCCTACCTGCTTTGGTCCCTGGCGGCCTACGCTCTGCGCTTCCTGGAGGGACAGCGCTACTCGCCGGGCGATATCCTTGCCGGCCTGGTGGTCGGGCGGGCCAACCCCGTTTTCTATTTCGTTCCGCTCGTCATCCAGCTCTACCTCCTCTCGCCCTTCATGGCGCCGCCGGCCAGAAACCGCTGGAAACTTCTTCTGGCAGTCACCGGCGCCATGACCCTGGCAGTGCAGCTTTCCTGGTACCCGGTCTTTTGGGGCGGCCGGCCGCTGCCGTGGGCGGTTCCCTCGTGGTTCTTTCCGGCAAAGGTCTTCTGGATGGCCCTCGGGATGGTGCTGGGCTTCCATGCGCGCGAGTTCGGAGACTTCCTCGTGCGGCGGCGTGCCTGGTTGCTGGCGGCGGCCCTGGTTTGCATTCCCCTGGGCGTGGCGGAGTGGGAAGTGTACGTCCGCGCGGCGGCGCCGTCCTGGCTGGCGCACACGGAAACCCTGATCGACACCCTCTATTCGCTTGCCTTCATCCTGGCCTATCTGGGTTATTCCGAGAGCGCGGTTCCGGGAGACGCGGCTTTGAGCTTCCTCGGGTCGAACGCCTTCGGCATATACCTGACGCACGCGATGGCGATCGAGTACGGCGCGCGCCTGATCTATCGCTACGGGCCCATGCTCCTCGGCGAGCCCTTCCTGCTTCAGCCCCTGTTTGTCTGCCTGGGATTGGGCGTGCCCTTGACGCTTATGGCCTTGGTGCGCCTCACGCGCCTGCGCGCCTGGCGAGTCTACATTTTCGGTTAGCTTTTGCATGGCACGCCGGCTTCTGATCCTCAACGGGCTGGCGACGCTGGCTGCTGTGGTCTACCATGCGTCGGGTTGGGGCTACACGGCCATGTTCTGGTGGGCCGACCGCTACCGTGCCGCCCGCACCCCCGATTTCGCCGACATGGGGAGTGCCGGCTACTACGCGCTGCGCCTGGTGGAGCAAGCGGCCGTCTTCGGTATGCCCGCTTTCCTGCTGGTCTCCGGATTCTTCATCGCCTTCTCGGCCGGCAGGCGCGGGCGAAGTGCGGGATGGGGAACTGTGGCGCGCCGGATGGCCGGGCTGGCGGTGCCATTCGCCCTCTGGTCTCTCTTGATCTTGGGGTTGCGCGCCGTTGAAGGTGCCAGGTTTTCGTTCGCCGGCCTCCTCGTCGCCGTGGCAACCGGGCAGGCAACGCCCGCGTACTACTACATTCCGGTGCTGGTGCAGCTCTACGCACTCTCGTGGATTCTGGTGCCGGCCGCGCGCCGGCACTGGAAGCCGGTTCTGCTGGCGAGCGCCGCGGTGCAGGGTACGGTTATGATCCTGCGTTACGTTCAGGTGCTGCAGCCTTCGGCGGGCTGGGCGCAGCCGGCGATGTTTCTCGCCCGCAGCTGGTTTTTCCCAGGGTACCTGTTCTGGTTTGCGCTGGGCATCGTGGTCGGATTTCACTGGGCGCCCATCAAGGCTGCCTTGGCCCGTGTCCGGCCGCTGCTGCCGTTCCTGGCGGCTGCGGGGCTGGTGGCGGGCATGCTCGAATGGGAATGGCTGCTCGCGCACTCGGGACGGGAATGGATCGGTACGCGCGAGACGCTCGTGGACGACCTTTTCATCGTTGCGGTCCTGCTCGGCTATCTCTCCTGGGAAGGGAACCTTCCGCTTGCGGAACGCTTCGCCGCGCTGGGCACGCGGTCCTACGGGGTGTACCTCATCCACCTGCCGATCCTGGAAGTGACGGCGCGCTCCGTCTACCATTGGGCTCCGGCGCTGCTCGCGTATCCGTCCGTGTTCTTGCCGCTGTTGGTTCTGGCAGGCCTGGGAATGCCGCTGCTCCTCATGGATGCCGTCGAACGCAGCCCGGCCAGGCGCTACTATCAACTGGCCTTCGGATAGAAACCTGTCGTGCGCCGCGCCGTCTTCATGGACCGGGACGGGGTTCTCAATCGCGTCGTCGTGCGCGACGGACGTCCCGGTTCGCCCCGATCGCTCGCTGAGTTCGCCGTCGTCGAGGA
>Ga0129301_1001558_pt1 | contig 10871 bp, 18 predicted proteins | sample ConPoolayeHmetaG_FD_94489 | JGI IMG/M metagenome (GOLD analysis project Ga0129301, IMG submission 94489) | Hot spring microbial mat communities from California, USA to study Microbial Dark Matter (Phase II) - Cone Pool mat layer H metaG ...
ATCTAATACCCTTACCCTTATAGGCATCAGGCGGACGGATAGCCCGAATTCTAGCGGCCATTTCACCCACTACTTCCTTATCAATCCCGGTAACCTTGATGCGATTGCCCCCCTCGACTTCAAAGGACACGCCTGGTAGCGGCAATACCTCTACCAGATGGGAAAAACCAATACGAAGTACCAGCTTGTCCCCCACTTTTTCCGCCCGATAACCGACACCACCTACTTCAAGTACCTTCTCAAAGCCTTTGGTCACCCCTTCCACCATGTTAGCCACCAGACTCCGTGTCAGTCCATGTAAGGAGCGGTGTAATCGGCTATCACTGGGACGCGATACCAGTAGGCTATTATCCTTCAGGGTAATAGAGATGTCCGGGTTGATAGAATGACGGAGCTCTCCCTTAGGTCCCTTTACCGTGACCTCACCCTCTCTCACGCTCACCGTCACACCCTGAGGCACCGCTATCGGCATCTGCCCGATTCTAGACATTGGCGTTGCTCCCCGATTTACCTACATCACGTAACACAATAATTCTCCGCCAATCCCCTGCCGCCAGGCCTGTTGCCCTGTCATCACCCCCCTGGATGTAGACAGAATGGCAATACCCAAACCACCGGCAACGCGGGGAATTTCCTTTCGACCAACGTATACCCTTAAGCCGGGCTTACTTACCCGCTCCAGTCCAGTAAGAACTGGCTGATTTTTCTCACTATACTTCAGGTATATTTTAATTGTCCGGTGCGGCTTGTCCCTAAGCACCTCGTAGTCACTGATAAAACCTTCGTCTTTAAGGATTTTAGTAATAGCCAGCTTCATCCTTGAGGCTGGTACCAGCACCGAATCATGCCTCACCATAATAGCATTTCGTATCCGGGTTAGCATATCCGCTATCGGGTCGGTAACAGTCACGCTTCCTCCCTTAGACCATTTTTAGATTAATTGTGAGCCCTTTCTCACATCAATTTCTTTTATTTTAATCACCAGCTCGATTTTCTCACCCCGGGAATCTGACCGGCAAGGGCGAGTTTACGAAAGCAGATGCGACATAGACCAAACTTACGCATATAGGCACGGGGCCGACCGCACAGGTGACACCGATTATGCTGCTGAACCTTATATTTGGCCGGACGCATCCACTTGGCAATCTCAGATTTTTTAGCCATTATGACTCCACCCGCTCAGGAACGAAAGGCATACCTAATAACTCCAACAGGTACCTGGCTTCCTCATCCGTCTTAGCCGTAGTAACAATTGACACCTCCAGTCCCCGCACCTTATCTATCTTATCGTAATCGATTTCAGGAAAAACAACTTGCTCCCTAAGGCCTAAAGTGTAGTTACCATGGCCATCAAAAGAGTCTCTTGAGACCCCCTGAAACTCACGCACCCGGCATAGGACGGTATTTACCAGCTTATCCAAAAAGTCATACATGCGCTCCCCGCGCAGGGTTACCTTTAGACCGACAGGCATTCCCGTCCGCAATTTAAAAGCGGCGATAGATTTCTTGGCACGGGTGGTCACCGGGTGTTGCCCCGAAATAGCCGCCAAGTCCCGCTCCGCTGATTCCAGCGCCTTGGCATTCTGAATCGCCTCTCCCAGTCCAATACTAAGCACCACCTTCTCCAGGCGCGGCACCTGCATGATGTTCTTATACCCACCACGCTCCATCAGAGCTGGAATAATCTCTTTCTGATACTTTTCCTTCAAGCGTGACACTTAGTCAATCACCTCATGACAGACTTTACAAACCCGAACCTTCTTGCCATCCTCCAGAAAACGGAAGCCGACCCGGGTAGGGTGGTTACATTTACTGCATACCAGCATGACATTCGATACATGTATTGGCTCTTCACGCTCTATTATCCCCGCCTGCCTAACCTGCCCTACAGCCCTGGTATGTCTTTTTATAAAGTTGATGCCCTCTACCAGCACCCGCTCATCCTTGGGGTAGGCAAACCGCACCTTACCCTTCTTACCCCTGTCTTTGCCGGCGATAACCAAAACGGTGTCATTCTTTCTAATCTTCATCCTTATAAAACCTCGGGGGCTAAAGATATAATCTTGGTGAACTGTTTCTCTCTAATTTCCCTAGCTACCGGTCCAAATATTCGGGTCCCCTTAGGGTTATTCTTGTCAGTAAGAATCACCGCCGCATTCTCATCAAACCTTATGTACGAGCCATCAGGACGCCGATGTGGCTGAGCTGTGCGAATAATAACTGCCCTGACCACGTCTCCTTTCTTAACGGCCCCCCCAGGGATGGCTCGCTTGACTGAAGCCACAATGACATCCCCCACCCGGGCATACTTCCTCCCCGTGCCCCCCAGCAAGCCAATACACATAATCTGCCGGGCACCGGTATTATCGGCTACTTTAAGTCTAGTATACGGTTGAATCACGCTATCTCCTCGGGTTTAACCTCTACGACCTCTTTCCTTGTTATAATCCCTCCTACCCGCCACCGCTTCTCCCTGGATAGCGGGCGTGTTTCTATAATTCTTACTATATCCCCTTCCCCACACTCATTCTTTTCATCATGAGCCTTATACTTTACCATTCGCCTAATCGTCTTCCCGTATAGCGGGTGACGTTTGAAGGTCTCTACCGCCACCACCACGGTCTTGTCCATCTTATTACTTACCACCCGCCCAACCCTGGTTTTGCGCTTTGTCTGCATTGTGTCCAACCTACCTAATACCCAGTTCTCTCTCCCTCATGATAGTCTTCAGCCTGGCAATCTCCTTTTTAACCCTTCGGATTTCGCGATGGTTTACCAGCTGCCTGGTGGCCAAGCGAAAACGAAGGTCAAAAAGCTCCTTGCGGGCTGCCTCCAGTTGTCTTAATAGCTCTTCAGAATTCAGAGCTCGAATTTCTTCAGTCTTCAATCTGCGCTAGCTCCCACTGTATTTTCACTACCCGAAACAAGGCTGGCTTCCCTCTTTACAAACCTGGTATCTATCGGCAGTTTGTGCGAAGCCAGACGCATTGCCTCTTTAGCTACTTCCTCGGCAACTCCAGTCATTTCAAACAGGATCCTCCCTGGTCTAACTACCGCTACCCAATGGTCAGGGGCACCCTTCCCCGAACCCATACGAGTCTCCGCCGCCTTCTTGGTAATTGGTTTGTCGGGGAAAATACGTATCCAGACATTTCCACCCCGACGGACATAACGAGTAATTGCCCGACGGGCAGCCTCAATCTGACGGGCAGTAAGCCAAGCCGATTCCAGCGCCTGCAAGCCAAAATCACCAAAGACAACGGTATTCCCGGCGTTAGCCTTACCCCGGCGACGTCCTTTTTGACTCTTGCGGTATTTCACCCGCTTAGGTTGTAACATTGGCTTCTCCCTGTTAAGTAGATAACTCTGCCTCGGCGGCTCATCCAGCAGCTACTACTTTAGGCTTTTCCTCCAACTCCGGAGCCGGCATCCTCTTCAACCTTCTCCCCCTCAGTTACGGGCAGAACGTTACCCTTATATATCCAGACTTTCACGCCAATCCGCCCCATGGTGGTATGCGCTTCTGTAAAGCCATAATCAATATCAGCCCGCAGGGTGTGCAAGGGCACCTGACCCTCATGCATGATCAGTCGACGGGCTATCTCAGCGCCACCAAGTCTACCGGCACAACTGACTCTCATTCCCTTGGCGCCTGCCTGCATGGTGCGAAGCATTGTTTGTTTCATAGCCCTACGGAAAGCAACACGGCGTTCTATCTGCTCAGCTATTGTCCTGGCTACCAAATAAGCATCAAGCTCAGGGCGCTGAACCTCCTGGATATTCAATTGAACCCTCTTCCCGATAAGCTGCTCAAGATAGGCCCTTGTTTCATCCACTCTCTGCCCACCCCGCCCGATAACGATACCAGGCCGGGCGGTGTGGATAGTTACCGATACCTTGTTTGCCTGACGCTCAATCTCCACCAGGGAGACCGCCGCATCAGCATACCTAGATTGAATAACCTGACGTATCTTCAGGTCTTCCTGAAGATACTCTTGGTAGTGCTTATCGGCATACCACTTTGCCTGCCAATCACGTATGACACCAAGCCTAAAACCCGCTGGATGAACTTTGTGTCCCATTAACTCTGCTCTCCAAGGACTACGGTAATATGGCTAGAACGTTTAAGGATCGGGCTGACCCGCCCTCGAGCCCTAGCGCGAAACCTCTTCAAAGTTCGTGCCTTATCAGCAAAAATGCTGACAATCTTCAAATCCGAAGAGGACTTCTGAAAAACGTTCTCAGCATTAGCCGCGGCTGATTTTATCACCTTGGCGACAACCCGAGCCGACGGCGAAGAGACAAACTTAAGCAGCACCAACGCCTCATCCACTTTCTTACCCCTCACCATGTCCACCAGCAGGCGTGCTTTGCGAGGTGATATTCCTGTATTTTTGGCTACAGCTCTAACTTCCATTTCTTATCCCCACCCTGCTTTTTCTTACCGGGCTGTCTTTTCCGCTTTGGCGGTATGCCCTCTGAAGGTTCGTGTCAAGGCAAACTCGCCCAGCTTATGCCCTACCATGTTTTCCGTAATAAAGATAGGAACATGCCGTCGTCCATCATGCACGCCGATGGTAAGCCCCACCATCTCAGGTAAAATGGTGGACCAGCGCGACCACGTTTTTATCACCGCCTTCTCGCCAGAGCGGTTGAGTGCCGCTACTTTCTTCATTAGTTTAGCATCAACAGCCGGCCCCTTTTTAGTTGACCGTGACATTCCTACTTACTCCCCCGACGTTTAACAATCATTCTATCTGAAGCTTTACCTTTTTTGCGACTTAAATAGCCCAGCGCCGGTTTGCCCCACGGCGTTTTAGGATTGGGTAAGCCTACCGGGCTTCTGCCTTCCCCGCCACCATGAGGATGGTCACGCGGCGTCATGGCGGAACCTCTCACCGCCGGTCGCCAGCCCAGCCACCGTTTACGGCCTGCCTTGCCCAACTTAACGCCCTGATGTTCGACATTCCCCACCTGCCCAATGGTAGCCAGGCAATCACCGCGAATACGCCTCATCTCACCAGACGGTAACCGAACCAGAGCATATTCACCTTCCATAGCTACTATTTGAGCTGCCATTCCGGCACTCCGCACTAACTGCCCACCTCTCCCCCTCTCGAGCTCAATATTATGGATTAGCGTCCCGCTCGGGATTAGCTTTAAGGGTAAGGCATTCCCCGGTTTTATTTCAGCATCATCACCCGACTTTATAATATCGCCAACATTCAGCCCTAGCGGGGCAAGAATGTAACGTTTTTCCCCATCAGCGTAGTGAATGAGGGCGATACGTGCCGAGCGATTAGGGTCATATTCAATAGCCGCCACCCTGCCCGGAACACCAATCTTATCCCGTTTAAAATCAATTAAGCGGAGCTTTTGCTTCGCCCCACCGCCACGGTGACGAACCGTTATTACGCCTCGAACATTACGGCCGGCTTTCTTTTTCAGGGGTAAGACCAGAGACTTTTCCGGCTCGCTCTTGGTTATTTCTTCAAAAGTCGCCCCAATCATACCCCGCCTGCCGGGAGAAGTTGGCCGATATGTTTTTAGTGGCATTTTTTAATATAATCTCCTAACTCTAAACACCTTCAAAGAATTCTATCCTGTCCCCCGGCTTGAGGGTAACAATTGCCTTTTTCCAGGGCCGGGCTGGGAGCAATCGTCTTCCCAGCCTACGACTCTTGCCGGGTACTTTCACCACATTAACCGCGGTTACCTCAACCTTAAATGCTTTCTCTACCGCCTGCTTAATCTGAGGTTTGGTGGCCTCTTTGGCTACTTCAAAAGCATATTTGCCCTGAGCTTGAAGGGCGGTAGACTTTTCAGTTATTAATGGACGTCTCAATACCTCGTAAAGGTGCATCGCTTCCTCCCTAAGAGCACCCGGAAAAATCAGGGATTTTTCCGGGAACCCGCTGAGATAGCCTCTCCCCCCACAACTCTTCGGTTTTACGCACCGCTGCCACTGTCATCAATAGCATCTTATAGGAAAGGATGTCAACCACATTAAGTAAGTTAACTGGCATCGTCTTAATCCCGGGCAGGTTGCGGGCGGACTTCGCTACATTCTCCTCTGGTTCAGGAGTAACGATAAGAGCCGAGGAGTCCACACCCAGTGCCGCCAAAATCTTTACCATCTCCTTGGTTTTAGGCTCAGGAAGCGTCAGTTGCTCCAAAACGATTAATTCCTCATCTCTAACCTTCGCCGAGAGAACACACCTTAGCGCCAGTCGGCGCATCTTCTTGGGCATCGCCTGTCGGTAGCTTCTGGGTTTGGGACCAAAAATGATCCCGCCTCCCCGGCGTAATGGCGACCTTATGCTACCGGCACGGGCATGACCGGTGTGCTTCTGGGCATACAACTTCCTGGTACTACCTGAAACCTCGCCCCTAGTTTTGGTGCTAGCCGTTCCCTGGCGAGCATTCGCCCGCTGCCGCACCATTGCCTGATGCACCACTGCCTGGTTAAAAGCCACACCAAAGACCTGTTCACTAACCTCAATATGGTCAACCACCTCCCCGGCTAGGTTATAAACTGGAACTTCCACTTCGTCACCCTGCCTTAGAAGATTTTCTTATCAAGAGTAGCCCATTCCTGTTACCGGGTACCGATCCCTTAACCAGTAACAGGTTACGGTCAGCATCAGCCCCAAGCACTTTTAGGCCTCGCACGGTTACTCTTTCACCACCCATATGGCCAGCCATACGCATCCCCTTCCACACTCTGCCCGGGGCGGTAGTAGAACCGATTGAGCCCGGGTGGCGGTGCCGGTCAGACTGCCCGTGAGTTTTAGGCCCGCCAGCAAAACCATGCCTTTTGACTACGCCGGCAAAGCCCTTACTCTTGGAAACGCCGGTAACATCAACCACATCGCCTTCCTTGAACAGGCTAACTCCAATGGTGTCCCCAACCTTAATACTCTCAGTCTCATCCACTCTAAATTCCCGCAGATACTTAAACTGCCCCAGCCCTTTTAGGTGTCCCCGCTGAGGAGACTTAAGCCGTTTTGTTTGGCCAAATCCAAGCTGAACGGCATTATACCCTTCCTTGGCGGCCGTCTTAATCTGTGTGACAACGCACGGGCCAGCCTCAATAGCCGTTACCGGCTCCACTTTACCGTTCTCCCCGAATATCTGGGTCATGCCCAGCTTTCTACCAATAATCCCTGCTACCATTTCCTTGGTTACCTTAAAGCCAATAGTGATTTTTATAACTTAATATCTATCTCCACCCCTGCAGGCAGGTTCAGGCTGGTGAGAGCGTCTATCGTCTTGGAAGTGGTCTCAATAATATCAATGAGACGCTTATGGGTGCGAATTTCAAACTGCTCCTGCGAGTCCTTATCAATAAACGTGGAACGGATAACACTGAACTTTTGAATATGGGTAGGTAGAGGTACCGGCCCGGAAACAACGGCTCCAGTACGTTCTACCGCCTCGACAATCTGCCCGGCAGCCTGGTCAACCAGCTTATGGTCAAAACCCTTTATCTTGATACGAATCTTCTGTTTAGGCATACCCTCTAGTCCCTGCCCGTTCAATAACTTGAGCCATCAGTTCCGCTGGCAGCTCCTGATAGCGATAGAATTCCATAGAGTGAGTGGCTCTGCCCTGAGTTTGCGACCTGAGGCTGGTAGTATAGCCAAAGGTCTCCGCTAAGGGTATCAGGGCATAGATAGTACACATCTCACCGTGTGTCTCAACAGACTCAATATGTGCCCTTCTTGAATTGAGGTCACTAATAATGTCACCAAGAAACTGTTCCGGGGTAACTACTTCTAGCTTCATGATAGGCTCTAGTAGAATAGGTTTGGCTTTAGCCACACCTTCCTTGAGAGCCATTGAGCCCGCCATCTTAAAGGCCAACTCCGAAGAATCGACCTCATGATAACTACCATCATAAAGGGTGGCTTTAATATCAACCACCGGGTAGTGAGCCAGTACCCCCGTCTCCATAGCCTCTCTGATGCCTGCCTCGATGGCTGGGATATATTGCTTTGGTATGGCAGCACCTCTAATGTTATTCCTGAATTGCAAACCGCTGCCACGCTCTCCCGGTTCCAGCTCAAGGCAGACATGACCATACTGACCGTGCCCCCCGGTCTGCCGAACAAACCTGCCCTCAGCTTTTACCGGTATCGTGATAGTCTCTCTATAGGCAACCCGGGGGCGGCCCACCTTGGCTCCTACCCTAAATTCACTGAGTAATCTATTTACTATAACCTCTAGGTGGAGCTCACCCATACCCGAAATTATCGTCTGTCCTGTCTCCTGGTTATAAGTCACCTTAAAAGTGGGGTCCTCCTCGGTTAACTTCTGGAGGGCCTCCCCCATCTTGTCCTGGTCGCTGCTCGTTTTAGGTTCGATAGCTACCGAGAGCACCGGCTCAGGGAAACGGATAGACTCAAGAAGTACGGGTTGGGAGGGATGGCACAGGGTATCGCCAGTAAGGGTATCCTTAAGACCTAAAGTCGCCACAATAGCCCCGGTGTCTGCCTCCTGTATCTCTTCACGATGATTGGCATGCATTAACAGTAAGCGCCCGATACGCTCTCTCTTACCCCGGCTTGAGTTATATACCTGAGCTCCCGCTTCCACTTTACCCGAATACACTCTAAAATAGACTAGCCTGCCCACAAACGGGTCAGAGACCACCTTAAAAGCGAGCGCCGTAAAGGGCGCCTCATCACTGGCAGGACGAGTAACTTCAGCACCCCTCAAGTCAACCGCTCGCACCGGGGGCATATCTACCGGTGAAGGGAGATAATCGATAATCGCATCAAGCAAAGGCTGCATCCCTTTATTCCTGAGCGCGCTACCACACAGAATGGGTACCCCTTTACCCGCTAGAGTTACCCTCCTCAGGGCTCCCTTCAGCTCGGCAGGGGTAACGCTGTGCCCCTCAAGGTAAGCCGTCAAAATCTGGTCATCCATCTCAGCCAGCTTTTCAATCAGAGCCTGACGAAATTCGCTACACTTTGTCCGCTCTGACTCAGGAATAGCTACCTCCACTGGCTCGGAATCAAGCTTACCGTCAAAGCTCCACGCCCGGTTCTCTAACAGGTCAATAACACCCTGATAAGAGTCTTCACTACCCAAAGGTAGCTGAACCGGCAGGGGCTTGGTTTGGAGCCGTGCTTCAATCATGGATATAGTGCGGTAAAAATCGGCACCGACCCTGTCCATCTTGTTGATGAAACAAATCCTAGGCACATTATATTTATTAGCCTGCCGCCATACTGTCTCTGATTGTGCCTCCACTCCACCCACGGCATCGAAAACCACTACCCCTCCATCCAGTACTCGAAGGCTACGCTCAACCTCAGCAGTAAAATCAACATGCCCGGGGGTATCAATGATATTGATGCGGTGGTTCCGCCAATAGCAGGTGGTAGCGGCCGCTTTAATCGTAATACCGCGCTCCTTCTCCAGCTCCATAAAGTCCATTACCGCCGTCCCTTCATCCACCTCACCAACCTTATAGGTACGGCCGGTATAATAGAGTATCCTCTCGGTGACGGTAGTTTTACCGGCATCGATATGAGCGATAAAAGCCATATTGCGTATATCTTCTAAAGGGAAACTCCTGGGCACCGTCCTACCCCTTCCCTCTAACTTGTCTAATACTAAGTTCCCTACCATAACATTAGAATTGATAGCCAGTCCCCCTCACCATCGATAGTGGGCAAAGGCTCTGTTGGCCTCAGCCATGCGGTGGGTATCGTCACGTTTTTTCACTGTGGCTCCCTGTCCCTTTGAGGCATCAATGAGTTCAGCCGCCAGTTTCTCCATCATAGATTTGCCCTGTTTGGCCCGCGCCGAGTCTACCAGCCAGCGTAACGCCAGAGAAAGACCGCGTTCCGCACTAACTTCCACCGGCACCTGATAGGTAGCCCCCCCTATTCGGCGCGACTTCACCTGAAGCTGCGGCGTAGCATTCCTTACTGCCTGTCCTAGTACCGTGAGCGGTGCGGTACCACTTTGTGCTTCTATCATATCAAAAGCACCATAGACAATTTTCTCCGCCTTGCTCCTTTTGCCGTTCTTCATTACTTTATTAATCAACCTGGCGACCACCACATCGTGATACTTGGCATCAGGAGATATCTCTCTTCGGCTAGCTTGACCTCGCCTCGACATTTTCCCTCCCTAGGCAGCCTCGGCTACAGCTTTGGCTTTTTTGGTGCCATATAAACTACGACCCTGCCGGCGATTAACCACACCTGTAGCATCCAATGCCCCCCGGATAATATGGTAACGAACACCGGGTAAGTCCGGTACCCTACCTCCCTTAATGAGGACGACCGAGTGCTCCTGCAGTTCATGCCCCTCACCAGGAATGTAGGCGGTTACCTCCATCCCGTTAGTCAGCCGCACCCTGGCTATTTTCCGCAGCGCTGAATTAGGCTTCTTCGGGGTCATCGTCTTTACCTGAATACAAACCCCTCGCTTCTGCGGAGAACCGTTGCCCTCCGCTAACCTGTTCTTCAGAGCATTATAGGTAAAACGTAGTGCTGGCGTCTTACCCTTCCGGACAATCTTCTTACGCCCTTTTCGGACAAGCTGATTAATAGTTGGCATTGCCTTCCTCTACTTCGCACAATTGAAATGGATGAGCCCTGGCTCATCCATTAACATAATGACAGATTGAACAGCAAATTTCAATCTATCAACCGTCTGCTGAGCTACAAAGACCAAAACCTTAGTTTAGCACAGCACGGACCGGCTGTCAACTATATGGGAACGCTCTCTTATTTACGACTGAAAAGTGAACTCTTTTTGCTTGAAAAGTGAACCGTTAACGCTTGAAAAGTGAACTCCGTTGATACATTCCTCAGTAAAAAGGAGGAATGTATGGAGCAAATACATAA
>Ga0129301_1001562_pt1 | contig 10851 bp, 10 predicted proteins | sample ConPoolayeHmetaG_FD_94489 | JGI IMG/M metagenome (GOLD analysis project Ga0129301, IMG submission 94489) | Hot spring microbial mat communities from California, USA to study Microbial Dark Matter (Phase II) - Cone Pool mat layer H metaG ...
TTCATTATGTATCCGCCGAAGCTTTCCTTCTCCAGGCAAACGGTTCGCCAGTTGCCCCGGCTCAGATACAGCCCTGCCGTCAGACCAGCAGGACCACCGCCAATAATCACGGCATCCCAGTCAGACATACCTAAACTCCTTCTATGCCCCGTAAGGGACTCTCTTCACATCAGTAGCGCCAGCCTTGGTAAGGGTAGCCCCGGTTATCAGCCTCGTCACTACCGCAGTGCGGTTATACGGGGGAATCCTGTAGTAGCTAAAAGAAAAGGCACAGCCCGGGGCACCACCGGCGACAAATAGATGAATATTCTCCGGCGATATCAGGACGGGGACCATGGCTCCCGGTTTAAAGGCTGATTCAAACACAGCTTTGCGCTCCGGAGGAACAACACCCATTTCTATCCCCCCCTGTATGCCCTTTATGTCTGCCGGACTGAGTTCTTCGTACCGTACCACCGCACGTTTGTAAATCTCTTCCTGCAGGCTCTGTTGGTTATAGCCCATCCTTTTCAGCTCGGCGACCAGCTCCGGGAAGAGAATAATGTAATGGTTATTCCCTCCTCCTCCAGAGCCGGGTATAGGTCCCACACCCTTGCTCCCCCACATAAAGAACCCCCTGCGGTCAGTCCGTATTATATCTTCGACTATCCTGTCTAAAATGTCTTTTGCATTCCAGGTCCCGATCATCCCACCGTAAAAATTCTGCATCGGACTGGCACCGCCAATTGAGGCTACCGTTACGCAACTGTCTTCTGCCTTAAAACCTCGGTTGGCGTGATAGGGTTCCCAGACGCTAAGCTCGGTATTCTCAGGGAAGGTATAAAAAGTGTGCGGTGACACTCTTCCGGTTAGTGCCATATCGTTCACCCCCGGCCAAACCTGACCGATGTTGAGCGTGGATAACCTAACGGCTCGCCCGATGGTGTTATTGGCTCGCCAGCCATGACCCAGAAAGCCTATCCCGCCCTGCATACCAATCTCTTTCACAATTGGTCCGCTCACGACTATCAAAAAAGTGAAGGAGCCTGCTGACGCTATAACGTGAAGGGTGTCAAAATTTTCGTCGGTAAGGGCTTCCATAGCAGCAATTATCACCGGTAGGTACTCCGGCTTGGCTCCCGCCATGACCGCATTTATCGCAATCTTCTCTACAGTGGCAACGCCTAGCTTGGGACGTACCTTGCCAATTACTTCGCCGGGAGAGCGACTTGTCCCCGATAGCATCCACTTGACACGCTCCGGTGTAGGAGGTACCAGAGGTAGACCATCGCCCCAGCGATTCTCCAGGAACATCCGGTTGAATTCCTCAAGAGCCTCCGGGTAGGACTCCGCCGTAACCGTAATCAGGGCTGGGGCGAGCGTTTCTTTTTTCTCCCTCGGTGGATTTACCTCCTCGGCGGTCAGGGGACGGGTCAGGGCGTCGATCAGGCTATCGAAAGCTTTCTCTACCATAGGTCTGACTTCCTTAACACTTCCCCGAAGCCGGTAAAACTCAGCCGAACTTATGGTGCGGATACGCACCGTAGGCATGGCATTGTCCTGAGCCGCTGATTTTGCGTCCTCAGCAAAGGTATCGCAGGCAATAACCACCCCAGGTTTGCCGAGTTTTTCTAACTTGATAGCGCCAGCCACGCCAGCAAAGGTACACGACCCTCAGTCCCCCACCCCGTAGACGAAGGTATCCACCTGTGGTGCCCAGGCCTTTGCCTCCTCATCCCTGATTTCAAAGGCACCCCTGAGCATGGTGACCGTTGCCGTCGGGAATTTCTTCTTCAGCAACTCTTCAAAAACAGCATAGAAGTTGTCCACCCCTGGTTTCCCGTTCGAATACAGTCCGACCCTCCTGCCAGCTAAATCCGTAACTCGAGGCACCGGCCTGTAGATTGGAGCGGGCTCAATCTCGCCCCGGGGGTTAAGCAACTCCAGTTTTACCGTCCTTTTAGCCATTGGTTACTCCTCTACAAAGAATTTCTCTTGTGTGGAAGCGCCCTGTAAAAGAAAGGGATTGAAGAACTTTAATATTATGGGATGCCCAATAGCAAATGTCAAACCGTATTTAGATTTTCTTACGTTTCCATCTTCCCAGCTTGAAATAGGCTGAGTAGATGATTGCCCTTACGGCTATACCAATCACTATCCCCCATCGTATTCCATAAACACCCAGGCTAGGAACCTGTGAGAGGAAGTAGGCCAGCACTATCGCCACTCCCCACATGGTCGTCAGGTTAGTCAGCATGGTTATCATCGTGTCGCCAATGCCATTTAGACACATACTCAAAGCGATGACTATTCCCCATAGCACGTAACCCGCTATCTGTATCATGAGGAAGCTGCTGGCTATCTCCACCAGACCAGGCTCAGCATTGAAGATACGGACCAGACGCTCAGCCCAAAACCATATTATTACTGAACACGCGACTGTAAAACCGGTGGCCAAAGCGGCAGCCAGCCAGCCGGTTCTAGAGGCTCGCCCCGGCTGGTTAGCACCCATATTTTGCCCGGCCAGTACACCAGCCGCTGTGCCCAATCCTGCGCAAGGCATCTGTATAAACTGGTCCACCCTCTGCACTACGGAGTGAGCCGCCACGGCACAGGTGCCAAAGGGAACGATGAACCGTACCAGAACCAGGTCGGCAAAGTTTCTCTCCACGTTCGTTATCGAAGCCGGGATGCCAATTTTCACTGTGCGCCAGATGATATTGCGGTCAAGACGGAAGTTCTTCAATGTCACCTGAAGCCGCGTCCGTCCGCTAAAGAGAACCCACAAACCGATAGCCCCACCAAGGCTCTGGGCAATGACATTACTCAGAGCGGCACCACTGACACCCAGACGAGGGAATATCCACCAGCCGAAAACTAGGGCAGGGCAGAACGCCACATGGAAAAGCCTATAGCCAACGCTTATCTTCATTGGCGTTACGGTATCCCCTGACGCCTGCATAATGCTCTGAGCTAGTGATAGCAAGCTCATTGACACCATACCCACCAACTGGATACGCATATATGCCGCTCCCTCACCAATAACGTCAAGCGCTACTCCCAAGAGGGTCAGTATTGGCTCAGAGAGAAAGACGCCAACTATGGCCGCCAATATGGAGAAAGCGATACCGACAATGAAGGCTTGCTGGGCAACACGATTGGCACTCCGTTCGTCGCCAGCACCCACAAAGCGAGCCACCAATGCTATAGTGCCAGTGAAAAGCCCCATCATTAACGAGGTCACCACCATGACGGCAACGGCAGAAACACCCACCCCGGCAATAGAGGCTGCCCCAAGCCTGCCCACCCATATCATGTCAATAGTAGGACCCAGCACATTGATGGTATTGCTGATTAACACGGGCCAGTATAGAGACCAGAGGTTGCCAATGAGGCTACCCCTTGTCCAGTCCCGCTTAAATGCTGTCCCTTTGCCGGGATAACCGCCGACTCTTCTCATCGTATATAGTTTCTCCCTGTCTTAAGAACAAGAGTTAATATTACCAGCCCTAGCTCAAAAGAGCAATGCGGGATTCTTTGTCGTATTAGACAATCTATCCACAGTTTCTGCTATAATTCTACTAAGTAAGATATCAGAAGGAGAGAGAAATGCCATCGTTCATCAGTTTCATTCCAACACCTCATGAAGACGTTGACGGTTTCTTTGAGCTGGTATCATTATCCTCGTCTGACGTGGTCTATGACCTGGGGTCGGGCGATGGGCGGTTATTGTTTGCCGCGCTGGATAAGGGGGCGGGGAAGGCGGTCGGGATAGATATAGACCCTGAACGTGTTCGTGAAGCCAGGGAGATAGCCAGAAGCAAGGGGCTGGACGATAGAATTACCTTCCTGGAAGCTGACGTGATGGAAGTTAGCTTAGCTGACGCCTCGGTAATACTGTGTTATCTATCCAATTCAGCATCGGCGGCTCTGAAGCCCAAGTTTGAGTCAGAGCTTAAGCCGGGAACCAGAGTCGTCATGGAATCATTCCCCGTCCCGGGATGGAAGCCTGTTAGAACATTCGATAGAGGATACAAACACTTCTATCTCTACATTATGCCACCAGAAATAAGCGACCAGTATCCAGCAAGCTATGGAGATTGTGAATCATATTACTACTAAACTTTTACTCCACAGCGTGGTATACCGAGTTCTCTATATCAAAGACTGATAGACCAGTCGCTCAAATTCCTCCTGATAGGTATTGCCGGGCATCGCCATGTGCATAAAAACCTGGGTGAAGCAGATACAGATGAGGTCTTCTTTGGGGTCAGCAAAGTAGGTGGTACCTGCTGCCCCACCCCAACCATAGCTACCAATAGAGCGCATCAGTGGCGGTGTACTACCCTTGTATACACCCACTCCTATACCGAAGCCAAAGCCGGGGCCAGCCAGCGCAACGGGGACATCCCCAAGGTGGTCGCTCGTCATCAGTTCTACTGTCTTTCTTCCCAGGATACGGACGCCATCCAGCTCGCCACGGTTGAGCAGCATCTGGGCAAATCGGGCGTAGTCTGCCACAGTGGAAAGCACTCCACCGGCACCCCCGCCAGCTTCGAAGTACGTTTTCGGCCCTTTAACCTTCTCACTGGTCCCAGGTTGCTCAGCTACAGTAAGCTTCCATTTTCCAGCCTCTAGGGCCGGACGGTAGCAGGTGGGAAAGCGGTCGAGCTTATTCTTGGGGAAATAAAACGAGGAGTCCTTCATCCCTAATGGCTTGAAGATGCGTTCCTGGTAGAACTCCTCCAGGGTTTTTCCGGTTACCATCTCGATTATCACGCCGATGACGGGGTAGCCTGCATGATATAGAAATTGGGTGCCCGGCTGAAAATCGAGGGGCAATTTTGCCTGTGCCTCAACCATTTTTCGGATATTAGTCGGTGTCCTCCCTGGACCGGCAAGCAAGCCTGCTTCTGTGAGTATATCCCGGAATTCGGTTAGGTACTGGATGGGGGCACGGGCGGCGCTGGCCAAGCCGGTGGTGTTGCGCAGACAATCGCGAATCGTTATTTCCCTGTCAGCCGGCACAGTGGGTGTCATCCCCATGGGGGCACGACGTGTCTCCGGTCCTCCCCTCGGCTCTAGCACCCTTACCACCGGGTTCTTGAAGGCAGGGAGGTACTTGGAGACCGGGTCATCAAGGGTCAGGAGTCCTTCTTCGACACAAATCATCGTGGCGACGCCAGTGATTGGTTTGGTATTAGACCACAGGCGGCAAATGGTGTCCTTCGGCGCCGGCTTCTTGCTTTCCAAGTCCATATATCCCTGGGATTCGTAGTGTACAATCTTGCCGTGCCGGGCAACCAGTGTGATAAGGTGCGGAACCATCTGCTTATCAATGTATTTCTGTAAGGCGGGACGGATGCGTGCCAGCCGCTCGGAGGAAAAACCAACCTCCTCCGGCTCAGCAAAAGGCAGGGGCCAGGATGCACTTGATTTCTTCGGACTCATAATTGTTCTCCTTTCTTAGCTAAACTGTGTCTTGCTTATATTATCAACTCGCTTGCCGAGACAAAATCTGACTCTCTTCCTTATAATAGGGGAAGAGGACAAAATTAAGAGAAGAGGCGTTAGCCCCTTCTCTAAAATCTCTACTTGTAGACGCCGTATTCCTTGGTGGCATCTATCATCGCCCGGACATTTTCCGGCTTTACATTTTCAATTACCGCCCCGCTCATCATGATATAGCCACCGCCTTTGCCACAGGTATCGATGAGTTTTTTGACACGGTCTTTCACCTGCTCCGGTGTACCGACGCTCAGCAAATCGATAGGCATATTCCCGCCGATGCAGCAAACATCGCCGAGCACCTTCTTAGCTCTGGCCATATCGGTCAGGTCAAAACCCAATACCACCTTGCCCTTCGGCAGGTCTTTTATTACCTCAAGGCGGGAATTATAGCCTCCCTCAGCCCACGGGAACGGTATGCAGCCTTCATCAATCAAGCCCAGAAGGAGCTTCTTGAAAGTGGGCCAGTAGAATTTCTTGAACTGTTCATCAGATAGGAAACCGTCAGCCCCTTTATGAAGAGGAATAAACACTATGGGGTTACCGTTTGCCCTGGCTGCAGACGCTCCCATCTTAACCATTATCGGCGTCATTGCTTCCAGGGCTTGGAGGAGCTTTCCGGGCTGGCGGTACATATCCACCATTATCCCCCGGCTCCCCCTCAGGGTATCGCCAATAGTATCGAAGGGCACCTTGCAACCCCCGCCGAAGAAGCTGGGAAGCCCGGCGGCGGTCATCTCCGCACCGAATGCGCCGACAGATCCTATCCATTTCAAGCTTTCAGCACCGGCATCAAAAAGGGCCTTGAAGGCTGCCTGCACGTCCGGTAGACCGAATGGAATAAAATTAACTGCGGAGAAACCCCCGTACATCTCGGTGATGTTGGTGAGGGTGGGGAAAGCCCTCAGGGGCGCCAACGCACCAAATATACGCGGAAAGTAGGTGGTAATGAAGAATAGCGTCGGGTCCTGAATTAAGGCATCATACTCATCCGCCGTCATGTATTCTCCCTCGACACATTGATAGGAGTGTTCTGGAGCAGTGCCATGACCCGGCCACTTGTATAGTTTGTAGTCAAGAATCTCAAATGCTTTCCCCGGAGGAGCCACCGCCACACCACCATGCGCGTCCGGCTGCAGGTCCAGATAACATTTTTTAAACGCCGTAAGAAGCTTGTCATAGTCATACATGACATCATAAGGGGTTAACCCGGCATAGTAAGCGGGGAAAAAGCCAAACATGGGAAAGACCGGCACCCTATCCGGCTCTTTCTTCAATTGAATGGCATCTAAAAACCTGGTTACTCTCTCCCTGTACAACTTCTCGGCTTCGGGGCTGTTATATTTTACGCCCTCTGGTGAGAGCCACCTCCTGATTAGTTCTTCCCTCTTTTCATCCGGTGACATCTCTTCCCATTTCTTTGCCATTTCTATTAACCTCCTGCACATTCTCTGTTGGAGTTTTTACTTAGCTCCTACCCATTTTTTGGCGAGCAATACTCCGGTCATGGCATCTTTACCATAGGCATCAGCACCGGTATACTTCCTTATCTCCTCGCTTATCTGACCGCCCCCAATCATGACCTTCACCTTGTCTCTCAGGCCAGCAGCTTTAATAGCCTCAACAGTCTGTTTCATGGAATCATAGGCAAGCGTCAAAAAGCCGCTCAAGCCGACAATTGGTGCACCACTTTCCCTCACCTTGTCGACAAACTTCTGTGCCGGGACATCCACGCCGAGGTCATAGACGTCGAAACCGTTAACATCAAGCATAAAAACAACGATGTCCTTGCCGATGTCATGGATATCCCCAGCGACAGTGCCGATAACAACTTTGCCCAGACGCTTGACCTCCGCCGCCTTGGTTAGCTTTGGCTTAACCATCTCGGTTATTGCCTTCAGTATTTCACCGGAGTACACCAGGTCAGGTATGAAATACCTGCCACTAGCAAAGCGCTCACCCACGATTTCTACGGCACGTCTGGCGTCGTCCAGGATTTTGAGGGGCTCCTCACCAGCGCCCAGTCTATCTCTAACAACCTCAAGAGCCTCTTTTTCCTTCAAATCAGCCAGCGCTTTAACCAAATCTTTAGCCATATTCCTTTACCTCCTTCGCCCGTATCGGGCCGTTTAGTCCGCTAGCTAATATACCAGCCTCATTTGACACCTCCCGTGATTTACTCACCTAATCTTTCCGACCTGCCATACCAGTATTATACCAATTAAGTTAAAGCCCTAAATAGGCTTTCCTCACACGGTCACTTAGAAGGCACTGTTGGCAAGTGCCTTCTAGGACCGCTGTCCATTTTCTAGCACATACGCCCGGTCAACCATCTCCAGGGTGTGTCGAACATTTTGCTCAATCAGCAGGATGGTAAGTTCTTTATCCCGAATCCTGGTTACCAGCTCCATAGCCTGGGCTACTTCGGTGGGGTTTAATCCTGCCATGAGTTCATCCAGCAACAATAGCTCTGGATGGGTGGCTAATGCTCTGGCTACTTCTTGAAAGGTTCTCGTCACTTCCATCCTGCAGATCCGCTACACTGACCCAGAAGCGATACCGACCGATGCAGGCTAAGCAGGCTATTTTCAGTGAATGACTTTCTCTGCCACGAGTTGCGCTATCTCTTCCTTGGACAAGCCCAATAGTTCGCCAAAGACGTAATCGTTATGCTCGCCGAGTAACGGGGCATAATGATAATTCCCTTTTGGAGCATTGCTCAGCCTCCAGGGCAATCCGGCTAAACGCAACTTCCCCATCACTGGATGTTCGGTCTCAATAAAGAACTCCCTTTCTTTCAAATGAATGTCTTCAGCCAGCCCCTGCACACTAAGAGACGCTCCAGCTGTAACACCGGCCTTTTGCAGCATCTCCATCACTTCATACTTATGGTGCTTTCGTGTCCATTCTTCAACATACCTGTCCAGCTCATCCTGGTTCTTCCACCGACTCAGCTCGTCGCTAAACTCCTTTTTCTTTGTCCATTCAGGATTGCCAATAACGTTACAGAAGGCCTTCCATTCCTCGTCGCTAGCAACAGCAATCGCCACCCACTCGTCCTCCCCTTGACAGTGATAACAGCCGTGAGGAGCCATCATCTTGTCCCGATTGCCGATGCGTTCACCAGTTCTCCCGTTCATGACGTGGTCCATAACCAGCTCGCCGAGGAAGTTAGCACTACCTTCAATCATCGCCGCATCGATGTACTGCCCTTCTCCCGTCTTCGCGCGGTGATACAGAGCAGCCAGAATGGCAAAGGCTCCGTGCATTGCCTGCGTCCCATCAGTCCACGGCGAAACTCCTACCGTATTTGGCCCGTCGCCGGGATAACCGTTGACCCAAGTCGAGCCATCAAAGGCTTCAACGATTTCCGCATAGGAAGGCCTTTCCTTGTGAGGACCCGTTCTGCCGTAGCCCGACCCTGAGTAAAGAATGATGTCCGGTCTAAGCTTCTTTAACTCCGGGTATCCCAGCCCCCAGCGCTCCAGTACTGGCCCGCCGAAGTTCTCGGTGACCACATCACTAATCTTGACCAGCTTCCTGGCAAGCTCAAGGGCTTTTGGCTGGTTCATATTGAGGGTGATGCTCTTTTTGCCGAAATTTAAACAAGCAAAGGCGCTGCCGGCGTTTGGCGCCTTGTCTCGTAAGCCAGGGGGTATACCGACCATCCGCATAAAATCAAGCCTCACTCTGGTCTCAACCTTAATGACCTCCGCCCCCATCACCGCCAGCCACTCCGTTACGTGAGGGCCAGCCCACATCTGACCGAAATCCATAATTCTTATTCCTTCCAGTGGCAGCTTCTGCATCTCTTCCTCCTTAATCCTGACAACCTGCTAGATTACCCCCGCCTGCCTCATTCTTACCAGGTCCGGTCGACTGTAGCCCAACATCTGGCAGTAGACCTGCTCGTTGTGCTCACCCAGGAGAGGCGCCGGACGCGCTGCCTTCCAGGGAGTAGCCGATAGTTTATAGGGGGCTCCGGGATACTTGAGCCTCCCAGCCACCGGGTGGTCAATCTCCACAAAAAACTCACGGAAGGCTAGTTGCTCATCATTGACCAGTTCCGCCACAGTACGGACTGGCGAGCAGGGGACACCCTTGGCTATAGCAGCCCGGTCTATCTCCTCAGCCGTATGCTCCATCGTCCACGCTGTCACCAGCCGGTTAAATTCCTCCATATACTGGCTCAGTAAAGTGGGGTCCTGGAACAGCTCTGTCTGAGCCCAATCTGGGTTACCTATCATCTCTATCAGCGCCTTTAGGAACGGGCCAGCCCATATGCAGACATAGCCGTCTTTACAGGGGTACAGGATACCGCCACGTCTTTTCCTGCCTTTCTGTCGGGTATGGGGGGTACCTTCACAGAGATAGAAGGCGAGTTCTTGACGTCCTACAGAAGCCAGGGCTTCTTGCTGGGACAGGTCAATGTGCTGACCGGTGCCATTCGCCAGGCGCCCGAACACGGCTGACATCGTGCATACGGCTGCACTCAACCCGGTCATGAAATCGCCGGTATGTGCCGGTGTTTTTAACGGAGGCTCCTGTTCAACATTGTCTACGCCTTCGGCAGGGTTGCCGAAAGCCTCCCCACTCATGTGAGAATTAATAAGGTCACAGCCCTTAAAGTCACGGTAGGGTCCTGTCTGCCCGAAGGGGGTAATCGAGGTCATCACCAGAGAGGGGTTTAATTTAGAGAGATTTTCGTAGTCAAGCCCGAGTCTGGTCATCTCCTTCGGTGGGTTGCTTTCAATAAGGACATCAGCCCGCTTCACCAGTTCCCTGAATATCTTAGCTCCTTGGGCGCTCTCGACGTTTAGCGTCACCCCAAGCTTATTCATGTTAAGGAAAAGAAACAGCCCGCTTTTCTCAGGGTGGGGCAAATCCTGGGGAAAGGGGCCCCAGTTCCTTGCCTTGTCGCCCACACCAGGCTTCTCCACCTTGATTACCTCAGCCCCCAACCCCGCCAGGAGCCTGCCACAGTAAGGACCGGCAACAAACTCGCTATATTCGACCACCCTAAGACCAGAAAGCGCTCGCTGACTCACCTCAAACCCTCCTTTCTGAGCGTCCCTTCTTATCATCAAGGGATATTACAATTGATATTGCGCCAATGAATGCTGAAGCGCCCGAATAAACGCCGTTCGTTTTTGGTTGAGGACCCGGTTTTGGAACCGTTATGTAAGAGGGCGGTTGAATTTTAGACTACAGCTAACTCTCTGTCAAGAGTCCGAATTGACTCTCTTACTAATTTTTCAAAATTAGACTGTTAACGCTTGAAAGTTAGACTGTTAATGGTTCAAAACTGGACTGGGATATTACATCCTTCTGAAAAAAAGGAGGATGTATGGACCAGATCCACAA
>Ga0129301_1001567_pt1 | contig 10838 bp, 7 predicted proteins | sample ConPoolayeHmetaG_FD_94489 | JGI IMG/M metagenome (GOLD analysis project Ga0129301, IMG submission 94489) | Hot spring microbial mat communities from California, USA to study Microbial Dark Matter (Phase II) - Cone Pool mat layer H metaG ...
ATAGAATTGATTCCCCCCAGACGATAACGCTCAAATAAAGGAATGGGATGATCTCCATGTCCTTGAATGTACCCTATCCGCCCTCGCCCCATAAAGGTTAATTTCCAAAAAGGAGTAAAAAACCATGTCGAATTTAAGCCATACCTGGTGAAATAATTAGTCCCTCCTAAAAGTCCGCCAGCGTATTCAATGGAAATAGTATTATCCGAGCCTTTGGTCGGCTCTAAATAGTGGTCCCGAGTGTCTCGTCGCAGAGCAGTGCCAATACTGCTGGTAGTAGATGTTCCCTTGGCTTCTTGAATAAGGTAAGAAGCTGTCTCCAGAACATCGCTAATATCAATTTGCTCATATTTATAAGATAAATATCCACGCACTTCTTCAAAGAGGGGAAAACCAAAACGGACTCCCCCACCAGATCTTTGGACAGTGTAATCATCATATTCGCGGCGCGTGCGATAAAGATCACCTCCCGCAGAGATACGCGTGTCAAATAACCAGGGCTCTGTAAATGAAATATTATAATACTGAGAAATTGAACCTAATTGGGCAGACACAACAAGCCTCTGGCCCCGGCCAAACAAGTTTATTTGGGAAATTTGCAGCATGGTCATCAACTGATCAATAGAACTATAACCCACGCCCACGCTAAAAGCCCCCGTGGGTTGTTCTTCTACTTGGACAGTTAATTCCATTTTATCTTCCCCGCTGCCTTTTTTAGGAGTTAAATTTACTTCTTTGAAGAATCCCAGGCGCTGTAAATTTTCGCGGCTTTTACTTAAAGCCTTTATGCTGAATAAATCTCCTTCCACTGCTTTAAGCTCTCGGCGGATGACTTTATCGCGGGTTTTCGTGTTGCCCTGGATATTGATGCGCTCAAAATAAACCTTACTCCCTTTTTGAATGTGAAACGATAGATCCACGTATTTCTTCTCCGGCTGCAATACGGTCTGCGGACTAACTTCTACGAAAGCATATCCTTTATCAGCATAATAATCTGTCAACTTGGAAATACTTTCGCGAACTTTTTCTGCGTTAAAAATCTCTCCTGGAAATATATTGAGAAATTTAAGAAGCTCTTCCTTGGGAGAGATCAAATCACCAGAAATATCCACTTTTCCCGCTCTAAATTGAGGTCCCTCCTCCACAGGAATAACAATATCAATATGGTCCTTAGCATAAATAACTTGGGGCTTGCCCACTTTGGCCTGGTAGAATCCTTTTTGCAAATAAAAAGCTAATACGGCATCCAGATCCCGTTCTAAAGTTTCCTCCTTATAAGTTCCTGATTTCGTAAACCAAGAAAAAAAACCTTTTTCTTTGGTCTCAGGGAGAAGTTTCTTTAATCGTTCATCGGAAAAATGTTTATTCCCAGAAAATTTTATACTTTTAATGCGGATCTTTTGGCCTTCGGTGATGCGGTAGTGGACAATAACTTCTCCCTTTTTGGGCTCCTCTAATTCATAATTCACTTCGGCAGCTAAATAAGCTTCATCTCGGTATTTTTTTTGAATTTTTTGTAAGTTTTCCTGTACCGCATTTAGATTGAGTACCGTCCGTGGTTTCAAATCTATGACTTCCTGGAGCTCACTTGTTTTTATTGCTTTATTGCCAGTAAATTTAATTTCTTTAATGACCGGTTTCTCTTCCACAATGAAAACTACGGCTTGACCTCGACCCCATGGTCTTTTTTCCACTTTTACGTCTTGAAAGTAACCAAGCTGATAAATAGCTTTTAGATCATCCCTTACGGCCCGCGGGGAAAAAATGTCTCCTTCTTTAATCTTGATCTGCGCTCTAATGGCACTTTCTTCAATGGCCTGATTGCCCGCCACCAGTACCTTCTCAACTATTTCTTTCTTTAAAATTTTTACGCGCAATTCCCGAGCTAATTTTTTACCTATTTCTTCAAGCGGCTGAGTTTCTTTACCCTCCGCAAATGCGCCGCCTAATATTTTTTCTTGAAGAATATCAATGATGCGGGCATCTAAGCTGAGGCTCCCGTTTATCTTAGTAAGCGAACCTATGATCAGATAATCCAGCTCTACTTGGCGGCCCACTTCTTTGGCTAAATCTTCGTCGTCTTTAAGTAGATGGCCTTCTTGCCAAAGTTTGTTTACTTTTTCTTCTTCAGAGATAATAATTTGTTCTTCCTTTCTTAATTCATGGCCAATAATTTTTTGTATCTCCGCCGGCCAATCTTTCACTTTTTCGGGGTCGGGAGCATATATGCGGAAAGGAAAAAGACCAATCTTTACTATCTCTTGAGCATGCACTTTCTTGCCCATCCAGCCCATGAGGATTAAGAAAAAAAACAAAATATAAGCTACCAACTGTCTGGGCATCGAAGCTTTTTCTTCCTTTAGGCAAAATAGTTTTTAGCGAAATTTTTTTTATAATTTTTTTGGGGAGATGCATAATCTCTCCCTTCCGCTATAAGCAAAGTTTATCCCCCAAAATTATTTCTTATTGTAGAGTACCCCATCTACCAAAAGAACCCGCCGACCCATTCGGGCAGCCAGGGCTGGATTATGCGTAACCACGACAATAGTGATACCTTTTTCTTGGTTAATATGCATAAGAAGGTTTTGGACTTCTTCGCCGGTCTTCGTATCCAAATTTCCGGTGGGTTCATCAGCCAGGATAACTTCTGGATTTAGCATTAACGCCCGCGCCACGGCCACGCGCTGCTGTTCCCCTCCAGAGAGTTCCCCAGGTTTATGCAGGAGCCGATGTCCTAAACCTAACTGGGCTAAAATCTCTTCCCCCCGGCGGGCGGCTTCTTTATAGTTCATTCCTTGAATCAAGGCAGGCATAATAGTATTTTCCAAGGCGGTGAATTCAGGCAGGAGATGATGAAATTGAAAAACAAAGCCAATGTGGCGATTGCGGATTTCCGCTAATTCCACTTCGTTCAAAGATCCTAAATCCGCCCCTTGAAAAAAAACCTTCCCCGCCGTTGGCCGATCTAAGGCCCCCAGAATATGCAGGAGCGTACTTTTCCCTGCTCCGGAAGCTCCTTCAATCGCCAGTGTCTCTCCTTGGTTAATCACCAAATCAATTCCTTTGAGGACTTCAATCGCTTTCCCGCTCTTGCCCAATACAAAAGATTTCTTTAATCCTTGAACGGCAAAAAGCGGCGGCTTCTGGTCCTCCTTCTGGAAATTCAGATTAGGCCCTCCTTCCGCGGGCTTTCTTGAAATACGCCCTGAGCTCGCAGCTTATCCTCCAAACGTAAAAGCAAAGTTTCTTTTAAGAACTCTCTAATTTGAGAATGGGTCTCTACAATTTTTATAAAATCTTCTTTGCCCAGACGCAACAATTCTGTTGGTTGTAATACTCTCACTGAAGCATTTCGCGGTCTGCCCGTGAGCAAAGAAATCTCACCAAAGAAATCCCCTTCTTTTAATTTGGCCAAGGCCACCAACCCCCCTTGGGGGTTCCGGGTATAAACCTCTACTTCCCCTTTTTTAATTATAAAAAGAGAATCACCCGCAGTCCCTTCTTCCAAGACGATAGCTCCAGGAGGATATTCTTCCAAGGTAAATTTGGCCAATAATTGTTTTCTCTCTTCCTTAGAGAGGGAACGAAATAGAGTGGAAGTGGCTAATAAAGTATCTAAAATTCTTTCTTTATAAAATTTTAAAAGTACTTGGGCTACCGGAGGAAATTCTTTTACTACTTCTTCCATAGCTTCCTTAGAAACCTCTAAAATTTCGGTATCTACCTTGGCTACTACGCTCGCCCTGCGCCGCGAATTGGTAAAAAAAGCGAATTCTCCGAAAAAATCTCCTTCTTGTAAGAAGGCCAGATGAATTTTATTACCCTGATTATTTAACCGAAAAACTTCCACTTGGCCATGGCTGATAATGAAAATTGCTTCGCCAATTTCCCCCTCGCGACATATGGTGGATCCAGCAGGAAATTGCTTAATTTCTATTTTGTCCATCACCCGTGTTAATTCTTCCTTACACAAATCAGCGAAAAGAGGAATGAAGGGCCAATTAATTTTGCCAATTTTATATTCGCTACTTAGCCCTTTATCTCGCGCTTCCAGTTCAGCAGCCAAGAAATCTCTTTGGGCGTAAAGCTGAGCTAAATGATCATGAATTTCCTGTTGCGTCGGATCCAAGCGCAAAATTAATTTATTGACCGCAATAGCTTGCACTAAAAACCCTTTCTGCGTATATTTTGCGGAGGCCTGGCGATATGCCTTCAGGGCTTCTTGCCGCCTACCCATTTTTTCCAATAAATCCCCAATTTTGACTAAAAGATAATAATTATTCGGTTCTTGGGCGGCTTTGCGCTGTAATTCGGCCAGATCTTTTTCTAATTTTCCGGGGGAGAATAATTTACCAAATACCTTGCTCATTATCCTTTCCTTTAAGGTAAAGGGTTTTTATTCATACCGCAGAGCCTCGGCTGGATCAAGCTTAGCTGCCTGGTATGATGGATAAATGGTAGCTAAAAAGCTAATACTGATAGCTGAAAAGGCCACCAGGAAAAAATCAAAGAAGTTCATCTTTACGGGCAAACGAGAAATATAATAAATGTCACTGGGCAAAGAAATAAACTGATATTTGGCCAGGAGAAGGCAGATAGTATATCCGGCTATTAAGCCGAAAACTGTACCCGCTAATCCGATGATGAGTCCTTCGAAGATAAAAATGCGTCTAATCGATTTAGCAGTTGCCCCCATGGATTTCAAAATAGCAATATCTTTTATTTTTTCCATAACCACCATAATCAAAGAACTCACTATCCCGAAGGCCGCTACTAAAACAATCAATACCAGAATAATAAACATCACCGTTTTTTCTAACTTAAGAGCAGCAAACAGGCTTTTATTCATCTGCATCCAATCTTTGGTCCAGAAAGGAAAACCCAATACTTTTCTTATTCTTTCGGCTACGCTTTTCACGTCGTATATGTCTTCTACTTTTATTTCCACTCCCGTAACTGCATCACCCAAGGCCAAAAATTTTTGCGCACTTTTTAAAGATATATACGCCAAAGAAGTGTCATATTCATACATCCCCGTATCGAATATGCCCACTACCCGAAATTTTTTCATAGGTGGACCAATGCCCATAGGGCTGAGAGCACCTAAAGGGGATACTATAACTACTTGATCGCCCAATAAAATACCTAAATTATTGGCCAATTCTTTACCAATGAATATGCCTGGGTAAGCAGTCGTTTCATCCTCTTTTTCCAAAGCTTCCAAGGATCCCTGTTTCAAAGTTTGGCTAATATTGATTACTTTACTTGCTGCTTCCGGGTCAATTCCCCGCAACACAATTCCATGAGCATTATTTTCCGAAGCGATCATCGCCTGACTGAAAATAAAAGGGGCACAAGCCACAATCCCTTTTAAGCCTTGGATTTTTTCTATAACCTCCTTATAAGCCCGCATGGGAGAATTGTGTTGCATAACTATTAAATGGGCATTAGTACCTAAGATCTTAGTTTTTAAATCTTCCACAAATCCCCCCATAACCGACAGGACCACGATCAAGGCCATTACTCCTAAACCTACTCCTGCCATAGAAAGAATGGTGATCAAAGAGATAAAAATCTGTTTTCTCTTGGCCCGCAAATAGCGCAAACTTATAAAAAATTCATAGCGCATGGATAACCTTTTTCCAGTTATAACTCCTGTAAAAATGCTTCATTTTTTCTCCGGCCGCATATGAGGGAAAAGGATGACATCACGGATAGAAGGACTATCAGTAAAGATCATAACTAAGCGATCAACTCCGATTCCTTCACCGGCGGCCGGGGGCATGCCATACTCTAAGGCCCGCAAAAAATCTTCATCAATCAAACCCACCCCTTCTTCTTGCTCCAATCTTGTCCGAACTTGGGCTTCCATTCTGGCCCGTTGGTCTTCCGGGTCGTTTAGCTCGGAAAAGGCATTAGCAATCTCGCGGCCGTATATATATAGTTCAAACCTATCCACTACTTCCGGATTTGAGTCACTTCTCCGCGCCAAAGGAGAATCTTCGATTGGGTATTCGGTTATAAAAGTTGGCTGAATAAGGTGGGGTTCAACTTCTTTTTCAAATATTTCCACCAACATTTTGCCCAAAGGCTCTCCCCCGCGGAATTCAATCCCTAATTCTTTTCCATAGCGAAAAACGCGCTCGGCATCCTGCCATTCCTCGTTCTTGAGCCGCCCATAAGTCGCCAAAGCCTCCTTAAAAGTAAGCCGCCTCCAAGGCGGGGTAAAATCTAAAGTGACCCCTTGATATTCAAAGGTTAGTCCTTGCTTAATTTCTTGCGCTAAAGAAGAAAACATCGCTTCGGTCAATTCCATAAAATCGTGGTAAGTAGCATAGGCTTGGTAAAATTCTAACATCGTAAATTCGGGATTGTGCTGCGTAGAAAGACCTTCATTACGAAAATTGCGATTAATTTCAAAAACTTTGTCAAAACCCCCTACCAAAAGGCGCTTGAGATAAAGCTCAGGAGCCACACGCAAATAAAGTTCCATATTTAAAGCATTATGAAAAGTCTTAAAAGGGCGGGCCGTAGCTCCTCCTGGAATGGGCTGCATCATCGGCGTTTCTACTTCTATAAACCCCCGCGCGGTCAAAAAGTTTCTTAAGAAGGTGACTATTTTACTGCGCGTAAGAAAAACTTCTTTGGTCCGCGGAGTTACTATTAAGTCTACATACCGCTGCCTGTATTTAGTCTCTTGATCTGTAAGCCCATGCCATTTTTCCGGCAGCGGACGTAAAGATTTAGCTAAGAGCTGAATTTCTTCGACCATTAAGGTAAGCTCTCCCGTTTTTGTCCTAAAAAGCTTACCGCGCCAACCGACAATATCGCCGATATCTAAATGTTTAAGAATGAGCAAACTTTCTGGAGTAATATAATCATGGCGCATATACCCCTGGATTCTTCCGGTACTATCCTGGATATGGCCAAAAGCTGCCTTGCCGAAATTATTTAGCCGCATAAGACGCCCGGCCAAAGAAAAATGATCATTAAGCTTTTGTAAATCTTCGGCACTTAAATGGCTATAAGAGGTAAATACTTGTCCAATTGAGTGGCTGATGCGAAAGGAATTCGGATAGATGGCGATCCCTTTTTGCCTTAACTCTTCAGCCTTTTTCTTTCTCTGCCTAAATAATTCTTTTTGTTCTTCCACTTTAGCTTCTCTTTATCAACCTCATTGATCAAATTTAGCAAATAACATTCGGTTTTTAAAAATATCTTAATTTATCCTTGTAGTCAAGCTAAGAAAAAACCGACGTAGATCAGTTTTTAAATTCCAGCTTAATTCAGGCGGGAGGGAGAGAGGCTCATTTTAATGAGCCCCTTTTGCTTTCATCTGCGCCACTTAAGTATCTTTCCTCAGCGATGGATAAAAGGAAAATTGAAGTTAAATTGGGATAACCTGAAGATTGGTAGGTAATCAAAATGGAAAATGCTTAAAACATTATAAAAAGAGGGCAGATCTATATGAAATTTTCTTAAAAAATTAGGAATAATCTTTTATTACTAAAGGAACGGAAAAAAAGAGTTATCCTAAGAAATCTTGTCTGGTAAAAAGAGATTCAAGCTCAAATCCATATTTTCTAATGTTTTCCCTTCCGCCCTCATTCCGGTCCACGATGGCTAAAACTTTAACAACCTGCAGTTTCTCTTCCATTGCCCTTTCAATGGCTTTGATCGTGCTCCCACCTGTGGTTACCACATCTTCCACGATGGCCACCCTACTGCCTTCCTCAAGATTATCGATACCTTCAATCCAAAGACTACGCCCATGTTTCTTAGGTTCTTTTCTTATTATAAAGGCATTAACGGGATCTCCTTCCATATAACTTATTAAAGATATGGCTGTGGCGATGGGGTCAGCCCCCATGGTTAACCCACCCACTCCCTTTATTTTCTCAGGGGCAGATTTTATCAAACTGTAAAAAAGCTTGCCTACCAAATACCCCCCTTCAGGGTGCAGAGTAACTGGGCGGCAATCTATGTAAAAATCGCTCTCTTTTCCGGAAGTTAAAATTACTTTCCCCTTTCTATAGGCTTTTTCTTTTAAAAGATCCAATAATTTTTTCCGCAAATCCATATTTTCCCCCTCTTATATTGAGTGTTTGCCAGAGTCTTCCCTAATTGCCAAAGTTCTCACTATCTGTTTTCCAAAAAACAATTATTAATCGGAGCAATTAAATATTTACAGTTATCACTCTTATCTTCCTTCATGCTCTGGCTTTATGGACTTTCCCCAATGAAATTGTATCGTAATTCCCCATAAGAAATGACTCCAAATGCGGCAAGTGACCCTCCATTTGAGATTTTTTTAATTTCTCGTAGGGCAAGCTTGCCGAACCCCGCATTAAGATGTGGTTTATTTTATGCTCCCATTAATAAAAGGTCTAAATGCTTTACTACTTCTCTCGAAAAAGATTTCAACTTGGGCAACCGGATGGCTATCTAAATTTCAGTTTTTTTATTACCCCTATTATTTGGGGGCTCCTCCTTAGGGCCGAAAACTCGATCAAAAATGGTTTCTACATGTCTAAAAAAATGAGGAAGACTAAAACATTCTTTAATCTCTTCCTTGCCCAAATATTTTAAAATTTGCTGATCTTGCAAAAGAATTTCTTCAAAATCTTTTTTCTCCTGCCGCGATTGAAAAGCAGCTTTTTGGACCAAACTATAGGCATCCTCCCGGCTCAATCCTTTTTGCACTAATTTCAACATCACGCCTTCAGAAAATACTAAACCGCGAGTTAGCTGCATATTGTTTAGCATATTTTGGGGATAGATTACTAAATTTTCAATTAACTGGGTAAGTCTGTCTAACATATAGTCCAAGAGAATCGTGGCGTCAGGAGCAATAATTCTCTCCACTGAAGAATGGCTTATATCTCTTTCGTGCCATAAGGCAATATTCTCCATAGCCGCTAAAGCATAAGATCTCATCAATCGCGAAAGTCCCATTAAATTTTCCGAAGCTATGGGATTACGTTTATGGGGCATGGCCGAAGATCCTTTTTGCCCCTCACTAAAAGGTTCTTCGGCTTCGTTCACCTCTGTCCTTTGCAGATGTCTAATCTGTAAAGCAATTTTTTCCACGGAGGAGGCGATTATAGCCAAGGCCGCGAAATAATCTGCATGCCGGTCGCGTTGCACGATTTGATTAGATATAGGGGCAGGTTTCAAGCCGCATTTCTCACATACGAAAGCTTCTACGGCCGGATTCAGATGAGCATATGTACCCACCGCTCCCGAAACTTTCCCGTAGGCAATCCCTGCTTTAACCCGGCGCAGACGTTCAAGATTTCTTTCCATTTCTGCGTACCAAAGGGCTAAAACTAAACCAAAGGTAATTGGTTCGGCATGCACCCCATGCGTTCGTCCCATCATCGGCGTAAGCTTATGCTCATAAGCCCTTTTTTTTAGCGCACCTAATAATTTTTTTAGGTCTTCTTCCAAAACAGCGGCAGCCTCCACTAAAAGCATAGCTAAGGAGGTATCTAAAATATCCGAAGATGTTAAGCCAAAATGCAGAAAGCGGGCGTCGGGGCCCACTTTTTCGCTTACTGCTGTCAAGAAGGCAATCACGTCGTGCTTAACGACTTTCTCAATCTCTTCGATTCTTTTTAGGTCAAAGGCAGCTTTCTGGCGAATATTTTCCCAAGCTGCTGGGGGAACTTCTCCCAATTTTGCCATAGCTTCGCAGGCTAATAGTTCAATCTGGAGCCACTTGCGAAACCGATTTTCCGGCTCCCATATTTGAGCCATTATTTTACGTGAATAACGGGGGATCACTTTTCCACCTCTTATTTTCTTTTTTCTATCTTTTTTGGGCAAAATTACCAGTTATCATTGAAAAAGTCAAGATTGAGAAATTTTGATTATGTAATGCATCATTGCCTGGTGAGTGACATAGTAAGAAAAATTAGTTCCTCTTATTTTGTAGAGCAAGACTTTAGGGCATGCCGATTGTGGTAAGGGATAAACCCTTGCCCTACGGGCAAATATGGAAAAATATGGAATACTGGAATGATGGAAAATTAGAAATATAGTGGAATAATGGGGAAATGGCTGGGCGGGGAGCGAGGGGCAGGGAGCAGGGCGAATAATAGTGCTGCAGTTGGATAGTGGGGTAATTAAAAGACAAGTGGAAAGCGTATAAGGGGATATCGTTGAGTGATAAAAAAGGAATGATGGAATAATGGAAAAATGGGAGAATGGAATAATGGAAAATTGGGTTAACATTCTCTTTAATTTTTTTATTCTTTTTGGCATATAATTTTTCTCTATGGGCTCCGTGCTCTCAGTGGCTAATAATAAAATAACTCTCTGCGCTCTCGGCGTTCTCTGCGGTGAAACATTTAAGCATTTATGGCCTGCCGCATACGGCAAAGGACAAGCCCTTGCCCTACGAAACTTCGCGATAAATTTTTATTAATCTTCGGAGGGTAAGCTTTTGGGGCTGGCCTCTTTTCGGCAAGGGAGGAACCTTTGCCCTACGCCATACTCCATTGCCTAGTGCCTTATATAAGAATGGCTACAAGCCCCAGAAATTATTATCCCCGAATTTGCAGCTTAAGAAGTTAAAGCCTCCACCCTTTAGTATGGCAATACCTGATCATCGAAAATTTTTAAATCATAATCTAATTTTAATTTCCTCCACTCCCTTCCGCCTGATTTTTTTAATTTGGAAACTTTCCAGAAACCGCTCAACGGTTAGAGGAAAAAAATTTTAAAATTTTAATTTAAATTTCTTGACGAAAAATTTTTTTTTCAGTATTTTTTATCGGATACGTATGCCAATTCCTTAGCGGAGGCTAAGTTCTATGGATACTCTAAGTTTAAGA
>Ga0129301_1001569_pt1 | contig 10813 bp, 10 predicted proteins | sample ConPoolayeHmetaG_FD_94489 | JGI IMG/M metagenome (GOLD analysis project Ga0129301, IMG submission 94489) | Hot spring microbial mat communities from California, USA to study Microbial Dark Matter (Phase II) - Cone Pool mat layer H metaG ...
ACCAGGCCCAGAATGCTTGTGAACTGGACTCGCGACTCAGCCTCAGCGAGCCTAGACCTTGTTTCAGACAGCTGTGACTCAAGGCTTGAAATCCTTGATTCAGCAACGCTAAGCTCAGCCTGCAGATCTCCAATATCCCTCTGCAACCCGGCTATAGCGTCCCTGTAATTCTTCAACTCCCCCTCCTTCTCCTCAAGCAGCTTCTGCAAAGCCTTCAGCTGGCTCATCATGTTGATTATGGCTTCAGGAGTCGTGGGCTCAGCCGTAACCAGGACCTTGGAGGATTCTGCTGAACTAGGCATGTAAGCTGGGTCTCCGACCCATTCAACACTGAACCTGTACTCACCGGTCTCGCTGGGCGCGAAGACGCAGGCCACAAACCCTCTTTGGCCGGTTTCAAATGTTCCTATGGTTCTCCAAACATTCGTCCTATTCACTATGTAAGAGATTGTTAGAAACCTGTTCACCAAGGATGGGGTACTGCTCGCGTAGATCAGCAAGGTACCGCCTACGCCGATAATCGAGGGGGCTACGATTATCTGCAGGGAGACGGGGCTCCTGACAACGATGCCGACAGTGTTGCTTAAACAGCCGTAGTACTGAGCATTACCCTCCCATACTGCCCTTATGCTCCAGTAGCCTGGAGCATCAGGCGTGAAAACATAGTTGAAAGCCCCGTAAAGCATTGGAACACTTACTGAGACCTCAGACCCGTTTGGACATGTAAACCTAAGCCTGACCGCAACATCTAGACCCGTACTAAGAATTCCTCTTACTGTAACGTTCTCACCCAGCTTGACGAGCTCAGTGCTAACCCTTATAATCATTGAAGAGCTTTCCTTTGGAGGCGGAGATGGGCGCGCGTTGAGGAACGGGCTTAGCAGCAGAAGTGAGAGAAGGCATGTTAAACAACTCTTGATACTCATTCTCCATCACCTTAAACTACTGTAAAAGCTATTTGACCGGCGTGCGCGCTCAGCTAAGGCTTCCCAGTTAACGGGCGTTCCGATACCCTGGTCCTTTTTCATCGGCTGATGAAAACAATGTTCAAAATATAAGTCTTATTGTTGTTTAACCGGCTTGCAAACCGCCGTAACCCCCTTCGCTAGCCAGACTGGCACGTGCTAGCCAACTACATGAAAACTTGTTTTCTCACTAATGATATCGGAATTCGCATAGACATCGAGCCTCCCCCTGGTTCCTTCCTTTAGAACGAAGATGCTTTCAAAACGCCCATCGTTAAAAGTTTTAACAGTGTCAATCCATATTGTGGCGCCATTCTCATCAGTCACCTGTATCGCGATGTACTTTCCTGGAACAGGGTTGAACCCATCCGTAAGCATTCCCGATATGACTACTGTTCCATTGGGAAAGCATTTAGCCTCTAGATTTAGCCTAGGCTTAAGATAATTAATTATCAGGAGGGCTGCTAGGGAGAGAACAAATATCGCCAGTAAAAATAAGGCGATCTCCTTTAAACCAATTTCTATTACTATTAGTTTCTCCCCTTCTTCCGTTTCTTCCTCAGACATAGGTACATCTCCCTCCTAAATAGTGTTTCAACATTCGGTTTTTATAACGCGTACTCATTCAAAATACTGCTAACCAGAGAATTATATAAGTCTTACCGTTTTCAACTACTGTGTAAGTTTCTTTCGAAAACACGGTTAAGGAAAACTTATTTAAGGAATGTAAAGCCATATAGGGAGTGATGAAGCTGAAGAGCATTAAAGTATTGTTACCCGTTTTTTGGAACTCAAGCTTCAACTCGTCAAGTATTGCTGGTAAGAATGATGCTGAAACAAGAATCAGCCTAAGGCCAATTCTACATTTTTTGATGACAATATCCTTAGTGTTCTCTTTCTGCCTTGCGGTTAACGAGTTGAGGATTGTTTTCTACGAAACCATTCATAGAAAGTCGGTTTTAAACACTATTGAATTCCGGTTTTTCTCCGCGGAGACGGATAGCGTTATCAACCTGATCCTCATGGTGTTCTTTGCATGTCTGTTCTTTTTTAAACCTATCAGGGGGAAAGCTCTGAAGCTTAAGATGCTTATGCCTCTAATATTTACCTTAGTATCCTGCCTGCTTTTTCTAGCCGGTTTCAGAACATTTTCCCTAGCCTTGTTGCTCTCTTCCCACCTGACATACTTGGTTTTAAACCGGGAGCTTAAGCAGTTTTTTGAAGTATTCATTCAATTTCTAATCGTGGTTGAAGCCCTCTCCCTATTAAGATGGTTAACCTACCCCGTGTTCCCCACCGAGATATATTCAGACCCATCCTGGTTTCTGCCAAGACTCGAATCCTTCATGTTTTTCTTTTTCGAATCCACTCTAGGTAACCTTATCATTCTATCATTCATTTTCTCCTTCACAGTCTTCATTCTACCTTACATCAGCCGCATTAGGATTAAGGATAAGGGGATTCGTGTAGAATTATCAAGGTTGGAGAAGCTGGTTGACAACAGCCGGGTCAGCCCGCCTAGCTTGAAACTACCCGATGGAAGAATCCTGCTGATATTCGCATTCCTCATCCTGCTCTACCTGTCTTACATTCCTTATTTCCAATCCTTAAACCCCCGTGGCAGGTTTGTGAGCGTCGACTTGGTTTTCTACACGGATTACCTTGACACGCTTAAAAGTCTAGGTTTGGGCAGCGAGGGCCTTAACTATCTTCTTGGTTCTAAGGGTGAAAGGGCGACAGCCATATTCCTAACCTACCTTGTAAGCATATTCTTATCGCTAAGCTCTGCAGAAGCTGTGAAAGCATCCCTTTTCATAGCTTCTTACCTCCTAGTTTTAGCAACATATTTCTCGTTGAAATCGGCGACTGGGAACAATTCTTTGGCGGGGTTCTCAGTGTTTTTCTCCATTTTCTCGATTCAAACAGTAGTGGGGCTCTACGCAGGGTATCTTGCAAACATGGTTGCAATACCCTTGCTCCTACTCATGACGCTATGCTTCTTTCATGCAATAGAGGGGGAGACGGAGTGTCTCATATTCGCCATACTTTTTTCAACCGTAGCGCTCTACTCTCATCCTTGGAGCTGGATGATATTCGTCTTAGCAATCTTACTGTTGCTCCCGTTAAACTTGATGCTCAGCACGCTCGGGGTGAGACGCAGATACAGTGGAAAAGAGGTGAGGATAATTATATTGTTCACTCTGATTAACCTGGCTCTGGATGTTAGCAAGCAACTATTGTTCAAATCTGCGGGGGGAATAAGTGCCGAATATGCGGTGTCAAGGAGTAGCCTTTCGATCTCCAACATCTTTCTTCTAAACAGGAATATGGATTTCATGAGGCAGGTTTTCGTCGGAGGCTACACGAGCAACGTTCTTGTATACATGCTGGCAGCCATTGGAATCGTTTACCTGCTTGCCTTCAATAATCCTTTTTTCGACAGTTTGTTTCTGCTTCTACCGGTTACAGCAGTCCCCTTCATCCTCTCCAACCCGACGGCTCAAAGCAGACTACTCTACCTCCTTCCTACGAACATTTATGCAACTGTTGGTCTATACAGGGTTTTAAAGCATTTGGAGAGAAGGAGAATGAGCCAGCGGGCTTTCGCAACACTGGTTCTACTATCGCTCGCGAACTACGGCTTCCGTTCAGTGGCGAACCTAGTTTAAGCAAACTAATGTTTAAAAGTCTGGCAGCTTTGGTTTAATCGCCTTAGCTTGAACTACACTAAGTCTTTTATTAATGAGAAAAAAGATATGTGTAAGCCAGTATTATTTAGCTCCACGTCTTTTAAGGATTAGGTAGGCAGCCAGAATCCCTATGAGTAAACCGACTATGAGCGCGAGTATACCGATGAGCATGACGCGTGACTCAGCCTCTGCAAGCCGAGACTGGGTTTCAGACAGCTGTGACTCTAGGCTTGAAATTCTGGATTGGGCGTTGCTCAAATCACTCTGCAAGCCCGCTATCTGACTATTTAGCATAGATATCGTGTCCCTGGAGGCCTTTAACTCCGCCTCCTTCTCCTCAAGCAGTTTCTGCAGGGCTTTCAACTGGTTCAGCGCATTAACAATGTCTTCAGCGGTCAAAGACTCTGCAATCACCAAAACTCCTGGCGATGTTGCAGAAGCAGGCATAAATATTGAGTCGCCAATCCATTCCACCTTAAACTTGTATTCCGCCACCTCGGTGGGAGTGAAGAGGCAAGCAACAATCCCGTCTGAACCAGTGTTGAAACTACCTATGGTAATCCAGTTTACAGTCTTATTCGTAGTGTATGAAATTACTAGGGACCTGTCAACTAAAGCCGGAGAGGTGTCGGCGTAGATTATAATAATGCTTCTCACGCTAGTGATTAAGGGAGCAACAAATATTCTGAGTGAAACAGCCCCCCTCGCAATCAGCGTTACCGTATTGCTTTCGCAACCATAGTACTCGTCATTACCCTTCCAAGATGCCTTGAAACTCCAAACCCCGGCGACATCAGGCTTAAAAACGTAGGCGAAGGCTCCCTTGGAGGCTGAGATACTCTTTGAAACACCAGTCCCGTTGGGACACTTTATCTCCAGATCGACCGTAACGTTTAAGGCGGGAGTCAGTAGCCCTGATATTGTTACGCTCTCGCCTAGAGTTATCGAAGTCTTATCTAGCGTTATGGTCATTGAAGAACTCTTCTTAACAGGCGGCGGTGGAGGCGGCGGTGGAGGCGGGGGTGGAGGCGGTGGCGGAGCAGTGACGACTTGGAAGGTTGTCGTAACTGGCTGTCCACCAGGTCCGGGTGTAGCATAGACAGTGTAAGTGCCATATGTCGCGGTGCTGGAGAGCCGGAAGCTTGAAGTGAAGCTGCCGTCACTCCCTGCTCTAACACTATCGATCCAAACGTTCACTCCATTCGGATCTTTAACCTGTATTGCAACCCATTCTCCAGCGGATGCTGTTCCACTTATTGTTACTGCCTCGCCTCTAAGGTACTCGGACTTATCTGTCGTCAGAGAAGTTACTAGGGGGGTTACAATACTTGTTTGAAACAACAGTAGGGTTAACGCTACGATCAGAAGTGCATACCGGTTAAGCCCAGATTTCCTCAAGTCTTTCACCACCATTTGGCTCATGTCACTGGAATTACGATTGATACTGGTTCTGCTACACTAACTCCGCCGGCAGCCGGCCAGTTTGAATACGTCAATACTGTTATCACGTAGTTTCCAGACGGGCCTGTAAGCGGTATTTGGAGGCCTGGAGTCGGCTCAGCCTGTTCGCCTGCAGCAAGAGAACCCCTATATCCACTTAAGCCCATTAGGCTTGGCGGAGTACCGTAAGTTAATCTGGCTACTACGAGGAATGGCTGGGCACCGTAGTCATAATAGCAATAATAATCATAGTAGTAAGGTACGGCTTCTTTCTCTATAACGATGTCAACAAAGATAAATTGGCCCCTGGTTGCTTGACTAATGGGATTCCCAGCCTCGTCTCTTATTGTTACGCTTACGATTCTAAAAGGCATTTGATCTGATGCAGACACGGTTCCGATTAGAGTCAGCAAGAGTAGGAGCATTGCTCCGCAGCATAGCAATGTAGAAATCAAAATCATCCTTCTATTATTGTTTTCAGACGTTTCCCCCTGCATCCACATTTTTCAACCAATTAGTGCACGCGAGCGCAATATTTAAGTTTTTTGGTAACGTTAACGCGGCAATACTTAAACCTTATGCTTATGCATATTTTTAAGTTTCTCCTGTGAGTGCACGCCGCGTATGCCCGACTCGCCTTTTTAGCGCGCGCTAATGCGGATGATGCGGTCACCAGTTGGCGAGGTTTTTCACGAGTTTTCTTGGCATGGGGATGCGTTGTTAAAGCATTTTCAAGGAAAACTTTATATCTCTCTTTCTTACTGTTATAAAACCTGAGGATGGTCAGTACGGTCCCTGAGCCGTCAGCAGTATTCTCCTACAGGGACCTTCTAGCCATTAGGCTGAAAGCCTATAGGAACGGGGGCTGGAGGAGGCTCAGGGGGGTTGAGAAGGCTTTGTTCAAAGCCAGTCTTGAGCTAGCCAGGCTTAGGGGAAGAATAGTGAACCCCTCGTTGATTAAAGCCGTTGAAAACATTGTTTCAAAGCTTCTCCAAACCCCCGCAACCAGGATACTCCAGCTTGGAAGGGAATATGCCTCCCGCCTGCTCGAGCTCTACAGCAGGAACGGCGTGTTCGAATGGGCTCCGAGCCTCAGGAAGTGGCTTAAGGACCTTGGATACGTCTTCTGGCTCGGGCTCAACCAGTATGCTCTGAGAAGCCTGGGATACGTGTAAAGAGTCTCTGGGGAGAAGTGATCGGGGTAATACTCGCAGCCGGTAGGGGTACGAGGATGAGGCCATACTCCAACGCGGTTAACAAGGAGATGGTTCTCGTCGGCAAATACCCCGTCATCGAGTATATTGTAAGGGCTTTAACCGGCAGCGGGGTCAGGAAGATCATTATTGTTGTCTCAGAGGGGAAGAGCCAGATAAGCAACTATTTCCAGGATGGGAGCGACTTCGGCGCAAGCATAGCCTACGTGTACCAGAATTTCAGGAACGGGGAGGGCACTGCTAAGGCTGTCCAGGCTGTTGAAGAATGGGTTAGCGGGAGCTTCATCATGGTTTACGGAGACTCCTTCTTCTACCCGACTGGCTTCTTCAAAGAGATGGTGGGGAAATACGGGGAGAACGGTGAGGACGCGCTTCTAGCAGTATACCCGATGAGAGAGTTCAAGGAGTACGGGCTTGTTAAGACAAGCGGGGGGAGGGTTTTAGACATTCTGGAGAAGGTTGACGAGGAGAGGGCTGGGGAAACCATGGTGGACGGGTACTACCCGGTTAACTCGGGGCCAATGATATTCAGCGAAGAGGTTTTCAGCTACATCAGGAGGGTTGAGCCGTCACCGTCAGGGGAATACTGGATAACGGACGCGATAAGGCTCATGGCTAGGGAGAGAAGGGTTACGGCGTACTTCATACCTGGCGACGTTTTCTGGAGGGATATTGGAAGGATGAGTGCGAGGCTTGAGGCTGAAAGATTCATCCTTGAGAAGGAGGGCGGGGAAACTTTAACCGTGCGCGACAGCTAGGCTGGGAAGAGGTGGGAAAAACCATGTCAACGCGTTTCACTGTGAAGCAGGTTGTTGGCGTCTTTTCCGCAGACCGTGCTTAACGAGCGCGCTAACGCTTATTAGGCTCCCTCCCCTGCCTTCCTAAGATGACAACTCGGCCTATGAAATCAAGGATCCTGAGGATGCTTAAAGAGGATGAGGAGTTCAGGTACGCCGTGGCAGGCCTAATAGGCTTCACGGACATTCTTAAAAGGTTTGAGGAGCACGATAGGAAGTTTAACGAGATAATCGCGAGGCTTGATGAACACGACAGGAAGTTCAACGAGATTATTTCCAGACTGGATGAGCATGACAGGAAGTTCAATGAAATCATTGCCAGGCTTGAGGAGCACGACAGGAAGTTCAACGAGATTATGGGGGAGATTCGCGACCTGAGAATGGAAATGTCCAGGGTAACCGCCTACATTGAAAGAACATCCCTAACGATAGAGGAGGAGGCCAGGGAGATAATCTCTTACCGTCTGAGGTCCCGCGGAATCATGCTTAAGCTTTCAAGCCTATTGCTGCCAGACCTTGAGATAAACGTTTACGGGGTCGACGAGAACCTCTGCATCGTCGGAGAGGCCTCTACAAGGGCGGGCGTAAGGATAATCGAAAAGCTGGATGAGGATATTGTTAAGCTCAGCAGGAAGCATCCCGAGTACCTGAGGGAGAAAACGGTTAAGGTGGTGTACACGATGCAGGCGACGCCCGACGCTGTCCAAGAAGCTAGGGAAAGAGGCGTATGGCTCCTCAAGGCCACGGAGGACCTTACGCAACCACCGGTCTAAGCATGCGCGAAGATTTATATTGGCCTACCCCTGTAGGCTTAGAGAGGGAGTGTTAGGCAAGCATGGTTGAAGCAGCCACACTGCTTGAGAGAGTAGCGGAGGCCGCCGGCGGGGCTAGGGAGAAGATTCTCGCCGAGGAAGCATTAGAGCACGTAAGGTCTGCTCTACTCGAGGTTGACGCTGAAATAGAGAGGCTGTGCAGAAGGCACGGAGTAGCATCCTCCGGCGATATTGATGAGAAGTATATGCGTGGGACGCTTAACGAGGAGGATACTTGGCGCGTCTTCTTCAGGCTGAGCCACCTTGAGGAGGTTGGAGAAGCCTTGGAGAAGCTTGTCGAGGAACCGCTTTCAAACAGGAGGAGCGCCTACAGGCTTATCTGCAGGATTGCCGAGAAGGAGTATCGCGACATCGTAGCGGGGACGAGCTTCGACTACGAGAAGGCCAGGGTATTCCTGAAAGACGGGAGCCTTCTCGAAGTCTGGCTCCACAGGAGTGAAAGCCTCATGGATAGATATGCCTTCCACTGGGATAAGATGAGCGTAGACGGGAAAGTCTTCAGGCACGACAACATGCCCCACGCCAGATGGGGGAGAGTCGAAACCTTTCCCAAGCATTTCCACTACGGGGCTGAGTGGAGCGTTGTCGAAAGCCATATTCCCGACGACCCTACGTCCGCCGCCAAATACTTCCTAAGCTTCGCCAGAGGCTCGCTAAGAAAAATTAAAACATAGCGTGCCGTAGCGTGCGCTTAGTAGACTTTGATGAAGAATGGAAATCGTAGGCGTAGAAATATGGCAAACATCAAAAGCATAGTGGAACCAGTAGCCGAACGATTAGTAGAGAAAAGTGAAAAAGTCGCTGAAGTAGTCGCTAAATAGCAAAAACATGCATAAATACCTTAGCGTGCGGCAGCTAGGCCGAGGCGGGAGCGAAAAAGCCCATAGCGCGTGCTACGTCGACAAGGCTAGTGCGCGCTATAGTTGCAATGATGGAAAGAGTTGCGCAACACAATGCTTAAATATTGAGTCTTTCCCATTGGAAAGTGGGGAGAAAGCTGTTTGAGCAGAATCATTATAGAGGGTGAGCGTCTGAAGGAGATTGTGGCGAAGCTAGAGGATGCAAGGAGGAGCATGGATGAACTCATCGACACCCTGGAGATGCTTCAGGACGAGGAGTTTCAAAGGGAGTTGAAGGAGAGCCTCAGCGAGGCTGAAAAAGGAGAAATCCTGAGCTTCGGCAGCGTTAACGAGCTGGAGAAAGAGCTGACCCCTGAGTAGTTACCGGATCCTCACGACAAAACGTTTTCTAAAACATCTGAGGAAACTTGACGAAGAAGTTAGGAAAAGGGTTCTTAACGCGATTCGAGAAGTATCTGAAAAACCCTATCTAGGGTCTACATTGATATTCGATGGACGGAGGCTATATAAGTTCAGAGTAGGAAACTACCGCCTGATTTACGAGATTAATGAGGAGAAAAAGGCGGTTCTCTTCCCCTCGTCAACCATAGGAGAAGGGTCTACCGAGGGTTCAAGCCGTGAACCATAAGCCCTTCATAGTTGCTTGCATACCCGCGTTCAACGAGGAGAAGACAATAGCCAGCGTAATAGTCAAGGCTATGAAGCATGTTGACAAGGTTATAGTGTGCGACGACGGCTCTAAAGACCTAACTAGGGAGATAGCTGAGAAACTGGGTGCGAAAGTAATTGTCCACGAGCGAAACATGGGTTATGGGGCTGCTTTACACACTCTCTTCACAGAGGCTGGCGGGGAGGATGCTGACATAGTGGTTACCCTGGACGCAGACGGCCAGCATAACCCGGACGACATACCGAGAATAATAGAGCCCATTTTGAAGGGGGAGGCGGACATAGTGATTGGGTCAAGGTTCCTAGGTGGAGAGGGAAAGCAGATGCCGCGGTACAGGGAGGCAGGCGTGAAAACAATAACGAGGCTAACCGGCAGAGCCTCCTACAGGGAGCTGACCGACGCTCAGTCAGGTTTCAGAGCCTACAGGAGGAGCGTGGTCGAGGCTTTGAAGCCGAGTGAAATGGGGATGGGGGCTAGCACAGAGATACTTGTGAAAGCATATGAGAACGGGTTCAAAATAAGGGAGGTGCCGGTTAAGATTTCCTACGAGGGGGAAACGTCTACGCAGAACCCGGTTTCACACGGAGTCGAAGTAGTGATGTCGACGGTTAAGCATCTTTCGATAAGGCGCCCCATGCTTTTCTACGGAGTGCCCGGCTTAATCGCCGTGCTGGTAGCAATATCCTTCTGGCTCTGGACCCTGCAAATATTCGCGACGACGAGACAGGTTTCGACGAACATAGCGTTAATAGCGCTTGGGGCGACGATAGTCGGGCTGATGCTTCTTACGACAGCAGTAATACTCTGGGTCCTGGTGAGCGTTATAAGGGAAGCCAGGAGCACTGGAAACAAGAATCGTTGAAAACAGCGGGGACTGGATGAAGGCTGTGGTAATCCTTGGGACTAGACCGGAGATAATAAAGATGTCTCCAGTGATAAGGGAGCTCGAGAGGAAAAACATGGATTTCTTCATACTCCACACGGGTCAGCACTACTCCTACAGCATGGACAGGGTTTTCTTCGAGCAGCTTGGACTCACACAGCCGAAGCATAATCTTGAAGCAGGCTCAGGCACGCACGGGGAGCAGACGGGAAGAATGCTGATAGGAATAGAAAAAGTGCTCATGGAGGAGAAGCCGGGCATAGTGCTCGTCGAAGGCGATACCAACAGCGTGTTAGCAGGGGCGCTGGCCTCCGTGAAAATCGGCATACCGGTTGGCCACGTTGAAGCAGGGCTTAGAAGCTTCGACAGAAGCATGCCTGAGGAGGTTAACAGGGTTCTGACGGACCATGTTTCAGACTACTTGTTCGCCCCAACGGAGAAGGCGAGGAGCAACCTTCTCA
>Ga0129301_1001572_pt1 | contig 10802 bp, 8 predicted proteins | sample ConPoolayeHmetaG_FD_94489 | JGI IMG/M metagenome (GOLD analysis project Ga0129301, IMG submission 94489) | Hot spring microbial mat communities from California, USA to study Microbial Dark Matter (Phase II) - Cone Pool mat layer H metaG ...
CGGTCAAATTTGGTTGCCCCGTCCAGTATCAGCCATTTGTCTTTATCCCTTTGGCCATCGGTTCTATTTATAAGTTTTGCCTCCAGTTCATGCATCTCTGCCCGCACCTTACCACCCGCCTTATCCCGTGGGTCTTTTTTATCTTCGGAAAGGAGATCGGGCAATTCATAGTTGACTATCCGGAAAAAACCGGGGCGGTCAATACGCTCTAATTGTTGCCAGACGGTGTCAGAAACACCATCGCCTTGTGCCGGCAATAATAACAATAACTGCCGTTCATTGTGAAAAACAGAAAGAGCACCTTGATCGCTTCGGCGAATAACCGCCGCACCAATCTGGGCAATCATAATTGGAAAAGAACGACCGGCTTCTATTCCGGTGCCGAGAAAATAGGTGCGGAAACTACCATCGATAAAAAAACGAAACAGGTGATTTTCGGTGCGAAATAGTGGCGGCGTCGGACGATAAATGTTATCAACTCTTGGTGTTGGTGTTTCGGCAAATTCGGTTATTCTGTTAATTGCTCTGTTAATAAGTGCATCATCTATTTCCTCCTGATCAGGCCGGACCAATTCTTCGCTGGCACCACCAGTGGCTGGTAGTATCTTTACTGAACGGCTCAACGTATCAAAAATTGCGGTAATTTTTTTAAGAGGATTCGCCATGGCTTTATAACGGTAATGTTAACAAAAAATTCTAATGGCGTCAATATGCAATCGATTCAACCATTTAACCTGAACTGGTTAGTTTAATCTCTTCGCTCAAATCTAAACAGCACCCGTTCGATCGTCTCCGGGGAAAAACCGCGTCTTGCCAAAAGTCCGTATAACCGGCGCAAACGGGTCTTCTCATCCAGCCGTGCGTAGCGGGGCAGAAAATGTTCCAAAACCATTCTTGCTGCCTCGGTCTCATCGGGCGACTGTTTCACCGCCTGTTCAACCTGTTGCCGGGAAACCCCCCGTTTCAAAAGTTCCTGTTTAACCCGCCACCTACCCTTATGACCAATCGCAATCCGGTTCTGAACATAATCCCGGGCGATTTTCTCATCATCAACCAGACCCAGTTCCCGCAACCGGTCAAGCACCCGGTTGATCACATCAGTTGAATAACCCTTTTTCTCAAGCCGACCTTTAAGTTCTTTTTCGGTCCGTGCCCGGTAGGACAATAACAGAAAGGCATAGTTCCGGCACTGACGAAACTGCTCCTCAAGTACCACCCGCTCCAGAAAGTGCCGGTCAACCCCTCTGCCCTCCTTAAGTCCGAACTCCGCAACTGTTTCCTTGTCTAACGAGAAGGCAAACTCACCATCAACAAATATCGAAAGCCTTTTCTTACTTCTTTTTAACGGTTTGAGTGCGGTTATCCTCATCCTTCACCTTTGGCTTGGGCAATTTCAGTTTTTCCCGCAATGCCAGTTCAATCTTCTGGGCAACATCCTTGTGAGTTTTTAAGAACTCAATTACCGCGTCCCTGCCCTGTCCCAGTTTAGTTCCACCAAAGGTATAAAAGGAACCCGCCTTATCAACCACGCCCAACTCTACCCCCATATCCACCAGTTCTCCCGCCCGGGAAATACCCTCGCCGTAGATGATGTCAAACTCGGCCTCTCGGAATGGTGGCGCAATCTTATTCTTCACCACCCGCACCTTGGTGCGCGAACCAACTACCTGTTCCCCCTTCTTCACGGTATTCACCCGACGCACATCCAGCCTGATCGTCGCATAAAACTTCAATGCTAACCCACCGGTGGTGGTTTCTGGATTGCCAAACATCACTCCGATCTTCTGCCGCATCTGATTGGTAAAGATAGCGCAGGTTTTGGACTTAGAGATCACTCCAGCGAGTTTGCGTAGCGCCTGCGACATCAACCTCGCCTGAACCCCGACAAACGAATCCCCGATTTCGCCTTCAATCTCTGCTCTCGGCACCAGTGCCGCCACTGAATCAATCACAAACAGATCAAGCCCACCCGAGCGCGTCAGCGTCTCCGCAATCTCCAGTGCCTGTTCACCGGAATCGGGCTGGGATACCAGTAATTCCTTTAAATTCACACCCAACTTCTCGGCATATTTCGGATCCAGCGCGTGCTCCGCATCAATGAATGCCGCGGTTCCCCCCATTTTCTGACACTGAGCGATAATCTCCAGTGCTAAAGTTGTCTTGCCGGATGACTCCGGTCCAAAGATCTCTACAATCCTGCCTTTGGGCACACCGCCGATACCTAATACCGCATCAAGCCCGATTGAACCGGTAGGAATTGCTTCAATCTCCACCACCGCACCCTCTTCACCCAGCCGCATCACCGCGCCTTTGCCAAACTGCTTTTCAACCTGACCCAGTGCGTTACTCAACGCCTTAATTTTTTCTTCCTTAGCCATAGCTCCTCCGTTTTAACTATTTTTTCTTTGTTTGGGGCAGAAGTATCGGACCGTCGCTTGACCGGTCAAGACCCTTTGCCCGCAATTCCAGCAGTGCCCGCTTTTCCAGTTGGTAAAGCCGAAAACGGACCGCCTTAAACCTCCTTGCCCATTTTAGTTCCTGTTCACACTTCAAAACTTCCTCTAAGACCCGTGCGGATTCTTCTGCTCGCTTGAAATTGGCAAACAGCACATCCGCAATATTTTTTCTTTTCAACCGATCGAATTGGTCACCTTTTCCCAGGTCCCTTTCGCTTTCCCGGTACTGTATTACCGCTTTCCGCAGGGGCACAATCTCTTTTCCCAATTTGATCCGTAACGACCGGACCGCACTCAATAACCGCTTACTCTCGAGTCCGAATCTGACGATATCCTCAATTACCTTCAGTCCCTCCCATAAACGGTTAAGATTAACATCAACCAGCCTGCCGACACTCCGATTCACAAATGCTTAAATAATATACCAACCGCCAGGTTAAATCGTCCGCTATTTAAAACCCGTGCGTTAGTTACTCAATGTCCGCCACAACAGCAGGAGGAGTACTTCGGCTTATCGTCCCCTCTTTTCTTCATCGGCTTCTCACAGCAAAAGATTTCGCACTCCTCATAACCGCACTCCTTAGTAACCATCACCTCAATACCGCACTTCTCGCAGTAATAGACATCGCCGGTCTTCTTCTTTGCCACAGTTACTCCTTTTTAGTTTATCTAACTTCACTCAATCACCACCAGTTTATAACCGGTACACTCCTTCCCGTTGTCCAGCTGCAGGATGTACACACCGCGCGCCAGGCTTCGCAGGTCAACCTGCCGGGTGCGCTCCGCAAATTGCACTAACCCACCTGAAATATTGTAAATCCGGATCAGGTGGTTGTCAAAGATTGCTGGCAAAGTCAGCATTCTCCTTGTAGTGATAGTGGGCAATCTGTTGAACCCTGTTTCTAACTGCGGTTCATTCTCTGTAACCCCGAGATAAGGTGGATAATAGAAAACAACTGAAACCGAATCATCAACAATATGACTTGCGGGAACACCATTATAGCAGTATTCGTGATACCAGTTATTGGCACCAAGTTGCCCCTGAATACCGACGGTATTGGAGTTAAGCGTACCGTTCATTGACAGGTAGTTAAACCGGATAACACCGCGGCGGTTAAGTACAATCTGAAAGGTCTGAGTCTCTGATGGCGCATTGTATCTTGGCACATTGACCCAGGCAAAAACCACATAATTCCCTGCCGGGTCATTATACTGATAAACCGTGCCCGAAGTCCGCAGGTCCAGGTCATCCCACCAGCCCGCAATCTGGTTGGTAATATCGGTCGGGAACTGGGTGTTAGAAAAACTGGTCGAGGTGCCGGTCTGAAGAAAACCGTTGGTGCAGATATTGATTGAATTCAGGTACTGGTCATAATACCGGAAGGTGAATGGCAAAGTCCGCACCGAATAACCATCATCCGCATTCGGCGTCCAGTCGGTTATCGGCGTGCCTGTACTCGGGTCAATCCAGAAGAAACGCACCGTATCCCCGGGCACCTGGGTGGACTCATAGATATAACCGAATCCATCCGGATCACTGCCAATTCGCACCTCAATCCGGGAACGCAGGGTATCATTCAAAGGATTCTCATCACCGGCAAGTGCCACACTCGCGGTCAAAAGATAGACATTGCCGGACAACGGAACAAGCGAATCGAAAACCACCCAGAGCGAATCACCTGCACCTAAACCGGTGATCGTGGAATCCGCCTCAATCACATTTCTGCCCGCAATTGAATCAAAAACCGTCATTCCCACAGTAAAATCCTCGCCGAAATCACCGTTGTTTTTCACCAGCATCTTAAATACTGCGGTCTGTTCTGGTGGAGTCCGACGATAGGGTGCCACTCTAATCACACCAACATCATGGCTTGCGATAGCGGCCACCTCATTAACCGTCAGATAGGTCGGGGTCGCACAATCAGAGCCAAAGCAGGCGTAAATCATATTGCCCAACTGATTTGCCATCAACCAGCCGCGTCCGGTGGGCATCGGAGTAACAGTTGACCAGGTATCTGTTAAAACATCATAACAATACACAGTGTTATCTGCCGCTGCCGCGCCATCCAGCGCACCACCCAGCACAAATATTACCGAGTCGTTAAAGGCAACCGCGGTATGATAAATCCTTGGTCCGGGCATCGATGCCTTCTGGGTCCAACTGTTATTTACCGGATCAAACTCCCAGCAGTCAGAAAGCGTATTACCACTCGCATCACTACCGCCAAAAACATACACCTTGCCCTGGGCACCGGCTGCTGCTGACCAGCCTCTGCCTACCGGCACTGATGCTTTCGTGCTCCACTGATTTGTCCCCGGGTTGTATTCATAGACCGTACCGCCATTACTCTCATTACCGATGATATACAGTTTGTCATTTACTACTGCTGAAGCACATGCCCAGCACCCTGCAGGCATACTCGCCTTCTGGGTTACAACCTTGCTATCAACATCAAACTCCTCGCAGGTGTTAAGTGTATTGTGGAGTGAATCCCTGCCACCTGCCACATAGATTTTATTACCGATTCTGCCACCACCCCCGGCTCTTCTGGGCACCAGAAGCGTTGGCAGACCGGTGGTTATCCAGGTATCGTTTGCCGGCACGTAAGCCCAGATGGTGCGGGTGGAGTTGGTATTACCCCCACCGTAATCAATCCTGCCACCAAGAAAGTAAATCGTATCTCGCACCACACCCGAACCCGGACACCAGTATCTACCGGGCGGTGGTGCACTCTGACGAGTAAACCAGTAAAAGCCGAAACTTCCTTCATCGACTTTCTCCAGGAGTTGGCTCTTTACCGTTTCGGTTCTCTCTGCGGAAAAATGGCGCGTATCTGCATCTGAATGATGGTAACCCTGCCCCCAAACCAGGCAGAACATCAGGGCAATGACTACCATACATTTAAGCATACTACCTCCTTTCCTTTTATCTACCATCAGAAGTATATAAACCAGCCGACTTATGTCAATACCCAGTGTTTCAAATGGGCTGGTGGAGGTGACAGTCCGCTCACAGCATTTCAGCGCCCAACCCGTTACGAAATACGAAAGAGGTAGGGAGAAAATGAAAAACTGGAACCGGATCGAGACTATCAGAACTGGGATCAGCCGAATTATTGTGCCGACGCAAACCGGCTATTTGCCAGAGAACCTCCCAGTTTTTCTGCCTTTTTGCGGTAACCATCTAATGTCCTCACCAACTGTTCAACCTCCTTTGGATCAGGATCACAGCCCGCCTTTCGCTTGCGTTCAATTGAAAAGGTAAGTTTCGCGATAATCTTTAACACCTTTGCCAACTCCAGTCCCTGAAGATGATAACGATAATAATCCACCATCTCCTCATCAAACCCAAGAAAACGGAGTTCGCTACCTGCTCTCTCCTCTTGCCCGCACCACCACCATTTACCTTTTTCGCCCCAGATAAACCGGCTATTACCTACCTGTTGAGCAAAATCTGCCGCGGTTTTTTGCGAAACAGAGAAAATAATAATAGCACGGATAAAAACACCATCCGCGATAAGTTTTAGCGGATAGCAGGTATAACCCTCCCTGCGCAATCGGTCAACCAGTTCTGCCTGCGCCTTTAGACTGGCAAAGTTGTGCCTGCCCGGCTCAAATCCGGAGATGAACGCAAAACTGTCTCCCTGGAGACCGAGTTTTATGTTAATGAGTTTAAACCGAGAACACATGTCGCTTATCTCCACCGGCAGATCCTTTATCCGATTAGAAATATCCATAATTACACCTCCTTGATTGCTCATATATTATATATATATTATAATACCTACTTTCAAGTTTAGTAGATAAAAAATCTGCTTGACCTTCCGCCAACTACAGTTAAAATTCAAGAATTTATGAGTGAAAAAGGATTTGCCTGTGCGATCAACTGTATGGACGGCAGGGTCCAGCTGCCGGTGATTCAGTTTGTAAGGCAACTCAGCGGTGCAGAGTATGTGGATATGGTTACCGAACCCGGACCGGTGCGGATTCTTTCTGAAGGCAAACCCGAAGAAACCGAACAGATCAAAAAACGGGTGGCAATCTCGGTGCAAAAGCACCAATCCCGCCTGGTTGCGGTGGTGGCTCACTATGACTGTGCAGGCAATTCGGTTGATAAATCCCATCAGTTGACGCAGATTAACCGGGCAATTGAACAGATAAAAAACTGGGGTTTCCCTGTTGAGGTGATCGGGTTGTGGGTGGACGAAAACTGGCAGGTTAGCCTTATATAACTCCCAAATCCCCTAAAAACCATTATCACACCGGCAACTTAACCACAAGAAAACCTGTCTAATTATATGATATGAATATTGAAAAATTTACCGAAAAGGCACAGCATGCACTTTTTGAGGCGCAATCTCTGGCACAAAGATTTTCTCATCAGGAACTGGATGCGGAGCATATCCTACTGGCACTACTGGTTCAGGATGAAGGTCTGGTACCCGAAATCCTCTCCCGTCTCGGCACCAATCCCAACCATATCCGTCAGCATCTCGAGACCGCGCTTAAAGACCGCCCTAAAGTCTCCGGCACATCTCAGATCTACCTCTCCGCCCGTGCCCAGCGGGTATTAAGCGAGGCTGAACAGGAGGCAGAGCGGTTTAAAGATGATTTTATATCCACCGAGCATCTATTACTCGGTCTTTTAAGTCTGCGCGATGGTGCGGTAGCCCGGGTTTTCCAGAATTTCGGGGTTGAACGCAACCGGGTGCTCGCTGTCCTCAAGGAGTTGCGTGGCACCCAGCGGGTAACCGATCAGAGTGCTGAAGACCGTTATCAACCGCTGGTGAAGTTTGGCAGGGACCTGACCCAGTTAGCCCGGGAAGGCAAACTTGACCCGGTAATCGGCAGAGATGATGAGATCCGCCGGGTTATGCAGGTTCTATCCCGGCGCACCAAGAATAACCCGGTTCTGATCGGGGAAGCCGGTGTTGGTAAAACCGCGATTGTCGAGGGACTGGCACAGCGCATCGTCAAAGGGGATGTACCGGAGAGTTTGCGCGATCGGCGCCTGTTTGCACTGGATATGGGGGCGCTGATCGCGGGCACCAAATACCGGGGTGAGTTTGAAAGCCGGCTCAAGGCGGTTTTGAAAGAGGTGGCTGCCTCTGAAGGCAGAATCATCCTGTTTATTGACGAACTGCATCTGATCATCGGTGCGGGCAAAGCCGAGGGTGCGATCGATGCTGGCAATCTCTTAAAACCGATGCTGGCGCGGGGTGAACTCCGCTGTATTGGTGCCACAACACTGGATGAGTACCGGAAGTACATTGAAAAGGACAAGGCACTGGAACGGCGGTTTCAACCGGTGTTTGTTGACCAGCCGAGTGTTGAGGAAACAATATCAATTCTTCGGGGACTGAAGGAACGGTATGAGGTGCATCATGGAGTAAGAATTTCAGACCGCGCGCTGGTATCGGCCGCGGTCCTCTCTAACCGCTATATCTCGGACCGCTTTCTACCGGACAAAGCAATCGACCTGGTGGATGAGGCAGCAGCCAAACTGAAAATGGAGATCACCTCCAAACCGGTAGAACTAGATAACCTGGACCGCAAAATAATGCAACTGGAGATGGAAAGACTCTCTCTTCAGCGGGAGACCGACCAGATGGCACGGGAACGGCTGGCTGAAATCGAAAAGGAGATCGCCAGCCTGAAAGAGGAGGAAAAACGGTTGACCGCCCAGTGGGAAAAGGAACGGCAGGAGTTGGAACGGCGCCGGAAAATAAAAGAGGAAATCGAACAGGTCCAGCACGAAATTGAGATTGCTAAAAGCAAATATGACCTGAACCGGGCAGCAGAACTGGAATACGGCAAACTTCTGCAGTTAAAAAAGGATCTGACGGGAATGGACCGTCAGAACCGAAATCACCAGCTCCTGCGCGAGGAGGTGACTGAGGAGGACATAGCAGAGGTGGTAGCCAAATGGACTGGCATCCCGGTTAAGAACCTCCTTGAGTCTGAACGGGAGAAACTGTTGCGCCTGGAGGAAGAGATTCACAAACGGATTGTGAACCAGGAGCGTGCGGTCAGCGCGGTTGGCAATGCGATCCGCCGGGCAAGGGCTGGTATCGCGGAAAGGAAAAAACCCATCGGCTCGTTTATCTTCCTCGGTCCCACAGGTGTTGGTAAAACCGAACTTGCCAAAACCCTGGCACAGGTGCTGTTTGACAGTGAGGATGCGATGGTCAGGCTGGATATGTCCGAATATATGGAGAAACATACGGTCTCACGGTTGATCGGTGCACCACCCGGCTATGTCGGATTTGAGGAGGGTGGCCAGTTGACCGAGGCAATAAGGCGTCGCCCCTATCGGGTAGTTCTCCTGGACGAGATTGAAAAGGCGCATCCGGATGTGTTTAACATCCTGCTTCAAATTCTGGACGACGGACGGCTTACCGATGGCCATGGCAGGGTGGTGGACTTCCGCAACACCGTAGTGATTATGACCTCAAACCTTGGTACGGAGATGGCACGGGCAGGCAGGTTTGATCAGGATGAACTGATGCGGTTACTCAGACAAAACTTCCGGCCCGAGTTTTTAAACCGGATCGATGAAATAATCATCTTCGAACCGCTAACCGAGACGGACATCAAAAAGATCGTTATCCTGCAACTTGCCCGGTTAAAAAACCAGTTGACAGAACAGGGAATTGAGGTTATAATTGATACGGGCTTAGAGGATCTACTCGCTAAGGAGGGTTATGATCCGGAATTTGGAGCAAGGCCTCTGAAGCGAGTAATTCAAAAGCAGATTGAGAATCAACTGGCGCTGTTGATTCTCAAGGAACGACCGGAAAAGGTCAGAATAAAAGCCCAGAATGGTGCGATAGTGATTTTGCCTGAATAACAGGCAGACAATTGGGAGTTTGGTAAAATTCGTCGGGAGCAGGTATCCCTCCTTCCCAACCCACCAAAAACCCCCTTGTTTTCCTGCTCCCGACACCAGTTTTAGCCGGTTTTTTGACAAAAAGAATTATCTTTATTTGTGCACTATAATTAATGTTGAGAAGAAAATCTACCGGTATTGATGGTTACATATGCAGGGAAAATTGTCACACTTACCTGCAACTCCCCTGCAATGACAGAAGAAAAAAGATGAGGTTACTCTCTCAAGAGAGAGATGTTTAAGCCACTACCTGCCGGCAGAATGCCGTTTAACGGGTGATAAACACTTTGCTTGCCTTTGAACCCCCTGTCTGACCGCGGACAAAATAAACCCCGGGTGCAAGAGAACGGACATCATTGGCACCGGGCTTTAGTGCAAACACCATCCTGCCAGATATATCAACCAGCTCTGCCGGACAATTCTTTTCCTCAACCTTCAACACACCACGAACAACCGTTGGCACAAACCTCTCCCTTTTTATTAACTCATCTCTATTTCCCTTTACCCCGGCTCCATAAAACTCAATGATACGTAAACCTTCATTTCCATCCGCAACATAGATATAGTTGCCTGATAACGCCACACTGTAAGCATAGCCAGGAGTATCATAATAGCCCACCTCATAAGGACTTTGCGGATTGCTAACATCGATAATCCGCAAGCCAGAACGATTATCTGCTACATATGCATACCTACCTGACACCACTAAATCCCAGGATGTATCCGGGGTATCATAATAGCCCACCTCATAAGGGCTTTCAGGATTACTGACATCAACGATACACAACCCATCAGCATAATCCGCAACATAGGCATAATTGCCTGATAACGCTACAGCACAAGCATAGCCCGGGGTATTACAATAGCCCACCTCATAAGGTGCCGCAGGATTATTCACATCAATAATACACAAACCAGACCAATAGTCTGCAACATAGGCATAATTGCCTGAGAACACCACATCACGAGCCCAGCCACGGGTGTCACAATAGCCCACCTCATAAGGGCTTTCAGGACTGCTCACATCAATGACCCCCAATCCAACACCATCCGCAACATAGGCATAGTTGCCTGATAACGCCACACTATAAGTCAAACCACGGGTATCATAATGCCCCACCTGATAAACACTTTCAGGATTGCTCACATCAATGATCCGCAACCCATCAGCATAATCCGCAACATAGGCGTAATTGCCTGAGAAAACCACACCATAAGCATCACCCGGTGTGTCATAATAGCACACCGGATAAGGTGTCGCGGGGTTATTCACATCAAAAACACACAATCCAGACACTCCGCCCATAACATAGGCGTAACTACCTGACACCTGCACACCAAGTGCCGTGTCTGGTGTATCATAATAATCCGCCTCATAAGGAGTTTCCGGATTGCTCACATCAATGATCCGCAACCCATATGTATAATCCGCAACATAGACATAATTGCCTGACACC
>Ga0129301_1001576_pt1 | contig 10791 bp, 10 predicted proteins | sample ConPoolayeHmetaG_FD_94489 | JGI IMG/M metagenome (GOLD analysis project Ga0129301, IMG submission 94489) | Hot spring microbial mat communities from California, USA to study Microbial Dark Matter (Phase II) - Cone Pool mat layer H metaG ...
ATCAATACCTACTCATTTATGAGGTAAGAAAATGAAGAAAATTTTTAGTCTGTTAAAAACAATTTATTACTATCTGAAATCCTCTTACAAAATATTGAAAGTTAGAAGATTACAAGAGGACGACCTTGTATATACAACCAAAACAAATGTCCAAATTGGAGTTTACCCTGGGAGAAAACCAGAATCACCTTATGATTTCATTGTGAAATTCAGGGAACCAAACAAACGAGAACGTACCCCCGCTCATGTTCACTTGATTGTGGAGATGTATGTCAAACACGCTCACAACCCTTCATTAACTCTACAGCTAAAAGAGCATATTTTAACAATGCTCCATGAGATAAACCCTATAAGCTCGTTCCCGCCAAACCTTCAGTTTTTCAGGCAGGAGCATGTTGAGCCATTTAAAGAGTTAGACAGAGTTGGAGAATTCACCGTAGAATTTTTGCTTGTTGTGACAGAACTTATGGCAATACAGGAGAAAACAAATTACCCTGAAGGTTCTTTAACTGAAAGCCTTTACAAGGACTTTGGGGTTAAAGACCGATTTTCTGTAATTCAAAAAGCAGTATTAAAGAGGTTGAGGTAATATATTGAATAGAAAGCCGCCGCATCGCCTAACAGCGAATGAAAGGGGAATCAAAGATTTTCCCAAATTGCCTTCACCAACTTCTTTTATCCGCAAAACGTTATATGTATAAATTTTAAGAATTGAGATGGCGGTGCAAAAAATTTTGAAAAAACTTTGGCGAGCCGTGAGCAAAATTACGAAGCAATTTTACCTCAATCAGCATCGGGGTTTTGTTCAAAATGGGTTCAGATTTTTTATAATGAGTTCCACCATATTGAATGAGTCGCTCCCCTCACCTTCGGCGAAAAAGAAGTAATCCTTTATGCCCCACGCCTCTGATCACAGCAAAAGAAAAGAATAACTTCTAAATAAACAATTAAGGAATTGAACAAGCCGGTAAATTATTAAATGAAGGAGGCAATTATCATGCCCTATTGTTTGATTGGATTGAAATACAATTGAAATTGATGTTTTGATTTGATTAGAATACAATTGAAATCTATGGCGAATAGAAACTTTATTTAACCATAGCAGAAAAGATCCCCTGTTGGTGCCAGCAGTTTATAAAAATTCGGAAGTGGGGTAAAATTTATTAAAGAGTTGGAAGAATGCTTAACCAAATCAGGGATATGGTTGGTGGAATTGGGGTTGAGCACAAAAGAGGGAAAGGGAACGGTTCTGACCATCCTTGGGGCCGAATCGTTATTACCATTGCCCTTTCTCTTCTGTTGATTACAACCGGGTGCCGGTCTGAAGAAAAGATTGTTCCAAAGAGTGAAGCGGAAAAGATTTCAGCCTATGGGATAACCTTAACCCGGGAAAGTTCTCCGAGAGAGGTAGCGCATCTTTTGGTTAAAGGACTGGATAATGAAGACAGAGAACTGTTGAGCAAGTTGGTGGCGGTAAAGCATGAGATGGAGGAAGTAAAAAATCTCTTCCGGGAGTACGGAAGGGCATATAAAGGCAGTCCAGAAAAGGTGGCGGCTTCTGTCGCTGCCGGTTGGATGGCAACCTATCTCTTCTTTCAATCGGGTCAGACAGCCGTGACCGACGAGCGGATAGAAGGAGACAAGGCTTCTGTCTATGCCACTGGTAGAAAGTTAAATGGGGAAATACGGACGCTGGAAATAAGGATGATCCGTGAGGACGGTTGGTGGAAGGTTCAGGCTGGTTTACATGAATTTTAGTTTTGGCTACTAAAGAGCGCTTTGCCAAAGGAGAATGAAGGTATTCTTTATCTTTGCGGCGGTGCTTACGCTGGCATTTTTGCTCTTCCTGCACAACCTTAGGGGCTTAAGTACCGAAAAGGTTCTCAAGGAAGGAGCTGCTTACCAGGAGGTCCATATCGTCTGGGACTGGAATAAAATGGTGGAATGGGCCAGAAGGCATAAGCCCTTTACCAGGTTTGAAGAAGAGAAGAAGGAACGGGAAAAGGCGGTGAGGGAATTGAGGTTAAACGAAAGATGAAATTTGGTGTTCATGTCTCTATCGCTGGCCATATTTATGAGGCAATAGACCGCGCGGTCGCACTTTCCTGCGACACCTTCCAGATCTTTTCGCGCAACCCCAGGGGGTGGTCAGCCAAACCCCTGACAGAGGGTGATGTGGAGGAATTTCAGCGCCGGAAGAAAGAGTCTGGAATAGCACCGGTGGTAGTCCACATCCCTTATCTGATTAACCTTGGTTCACCGGAAAAGGAACTCTTTACCCGCTCGGTTGAGGTCTATATGGAGGACATCAGACGGGCGGAGATGCTGGCGGCTGAGTATTTTGTTACCCACATCGGAAACCATATGGGGAAAGGTGAGGAATTCGGTTTGAAGAGGATTGCGGAGGGTTTACGGGTAGTCCTTTCCGAAACTGAGCCGAAACTGAAAGTGCTGCTTGAGAATACCGCAGGCAGCGGTACCAGTTTGGGGCACCGCTTAGAACAGATAGTCAAAATTATGGAACTGGTGGGCAGATATGAAAAGTATTTAGGTTTGTGCTTTGACACCGCCCATGCCTATGGTGCCGGATACAATATTGCCACTCCAGAAGGTCTGGATGGTTTCCTGAAAAGAATGGAAACGCTTTTTGGCAAGAGCCGGCTTGGCCTGGTCCATGCCAACGATTCCAAAGCAGAACTGGGTAGTTATGTTGACCGGCACGACGACATCGGTAAGGGAAAGATTGGCCGACAGGGTTTTTCCATTATTGTTAACCACCCCACACTGAAAGAGTTGCCCTTCATTCTGGAGACACCCAAAAAAGAACCGGATGAAGACGAAAAGAATTTAGCAACGATAAGGTCACTGGTAAAATGAGCTACCAACCCGATAAGATTGAGGCAAAGTGGCAGAGGTTCTGGGAAGAGAAGAAAATTTTTCTAACCAACCCTTACGGAAAGAAGTATTATATTCTGGAGATGTTTCCTTACACAAGTGCCCAGATTCATATGGGCCACGTGCGCAACTACACTATTGGCGATGTGATTGCCCGGCAGAAGATGATGGCTGGCTTTTCCATCCTCCACCCTATTGGCTACGATGCCTTCGGGATGCCGGCGGAAAACGCTGCCATCAAACAGGGAATCCACCCCTCAGACTGGACCTACCGAAATATCGCCACCATCCGGCGGCAGTTAAAACTTCTGGGGCTTTCTTATGACTGGCAAAGGGAGGTTATCACCTGCGACCCGGACTATTATCGCTGGAACCAGTACTTCTTCTTAAAGTTCCTGGAAAGAGGGCTGGCTTACCGAAAAAGATCACCGGCAAACTTCTGTCCTGCCTGCCAGACAGTTTTAGCCAACGAACAGGTAGTCAATGGCAGGTGTTGGCGCTGTGGCTCGGAAGTTTCCCAAAAAGAACTGGAGCAGTGGTTCTTGAAGATCACCGCTTATGCGGAGGAACTTTTAGACAATTCCTTCCTTACTGGCTGGCCGGAAAAGGTAAAGGTGATGCAAGCAAACTGGATCGGCAAAAGTCTGGGTGTAGAAATCTTCTTCCCAATTCCGGTGTTAAACAAGACCCTTTCCGTCTTTACCACCCGAGCGGATACCATCTTTGGAGCCACTTATGTGGTGCTATCTCCAGACCATTCTTTTGTGCCGGAACTTACCCAGCTCTCTAAAAGAAGAAGTGAAATTGAGACCTTTCTTGCCAGAACCCGGAAGGTAAAAGTGCCGGAAGAGCTGGAAAAGGAGGGCGTCTTTACTGGCTTTACAGCAATCAATCCGGTCAATGGAGAGGAGATTCCGGTCTGGATAGCAAATTATGTCCTTGCCGAATACGGAACCGGTGCGATTATGGCGGTTCCCGCACATGACCAGAGGGACTTTGAATTCGCTTTAACCTATGGGCTACCGATCCGGGAGGTTATTAAACCATCATCTTCCCAAGAGTGTGCGGTGGCAACCTTGCCTTCCTCAGCCAGCGAAAAGAGGCTTCAAGCCGCTTACGAAGAGAGTGGCTTTTTGGTCAATTCTGGTCCCTTTAACGGCCTGAACAGCGAAGAAGCAAAGGAAAAGATCGCTGCCTGGATGGAAGAAAAAGGTATTGGCAAAAGGGCTATCCATTATCGGCTTAAAGACTGGTGCATCTCCCGACAGCGCTATTGGGGAACACCCATCCCGGTCATTTACTGTGAAAGGTGTGGAATTGTGCCGGTTCCGGAAAAAGACCTACCAGTAATTTTGCCCAAAGATGTCTCATTTACCGGAGAGGGCGGTTCTCCACTTAAGATCGACTCCTTTGTCCGGTGTGCCTGCCCTGTCTGCGGCGGAGAAGGCTGGAGAGAGACCGACACGATGGATACCTTTGTGGACTCTTCCTGGTATTTCTTACGTTACGCCTCAGGCGATTGGAAAGAAAAACCCTTTGACCAAAGAGAGGTCAACTTCTGGATGCCGGTAGACCAGTACATCGGTGGGATTGAACATGCCATCCTCCATCTGCTCTACAGCCGGTTCTTTACCAAGGTTCTGCGGGATTTAGGAATGGTCAACTTTAAGGAACCGTTTACCAACCTACTCTGCCAGGGGATGGTCATCAAGGATGGTGCCAAGATGTCCAAATCAAAGGGCAATGTCGTTGACCCGGAGGAGATGATTAAGAGATATGGTGCTGATACCGTCCGTCTCTTTATCCTCTTTGCTGCCCCTCCAGAGGTGGACCTGGAATGGAGCGATCGGGGCGTGGAGGGTTGCTGGCGTTTTTTGAACCGTGTCTGGGAGATTGTCAAGAAGAGTATCGAGTACCAACCGACAAAGACCACTCAGACCTCGGAACGGGAATTGGTGCGCAAAGAACACCAGACGATCAAGAGGGTAACTGAAGATGTAACTGGCAGTTTCCAGTTTAATACCGCCATCGCCCGAATGATGGAGTTCAGCAACTATCTAAAGACCTGTCTGGAGAAGAAAGAGGTCTCTAAATCTTCTCTGCAAAGAAGCGTGAAGACCCTGCTCCTTCTTCTGGCACCGTTTTCCCCTCATATCTGCGAGGAATTGTGGGAAAAGCTTGGTGAAAAACCACCCATCTCTGGCCAGAGGTGGCCCTCTTACCAGGAAGAGTTTCTGGTGGAAGAGAAGGTGGAGATTGTGATCCAGATCAATGGTAAGGTTCGGAGTCGTCTTCCGGTGCTGGCCAAAACCCCGGAAGAAGAGATAAAATCCCTCATCTTTAGTGACCCAAAAATAATACCTTACCTCTCCGGTAAAGAGATCAGAAAAGTTATTGTGGTGCCCGACAAATTGGTTAATATCGTAATCGGTTGAGAACCTTTTTATGCAAAAGATTGGCGTCATTGGTGCCGGATATTGGGGGAAAAACCTGGTCCGGGTTTTCAGCCAGTTAAAGGTACTGTCTGCGGTCTGCGACACCAACCCGGAAATCCTCAAACATATCCATACCAATTACCGGGTGAAGACTACAACCCAACTGAAAGAGATTCTGAATGACCCGGAGATAAAAGGATTGGTAATCGCCACGCCGGCAGCAACTCACTACTGGGTAGCCAAAGAGGCTCTTTTATCTGGAAAAGATGTCCTGGTGGAAAAACCCCTGTGCTTAAAGATTGAGGAAGGTGAAGAACTGGTTAGTCTGGCAGAAAGAAGAGGCGCAATTTTGATGGTGGGTCATATTCTTAACTACCACCCGGCGGTATTAAAGCTGAAGAGGCTTATCAACTCAGGTGCCTTGGGTAAAATTTATTATATTTACAGCAACCGGCTTAATCTGGGCAAGATTCGCACCCAAGAGAATATTCTTTGGTCCTTTGCGCCCCACGATATTTCCGCCATCTCCATGCTCCTCAATGAGGAGCCGAAAGAGATAAGTTGTACCGGTGTGGCCTGTTTACAGCCTGGCATCTACGATTCCACTCTGACCTCCTTGAACTTTCCCTCCGGGGTTCAGGCGCACATCTTTGTCTCCTGGCTCCATCCTTACAAAGAGCATAGATTGGTGGTTGTCGGAAGCAAGAAGATGACCATTTTTGATGACACTGCTGAGAAAAAACTACTGCTCTATCCGCACCGGATTTTCTGGAAGAACGGCATTCTGCTCACAGAAAAGGCAGAGGCCAAAATTGTCCCGGTGAAGATGGTAGAACCCCTTCTGGCAGAGGCCCGCCATTTCCTGAAATGTATAAAAAACCGCCAAAGACCTAAGACCGACGGTCGGGAGGGTCTGAAGGTATTAAAGATTCTTACCACCTGCCAGAGATCCCTGAACGAGAACGCAACCCGTTCCTCTGGAGCAGAGAAAGAACCAACTCCCTACTTTATCCATCCTTCCTCTTATATTGACGAAGGGGTGGAGATTGGTGAAGGCACAAAAATCTGGCATTTCTGCCATATCCAGAAAGGCTCTAAGATAGGAAATAACTGTAAAATTGGCCAGAACGTGGTCATCGGGCCCAATGTAACCATCGGTAATAATGTCAAGATTCAGAATAACGTATCGGTTTATGAAGGGGTAACATTAGAGGATGATGTCTTCTGCGGACCTTCTATGGTCTTTACCAATGTCTTCAATCCCAGAAGCCAAATTCCCCGGATGAACCAACTGCGCAAAACCCTGGTGAAGAGGGGTGCTACTATCGGCGCCAATGCGACCATCATTTGTGGCCACACCATCGGTAGATACGCATTTGTGGGAGCAGGTGCGGTGGTTACCAAAGATGTACCTGACTATGCGCTGGTCACTGGTGTCCCGGCAAAGATCTCCGGCTGGATGTGCGAGTGTGGAGTAAAGATTAATTTTACCGGGAAAAAGGGCGTTTGCCCTGAATGCCAAAAGAGGTACCGGAAGAGTTCCACTGTTCTCATCAAACCCATCTCTTTTTCCGAAAAGAACGAATAAGATGAAGGTTCTTTTCCTCGCTGGTGAGTATCCAGAGACCAGCAATCCTGTCAGCGGAGTATTTATCAAAGAATATGCCCTCTTATCCTCCCGGTTTAACGAAGTGGCGGTAATCCACGGCCGTTCAACAGACAAAGGTTACGTAGGGATTCATTGCTCCCCTCCGATAATGGAGGACGGAATCTTAACGGCGCGATTTACTTTTGGAAAATCATTATTCCGGCAGAGCCATTTCCACCTCTACGTGAAAGGGGTTTTGGAGGTGTTTTCCAAACTATGTGCTTCTGGTTTCCGACCAGACATAGTACATGCCAATTACTACTTTACCGGCGTCCCTGCGGCAATCATAAAGAAGAGATACGGAATACCCTACGTCTTGTCCGAGCATCTTAGCGCTTTTCCCAGGCGCCGGCTGGACAGAAGAGCCGTCAGAAGAGCCCGCCAGGGAATGGAAGGCGCCTCATTTATCCTTCCGGTGAGCAAGTTCCTGGAGGTAGCGATTAAGGAGTACGGCATCAAGGGAAATTTTGAGGTTGTGCCCAATGCGGTCAACCCCCAAGTCTTTTATCCTTCCCAGAGGGTTATGCCCGAAGAAAGAAGGGAGAGGAAAATCCTGACGGTCGCTGGTCTCAACCCTTGCAAAAATTATCCCTTTCTCTTCTCCGCCTTGAAAATATTGAAGGAAAACCAAAGAAATGGTTTTCAATTAAGGATAGTGGGAGAAGGACAATACCGTCACGAATATGAAAGTCTGGTGCATAACTTAGGGTTGAAGAATGAGGTTCTCTTTCTGGGACGAAAGACAAAGCCGGAGATAGCCGACCTGATGAGAGAAAGCGACTTTTTTGTCCTGCCCAGTCTCTGCGAAACCTTCGGCTGCGTGCTGATAGAGGCACTTGCTTGTGGACTGCCGGTAATCGCTTCCCGAGTCGGGCCCATTCCGGAACTGATAAAACCCGAGCATGGGATTCTTATTGACCCAACCAATCTGGAGGAATTGGTTACTGCCCTGAAGTTTATGCTGGAGAACCATCATAAGTATGACCCGATGAAGATATCCGGTTATGCCTGGAAAAACTTTAGCCACTCTGCAATAGGTAAGCGATTGGAAGAAGTATACCGGAAGACAATCTATCTGGCAGGAAATGGTTTATGAAAAAGGTTTTGGTTATTGCCTACCACCTACCGCCTTCCAGAAAGGTGGGCGCTTTGAGAACGAAAGGACTGGCAAAGTATCTGCCAGAATTTGGCTGGGAGCCGATAATCCTTACTGGACTTCTACCCAGAGAGCCTGACCCTTCTTTTCGGGTGGTGGAAAACCACCTACCCTACCAGAAATGGCTTCGCGTTCTTACCACACCTTCCTGGAGAGCCAGGATAGAAAAGGTTGGAGTCCAGCCTACTCCCTCTTTCCTTCAAAAAGTCTATTCTTTCTTTCGGGGTTTGGTAGATATTCCGGATAGCCGAATCGGTTGGTTGCCATTTGCGGTGGCATCTGGAAGAAAGATTATCACAGAAGAACGGATAGAGGCTATGATCAGTATCTTTGGTCCAGCGACCTGCCATCTGGTGGCCCACCGCCTCAAAAGGGAGTTTCCGCACCTCTTCTGGTTGGCAGATTTTCGCGACCCCTGGACACAGTACCGGCCTAAAAGTGTGAGGACAGGGTTGGAACGCCGCCTGGAGATAAAAACTCTGAAAGATGCGGATGTTCTTTCCATCGTCTCCGACCCACTGGCACAGGACCTCCAAAAACTCCATCCCGGCAAAAAAGTCTATGCCATCTCCAATGGTTTTGACCCAGAAGAGATGGCAGAAAAACCTACTTTGCCCTTAACCAAAAAATTTACGATAAGGTATACTGGAAGCCTCTCCCGAAGGAATGGCTCACTGGAAAGCTTCCTCTCCAGCCTTGCCAGAATGATGCGGAAAGGGCTGGTGGAAAAGGAAGATCTAAAAGTAGAATTGGTGGGTGCGGAAGAAAGGTTAGCTAGACCCTCCATTTCCAAATATGGACTTTCAGGTTTTGTGGTCTGCCTGCCCTTTCAGGAAAGAGAAAAAGTCCTTAACTGCCAGCGGAAAAGTCAGATATTGCTCTTTTTAGAGCCGGAAGGTCCGGGGATGAAGGGCTGTTTTACCGCTAAGATCTTTGAGTACCTTGCTGCTGGTAGACCAATTCTTGCCATTGGTTCGCCACAGAGTGTAGTAGCAGACCTCCTTCGCCAGACCCGAACAGGTATCTTGTGTAGCACCACCGAGGAGATTGGGGAGACATTAACCGGCTATTACCAAGAATGGCAAAAGAGTGGAAAGGTGACTTATACGGGCGTTAGGGAAGAGATAATGAAGTATAGCCATCGGGAGATGGCGAAAAGATTCGCTACCATTTTAGAGGAAAGATTTTAAGGGGTCTTCTTAAGAACTGATGATTTCCCTCAAAACCGCTTCTAATTTCTCTGCCTGGTTCTCGTAGGAAAAAGTCTGTGCCTTCTGCCAGCCAGCGATGGAAATCTCTTTAAGAAAAACAGGGTTTTCTATCAGGGTAATGATATTTTTTGCCAGTAACTCCGGCTGGCCTGGGGGAGAAACCAGTGCCGTTTTACCTGGCTGGGTGTAGTCGCGGATACCACCCACGTCGGTTGTCACCAGAGCTGCCTGGCAAGCCATCGCCTCCAAGGGTGGGTTGGGAGAAGGGTCCAAGAGGCTGGGGAAGACAAAGATATCCAGTGAAGAATAGAACCGGCAGAGGTTTTGCTGGTCACAACCGTTCCAGAATTCTATCCACGAAGGCAACCACCGCTCACGGCGGAAACCAGCACAGTGAAATCTTACATCCGGATATTTCGCCTTCACTATCTCAAAAGCCTTGATGGCGTCCTCCATACCTTTGCGTTTGGGTCTCTTTTGATAAAAGAGCATGCCGATTACCTGAAAGCGAGACCGGAAAACTTTGCCAGGATTGTGAAAAAGTTTAGTATTTACGCCATTGTTCACCAAGTAAATCTTTCGGTCTGGAAACTTTTCCTCAAGCAATCTTTTAATCAGGGAAGCGGTGGCATACATAAAGACGTCTCTGCCCGGATAGGGGGTTGGATTCTCAGGAAAGAAGGGGTCTGCCACCCGGAAGACCTTCTTACCAATCTTTCCTGTCGTAGAGGAGAGAACTCCGATGAGGCGGGGGGAACTAAAGAGAGTGACGTCTGCCACTGGAAGATAAGGGTCTTGGTAAGAGGGAACAGCGATCATCTTTGCCCGTGAAGAAAGCCACTCAACGCGGTAAGGACGAACCCTGGGCCCAGAAATAAGATGGAAGAATTCCTTTACCTTCCCCTGGAAGTTCTTCTTTCCGGGAAGAGCACCCCGATTAGCGGCTTTAATGATGGTCACCTCATTGCCCCGCTGGACGAGCCGGTCGCCAAACTCCAAAAAATTACGGTTAGCACCCCCAGGATATTTCCCGAGAGAGGCGAGAATATTGATTCTCATCTGATATTTTTGATTTTTGCCACTTTTTATTGTATCATATAAAGCCAAAAACTTTCTCTAAAATTGATTATGAACTTGATTGAGATTCTGGCAGAAGAGGCAAAGAAAAATCCCAAAAGGATTGTCTTTCCGGAAGGTGATAACCCGGAAATTGTTACGGCGGTCGCGATGCTAACGAAAGATTCCGTAATAAGACCAGTTGTCCTTAAAGGAAGTGGTTGTGACTCTTCTCTTTTGAAAAGAGAAGGGATAGTGGTCCTGGAACCGGAAAAGGAGAAGGAAAGAAGAGAGCGTTTCTGCAAAATCTATGCGGAAAAACACCAGACCAGCCCAAAAGTGGCGCAACAACTCTGTCGCCGTAATATCTTTTTTGGTGCCATGATGGTG
>Ga0129301_1001578_pt1 | contig 10781 bp, 11 predicted proteins | sample ConPoolayeHmetaG_FD_94489 | JGI IMG/M metagenome (GOLD analysis project Ga0129301, IMG submission 94489) | Hot spring microbial mat communities from California, USA to study Microbial Dark Matter (Phase II) - Cone Pool mat layer H metaG ...
ACCCTAAACATTGGAGATTTAATAGTAGTTCAAAGAGTTGCCCCGAATCAATTAAAGGCAAGTAAACTTACGGGGGACATTTTGGTTTTTAGAAACCCACGAAACCCCGAAGAACTTATAGTACATAGAGCTGTGAAAACGGAAAATAAAGGCGATTATTATTTGATTACAACTTTGGGCGACGCCATGTACGGCGAAAAAGACCAATTTTCCCCATGGAACTCTTCTCTCCTAGTAGGGAAAGTTGTAGCAAGAATCCCCTACATTGGAAATCTACCATTATTTTTTCACTCAGAGAGAAACATGTACATCTTTGTTTTGGCACTTCTGCTAATTCTCGCGGTTTTAACGTTGCCTCTTAGTTCTGGAGAAAGAGAAAAAACAGGCGAAGATAAGGAGAAGAGGTTTTGGAAAATCAACATACAAATAGTTTACTTTGTTGTAATAAACTTCATAATCATTGCATTTTTAATTTTCAGTTTATGGGGCAGGTTTACATTTTTGCAGCCTGGAGCAAGCCCACCGCAAGCAACCATTTTTGGCATGTGCGCAGATTTGCAGTTTCACAAAAGCCTAAGCGGTGATGCCTACTTGTTTCATGGTTTTATGACTTACAGAATTGATTGCCATACATGTGAAGGAACCCGTTTTGGGATTCCAACATTATCGTGGTTTCAAGCCTCAATTTTGGCTCTGGCCATATTCAATTCTTGGAAGTTTATTAACTTTCTAAAAATCAGAGGACAAAAGCAACAGCTTTAAAGCCCAATGCTTTATAAGGGGTATTTAAATACCCTTTACTGTAGAGTGGTGTTTAATGTCTAAAGTTAAAGCCGTAATAAGTATAGAAAACGTGGTAGCATCTGCAACGCTAAACCAGAAGGTTGACTTAAACGCTGTGGTTAAGGGTTATCCAGGAGTAGAATATCGTCCAGAACAGTTTCCGGGACTTGTGTTTAGATTAAAAAGGCCAAAGACAGCTACATTAATTTTCAATTCTGGGAAAATGGTCTGTACGGGAGCAAAATCTGAAAAGGAAGCCCGCAGAGCCGTCATGAAAGTTATTAAGGAACTAAAGAAGGGTGGAATAATAATTATCAGCAAACCTGAACTTAAAATCCAGAACATTGTGGCTTCCGCAAGCCTTGGTGGAATGATAGACTTGGAAAAAGCAGCCTATACCCTTGGAAAAACCATGTATGAACCTGAACAGTTTCCAGGATTAATCTACAGAATGGACGGGCCGAAAGTTGTTATTCTGCTCTTTGCAAGCGGAAAACTGGTATGCACTGGAGCAAAGAAAGAGCAAGACGTTTATGACGCGGTACACGTACTTCATAAGATGCTTGAAGAGAAAAACCTAATATTCTACGAGTAACCCTTAGCCGCCCTTTTTATCTTTTTTAATTTGTTTTTTAATAGTTTCCAGCTGCTCTTCATTTATGGTGCCCATCTCGTAAAGCATATCAGCCACTTCGCTGACGCTTAGAAGTGCATGGAGTTTTACCCCGTTCCTTTCAAGTTTTTCGCCTCCGCCCTCCTGCCTGTCTAGAAGAACAACAACATCTTTCACCACGCCTCCTTCAGCAGTTATAGCCTTTGCAGTCCTTCTAAGCGATAAACCAGTAGTAATTAGGTCATCTACAAGCAAAACGCGGTCTCCTGGAGCTAATATTCCCTCAATCCTCCTTTGCCTTCCATGGAGACGGACACCTTTGCGGATGTACAGAAATGGTTTCTTCAAATTATAGGCTATTAAAACTGCAAAGGGCATGCCTGCAACTGGAATTCCAGCTACTCTATCAAAGTTTTCTAAGCCTACCTCATTTTTAATGAAGCTCGTGTAGAAGCTAGAGAGTTTTTGAAAGGCATCTGGAAAGCTTGCGACCACACGCAAGTCTATGTAGTAGGGGCTTATTTTTCCACTTGTAAGCTTAAAAGTTCCAAACTTAAATGCGCCTGTTTTATTTAGAATCTTGCAAACTTCAACTTTAATGGCTTTGCCGCCTTTCTCTTTTGACATCTTCACACCTTTTTAGAAACTTGATAAACCTTTCCAACTTCGGGTATCACACATACAACATTGGGCGTTTCTCTCTTAACAAGTTCAGCGAACTTCCTTAAATCCGCTGTTGAACCAGTGTGATAAGGAACCGCTACTTTAGGCTTTGTTAAAAGGGCTATTTCAAAACCTGTTTCAGGAGAAACTCCTGGAGCAATTCCAACAGTGCAGAAAACTAAGTCAAATTTTTCTCTTTCACCTATCTGGGCCATTTCTGGGAAAGGAAGACTGTCTGCGGTGTGAAAAACTTTGACACCATCTTCGCTCGTAATTATAAAGGATATAGGGGTTGCTGCTGGCGGATGATGACACCTTTCAGCTTTAACAGTAACTTCGTCGATTTTAAATTCTGATCCAGGCTGAGCTTCGTGAAGTTTTTCTGGCGGAACGACATTACGAAGTCTTCTCGCAGATGTGGGATCAGCTACGACCATGCACTGGGACAGTTTATGAATCTCTGAAACAAGCGATTGATCTAAATGGTCATAGTGCTCATGGCTTATAAGAACAGCATCAACCTTTTGGAGGGTTTTAGGTTTAACATCAACCGGGTCTATGACAAGAGTTTTTGAAGGGGTTTTTATGGTTACTCCGGCATAGCGGTTAAACCAAACGAACATAATTTCGTTTTTTGAAGGGATTTTCTCAATAGCCATATAGACTCCTCACAGTTTATAATGTGTTTAAAGTCTTAAAGAGCTTGTGCTAAGCTTGGCTAGCGTAATATGCGTAAGAACTTGATTTTCGTCCCATTTGCTGGAAAACATCTAATTCCAAAGTTTAAAGAGTACATTAAGCAGGATATGAGGGGGCATCTCTATGAAAAAGTCTTTTATAACACAATATCAGCCCAACTGATATCTTTCATCGTCGTTTGTTTTAAAGAAATTTTCGTCAAAGAAATAACTGCACTAAAAAGTCCTTTCCAATGCTTTATTTTTAACAAGGCTTAATAGTTACTTCAATGTCTCTCCCATCTAAAGTGATAGAAAATGGTTGATGTTTGGCTTCCCTATGGAAAAACAGAAGTCTGTTTAAGGGTTCAAGCTAGAAACTTTTTAGGCTCCATAGAACCCAAGGAAAAACTAGGCGTTTCAGATGCAAAGGCAGAAATTGAAAGGACCTTGAAAGAACCTGTGGGTTCTAAAATGCTGAGGGAAATTGTCAAACCAGAGAATAAGGTGGCCATAGTTGTCGACGATTCCACCAGACCCGCGCCAAGTCACATTATGGTTTCTCCACTGCTTTACGAGTTAGACAGCGCTGGAGTTAAAACTGAGAATATAACAATTATTTTTGGCTGCGGAACCCACAGAGCAGTTACAATCGAGGAAGCACTGAGACTTTTAGGTGAAAGCGTCATTAAACGTGTGAAAATCGTAAGCCATGACTGTAAAGCACATGACTTAGTTTACGTAGGTACAACCTCTAAGTACGGGACAAAGGTTTATTTAAACAAGATTTTTGCAGAGGCTGACGTGAAAATTTTAACTGGAGACATATGTTTCCATTATTATGCAGGTTATGGTGGGGGTAGAAAAAGCGTTCTACCAGGGATTTCAGGCGAAGAAACCATAAAGACTAACCACGCGATGCTTTTACATCCTAATGCTAAGACTGGAATTTTAGAGGGGAACCCGGTTAACGAAGATATGATGGAAGCGGCAAAGCTTGCAAAAGTTAACTTCATTTTAAACGTCGCAACAAATAGTAAAGGCGAAATTGTCAAGGCTTTTGCGGGGGATTTGGAACTTGCCTTCTATGAAGGAGTGAAAGTTGTGGATGAAATGTATCGAGTATCAGTTGACCGCAGAGCAGACATAGTTGTTGTAAGCCCTGGAGGTTACCCGGCAGATTTGAACCTTTTCCAGGCATATAAAGGGGTTGACAGCGCACTTGAGGTTGTAAAACGCGGTGGCGTAATAATTTTGGCTGCCGAATGTACGGAAGGATATGAAAATCAAGTTTTTTACGATTGGATGGCTAAGTTTAAGGATTTGAAGAATGTTGAAAGAGAGATTAAGCGAAATTTTGTTTTAGGAGGACACAAGGCTTACTATTTGCTTAGGGCTTTGCAGAAAGTTCAGATAATCCTCGTTTCAACCATGCCAGACTATTACGCAGCGAATGTTTTCGGACTGAAAACAGCAAGAACAGTAAACGAAGCCCTAAGTGAAGCCTTCAAAGTAGTGGGCGAAAACGCTAAAGTCTGGGTTATGCCGTATGGAAACTTTACTTTGCCAGAAGTCAAAACAAGCAGCTAAATCGCAAGTTTAAAATTGATTTTATAGTCCTTCTATTGCAGGGAATTGACACAGTGGACTAGAGAAGCTATGTAAACCCACCAAATCTTTGGAAAGTTTTAAATTGTTGAAGTTCAACCGTAAAATCCACAAATGACAATTGCTGTGGGAAAGAGTTGCAGCAGACGTTTAAACTGCGGAAGTTCATACCGAAAGATTTGGAACGCGTTGTATACATTAACCGCACTTGTCTTCCAGAAAACTACGTGGACCAGTTTTTCATTGATTTGTATGAAAGGTTTCCTGAAACTTTTATTGTTGCCGAGGAAGACGGCGAAATTGTCGGTTACATAATGTGCCGAATTGAAATGGGGCTGTCAAATTTCGGCTTTAGCGGCTTCATAAAAAAGGGTCATATTGTTTCATTGGCAGTTATGCCGGGTTACAGAAGGAAATCTGTTGGTCAAGCTTTAGTTAGTCGAGCCATGGAAGGTATGCGTTTTTACAATGCGAGACAATGCTTCCTAGAAGTCAGAGTAACCAACATGCCTGCAATAAGCCTCTACAAAAAGCTTGGATTTAAAATTTTGAGAACAATACGTGGGTACTATTCAGACGGTGAAGACGCCTATTTGATGACTCGAGAATTATAAGCCTAACTTCTTATAAATTTGTCTTTTGCTTTCTTCAGCTTCTCTGGCAACTTCGAGGAAAAGATTACATCCATAAGAGTCTATGGCAACTACCACTGGACCGAACTCTTCAACTTCTAAAATCCAAAGGGCTTCAGGAACCCCCAAATCAAGCCACTTCACATCCTTAACTTTTTTCACGCTTTTTGCAGCCAAAACTGCAGCGCCACCTGTGAAAGCCCCATAAATACAGCCGTGCCTTACCATGGCCTGAGTTGTATTTAGGCCCATGCCACCCTTACCAACAACAACTCGAACCTTGAAGTTTTCGATGAAATCGGCTTCAAAAGGTTCCATGCGAATGCTTGTAGTTGGGCCAGCAGCCAAAACGACCCATTCGGCATCTTTCTTTTTAACCACTGGACCACAGTGGAAAACAGCTAAGCCTTCAAGGTTTACAGGCAAAAGTTTCCCACTTTGGAAATATTCTAATGCACGTTTATGAGCTTGATCTCGTGCAGTTACAACGGTTCCACTTATGTAGATTACATCATTAACTTTAAGCTTTGAAATATCCTCTCTGGAAATGGGTGTTCTTAGGCAATATGTAGCCAAGAGTTCAATTCACCTCTGTTTTGTGAGTTAAATATTTAACAGAGTCATTTGCGTAAATTCTCGCAGAGGCTTTTCTAGCTGCCCAGCAGTTAAAAGCCACAGCAACAGGAAAAGAAGCAGTATGCCTAGAAGCGTAATCAACATGAACCCTTAAAGCGGTGATTTTGCCGCCTAATCCCATGGGTCCTATACCAGTCATATTAACTGCTTCCAAAAGCTCTTTCTCAAGCCGTGCTAACTGAGGGTTCGGATTAGGCATATCTAAAGGTCTTAAAAGAGCCTGTTTAGCCAATTTCATGGCAATATCAGCTCCACCTCCTACAGCAACTCCCAGAACAACAGGCGGGCAGGGCTGAGCACCAGCTTTAACAACCGCATCAACAACGAACTTTTTCAACCCATTAAGCCCTTCTCCGGGAAGAAGCACACCCATAACAGAAACGTTTTCTGAACCGGCACCTTTCGGCATGACCGTTAACTCGAGACTATCACCAGCCACTATTTCCCAATTTATAAAGGGAACAAACCTTCCAGTATTATCTCCGCTGTTTTTATTGTTAAAAGGGTCAACAATGTTAGGTCGAAGAGGAATTTCTTCTGTGGCCCGACGTATAGCCGTGATTAAAGCTTCTTCCACCATATTGAGATCTTTAAAATCAGCTCCAGCCTTAACATAAAAAATTATTGTCCCTGTATCTTGGCAAATTGGAACACATGATCTTTCAGCAAGCTTCACGTTTTCAAGGATAGCACACAACTGGGTCTTACCCGCATCGCTTACCTCTGTCTGGTAGGCTTTTCTTAAAGCCCCTTTCACGTCTGCAGGCAAAAATATTACAGCTTGCCTCAAAATGTTAAAGGCAGTTTTCTCCACAATAGTTGTTTTCACGCTTACCCCAACACCGGTTTATCGACTTTTCTTTTGTCACCGCAGAGCTTAAACATTTCCAAGCATAGAGAAACCTTTAAAAATGTTCACTTTAACTAATCTCTCCAGATTTTAAAAGTTCATAATCCTCGCTTTCTTTAAATACTGCAAAAATAACTGTTTTGTCAGATGCCTATGTCTGAGGAAGAGATAAAAAAAACACGTTACACGTCTCTAGAGGATCTTCCTGGAGTTGGACCGGCTACCGCCCAGAAACTTAAGGAGATGGGTTTTCACACGGTTGAATCTTTAGCTATGGCTACTGTTCGTGAGTTAGAACCTGCAGGCATAAGTGAGAAAAAGGCCTTAGCCGTTATTAGTGCTGCCCGCTCTTCGATCGGAATCTCCTTCATCAGAGCAGATGAACTTCTTAAAATGCGCCAGAACGTTTTACGTTTAACTACGGGAAGTAAGGCTTTAGATAATCTTCTAGATGGAGGGTTGGAAACCCAAACGATAACTGAGTTTTACGGTGAATATGGAAGTGGCAAAAGTCAAATATGCCATCAGCTATGCGTAAACGTGCAGTTGCCGCCTGAAAAAGGCGGACTCAACGGCGCTGCCTTATACATCGACACGGAAAACACCTTTAGAACAGAACGCATCGTGCAGATGGCCATAAACTTAGGACTTGACCCTGAACAAGCCGTTAAGAACATTATTTACGCTGAAGCTTACACTTCTGACCATCAAATGTTTCTTCTAGAAAATGCTGATGAAGTTGTAAAGGAGAACAACATTAAACTAATTATCATAGACTCTTTAACTGCACATTTCAGAAGCGAGTACATTGGACGGGAAATGTTAGCCTCTAGGCAACAAAAGCTTAACAAACATATGCATAGGCTTATTCGACTGGCCAGAGCCTTCAACGCCGTTGCTGTCGTAACAAATCAGGTTATGGCGAAGCCTGACATGTTCTTCGGAGACGCTATAAGCCCCATTGGAGGACATATAGTTGGACATACGAGCCATACACGTGTGTATTTAAGAAGGGCAGCGCATGGACCAGTGCGCATTGCCCGCTTAGTGTCCAGTCCCTATCTTCCCGAAGGAGAACAAATATTTAAAATAACAGAGAAAGGTATAGAAGACATCTCTGAAGAAGAGAAATCCAAGTCGAGCGGACGTTGAGATGCCCATACCATCAGCTTTAGTTGCGCGTTTCGTACAACTTATAATTAATAAACAGTTCGCCGAGGCTGAAAGGGAACTGGAAAGGCTTAAGCAGAAAATGCATAAAACAGAGTGGAACAGGGGTTATTTTCGAGCATTATACGGCGTGCTTCTCATAAGAAGGGCTAACAACAGCGATTCCTACTCCTTCTTTGGGAAACTTGACTTAAATGATAAGGAAGCTTTACAATCTTACAGGAAAGAGTTTCAAAGCCACATGAGGAATGGGCTTCATGGAGATTTTGATCGCGGTTATTTTGCAGCATGGGCGGACTTAACACGGGTACTAAGCAAGATTAAAGTTAACAACGCTGAACCTGAGGATGCTCTTACAGAAGGAGAGAAAATTAAAAGTTTAGGTGAAGATAAAAATCAGGCAACTATGGAGAAATTTTTTGGAAGAAGAATAGCCTAATTCAGTTAAGATGCCACAATAATGGTATAGAGAAGTATCCAGAAAACCAGCCAAGAAATGAAGTATATCCCTATACCCGTAAATAGAATCTTCTGAGGTTTGTCTACTTTTGAAATTAGTCTGGGTTTAATCATGTAATAGGACAACAAGTAGACTATGATTGCGAAGGCAAAACCATTCATGAAAATGTTTACGTTAAAAAGATCTGACTGAACAGTGTTGGTGGCAAGGCCATAGCCTATACATATGAAAGCAGCCACTACACCTAGCACGAATCTCAACCAGTATAGTTGCTCCAGCAGTTTCATGGTTCAACGCCTTTAACGGTTTTATTCCACCTTAAATTTAAAGCTGACTATTTATAACTTAGCCATTACCATAGTTAGATGCTAAATAAAAGGGATTTGAATGTATAAAAAAGAGTTTACGAGTTTTGATGTTGCTGCAACACTCCACGAATTGGGGAAAACTATCATAAATTCCAGAGTTGCGAACGTTTACCAACTAAACAGTGAGACCCTGCTCTTAAAACTGCGGGGAAAAGGTGAGGCTGCTTTTGTGTTGGTTCTAGAAGCTGGTAAGCGCCTCCACTTAACTTCTTACGTATGTAACAAGCCACTTATCCCCCCGGCCTTTTGCATGGCTTTAAGAAAATACCTTAGAGGTAGCTGGTTAACACATGTTGAACAATACGAGTTTGAGAGGGTTGTGATTTTACGTTTTAAAAGTAAAATCGGCGTTTTAGGTCTTGTTTTGGAGCTTTTCGGGGAAGGTAACCTAATCTTAGTGGACGGGGAAAACAAGATTCTTCAAGCTTTGCGTTACAAGCGTATGCGTGACAGAAACATACTTAAAGGCGAAGTTATGCGTTTTGCTCCTTCAAGTGGGCAGAACCCTATTAAAGTCAGCAAACAAGAATTTTCAGAGAGTCTAAGAAATTTCGGAGATGCGGAGGTTGTTAGAGTTCTTGCACGTTTTTTTGGAGTAGGCGGAGTTTATGCTGAAGAAATTTTGCTGAGGCTAGGAATAGAAAAAACAACCCGGTGCGGTGAACTTAACACTATACAAGTTGAAGCTATTTACGGCAATTTACAGGGTTTAATTTCCCAAGTGATAGATGGAAAACTTGAAGCTTATATTGTTTTAGATGACATGGGAAATTTTGTGGACGTTACACCTTTAAGGCTTAAGCGTTATGAAGGGATGAAAAAAGAATTTTACAGCAGTTTTAACATAGCCTTAGACGAGTTTTACAGCAGAGTTGCCCTTTTAGAGAAGACCGTCTTCGTCGAAAAAGAGGAAGAGCTTCGGCGAGAAGCAGAACGCATTAGAAGAGTAATTGCGGAACAAGAAAAAACTTTAAAAGAGGCAGAGATGAGAGCGGAAAAATACAGAAAAATAGGTGATGCTATCTACATTCACTCCGCGGAGTTGCAGGCATTATTGGAAAAATTTTTGGAAGGCAAACGCCTTAGAAAAGATTGGGATAAAATAGTGTCTGAGATTTTAACTGGGAAGCGTTTAGGTTCAAAACCTGACATATTTTTTGAGTCATTTAACAAGCAAAAGCAGATAGTCGGGGTATGCATAGACGATTTAAATTTTGAGTTAGACCTTAAAAAAGACTTGTTTGCGAACGCTTCCCAGTTTTATGAAAACGCCAAAGTGGCTCAACGCAAATTTGAAGGGGCCAAAGCAGCCTTGGAAGACAGTAGAAAAAGGCTGGAGGAGGCTGAGGTTAAACTCAAAGAAGCTGAAGTGGAGGGACTTGCTATCCAAGTAGCAGCCATAAAGGAACTAGCTAACCGCAAGCTTAAAGAGAAAAAATGGTTTGAAAAATTCAGGTGGTTCAAGTCTTCTGATGGTTTTTTGGTTGTTGGTGGCAAGGATGCGATCAGCAATGAAGTTCTAATCAAAAAGTACACAGAGCCTGAAGACATAGTCTTCCACGCGGACATTGCCGGGGCACCCTTTGTGGTAATCAAGACAGAAGGAAAAGAGCCGGGTGAAACGTGCTTAAAGGAGGCTGGAGAGATGGCAGCAGCTTTTTCCAGAGGTTGGCGAGAGGGTTTCGCTTCGGTTGATGTTTATTGGGTTAAGCCTGAACAATTGAGCAAGGCTGGTGGTTCCGGCGAGTATGTTCCAAGAGGCGCCTTTGTAGTAAGAGGAAAACCGAATTGGATGCGAAACACACCACTACGGTTAGCTATAGGCCTTGTTGAAGGGGAAAACGGCAAAGTAGCATTCATAGGCGGGGCGGTAGATGCCGTAAAAGCGAAAACAAAAGCTTACTGCATTCTAGTACCTGGAAACTTCAGTGGAAAGGAACTATTAACACGCATTTTAAAGGTTATTGCGGGAAAAACATCCAAAGAAAGACGAAAAGAGGTTCTTGCAACATCTGTGGAGAACATTAGAGATTTCGTCCCATACGGCAAGGGCAACATTTTGAATGAATAATCCTCTTGTGTGCAAAATGGTTTTAAAGTTCAACTTAGGTAAAGTAATAAACAAACTTTTAAAAAATCATAATGGGTAAGCAAAACCTCAATGGTATGAGGAAAATGCATATTTACATGTGCTGAAGAGCCTCGGGCGGGCTTCGGTCCCGCGACCTACGGCTTACAAGGCCGTTGCTCTACCAGGCTGAGCTACCGAGGCGCGCTTGGTATAGCAAACATAAAACAAAAATAAAAGCGTTAACTAAACC
>Ga0129301_1001579_pt1 | contig 10779 bp, 8 predicted proteins | sample ConPoolayeHmetaG_FD_94489 | JGI IMG/M metagenome (GOLD analysis project Ga0129301, IMG submission 94489) | Hot spring microbial mat communities from California, USA to study Microbial Dark Matter (Phase II) - Cone Pool mat layer H metaG ...
CATAGAATTAGTGGATATAGTTTGAGAACATTTAAGCCATCAAAATATTATAGCACGTATAGTGCGTCCCATCCTTCAGCCTTCGAAGTCGTCCCAGGGGAGACGTTCTGCGTTGAAACTGCCGATGCTTACAGAGGGAAGATCCAGAGTGAAGAGGACACACCAACTTTGGATAGAATCCCATTCGAAAATGCGAACCCCCAAAGTGGACCTATCTACGTCAAAGGAGCGGAAAAAGGAGATACTTTGTCTGTTGAGATCGTGGATATAGTCATAAAAGCTAAACAAGGAGCGACCACTATAGTTCCGGACATGGGAGGGCTCACCAGGACAAACATAACTAGGCTGTTGAATGAACCTCTTCCACCTAGGGCAAAGATATGCCCGATCACTAACGGTCTAATCCATTTCTCTGACACGATTCACATACCAGTTGAACCCATGATCGGCACCATTGGAGTAGCCCCAGAATTCGAAGCAATTTCTAGTCTTACCCCTGGCCCGCATGGAGGTAACATGGATTGCCCTGACGTATGCCCTGGAAACAAAGTCATGTTCCCTGTGTATGTTAAAGGCGCTTTTCTCTTTTTGGGTGACGTGCATGCTGTTCAAGGCGATGGTGAAATATCAGGTTCCGCAATAGAGGTTCCAGCTGAATGTGTGTTAAAGGTTGATATCGTCAAGAAACGGATTAATTGGCCTCGAATAGAGTCAAAAGATTATATTATGACTGTAGGGAGTGCAAGGCCTCTAGAAGACGCGCTTAGGATCGCTATGGTAGAGCTCATCGAATGGTTAGTTGACGAGTACAACTTCAATAAGTTCGACGCATATCAACTTTGTAGCCAAGTTGCTAAGATTAGAGTCGCACAAATGGTTGACCCCCTCTACACTATGGTTGCAAAGTTTCCTAAAAAATACCTAAAGAAAATAGAATAGGATAAAAAATTTCAGCGAGTTAGAGATTACAAAGAGAAATCAGAAAACGATTATATAATACATAAGTGGAGCTCTTTACTATGAGAGAAGAGAAGCCGTTTAACCGATGGCTTATCGTTATCGCAGCCATCGTTATCCAGATGTGCCTTGGTGCTGTATATGCTTTCAGCGTACTCGTCCCCCCTCTTGAAAGCGAGTTCGGATGGCAGAGGATAGAGACGTCTCCTGCCTTCACGATAGCCCTTTTGGTCTTCGCGCTTTCGATGATCCCAGCTGGTAGGCTCCAAGATAAGAAGGGACCCAGGCTCATCGCTACCGCAGGTGGGATCCTGTTGGGGCTAGGAATGCTTCTCTCAAGTTTTACAAGCTCTCTCCTCTGGCTCTACGTGAGCTATGGCATTGTCGGCGGACTCGGCCTCGGCTTAGCATATGTTACACCGATAACAACTTGTGCAAAATGGTTCCCTGACAAGAAAGGGTTGATCACAGGTTTAGCAGTATTTGGGTTTGGGGCAGGTTCCATCGTCTTCGCACCGTTATGGACCTTTCTCATAAGCGCGATAGAGTGGAGGACCACTTTCTTAGCGACAGGAATTCTTTTTACGGCATTAGTTGTTCCATCTGCACAGATACTGAGGAACCCACCTCAAGGGTATAAGCCAACCAATTGGAACCCACCTCCAAGCAAGAAGAAGGTAGAGGATTATGGCCCTTCAATGATGCTTAAGACAATCCCTTTCTACATGATCTGGGTTAGCTATTGGTTTGGAACTACTGCGGGTTTGATGGTGATCGGGCATGCAAAGCAAGCTGCAATAGAAGTAGCACTTTTAGACCCGATACAGGCATCATTAGTAGTTTCAATACTAGGGCTCTTTAACGCATTTGGCAGAGTGCTATGGGGATTCGCTGGGGACCGCTATGGAAGAGAGAAGATATTGACCTTGCTATTTGCCTTATGCTCAATAGCCCTCTTCATGATGGCATTAATACCCGGCGCTATATCATTTGTAACAGGAGTTATACTGGTTGGGCTATCCTTCGGAGGGTTCCTAGCATTATATCCTGCAGTGACATCAGACTATTATGGAACAAAGAACCTCGGAGTAAATTACGGAATAGTGTTTACTGCATATGGTGCGGGCGCGGTACTTGGGCCAATAATGGCAGCGTACTTTAAAACGTTCTCTGGCACCTACATCCCATCGTTCCTTGTTGCAGGCGGGCTTGCTTTCGTTGGAATAATTTTAGCGCTTCCTATTAAGAAATTTTCAAAAAAGGTGTAGCGATACACCGTAATCTGGAAAGGGGTATACTAGACGCCATATATAATTTACTGTACTTATAATATACGGTACATTAAGCTTAGCTTAAATTATTAGCCAATGTTTATTAGATCTAATCATAAAGTTAAGAAAGAACCATCGAATAAGGTGGTTTTTTAAACCTAAAACCTATTGCACCCCGCCTTCTCTTCCTTTTTTTAATAACCGTTACCTACTACTCTATGAATGACGATACTACAATAGGTTCTATAATACTCCAGCGCATCTCTCACAATATGGTAGTCCATTCGATGCCAACATCCATCACAAACGATTGCGGTTTTGTAACCCATCTGCTCTACATGATCCTTGATATATTTGTCTTCAAGTACTTGCAGATAACTTTGGATTCTGATACCTTCTAAGGCTTCTCTTCTTAACAAGGTATCGTGGGTTCCTCCTCTGACTTTAAACGCGTTTAAGGAATACTCCCTTGGGTTAAATCCTCTGCATCTGAGAAACTTTGCAAACTTTGTTCCTTCGACATCATCTAATCCCCAAATTAGGCCGATATTCATGTCCATCATATACCTTTTAGCCTCTTGAAAGAAGTTAGGTTTTAGAATACAGTCGTCATCGAGGAACATCAACCACCTCTCTTTAAAGCAATTCAGAAAGTGATTTATTGCGGCCTGGCGGGCCTTGGCACGATTCATACCCTTGCCATTTAATGGGTTAAATTATTTGTCTCTCTCGCGGCAGAATTCAGAAGTCACTCGTAGAGTGTCATCTTCACCGCTGTCGACTATTATGATACCACTGTAAGGTACTTGCAAGGAGCCTGCAAGGGTCTGTAAATACGTGGTCCCTAAGTTTCTATGTGAATTTTTTGTTATTATGCCTAGGACTATCTCGTCCAAGGATTACACCTCGAATCGACTTTTTTAAACCGTTATTATCTAAAACTTTGATCTATAAGAATATGTTCATGGTCCAGTATTTGGATATCGGAGCTTGCTGAACACTTTTAAAGCTAGATCGCGCCAAATAAAAGTGCTCATCCACCTTGTGTTAGAACGTAAGACCGTGACAGAAGAGGGTCCTTTGTGATGATATCAAGTTCTCTTATCCTGCTTTCACGTTCTGCTAGATCTTCAATCTTCATGACCTTATCGAATTCAGAAATAAGAATTCTTTCAAGATTAACGTCTAGTTTCCTCTGTTTACATTCTTCTTCACTTATCAGACCACTTTCCTTTTTAAGATCTAATATTTTTTCTAAAGAATCCAATATCATCTTTGCTTGACCAGAAGTATTCACATCAAATGTCTCATAACTTATCCACTGCGCCCAATAGGGGGACTTTACCATTGCTTGATAATAGTCGTTAAATCGTTTGAACCTTAATCTATATCTATGCTTTTCTGGGTAATCAAAGGCAGGTGAACCTGGGTCCAAGAAAATCATAGGCCCGAACTCTACAAAGATATGGTGGTTACCTTTAACCTCTTTCTCTATCGAACTGATCTTTCTCCAAAGGTTCCAACCTTGTTTCATTGTATCGAAAGTTTCTGCCCCTAATCCGTTCATAAAGAACACACCTAATGGAATGTCGAGTTCTCGGCAATACCGGCATGTACGTAAAAGCTCCTCGTTTGAGTACTCCCTCCCATGGATTCGCCTAACATCTTCAACACCAGACTCTGGCGAGATTGTTAGGAGAATATTTTCGGCAGGCCTATTTTCACTTAGATAGTTGAGAAATGACCTGTCAGCTGGTTCGAATAACTCAAACCCTACAGACCTAATATGTGACCACTTCCCATTCTTCAAGACTTGTATTAATTGTTCTACGTGTTTTCTCCCGCCTAAACGAGGATCTTGAAATAGGAAGATCGAATTTACCTTCTGCTCATCTAGCATCATGAAGTCTTCCAATAGCTTTTCAGGGGACCTGAACGCAGGGTACTCTCTATTCATTAATTTCCTGTAACTGTAGCTTGATCCCCCACAAGTGGCGCAGTTAAAAGTGCATCCTCTGCAGATAGGAAGACTCCATAGCTTTGACTTAGACATGGGAGGGGTTAGTGCACGAGTACCTGGTTCTACAAGCTTTAATCTAGTGAAATTTAATAAATCAAGGTTCTCGACTACCTTAATATTTTCTGTTCTAATAACACCCTTCTCTTTGTCAATGAAAGTTAAATTTGGCGTTTGGTGGAAGGCAGTCGTTCTATCGAGCTTACTAATGTTTTTGACTAACTTAAAGAGGGGTTCTTCCCCCTCCCCCCTTACCACACAGTCGATAAACGGGAAGTTCGATACAATTTCATCTGCAAAATAGGTGGAGGTTAAACCACCAAGGACGACGATCGATTCGGGGTGGTGTCTTTTACAAATTTCTGCGATCTTTATCGCGCCTTGTGAATGGACAGCCCAGTGGAGGTCAATTGCGTATATATTTGAGTCGAGTCTTTGTAGAAAGCCTTCGACATCGAATTTATCGTCGATAACCATCTTTTCTGCTATGTTAATTATCTTCACCTTGATCCCTTGATCTTGAAGATAGGAGCCGATGCTAACAAACCCTATGGGGAACGTTATGAATACAGCTGTGCATATTGGCACTGTGTTGGCTATTGGCCCTGTAAACCAAAAGTCCCTCCGAAAATCGTAAAAGCTGGGTGGGTGTATTAAGACCACGTCATAGTTGGCCAATGGAACCGCTTCTATTAGACGAGTAGATTTCCTATTTATCCTTTATGAAACTCTTATCATAATTCTATGGACTCGCATTATTATTCAAACCAATTTTACTATAATATCTATTCTGCTCAAATTAGAGGAACATGTAAATTCATATCTAATATAGCCGTACCTATGTGCGCCGAAATCTTTCTTTACGGTAGAGTTCAGAGAGGCGAACATTCGGGGCACTCTGATTGAATCAGAAGCAGCCAGTTGATTAAGTCGTTGGCAGTAGGCAGATGATTGGCTTCCTCCGCTATCCTTTGAAACCTGACAGCTCCATATCGATCTGTGATAAATATCGAAGGGAATGGGGTGTTGTTCTTGTCGTCGATGTAAGTAAACTTTTTAGTGAAATCTCCGACTTCATCTATAAGGATTGGGAAAGGGGTTTGTATGCCATCTAGTTGACCTGATGAATTGATGGTTGAGCTAACAGTTATTGCTATAACTTCGCTATCTAAACTATTTATGTCGACATAAGAATCAATTAATTCTTTAAGTTTCCTTACACATTCTTTGCATTTGTTTCCGTGGTAGAAGAATAGCACCAGATTCTTATTCTGTTTATAATTCCAGAGGTCCACTTTTACTCCTCTATTCGAAGGAAGGGTTGTATAAGGTATCACCTGTTCACGTTCAAATTTATATCTAAGAGCGTTACCTTTCAGATATAAGATCAAGACAACCAATACAAAAAAAGTTGAAGCTTATCTATAAACGTTCCTTTAGTTTTAAATGATTAAGCTATTTATAATAGGAAATGAATTTGTAAATGACCAACGCAGGTTTACTGGTGCGGAGGAAATGGATAATAGGGATTTACAGGATTACATAAACAGGAATAAGCTCGATGCGAAAATACTGTATTTTGATAAGCCAACGGTGACAGTGGAAGATGCGGTAAGGCAGCTAAAGATCAGCAAAGAACACATAATTAAGAGCATTTTGCTTATGGACGAAAAGGGCCAACCGACCTTAGTTATAGTTAGCGGAGACAGGAAGGTCTCGCTTGGCAAGGTGTCTAAGGTTGTTGGAGCTGGTGTCAGAATAGCGAAGGCTAAGGAGGTTAAAGAAGTATTGGGTTATGAGGTTGGAGCTGTTCCACCTATAGGGCATAAAGATAAACTTAGAACCTTGCTTGACATAGACGTTCTTAGATACGAGAAAGTAGTAGGTGGAGGAGGTAAAACGAATGCACTACTTGAGATAAATCCTCGCGATGTGCTTCGGTTAAATGATGCGGAGTTATGTGATGTCAGCGAATAAATTGGAATCATCTAAGGACTAAAAAATAAAAGGGTTTGAGGGTTTCCCCTTCTACCTACTTTTTCCTTTTTGAGAGCAGAAATGCTGCAGCACCAACAACTATTACTACCACGATTAGCCCTGCTATCATAAGCGTGTTGTCTTGCGATTCGGGTTGTGTGGTTGTCGTAGTTACCGTAGTTGCTGTCGTCGTTGTAGCAGTGGTTGCAGTAGTTGTCGTAGTGGCGGTGGTAGTGGTTACAGTTGTCGAGGTTGTTGCTGTCGTGGTTATTGTTGTAGTAGTGGGTGTTGTTGTTTCCTCGAAGATGTACGTGTTTGCTAGGCTGTCCCAGAACACGTATCGGCCAACAGGTATATCAGGACCCTTTATATTCGCTGATTTGACGTTTAACCAGACAAGGTCGTAAAGTGGGATTTCTGGAAGGTCTGTCAATAGGATTGTTTCTATCTGTTGTAGAATTTGAACCTGCTTGCTTGGGTCGGGTTCAGCTCTCCATGCGTCAAGAAGTTGGTCGACTTGCGGGTTACTGTAGAGCATCGTGTTTGAGAACTGTACACCCGGTCTGATCCATGATGAGTGAAAGAGCTGGTATGACCACATCGTCTCAACCCAGCGTTTCAGAAGGACGAAGTCGAACTGGTACTTTGCTTCAAGATCCAGCATGGTTCCGAAGTCAACCTTCTTCAACACGACTTCAATCCCTACCTTAGAAAGGTGGTCCTTTACTAGATCAGCGATAGCTGCTTCCTCTGCTTCCCCCGTACGAGTCAATAGCTCTATTTTGAACCTTTTACCATCCTGCCCTACTGGATAACCAGCTTGGTCGAGGAGTTGATTGGCTTTGGTTAAGTTGAATGTGTATTTTGGTAGGTTTGGTGATTCTGGGATAATAGGCATTAAAATTCTTGTGGTAGGTTTACATAGCCCAAGCGTCGCCTTTTGCGTCAGATCGTTCCTGTTTAATGCATATGATATTGCCTGTCTAACTAGCGGGTTGTTTAATATTGTCCTATTTGTGTTGATCTGCAATACCATCTTGTATGGTGGCAAATTATGGGCGATGACCTTTAAATTGGGGTTCGTTCCAAGCCTGGCTGCCATTTCATACGCGAGCCCTCTGAAGACGTAGTTCACATCCCCTGTTTCTAGTGAAGAAAGCATTGTGGTAGGGTCTGTGACGAATCTCACTATCACCTTCTCCAAATAGGGCTTCGGGCTGTCCCAATACTTCGTGTTTCTCTCGAGCACAATATGGCTCCCCTTTACCCATTCCTTAAAGACGAAAGGCCCCGTTCCAATCGGATTTGTTCTAAAAGTACTCGTTTCGAAGTTTTGCCCTTCTAGAATATGCTTCGGCACAATGGCAGTGTCCAGTGATGCGAATAACCTCATTTGTATACCAGGCAGGAACTGTACAGGCTTTATCTTCACACCTGTTGAGTTAATGATTTCCACTTTAACGTCTTTGAAGTACGCGGCCGAGAATATATCGTACTTGCTAAGGATATTTTCGAATGAGAATTTTACGTCATCTGCGGTGAAGGGCTTCCCGTCGTGCCAGGTTACACCTGAACGCAATTTAAATTCGTAAGCGCCTTCACTATCTAGGATCTTCCAAGAAGTGGCTAAACTCGGTATATAGTTAAGCTGAGGATCTGTATTGAGGAGGCTTTCGAAGATCTGCGCTGCAATAAAGCCCGTGTGCCATTGGCCTGTTGTAGAGTCAAGAACCTTGGGCTCTGCAACCAGACCGACGATTATCTGCCCCCCAACTTGGGGTCCTGCACTTGTTTGCGGTAGAAAGGCGAAAGCAAACAGCGTTAGCAGCATTACTGCTATAATTTTTGTTATAGCTTTGTTCTTTTGCATTTGCTTTACTCCAAAAACTCGGTTATATAAATTTTCTACTATTCAATTTTATCGATACATGGTTGAAATATAAAAATATCACTTTTTACACAAAATTTTTGAAAAAATTAGGTGTTCAACTCATCTTAACCGAGAAGTGGTCCCCCTCATCAAGTAGGTGAACACCGTTCTTTTCTGATTGATATTTAAAATACGCTAGCTTGGGGTTTTGGCTTAAATCGTCTAGAAGCTCTACCTCGTTTTCGATCTGTTCAACGAAGTACAAGTCCACACCCGGTTCACCTAAATTTTTAGCAAGGATCATCCCTTTGTTTTCCATAGGCCCCATGATTGGGTAAAATATGAAGTTACCTAGGCTATAAGTAACAACTTTACCTTTGTAGACGTTTACCGGTTGTATTGTGTGTGGATGACCGCCGATTACGATGTCACAACCAACGTCAACAAGAAATTCACCTAAACCCTTAACGTAGTCTAGAACGACTTCATTGTAAGGAGAGAGACCTGCACCCCAATGTATTTGAGCTGCAACGAAGCCGTTATCTCGCTTAGACTCCTTAATTGCTCTTCTGAGCAGGTCGAGATCCTCTTTTAAGACCTCGCCTCCAACTATGTATGGTGCCGCTGGTTCCTCTAGAACCTCCCTTGGGTCGATATTGATCTTGGTTATTACGGTTAATCCAGCTACGCCTGGTTTGTTCTTTTTTACCAGAGCTTCAGGAGCGAAAGTGGTCGTTAACCCAACTAAGCCTACCTTGACCCCTTTAACCTCCACTGTTGCTGGTTGGAAGGCTTCGTCTAAGGTCTGTCCATACCCGTAGCATTTTATCGACTCCTGTCTTAGAAGTCTAGCCGTGTCTTCAGCTGACTTCGGTCCATAGTCCATTATGTGATTGTTTGCCAGGGATACCGCTGATGTCCGCATTTGTTTTAAGAACTTTAATATATCTGGTGTTGTCTTTAAAGCGGAGTATTTGTTCATCGGTTTTGCTAGGGGGTCTATTACAATCGGTGTCTCAAGGTTGGCTACTCTAAGCTTACACCCCTTAAACAAGGCTTTTAGACTTTCCCCTATAGATAGCTTTGAAGGCTCTTCTGCGTATAGGTCACCGCAGAAGCAGATGTCGTATTCCCCCATTACTTGCACCAAGTCTTCTTGATTACCCTAAGTGCATTTTGCCCTATTACCTTGGAGATTTCTTGGTCAGAGTAGCCGTGTTTGACTAGCCAGCGTACAATGTTAGGGTACTCTGATGGGTTTTCTAGTCCATCCACGTAAGGTACCTCTTGGAATTCTGGGAGGTTGGCTCTAAATGCGGTGCCTATTGAAAGTTCCTTGGCGAAAGCATGATGTAACGCTACATGATCGCCGAATAGGGTGTCTGGCCCAAATCCCACATGGTCTATTCCGACGAGTTTCTCTATATACTTGAAGTGCTCCATTATGGATTCTATGCTGTGTGTTCTGTTATTCATCGTCAGAGTGGTGTGTGGGGCTGCTTCGACTCCTATGATACCTCCTTTCTCTGCGAGAGCTTTGATGATTTCATCAGGTTTCATCCTCCTAGAGGGCCAGAGTGCTTTAGCACCGGCGTGCGTACAGAACACTGGCGTCTTGCTTGCTTCAATTATTTCAAGCGAGGCCTTTTCACCTGCATGTGAGATATCGATCGACATCCCTAATTTGTTCATCCTCTCCACTAGGTCGTACCCTCGATCTGTTAGACCGAAATCGTTTTTGTTAGCGATGCCAGATGCATACTCATTACCTTCGCTGTAAACAATCCCCATGACCCTCACACCTAACCCGTAGAGTACATCAACCTTATCGTACTCTGTCCCCATGTGGGGTGCTGATTCTAGGTGTATTACCATAGCGACTTGCCCGTTGTCGTGCGCTCTTTGAAGGTCTTCAATCCTCCTCGCTAGAAAGGCGAAGTCTTGGTGGTCTAGGTCAGAGTTGAACATCCCTATTTGGTGGACCACGTTTTCCCATGCCCACGCGTCAGGGGATTTCGCTATTGCCACACCGTCATTTAAGGCTTCGAAGACTACGTCAACTCCAGATGCCGCGACGCCTTCGTATCCTATCGCCTGCCTGCTTCTTCGTAAGTACTCCATTGTATCGTTGGGGTCGTCAGGGAAGACAAGAAGGTGCTCATGCATGGAGACACTCAGATACTTTTCGAATATTGCTTCCACACGCTCCTCTTCATTCTTTGATAGAGGTATAACGGACGATTTAACTCGCCCTACTTCCTTTGCAAGTTTAAATTCCTTGTAGTCTTTACCAGCTTCAAGGTAGCTAAAAGACTTATACCCATTATATTTTTTTCTTTTAGATATCATTGTTCGGCGGTTGGGATATATCGTCTTATAAACGTTAACAATGTTTATTGAATTACGTTTCTAAGGTGGAAGCATGCTGTAAAATGCTCCTTTTCAACTTCAGAAAGCTTAGGTTCTTCTTTTCTACAAATATCTGTTGCGAAGGGACAACGTGTGTGAAACCTACACCCCGGAGGGGGATTCACTGGTGATGGCGGCTCTCCTTCCATTACAGGCAGAGACTTCCCCTTAGCAGTCTTTGGGTCAGGTGGTGGTATTGACTCTAGCAAGCCTATAGTATAAGGGTGGTGCGGTCTGTTGAAGACGTTCTTAGCAGGCCCTTGTTCAATCACTTTACC
>Ga0129301_1001580_pt1 | contig 10774 bp, 10 predicted proteins | sample ConPoolayeHmetaG_FD_94489 | JGI IMG/M metagenome (GOLD analysis project Ga0129301, IMG submission 94489) | Hot spring microbial mat communities from California, USA to study Microbial Dark Matter (Phase II) - Cone Pool mat layer H metaG ...
CTTATCATCCCTTCTTGCAAGAATCCCACCGTGTATTTTCGGATGAAGACTCTTAACCCTCCCATCGAGGATTTCAGGAAAACCTGTATATTCTGAAATCTTCTTAACAGGAATTCCAAAACCTTCGATTGCAGTCGCAGTCCCCCCGGTCGAGAAGATACATACATCCATTTCATGGAGCTTTCTTACCAGTCTTTCAAGCCCTGTTTTATCAGAAACACTTACGATGGCATTTTTTATCTCTATATCCATAGGTGATACCCCTTGTTGAAGATATATTTAAAAGGAATTATCGGCTCAAGCCCCAAACAACTTTTCGAAACGCTCCCTGGCATTATTCTTACTGCCACCGCTCTTTGACCCGGAACCAGTTGTCCCCCTTACCTCAAAATATTCACAGAAATTAGCACCTCTCTTATCGCTAACAGGTTCAGCCTGAGGCTCGTTGCAATCATTATGCCTTCCAGGTGCGTAAAACCTGCAATTCAAACATGAGTGGAGATAAGCCCCACAATAAGGGCATATACTCTGGCGACTTACCTTCCCGCTTAAAACAATCTCCCTTTTGCACTTTGCACATTCCATCATATACCCCTTATAATACAAAAGTGATTTCGAAAAGGCAAAATCAGAATCAATTTAGAATAGATTTTCATCAAAAAGTTTTGATCTCAACAAATCTCCTTGCAGCCGAATCGATATCACCGGCACCTATGAATGCACATACCCATCTATTACTGTCAAGTTCCTCAAGCGCTGTGAAAATCTCTTCATTCACCGCCTTAAACTCTACCCTTTTCCCCATTGCACCTTCAATTGCATGGTAGAGATCAACTCCACTTATAGACCTCACAGCTTCCTCGGAATCCCTCTGCCTGTAGATCTCAGTTATGATTAGAAAATCGACTACCCTGAGAGCATCTATGAACTCATTAAAAAAGATCGACGTTCTGGAGTACTGGTGAGGTTGAAAGACAGCTGCTACACGACGTGATGGATACCTCTCACGGAGGGCTTTCAGGAAAGACCTTATCTCGGTTGGATGGTGGGCATAGTCACTATAAACTGGGTTCCCCTTAACCACTCCGAGCATTTCAAACCTGCGCTCTGTGCCCTTAAAAGCTTCAATGGCGGAGTTTATAAGATCATAACTTATTCCAAGATTCAATGCGCAGACCCCCGCAAGCGCCGCATTCAAACAGTTGAAAACTCCCGGGACTGGAACCTTTGCCTTGAGGATGCTCTTTTCATCTTCAAATACCTTTACGGAATAAAAACCATTCCCGCACCCCTCGCTCATGACCCTGTAACGATTTCTTGAACCATAGCCCACAGTGTATATTTTAACTGCATCCATTGCAGGGTTCTGGAATATTCTCCTCAGGTTTTCATCATCTCCATTAACAACAAGAAACCCTTCGGGATTGATCTCTCTCGAAAAGACCGCAAAAGCATCCCTTATCTCATCGATGTCCCTGTAGTAGTCAAGATGATCCGCTTCAATGTTGGTAACAACTGCATACCATTTACTGAGATGCAAAAATGAGCGGTTATATTCACACGCCTCACTTAGAAAATAATCACCACTTCCAAAAAGGGCATTTGAGGAAAAGTTTTTCATTACACCACCACATACGACAGTAGGGTTCATGCCACCCATCCAGAGCATCAAAGCAAGCATAGCTGTGGTTGTGGTTTTACCGTGTGTTCCTGCAACCGCTATACCCCTTTTTTCAGACATGAGCACCCCGAGATACTGTGAGTAAAGGCATACAGGGATTCCTCTTTTACCTGCCTCCAGTAGTTCAGGATTATCAGGGGGTACTGCTGCGCTAGCGACAACCAAATCGGGGTTTTTAACATGGTCTGGACTATGTCCGAGGAAAAACTCCATTCCGCCCTCTACAAGCCTGTCTACAAGGCTGTTCCTCTCAGTGGCTGAACCACTTACCCTCATACCGGAACGAAGGGTGATTTCAGCTGCAGCACTCATGCCAATACCGCTCACACCTACAAAGTGAACCCACTTCATAAAAGAATGCCCCTCTTCATCAACCTTCTTACAACTGGTTAGAAATACCTAACCTATAAATACTTAACCACTCGATTACAACGATCATATATTTAAATAACTCTATTCCTTCAATCATCAAAATCAACATAATCTTAAAAGGAAAGTTATTATCTTTCAACTCATAATGCAATAATCATCTGGGATGTTAGACCGGTGGATGATAGAAAGGGCTTTATAAATTGGTGCAAGTTTCCACCTCGCGATGTTTATATTCGGCCTTGCTATGACAATTCATCATTCTCTTATTTTCTGACTCTTATTTTTGGGTACCAGGTAGTCATTTTTAGGATGATCCACAAATGATTGAAGGCTTGTATTCCATAAAAAACAGGGGCCCATGATTAGAGCCCCTGTTCAATGATAAAGGCTATATTTAATGTTTGTATCTGAGCAAGGTTTTTATCCCGGGAATAAAAAAGGAACATGACATCAATAATTAACGATGCTATATGAACGATCCAAAACGATTCAAGATAAAAGATTTAAGATGAACTACTGGCTATCAATCCTTTACGTAGCTCTTGAGTTTCTGGCTTCTCGATGGATGCCTCAATCTGCTGATAGCCTTTTTCTCGATCTGTCTGATTCGTTCTTTGGTGAGGTTATACTTGTCACCGATCTCCTTGAGAGAATGTGGCCTCTCCCCATTCAGCCCGAACCTGTAGCGAATGACGCTCGATTCCTTCTCTGTAAGTGTGGATAGCACCTCTTCAATGGATTCCTGGAGGGTTTTGTTGATGAGCACCTCCTCCGGATCGGCCCCTTTGGTATCCTCCATGAGATCGGAGATTGTGTTTGCATCTTTATCGGACGACAGTGGGGTCTCGAGAGAGACAAACTCCTTTGAAGCATTTATAAGATCATTGATCCTGCTCTTATCCATGTCGAGGAAGTCAGCAATCTCCTCTATATCTGCTTCCCCATCCTTGTTGCTTCCGATCTCCCGTTTTACCTTCTCGATCTGCAGAAGCTCATTTGCCCTGTTCAGTGGGAGACGGATCATTCTGGACTTCTCGCATATGGCTTTCAAAATCGACTGCTTGATCCACCACACGGCATAGGAGATAAAGTGGTACCCCTTATCCACATCAAATTTGTCCACAGCGGTGATAAGACCGAGGTTACCCTCACTGATCAGGTCACTGAGAGTTAAACCCTGATTCTGGTACTTTTTAGCTACATTGACCACGAAGCGAAGATTGGCCTGTATAAGCTTGTCTTTGGCCTCTTTATCCCCTTTTTTAGCCCTGCGTGCAAGCTCAACCTCCTCCTCTCTGGTGAGAAGAGGGATTTTGTTGATCTCTCTCAGATAGACGGAGAGAGAGCTTACATCAAGACTTGTTCCAAGCTGCGAGTACTTCTTATCAACAGACAATAAATTTACCCTCCTTAAATATAATTTAGTATAATTTTAATCAATTATAACACAAAATTACATAAAATTTGGTAAGTTTTTGAACAATTTAAAATGCAAATTTTATACCATTAATTATCGACTAAACTCTATAAATCCTTTAACGACAATGAATTATATTAGATAATATAAACCCTTTTACCATATAGAAAAATTGTGTCATTATGATACTTTATTTTAGATTTCCATTAAATTTGTATAATTATAACACACCTTCAGGCAATTCCGTATTCTGCAAGCTTCCTGTGAAGTGTTTTCCTCCCGATCTTCAATATCTCTGAAGCCTTTGTCTTATTCCCCCCTGTATTCTGCAGGGTAAAAAGTATCAAACGCTTCTCAGCTTCAGCGAGGCTCACTCCTGCAGGTATCTTCAGTGAAGCCTGCTCATCTTTGGACGTGATGTATGATGGAAGGTCCTGTTCGGTGATTATGGAGTTCTTGGTTAGTACAACTATGCTCTCAATTACATTCCTCAGCTCACGCACATTTCCCGGCCAGCGGTATGACACAAGTGCCTGAAGGGCTCCACTTGTTATCCCTTCTATCTGCTTATTGTTTTCTTTTGAAAACTCTTCAATGAACTTGTGCACCATTAAGGGAATATCATCCTTCCTTTCCCTGAGGGGTGGTACATGTATTGAGACAACATCAAGCCTGTAGTAGAGATCATCCCTGAATTTCCCCTTTTCAACTTCCTCCTTGAGATTTTTATTTGTTGCAGATATGATCCTCACATCCACCTTTATGGGTGTTTCTCCCCCCACCCTCTCAAACTCCCTCTGCTGAATCACCCTGAGGAGCTTTACCTGCATCGCAGGGCTGATCTCCCCCACCTCATCGAGGAAGATCGTTCCTGTATGGGCAAGCTCAAATCTCCCTCTCTTCGTTGCAATTGCCCCGGTAAAAGCACCCCTCTCATGCCCGAAAAGCTCACTCTCAAGAAGTGTTTCAGGTATAGCAGCACAGTGTACCTTTATATAAGGTTTATCTCGCCGAGGGCTGTTGTGATGAATCGCATCGGCGATCATCTCCTTCCCTGTCCCGCTTTCCCCATATATCAGAACATTTGCCCTTGAAGGCGCAACGAGTTCTATGGTCTCGAATACGCTCTTCATGGCGCTGCTCTTTCCAATTATGTTGTCGAAAGAGTACTTCTGCTTCAGCTGATTCAAAAGCTCCCTGTTTTGCCTTTTCAGGGATGAGTTCTCAAGCGCCCTCTTCACGATAAGTGAGAGCTTATCTATATTGAGAGGTTTTGTGAGGTAATCATAAGCACCATTTCGCATTGCTTCAACGGCATTCTCAATCGTACCATGACCCGTAAGGATGATAACCGGGAGATACGGGTTGCGTTCGAGCGCCTCCTTCATGAGCTCATCACCCGATAGCTTTGGCATCTTCAGATCTGTTATTACAAGATCCACATCCCCTTCCTCAATTTTCTCCAGTGCTTCTTCTCCATCGGAGGCAAGTTCAACCTCATATCCATCGCTGGAAAGAGCCTTCTGCAGGCCCTCGCGTATGTGCTTTTCATCATCAACGATTAATAGCTTGGCTTTCATTTACTTCCTCATACGTCAGGAGTCTCTTCTTTTTCTGAAGCACAGGCAGAGTAACCGAGAACCTGGTACCTTCCCCCACCTTACTTTTTACCTGGATATCCCCTCCAAGTTCTTTGATTATCTTGTATACTATTACAAGTCCAAGACCCGTGCCGAACTTCCTCGTTGTAAAGTAGGGTTCATATATCTTACCTATAATGTTTTCAGGTATTCCTTCCCCGTTGTCTATGATATGGATAACCACATCCCCGTCTGTGTTCTGCTCTGTCTTGATCCTGATCTCCCCCCCATCATGGATTGCCTCAATTGCATTCTTGACAATGTTGAGAAGAGCCTGTTTAAGGTACTTGGGGTCAACCAGCACCTGTGGTATATTCTCATCAAGCTCAAGCACAGCCTCAATATCGGCTTCCATGAGCTCATACTGTAGAAACTGAACAAGCTCTTTCACAATATCATTTACATTCTCCAGACTGAGGTTCAGGTTCATCGGCCTGACAGCAAAGAGAAAGTCCTGCACAATCGAATTGAGCCTTTCTATCTCCTCCTTCACTATCATGATGAGGTTTCGCATGTTCTTTGCATTCTCCTCATCCAGCTTCGCCACTTCCTTTGATAGCAACTGGATATGTATATCTATAGAAGTGAGTGGATTTTTTATCTCATGCGCAACTCCTGCAGAAAGTGTGGTAAGAGCTGCCAGACTTTCCGCCTGTCTGAGCCTTATCTCCTTCATCTTCTTCTCGGTTACATCCATTAATATTATAACATGACCCTCGGTATCACCGTTACCAAGAAGTGGCACTATGTTTAGGATAAAGGTTCTATCCGACCTGCCGAGATATATCTCCTTATCCACAATCTTCAGGTTCTGCTCAAGGGCATCCTCAATAGCACCCTTTATCTCTGGATCTAGATTACAATCCAAAATATCCTGTGAGTACAGTCTGGATGAAGGGATGGATAGGAACTCTTCCATAGTTCTGTTTACAAGGATGACTTTGTTGTCCCTGTTAGTTACTATAACCCCTTCTATCATAGAATCGAAAACAAGCCTGTAAAGTTCCTTTTCAGTTGAAAGCTCACTGAGGATTACCTTTATTTCTTTACGGTCTATCCTATCTATCTTATCAAAAACTTTCTGAATGAAACCTGAACTCTGCATTATAATTCACCTTTCCCCATATGACACTATATTAATATAATGTAAAATTTTTCTATAATTATTCAATATAAAATCGAATATCGCAATCTGAGGATTTATATGGGAGTAGAGAATTGCATTCTTTAAAAACGCAATGTTTTTATAAAGTGCTTCAAGCTCTTCTACCCTGGCCATATTAATATCAGAAAGAGCCGTGGCCCCCACCCTCAGTAAATCTTTCAAATAATCAAGAAATTCGATCTCCTGTTCATTAGCCACAATCTCCTCAACGGTTTCCACAAGCCTGTAAGGCTCATGCCTTACATCCATAATCTTCCTGAGGTATTTATCCGCAGCTTCATACCCCGACCTATCTCTCCCCCTTCCATTCGAGGCATATCTAAACTTGTCCAGAGATATCCTTTGAATCACCTCCTCATTAAGCCTGACAAATCGATAGCTTCTACATCTGGAGCGAATTGTTTCTTTTATCAATAGAGGCTGAACCGAAGTGAGAATAATCATACCGGAGGGAGGGGTATCCTCAGATATCTTTAGAAAGGCGTTTGAAGCTTCTTCATTCATGTGTTCTGCTCCATCGATGATCACAGAGCGATATCCTCCATCATCACTTCTTATCGAAAGGAACCTCTGGACTTCCCTGATCCTATCAATCCCTATAACCCTGCCTGTTGACACACGGGTAAGATTACCCATCAGATCCATGATTTTATCGTAATTCGCCAGAACCTCTTCCCTGACCCTTATTAATTCCTCAAGGGCTTCACATGAAGTTCTGTACTGTGGTTCATCGGCTCTGCTTATCAGGAGTCTCCTCAGATCTGAGATAAAAAAACTCAGGTTTTCATCCCTCACCCCGTACATGCGCCAGAATGAAAATGTATTGCTCATCTCAGCTTTTGAGAGGATAAACAAATCCTTTGATAAAAGGTTTCTGATGATGTAGCATGATCTGCAGTTACAGGAAGCCGATTTTGAACCTGTGCACTTCAGTACCCTGACAAGCTCTAAAGCCGTGAGGAACTTCCCACACCCTTCGGGTCCATGAAAAAGCAAAGCCTGAGGAAGGCGGTTTCGGGTTATCTCATGCTCAAGCATCCTTACCACAACATCCTGTCCTTTTACAGCCTCAAACAATCTCCTTTACCTCTCCCCCTGGTTAGAAGCTCTTCTTGATTCAGATTCTATTATCAATTCCTTCATCTTCATCTTTTTTTTCAAGCTCTGAAGAGCAACATGGGCAGCTTCCTGCTCAGCCTGTTTCTTGCTTCTACCCTGGCCAGGCCCATATATCTTTCCAAAAACCTTCACATTAACGAAGAATCTTCGCTGATGTTCCGGTCCTTCGGTGCCTACAACAACATACTCAGGTACAGTTCGTGAGCGCTTCTGGGAGTATTCCTGTAAAATAGTTTTATAATCTTTCTGATGTCTGTTCTTCTCAACCTCAAGTATCTCTTTAAAGAAGAGCTTTTTTACAAGCTTCCTGGCCTGTCTGTATCCAGAATCGATATAATATGCACCAATAACTGCCTCGAGACAATCACTGATCAATGCTCCACGGTCACGTCCACCTGATTTCTCCTCACCTTTCCCGATCAATATGAACCGCTGAATGCCTATTTCCTTCCCAACCTTATGAAGGGTTGGCTGGCTAACCACATAGGATTTAATTCTTGCAAGTGTGCCTTCTCTGAAATAGAGATTCTGGTTATAAAGCAGATCGCTTATGACAAGTCCCAGAAATGCATCGCCAAGGAACTCAAGTTTCTCATTATCCTCCATAGTGTCATCGATCTCATGAACATACGATCTGTGGCACAGGGCTGTGTTAAGCAACTCGAGGCTTTTAAAACGAATACCCAGACTGCTCTGAAACTCTTTAAGTTCCTCAGCTCTTTTCTTTGAAATGCCCTTTTTAACTTTTCTCATACCTTGTCAGCACAAGTGACGCATTGTGACCGCCAAATCCAAAGGAGTTGTTAAGCGCTGCGAACACTTCCGCCTTCACGCTTTTGTGTGGTACGAAATCCAGATCAAAATCCGGATTATCGAGGTTGATTGTTGGAGGGATAATACCATGGTAGATGGTAAGTACAGTGGCAATTGTCTCAATACCACCTGCCGCACCAAGGAGGTGTCCTATCATTGATTTATTAGAACTGATCTTCAACCTGTACCTGTGCTCACCAAAAAGATTGGTTATCGCCTTGACCTCAGCTCTATCGCCGGCAGGGGTCGATGTTCCATGGGCATTGATGTAATCTATGCTTTCGATGTTCATACCTGCATCTTTAATTGCATTCTCCATGCACTTCATAGCCCCTATGCCACTCTCCTCAGGAGCTGCGATGTGATAGGCATCAGCACTCACACCATAACCAGATAGAGTCGCATAAATGCGTGCTCCTCTTTTCAAAGCATGCTCCTCACTTTCCAGTATCAGCACAGCAGCTCCCTCGCCTATGACAAAGCCATCCCTATCCCTGTCAAATGGCCGCGATGCCTTCTGGGGCTCATGGTTCCTCGTCGAGAGGGCTTTCATTGATGCAAATCCTGCAACACCTAGCTCAACAATAGGAGCCTCTGTCCCTCCACATAGCATGATATCCGCATCTCCTCTCTCTATGTACTTGAAGGCTTCACCTATAGAGTGAGAAGCTGATGCACATGCACTAACTACACACATGTTCGGACCATTCAATTTGTACCTGATTGAAATAACACCACTGGCCATATTGGCAATCATGTTCGGGATCAGAAAAGGGCTTACCCTCTTTGGACCCTTCTCTATGAAAAGGTTATGCTGTTGAATCAGGGTTTGGAGTCCACCAATTCCAGAACCTATTATTACCCCTGCCCTGAACCTATCTATCTTCGAGAGGTCAAGGCCTGAGTCTTTTATTGCCTCCTCGCTTGCAACCCACGCAAACTGGGTGAACCTGTCATTTCGCCTCGCCTCAGCCTTATCCATATAGTTAAAAGGATCGAAACCCTTTACCTCCCCTGCTACCTTGCAATCGAGGTTCTTGGGGTCAAAAAGGGTTATGGTGGCTATACCTGATTTGCCAGCGATGAGGTTGTCCCAGAACGTGCGGACTCCAATACCTATGGGAGTTACTGCCCCCATCCCGGTTATGACAACTTTCTTCTTTTCCTTCAAAGACCTTCCACCCTGACTTTACCTGATTTTTTTCTGTTTATACTATTTGTGAGAATCGATATATCTGACAGCATCTCCCACAGTGACGATTTTTTCCGCTTCTTCGTCGGGAATCTCAAGTCCGAACTCCTCCTCAAGAGCCATAACCAGCTCTACCGTGTCAAGCGAATCCGCCCCCAGATCGTCGATGAATGATGCATCCTCAGTAACATCTTTCTCATCGACGCTCAATCTTTCCACAATAATTTCTTTTACCTTTTCAAATGTTCCCATTGATTGTTCATCCCCCTTACTCTTTTCAAATTACCCGAAATATTCAAATTAACGAGTGGCTTGAGGCCACTCACATAACCATACCACCATCCACAACAATCACCTGTCCTGTCATGTACGAGGAATACTCCGAGGCGAGAAAGAGAGCCACTGAAGCCACATCAGACGGGGTGCCCGGCCGACCAAGGGGTATGTTTTCAAGCATCCTCGATCGAACCTCCTCGGGCAACGCCTCTGTCATTTCGGTTTTGATATATCCAGGAGCAATTGCGTTTACAGTAATGTTCCTTGATGCAAGCTCCTTCGCTGCTGATTTTGTGATTCCAATTATCCCTGCCTTGCTTGCTGCGTAGTTAGCCTGTCCTGCATTACCCACAATGCCGATGATAGAAGCGATGTTTATGATTCTCCCGTACCGCTGTCGCATCATAACCCTTGAAACAATCTTTGTACAGTTAAATGTACCCTTAAGGTTTATGGCTATAACCCTATCAAACTCCTCTTCACTCATTCTAATCAGCAGATTGTCCCGAGTGATGCCCGCATTGTTGACGAGTATATCTATTCGCCCGAAATTGTCAACGGCTTTTTTAACCACCTCCTCGCATTCCTTCAAATTGCTCACATCAAGCAAATACCCCTCCACTTTCACATTATGCCTTCTTATATCATCAGAAGCCTGTTTCACCCCGTCGTAGTTGATGTCGCAAAGTGCTATATTCGCTCCATTACGGGCGAAAAGCTCCGCTATCTCTCTTCCTATACCCCTTGCACCTCCTGTTATAAATGCCACTCTCTCCCCTAGATCCATCAACCTTCTCCATAAATTATTTGTGGCCTCTTAAGGCGAACTTAGAGAATTACAAATTTTGCCATTTTATTGTACTGCAAAGTTTGCAGGCACCGCCTCGTTTAAAATCACCTCTTGCATTTAAATTTCTATTTTTCTTAAAACTCGAAATTTCGCTTCTCAATAATTACCTCACAGATCAGTCATTAACCAGATCTTCCACGCTTTATGCATTTTGAGCGCAGAACATCAATATCATCCGGTTGTCCTACAGAAAACACCTCCACTTCGTTTGTCAGGCTCTTGAAAAGCCCCTTAAGAACTGTTCCCGGA
>Ga0129301_1001581_pt1 | contig 10771 bp, 7 predicted proteins | sample ConPoolayeHmetaG_FD_94489 | JGI IMG/M metagenome (GOLD analysis project Ga0129301, IMG submission 94489) | Hot spring microbial mat communities from California, USA to study Microbial Dark Matter (Phase II) - Cone Pool mat layer H metaG ...
CGCCCAGCGCATACCGCACCATCGCGCCTCACCCTCCGCGGCGGCCAAATGCGACGCCGCCCTGCCCACACCTTCCCCCGCCCGCCTCGGCAGGTCGCGCCCCTCTCGGCGTCCAAATCCAGGCCACGCAGGCCTCGCCGCGGGGGAATCGGCCGACCCACCCGCTCGTCCTGCATCAAGGGAGAACAACGCGCGTCCCCGCGGCGTCTAAGCTGAAAGTGTCAGCCGCCCCGGCGGACGGCCGGGCACGCGTGGACCCCGGCCTTCCGACCGGCAGGCGGACACCGAGTCTCCCCGGCGGGCGGAGAGATGGCCCATCTCGCGCCGGCCGGCGGCCGGCCTACAACATCAGCATAACAGGAAAGGCGGGATGAAACAGATCACCCGCGGCAGGCAGGCCGCCTCAGGCGGCTGGCCCTATCAGTCGCTCGTGCTCATGGCGGCCCTCGCCCTCGGCGCCCTCGGCGCCGGGGCCCTCTTCGCTGCCGACGCCGTCTCCCCCGAGTGGGAGGTCGGCCAGGCGGACGTCTCCCCGCGTGACCTCGTCGTCACCGCGCCGCCAGAGGCCCCCGCCGAGCTCACCATCCAGGAGGCTGTTGACATCGCCCTCCGGCACAACGTGGGCTTCCGCCGCACCCTCCAGCGCCTCCTCGCCGCCCGCTCCTCCTGGCTGACCGCCCGCCAGCTCTGGGACCTCGAGGTCTTCGGCAGCGTCACCCGCACCGGCGACGGCGAGGCGCTCGACTCCCGCGAGGCGGGCGCGGCCCTCCGCTACGGCGCCACCACCGGCGCCGACCTCTCCCTGCGCGCCGCCCTCAGGGACCTCCAGGACGAGGAGTCCCAGGCCGAGCTCCAGGCCTCCCTCCGCCAGCCCCTCCTCGCCGGCGCCGGGCCCGCCTCCAGCGCCTATGAGCAGCTCCGCCGCGCCCGCAACTCCTACCGCGCCGCGCTGCTCTCCTTCTTCGTCGAGCGCCAGTCCCTGGTCGCCTCCGTCATCTCCAGCTACTTCGGCGCCCTCGAGCAGCAGCAGCTGGTCGAGAACCAGGAGTTCAGCCTCACCCTCGCCCAGGAGGCCGTGCGCGACTCCGAGCTCCGCCTGCAGGAAGGCCTCATCGCCGAGCTCGACCTCACCCGCGCCCAGCTGAGCCTCTCCCGCGCCCAGAGCGCCCTCATCGGGCAGCGCCGCGCCATGCGCGACGCCATGGACCGGCTCCTGCTCCTGCTCGGCCTCCAGGTGGACGGCGACCCCGCCCTCGTCACCACCGTCAGCTACGAGCCCCTCGAGATGGACCTCGAGGCCGCCATCTCCCAGGCCCTCCTGCTCCAGCCCGACCTCCAGCTCGCCGACCTGGGCCTCGAGAACCGGGAGGCCGCGCTCCGCATCGCCCGCAGCTATAGCCTCCCCTCCCTCGACCTCGTCGGCGCCTGGCGCCGGAGCGACAACGCCCTCGCCCAGGACAGCTGGACCGCCGGCCTGCAGCTCAGCGTCCCCATCGCCTCTCGCTCCCTGCGCGAGGCTGTCCTCCAGGCCCAGTGGGACCTCCTCGTCGAGCAGCAGGCCAAGGAGGACCTCCGCCAGCGCATCGTCTCCGAGGTCCGCTCTCAGTTCCGTGCCGCCGAGGCCGCCCGCGCCAACGTCGAGATCGCCTCCCAGAGCCTCGAGGTCGCCCGCAGCAGCCTCCACTTCGCCCGCCGCATGGTGGAGGAAGGCCTGCGCACCAACCGCGACCTGCTCGACGCCCAGGAAGACCTCACCCGCACCAGCAACCTCCTCGTCTCCAGCAACATCGCCTACTACCTCGCCCTCGTCCGCCTCCGGCAGGCCATCGGCCTCGACATCTCCCAGGACCTGCCCACCGAGCGCCGCGAGCCCCAGGAGGTGCCTCCCACCCCATGAGCCGCTGGCTCCGACCCATCGCGCTCCTCGCCGCCCTCGGCCTCGCCGCCTGGCAGGTCAAGCTCCTGCTCGCCGCCCTCGCCGGCGCGGGCGGGGGCCCCAACGTAGACACCGCTCCCGTGCGGCGCGGCCCCTTCGTCGTCGGCATCACCCGCGAGGGCACCCTGGAGAGCGCCATCATCGCCCAGATCAGGGCCCCCCGCAGCGGCTCCACCCTCGCCTTCATCGTGGACGACGGCAGCCGCGTGGAGGAGGGCCAGGTCATCGCGCGCGTCGACGTAAGCGAGTACCAGTTCCAGGTGGACCGCCAGCGCCTGGACTACCAGAACCGGCTCGCCCAGGTCGAGCAAGAGCGCCGCAACCGCGAGCGAGAGTGGGAGTCCTCCACCATGGAGGTGGACAAGACCCTCCGCTCCCTCGAGGTGCTCCTGCGCTCCCAGTTCGTCGAGACCGGCCAGGCCCAAGCCCAGCTCGGCTACGACGAGTGGAACCTCAACTGGGCCATGGGCGACTACGACAAGCACGAGCGCCTCGCCGAGGCCGGCATCGTCCCCCGCGCCGATGTCGAGCAAGCAGAGCGCATCGTCCGCCGCGAGGAGTTCGCGCTCCAGCGCTCCGAGCGAAGGCTCGACTACCTCGACTCCGAGCACTCCTCCCGCCAGGCCCAGATGGACGCCGACCTCCACCGCGCCCGCTTCGAGTCTCAGGTCGCCGAGCGCCGCATCCACGAAGCCGTGGACAGCGCCCGCACCCGCGCCCAGATGGCCAGAGACCGCCTCGCCGAGATGGAGCGTGAGCTCGCCAGCGGCGAGCTCCGCGCCCCCCAGGCCGGCGTCGTCGTCCTCGGCACCACCTGGGACCCTGCCACCGGCCGCCGCGCTCTCCGCGAGGGAGACCGCGTCTGGTGGGGCTCCAAGATCGCTGACCTCACCGACCTCTCGGAACTCGAGGTCGCGCTCCAGGTTGAGGAGACCGCCGCCGGCCGCCTCCGGCTCGGGCAGGAGGCCGTCATCAAGGTGGTCGGCATCGCCGACCGCGAATTCCGCGGCGAGGTCAGCCGCATCAGCGCCATCGCCCGCCGCGTCCAGCCCTGGGACGACCCCCACGCCCCCATGGACCAGCGCGTCTTCGACGTCTCCGTCAAAGTCCTCGACCCCGACCTCACCCTCCTCCGCCCGGGCATGAAGGCTCGCGTCCAGTTCGTCTTCGCCCGCCTCGAGGATGTCCTCTCCGTTCCTCTCGCCGCCGTCTTCGAGCGCCCGGAGGGCCCCATCGTCTACGTCGCCGGCCCCGGGGGCTTCCGCCCTCGCCCCGTCGAGACCGGCGAGCGCAGCGACGAGGCCGTTGTCATCCTCGCTGGCCTCGAGCCCAACGAGCGCGTCGCCCTCGCCGACCCCACCCGCCTGGAGCACCACTGATGGAGCGCGACGGCCACGTCGTACTCATCGAGGACCTCACCAAGGACTACCAGGCCGGCACCGTCACCGTCCACGCCCTCCGCGGCGTCTCCCTCCGCGTCCAGCCCGGCGAGATGGTCGCCATCATGGGGCCCTCCGGCTCCGGCAAGACCACCCTCCTGAACATGCTCGGCTGCGTGGACCGGGCCACCTCTGGCCGCTATTGGCTCGCCGGTGAGGACGTCAGCCGCCTCGGCGACCGCGCCCTCTCCCGCATCCGCAACGAGCGGATCGGCTTCGTCTTCCAGACCTTCAACCTCCTGCCCAGGCTCACCGCCCTCGAGAACGTCCGCCTCCCCCTCCTCTACAGCCGCCGCCGCATCCCGAAGGACGCCCCCCGCGAGGCCCTCGCCCGCGTCGGGCTCGCCGACCGCATGCACCACCGCCCCAACCAGCTCTCCGGGGGCCAGCAGCAGCGCGTCGCCGTCGCCCGCGCCCTCGTCATGGACCCCGCCGTCATCCTCGCCGACGAACCCACCGGCAACCTCGACTCCCGCTCCGGCGAGGAGATCATGGCCCTCTTCCAGAGCCTCAACCGCGAGGGCGTCACCCTCCTCGTGGTCACACACGACCCCCGCGTCGCCCAGCACTCCACCCGCATCGTCGAGATGCGCGACGGGAGGATCCTCGCCGACCGCCCTGTCGCCGACCGCCTGGTCGCCGAGCAGATCCTCTCCGCCATGCCCGCCCCCGAGGAGGAGCCTGCATGAACCGCACTCGCGCCATCGTCGCCCTCGCCTGCCTCCTCGTCCTCCTCCTCGTCCTCGCCGCGCTCGCCCTGCGCAACCGCGACCAGGCCGCCAGCGCCGCCCAGCGCGAACTCCGCACCGCTCAGGTTGCCGCCGCCGACTTCTACCTCACCCTCCGCCTCACCGGCTACCTCGACGCCGTCCGCGTCACCCCCGTCGTCGCCGAGGTCGGCCAGGCCGGCCGCGGCGGCCGGGGGGGCGCCGGCATCGTCTCCCTGCTGCCCGACGGCACTTGGCTCGAGGTGGGTGATGTCATCATGCGCCTCGACGCCGCCGAGGTCGAGAGAACCGTCACCGACCTCGAGACTCAGCTCGCCGAGGCCGAGGAGCGCGTCCGCGCCGCCCAGGCGGACGGGGAGACCCGCGTCGAGAACGCCCGCGCCGGCCTCACCAAGGCCGAGGAAGCCCTCGCCCTGGCACGCACCCAGAACGCCGCCGACCTCGAGCGCGCCCGCGCCGAGCTCGCCTACCAGGAGAAGGAGCTCGAGGTCGCCCAGGGCCTGCTCGACCGCCGCCGCCGCCTCGTCGAGGAGCGCCTCCTCCCCCTCGCCGACCTCGAGCGCGCCGAGGACGACGTCCGCCAGCGCCAGCTAGACCTCGAGAAGGCACAGCGCGCCCTCACCCGCACCCAGGAAGACGCCGCCGTCGTCGAGCGCCTCCGCGAGATGGACGTCGAGAAAGCGCGCGTCCAGCTCGAGCAGGCCGAGGCCGGCCTCGCCCAATCGGTCGCCGACGCCACCCGCAACCTGGAGGCCGTTCGCGTGCGCCTCGAGGACGCCCGGGCCCAGCTCGAGGCCACCCAGGTCCGCGCCCCCGCCCCGGGCCTGCTCCTGCTCGAGCGCAACTGGCGGGGCGAGCCCCTCCGCGTCGGCGACGAGATAGGCGAGGGCCAGCGCGTCGCCAACATCGTGGACCCCGCCGAGATGTGGGTACGCGCCGACATCAGCGAGGCCGACATCGAGCGCGTCGCCGTGGGCCAAAGCGCCACCGTCCTCGTGCCCGCCGTGGGCGCCACCTACTCCGGCGCCGTCGAGGCCATTGACAACCTCGCCCGCGAGCGCATGTGGTGGGAGGGCGGCGTCGCCGGCAAGAAGGTCTTCGGCGCCCTGATCCGGCTCGACGCCCGCGACGAGCGGCTCCGCCCGGGCATGGGCGCCACCGCCGACCTCCACATCAGACACATCAGCCAGGGCCTCGCCGTCCCGCTGGAGGCCCTCGTGAAGGAGCGCGACCACACCCTCGTCTACCGCCGCGAGGGCGACCTCTTCCGCCCCGTCCGGGTGCGCGTTCTGGAGCGCAGCGAGGTCCTCGCCGCCGTCGAGGGCGACCTCAGCGAGGGCGACCTCGTGGCCTGTGAACTCCCTCCCCCGCCCCTCATCATCACCGCGGAGGTCTCCCCATGAGATCCGCGCGCGGCCTCTCCCAGGGCCTTACCCCCCTGCTCATCCTCGCCGCCGCCGTCGCCCTCGGCGCCTGGGCGCTCCGGGTCTCGATCGTTCGGCGCGCCCAGGCCGAGCAGAAGCTCGAGCGGGAGGCCATCGCCACCACCCGCGCCGAGTTCGGCGACCTAGAGATAGCCGTGGAGGGCGTCGGCGTCTTGGAGGCCGTCCGCTCCCACCCCGTCATCGCCGAGGTCAGCGGCCAGATCGTCTCCATCGTGCCCAACGGCGTCCGCGTCCGCGAGGGCGACGAGATCGCCGTCCTCGATGTGCCTCGCATGGAGCGACAGGTGCGCGATCAGCAGCTCGAGTACGATAACGCCCTCGCCGACCTAGAGCGCCGCAAGCGCGAGCTCGCCGCCCAAGTCCGCCAGGCCGAGGTCAACGTCGAGCAAGCCCGCGACGAGCTCGCCCGCTTCCGCATGACCAAGGAGATCGAAATCCAGGACATGGTCGCCCAGCGCGACCACGACGCCGAGCAGCTCCGCCTCGCCGAGGAGCGCTTCGCCCGCCAGCGCAAGCTCGCCGAGGAGGGCCTCGTCCCCCTCCGCGAGGTCGAGCTCGCGCAGGCCGCCCTCGAGCGCGACCGCTTCCACCTCGAGCGCCTCGAGAAGGACCTCGAGATCGCCCGCTCCCGCAACGAGTCGGAGGACCTTGACAGACAGGCCGCCGTCACCCGCGCCGAGTCCGAGCTCGCCCGCACCAGGGCCGCCGAGCAGGACGAGGTCCAGAACGCCACCATGCGCCTCCAGATCCAGCGCCAGCAGCTCGACCGCCTCCTCGACCAGCTCGCCAAGGCCGTCGTCCGCGCCCCCGCCTCCGGCATCGTCGTGCTGGCGGAGGAGCGCGAGGGCATGGCCCAGCGCCCCCTCCGCCCCGGTGACCAGGTCTGGGAGCGCCGGCCCATCGCCTCCATCCCCAACCTCGACGAGATGATCGCCGTCCTCCAGGTCCCCCAGGAGCACGCCCGCCTCGTAAGAAGGGGTCAGGCCGCCCTCATCAGCGTCGAGTCCCTGCCCGGCCTGGTGCTGGAGGGCGAGGTCACCGAGGTGGCCGAGACCGCCAGCGAGGGCATGACCGGCGGCGGCCGGCGAGGCATGCCCACTGGCGAGCGCGCCTTCCGCAGCGCCATCCTCATCAAGGACACCAAGGGCGCCCCCCTCCGCCCCGGCATGACCGCCAACGTCCGCACCATCGTCGAGCGCATGCCCGGGGTCGTCAGCGTCCCCCTCGAATGCGTCTTCGAGCGCGAGGGCGACCATATCGTCTACGTCCGCCGCGGCGACGACTTCCGCCCCGTCACCGTCGAGCTCGGCCCCGACAACGGCGAGCGCGTCGTCATCACCTCCGGCCTCCAGGGTGACGAGATCATCGCCCTCCGCGACCTCAACGCGGCCGGCCGCCGCGACGACGAGGGCCCGGGCGCCTCCCTCGCACCCCGGCCCCTCCAGGGAGTCGGCCTGTGAAGATCTGGTCCGCCATCCTCACCGGCATCCGGGAGCTCATGGCCAACAAGATGCGCTCCCTGCTCACCATGCTCGGGGTCATCTTCGGCATCGCCTCCGTCATCGCCATGGTCTCCATCGGCGCCGGCGCCCGCCAGGAAGCCCTCGAGCAGATCAAGCTCATGGGCATCAATGTCATCCAGATCAACCGCGTCTCCCTCACCGGGGACCTCGCCCTCCAGGCCCAGCGGGACTCCCCCCGCGGCCTCACCTACGGCGACGCCCTCGCCCTCCGCAAGCTCTACGCCGACGCCCGCGAGGTCGTGCCCGTCTGCCGCGTCTTCGCCGAGGTCCGCCGCGAGGGCAAGGCCATATCCGCCCGCGTCTTCGGCACCACCCCCACCTACCTCCCCGCCGCCCGGCTCGCCCTCGCCCAGGGACGCTTCCTCGACGACCACGACCTCGACCAGCGTGCCCGCGTCTGCATCATCGGCTCCGACATCGCCCGCACCACCTTCTTCGCCGAGGAACCCCTCGGTCAGCTCCTGCGCATCGGCACCCAGGACTTCCTCGTCGTCGGCGTCCTCCAGGAGCGCTCCGTCGCCGCCGGCCGCGAGCTGGTCGCCCTCCGGGACATGAACCAGGATATCTACCTGCCCATCACCGTCGCCATGGACGAGTTCCAGATCTACGTCGAACAGGCCATCCCCCCCGACACCCGCGCCTTCAGCCAACTCCTCGCCCGCATGGCCGAGAGACCGCCCCTCGACCAGCGCCCCGTCACCCAGATCATCGTCCAGGTCGCCAACGAGACCCAGACCTGGGAGGCCGCCCGCGTCGCCCGCCGCATCCTCGACCGCCGCCACAAGGGCGTGCCCGACTACGAGGTCGTCATCCCTGCCGAGCTGCTCCGCCAGAGCCAGCGCACCCAGCGCATCTTCAACATCGTCATGGGCGCCATCGCCAGCATCTCCCTCGTCGTCGGCGGCATCGGCATCATGAACATCATGCTCGCCACCGTCTCCGCCCGCGCCCGGGAGATCGGCATCCGCCGCTGCGTTGGCGCCTCCCGCCCCGACATCGCGCGCCAGTTCCTCATTGAGTGCCTTGTCATCACCAGCATCGGCGGACTGCTCGGCATCATCCTCGGCGTCCAGATGGCCCGCCTCATCTCCGACTACGCCGGATGGCGCACCATCGTCTCCGGCCAGGCCGTGCTCCTCTCCCTCTTCGTCGCCGTCACCACCGGCCTCGTCTTCGGCCTCTACCCCGCTCTCCGCGCCGCCGCCATCGAGCCCATGGAGGCCCTGCGCGCAGAGTGAATGAAAAAGGCCCCGCCCCAGGCGGGGCCCGTCCCCTCCACACCCTCCTCCTCAGCTCGCCCGCTGATAGCCCAGGCGCCGCTGCCCGTGGGAGGGTATGTCCAGCGCCAGCCGATACTTCGTCACCGTCCGGCGCGCAAGCTCGAAGCCCCGCGCCTCCAGCAGCGACCGCAGCTCGCTGTCGCTCAGGGGCCGGCTCCGGTCCTCCCGCTCCACCAGCTCCCGGATGATGCTCTTGGGCGCCGCGCTCGCATCGAAGAAGCGCGCCAGCGGCACCACCTCACCCCAGGGCGTCAGCGCCGTCTTCCCCGCAATCGCCCGGCTCACCGTGGACTCGTGCTTGCCCGTCAGCTTGGCCACCGTCGCCTGCGTCAAGGGCCTCAGCCGTTCCTCCTCCCCGGTGTCCAGATATCCGCGCTGGCGCTCCACCAGACACTCTGCTACCCGCCGCAGCGTCTCCTCCCGCATCCGCAGGCAAGACAGGAACCAGCGCGCCCGCCGCACCGCCTCCAGCGCCGCCCTCCACGCCGCCGGCGCCTGCCCGGGCGGCGTCTCCGCGGCCAGCCGTTGCAGTCGGGCATAGGAGTCGCTCACCCGCAGCTCCCCCTCCGCGCTCGAGGCGATCTCCACCTGGTACTCATCCAGCTCCCGACGTATCACCACGTCTGGCGCCGACGACCCCCCCGCCCGGCTCGCACCCCCCTGCCACGGAGAGTAGAACTGCTGGCCCGGGTAAGGGTTCAGATTCCGCTGGATGAACGCAACCGACGCCTCCACCTGCTCCCGCTCCACCCCGAGCGCCCGCGCGATCTTCGCATGGGCATGCCGCGCCAGCGCCTCCCAGTGCTCAGCAATGATCCGCCTCGCCCACGGATCGCCCCGGCCCGCCTCCGCGAGCTGGTCCAGCTGGATCAGCAGCGCCTCCCGCGGCGTCGCCGCTCCTACCCCCGCCGGCTCGAACTGCCTCACCGCCGCCAGCACCGCCTCCACCCGCTCTCGCGCCGCCCCCGTGGCCTCCTCAACCTCCTCCGCCCGGCACTCCAGCAGCCCCTTGTCGTTGATGTTCGCGATCACGTAGTCCGCGATCGCCTGGTCCTCCCGCCCCACCGCGCCCCGCGCCTGCAGCGTCAGGTAGGAGCGCAGATCCATGGGCGTCTGCACCTGCCCGAACGGGTCCCCCTCGAAATCCCCGTCGAAGCCCAGGTACTCCCTGGGCCCCTCCCGCTCGAAGGCCGTGCTCCACTGCCAGAGCTGCAGCGACGCCCGGCAGGAGGCGCACACCTCCTCCCGCGTGGTCGCCCCACACAGCGCACAGAGCTGCTGCGGCGTCAGCTCCAGCGCCGGGTTCTCCGCCAGCTCCGCCTCGATGCGCTCCGCCAGCTCCCCCCGCGATAGCGCCAGGACATCCGCCGCCATCGCCAGGCTCGCCCGCGACTTCTGGCGCAGGCCCCGCCTCGGCCTCGTCGTCGCCCTCGCCGCGCGCATCGCCTCTCACTCCCCCTAGCCCGTCTTGCGCTGCCCCGTCGCATCCACCGCCCCCGCCCCCTGCTTCGCCAGATGGACCCGCAGCGAGCGCACGCTGATCCCCAGCAGCTCCGCCGCCCGCTGCACCTCACCCCCGGCCGCCGCCATCGCCTCCTCGATCATCCGCCGCCTCACCGTCTTGATCGTCTCCCTCAGGGGCTGCCCCAGGCGCGCACGCCCGCCGTTGCCTCCCCGCACCCGCGCCGGCAGCAGGTCCTCCTCCAGCACCGCCTGCTCCGGCTCCGCCATCACCACCGCATGCTCGATCGCGTTCTCCAGCTCCCGGATGTTGCCCGGCCAGTCGTAGGCCTGCAGCGCCTCCAGCGCCTCATCCGACAGCCGCCTCAGCCCCTTGCCGTTCTCCCCGCTGTACTTGCGCAGGAAGTGCGCCGCCAACAGCGGGATGTCCCCCTTGCGCTCCCGCAGGGGCGGCAGCGTCAGCTCCACCACCTGCAGCCGGTAGAACAGATCCTCCCGGAACCGCCCCTGCGCCACCAGTTCCTCCAGGTCCAGATTCGTCGCCACCACGATCCGCACGTCCACCCGAATCGTCTCGCTGCCCCCCACCCGCTCGAAGGCCCGCTCCTGCAGCACCCGCAGCAGCTTCACCTGCAAGTCGAGTGGGATCTCCGCGATCTCGTCCAGAAACAGCGTCCCTCCGTCCGCTAGCTCGAAGCGCCCCGGCCGCTGCACGTAAGCATCGGTGAACGCCCCCCGCTCGTGCCCGAACAGCTCGCTCTCCAGCAGATCCCGCGACAGCGCCGCACAGGCCACCGCGATGAACGGCCGCCGAGCTCGCGGGCTGTGCGCATGGATCGCGCGCGCGATCAACTCCTTCCCCGTCCCGCTCTCCCCCGACAGCAGCACCGTCGCCCGGCTCGGCGCCACCTTCTCGATCACCCGCAGCGCCTCCTCACGCCACCGGCACTGCCCCACGA
>Ga0129301_1001583_pt1 | contig 10767 bp, 12 predicted proteins | sample ConPoolayeHmetaG_FD_94489 | JGI IMG/M metagenome (GOLD analysis project Ga0129301, IMG submission 94489) | Hot spring microbial mat communities from California, USA to study Microbial Dark Matter (Phase II) - Cone Pool mat layer H metaG ...
ACCTCGTCCGCCGGAAGCCCGACATACGCCGGAACTTCGGTTGGAACCAGGGTCGGCTCCAACGTCGCCGTCGGGACCAAAGTCGGCTCTGCGGTCGGCGTCGGAGAGGGAACCGCGGTCGGGGGAACCTCCGTCGGGACCACCGTGGGGGGTTCGGCCGCGACCGGCGGAACCGCTCCCGTGCAGGCCACCAGCGCAAAAGCCAAAACCAAGGTGATTAGCTTGGCGTTCATCGAAATCCTCTCCTTTCCCCTTTCGGGGACCCAGTTTTTAGTTATGCCTATAGTATAGCAGAAACCTAAAGAAGTTCAAGAATTCCTCTTAAAGACTGAATGCTTATTATGCGACTGTTTCTGGAAACTGGCCGAGAATCTCGGCGGATCAGAAACACCTTCACCCGGTGGTTGGAGAGGATTCTAGCCACATCGGGACGGTCATCCACAAAGTAAATCTTGACATCGGAAGGAAGTTGGGTCAACACCCGCCGCGCCTTGTCCACTTTTCGGGGGGGAAAAATAAAAACAAGTTCGCGCTTAAAATACCTCTCAATCCCACCCAAATAGAGCTTGGCGAGCTGCCAACGAACTAATCCTTGAGAAAAAACTCCCAGGGAAGCCTTTCTCTGCAATTTCTCCAAAGTAGGAAGAACGTCTTCGAAGAGAGATTTTTGGTAATGCGCGGGGCTCAAAAAGCTAGCGCGGGCGGAAGGGGATTGCAGAAACCCCGCCGGCTTCCCGAAAAGAAGATAGGATAGCCCCTGAAATTCCGGCTTTAACAATCTCCGGAGACCTTTCCAATCCCGCTTGGTCACCACTTGAAGGGCTCGGTTGAGCTTCCCTTTCAAATGCTTCCCCGTAAGCACCCCCAACTTCCGGACATCCAACAAGGTATTATCGATGTCCAAAAGGACGATCGGTTTCACGGCGACCCATTCTAACATGATATTCTTCGAAAGAGTGCCTAAGTTCCTGCCAAAGCTCAAAACCTATATTCGGCTGACTCGGTGGGAAGATTACGCTTCTTTCCTTCAATTCGTCCTGGGATTCTTTCTGGCCAAAAACTTCTCCGTATCCTCCGCCGAACTAATTTTGCTAGGGAAAGCCCTCTTCGTCCTCGCTCCTCTCCTTTACGGCGGAATTTATACCCTTAACAATATTAAAGACGCCGAACTGGACCGGCTTAACCCGAAGAAGAAAGACCGGCCGATTCCCGCCGGCGAAATTACCAAGGAGCAGGCGGGCAGGATCGCCCTCGCTTTAATTGGGAGCGGACTTTTGCTTTCCCTCCTCCTTCCCCCCGAAGTCTTTCTGATGGCACTAAGTTTCTTAGCGGTAAATATCTTTTACACTTTCTGGGCTAAAGCCATTCCTTACCTAGAAATCGCCACCAATTCCGTTCCGCACGTCGGCCGCCTGCTCTTTGGAATGTGGTTAGGCGGAAATCTCCAGCCCGCTTACTTAGCCGGAGTGCTCGCGACGGCCTCCATTGGCGCGGTAGTCTTCCGCCGAATCAAGGAGATTCAAGAGGGGAACGTTGCAGCCCGACCCGTGCTAAAATTCTATCCTCTCCAAACTCTCCGGAAAATCTTTCTCGCCAGCCTCGTCGCTTTGGGCCTTTTTGTCCTCTTCGGCCAGCTTTGGGAAAAAATCATCGGAGGCTTCTTCCTAGCCTCGCACCTCATCACTGGATTAGGCTACTCCCGAAGCAAAAAAATCAAAAGATTGGTCGACTTTGCCTGGCGATAACTCCCCGCGCGCGGTCCGTTACTTAGAAAGAGGACTGGCCTCCGAGCCAGAAAAAACGGCGAAATCAAACAGTTCCGAAAGCGCCGGCTCCGTCCGCAGCACCTCAATCTTCCGCTTAACCGCACCAGAAAACCCGGTAGATTCTACTCGCGCCCCCTGACTAGGGAAGCTCCGCCCGGCTTCCGCGGAAAACGCGAAGGTGGAAGGGGTAGTCGAATAAAGCGGCCGAATCCGTAGCGCCACCGGGGTAAAGGGAGCCGAAACCGAGAATCGGTACCGATAAGTCACCCCGTTGACGTTATAACTTCCCACAAAAGGGGCGAAGAAACTGTTCTCCGCGCGGCGGGTCCCATCTGGATCATAGGCATATCGAGAGATTTTATAAATTCCGGCCTCCTGGTAAATTACCGCTACCTCCACCGCCGCGGGATCGGCCGTTTCGTCCCCGTTCGCCGTGTTTACCCAAGAAACGTAAATTGGGGTGCTCGCCGGGTAGCCCTCCAAGCTAATTTCAACCGTCTCGTCCCGAGCCAAAGCTGGAAAAGAATCCAAGACCCCTCCGCCCAAAGCAGTAATCCGATAATCAAAATCGACCGTCCCATCTCCCGTCAAGTCCACGGCCGTTGGATCGTACGGGGGAGAGCAACTCCCATCACTCAAGCATTTGAGGGCCTCTTCCACTCCCGCTTCCGCAAAAGCCAGAGCCTGGGCGGATTGAGCCGAGAAGGAAACCTGCCGAATCGTCGTTACAGTTCGGGAAGCGACTGAAACCCCTAAAGTCAAGGACACCGCCATTACTAAGAGAATTAAAATTAAAGCCTGGCTCGAACGCGCTTTAGCTCGCCCACAAAAGACCGAGGAAGGAAAATAAAAGCTATCGTCTCTTGGTTCCATTTTTTTATCGGATCCTTCTCTCATTCTACCTTTTGCCTGAGAGACTTTTCCACCTCACTCGTAAGATCGCAAAGATACTGAAGTTTGAAGAGTGGTCTCCGCCTTAAAGTCCACTCTTCCGGGAGCTCCTAGCGGCTGCTCCAACTGCAAGCTAATCGAAACTACCCGCGGTTGGGCTTCTAGCACCGAGAAGAGAAGGGAAGTTACATTCACCCCGCTGGCGTAGGAATTATCCGTAATAGCAACACCCTCGCGGGCGACGTAACCATTGGCGTCGGCGGTCGGAGGAACAAAATAAAAAGTGACCGGGGATCCTCCCGCGCTGGTAATCGTTAACAAAGATCCAAAAGACCCGGCCGAAGGCGTGATTACCGCCCGAGCATTTCGAATCTCACCAACCATTTGCGAGAGAGCCACATTCCCACTCCGCTCCACTCGAGCCAAGATCTCGGCTTTATTGTAGGAGCGGGTGACGTTCACGAAGATATCTGCGGCCAGGGTGCCAACAATGGCAACCACCCCAATCACTACTAAAAGTTCGATCAGTGTAAATCCCTTCGGCTCCTGACTCAAAACTGATTTGGCCAGTTGTATCATTGCCAATCGGTGAGGTAAGTGGTGAGATCCACCGTATGGGCCCCCGCCGAATCCGACCAAGCCACCGTTAAATCAACTTTTAGCTTTCCGGCGGAAACCAAAGTGGTGGTAAAGCTTCGCGTAAACAGGCCCAAAGTTTCCGTTCCGGCTAAGGTGCTCCATTCCGAGCCGGTCCAAACTAATCGATTAGTTCCACCAACCGGCAGCTCCGCAAAACTCCGGTCGCGAATCGAGCGGAGGGCCTCCGTTCCTTCCTGGGCATATTGAACAGCTAAAGACCGGTTTTTGGAAACGGTGGCGGACCGAACCGCCCCGATAGCCAAAACAACCAATCCGGTAACCACCAAAATGGTAATGCCAATGGCGACAATCGCTTCGACCAAAGATTGGCCCTTAAGGGCACGGGGTGAGAGCAGTACTTTCGAAGATGTTTCGCTCATTCACCTTAAGATAGCGTTTATCGGAGGTTCCCTGCAAGTTAATCCCAACGGCCAGACACCGGTTCGGGCTCGCGGCGCAAGCCGAATCGGCGGAGCCGCCTAAGCAAGAACCGTCGTCGGCGGTAAAGGTAACTGAACCATCTTGAACGGAGAAGATAACATTGATTCGATTGTTGGATTGCAGGGTCAAGTCCGAAATCCTCACCTCTGCGCGAAGATCCCGGTCCAAGATTTGTGTTGCGCTCTCATAATTAGACGGGGTAGAGAAAAGAGAAACTGCCGCCGAGCCAGTCTCGAGATGAACCCCCCAATTCAACCCGTTAACCGAGGAAAGTGCGCGCGCCTGTGCATCCCGCAGAACGGAATCCAAATCCTTCTGGGCCTGGCTGAGCTGCTGCCGACGGGAGTAATTGTTGAAAGCGGCGGCGGAAAAGCTAGTAAGCAGAGCAATAATGGAGATTACGACGAGAAGTTCGATCAGGGTAAATGAAGACCGCGCCATAATTGGACGCTTTGCTCTGGCAAAGCTAGTAATTACGGCGTTAGGGGTTGCCAACACCGTAATTATAGCCGCCGCCTTGGAGAGGAGCGGTGCAAGTGCTTTGGACCGCGGTAACCGCCTCCAGCTTGGCCTGAAGACAATAATCTTGGGAGCTGCCACAATAAAGATAAGGTAAGCCCTGTCCACCGGGGTCGGTCGGTAACTGCTTGGTGAAATCGGGAACTAAGGGGGCTAAGGAAGTCTCCACTGCAGTGCAAGCGCCTCCCGTGTTAACGTAAAAGTTGTTCTCCGAATAGTACAGCTCTAAAGCATTTCGCAATGTTGTCAAATCGCTTTGGCGCTTAGCATCCCGAGCCCGGGCCTGCGCTCGGGTGTAGGAAGCCAAACCCACGGAGGAAAGCAGACCGATAATCGTGATTACTACCAGAAGCTCAAGAAGTGTGAAGCCCTTTCGCTTAGTTTCTAGTTTACAGTTCATAGTTTACAGACCCAGAATACCCAAGTACCAGGACCAAAGCTGATCTCCAAAGAATAGCGTAGCAAAAACGGCAATCACAAGGAAAGGGCCAAAAGCGATGCGGTCCTTAAGACTCCGCTTCCGCGCCAAAACCAAACTTGCCCCAACGGCCCCGCCAATCACAAAAGCCAGGAAAACCTCCACCAGGAGCAAAGGAAAACCGACTAACAGCGCGGCTCCAAGCCCCAGCGGAGGATCGCCGTCCCCCAAGCCGCGGCCTCGGGTTACCCGTCGGATTGCTTGAAGAAAAAAGTAAACTCCCAGGGCACCGATTAAGTCGTAAGCGAGCCGTTGATAGTCCGCCGAAGGAAGACGGATGAGAAGGCGATAGAGAAGGGCTCCTCCTCCAACCACCCCCAGAACTTGATCGAAAATTACCTCCTTTTGGAGATCGGTAACAAAAACCACAATTAGGGCACTGGAAGCAATTAAGAGGGGGGCGGCAGTTAGGAACTCGTAACCTGTGATTAGAAGGATCGAAGCAAATACCAACCCGGTTCCGAGCTCCACCAGCGGATACTGCCAACTCAACGGTTGACGGCAATAACGGCAACGGCCCCGGAGAAGCAAAAACGAAAAAAGGGGAACGAGGTCTTGCGGCGCCAGGAGATGACCGCAGTACTCGCAACGGGACCGGCCCGTCGGAGGCTGACCGCGAAGCAGCCGGCGGGACCAAACGTTCAGAAAGGAACCGACGGCAGTGCCGAGCATAAAGTGAAATATAAAAAGCAAAAACGGGGGAAGGAACATTTTAAGTTTTTACATTTTACACTTTACCTGCCTTTTTTGGAGTATTTCATAATCCAAAATGCGTGGACAGGCCGGGAGCACTCCCAATTTCGTACCAGGTGTTGTCGTTACCATCCTCTTTGTACTTGGAACGGTTTTTTTCCGCTTCTAAGTGCGTCCGCAAAACGTAATACTTCCCATCCGAGATAAACTGATATTCTCCCAAAACTTTGCTTCCTAACGCGTCCGTGAAGGTCCGACCATCCAGAGGATCCACTGGCAAAGAAGAGAGCTGAACCGAGAGATTCATCGGCACCCAGCCGGAACCGTCCACCTTCCGCGTTGCCTCACCCCCCACCGTGCTGGAAGGAACACCGAAAGTGCTACCGAGGGGGATATTGGCCGAAACGGCGGCCTCGATGGCATTCCGGACACTAGCAAGATCGGTCAGCCGCTTTTCATCGCGGGCCTGGCGGACTCTTTCGCCAGGATTAATCGCCCAAAGAGCCACGGCCCCCAAAATCAACATTAAGCCGACCAGAAGAACCAGCTCGACTAAAGTTAACCCCCTCTTATTCGGTAGCATAGGAACACCCCCTCATAACTAAACTCTTACCGGGGAACGCAGACGTAGCAATTGCTGGTACAACCGCTCGAACCGTCGCGATTCTTGCCGGCGGCATCCGCCTGCTTCTGGAAAGAGGAAGAGGACGGGTCAAAACACAACCGAACCACTGTTCCCGAAAGGGTCGCATAGATTGAATTCCAGGAATCCCGATCGGCAAACTGTGGTTTAACTTCCCCCTTATTAATCAATTCGGTGACCCAACTGCTCTGAACCAAAGTTTGGTTCGGATCTGCTTCTCCCAGCGCGTCCCAAGGGTACTCAAAGAAGGCGGTATAGTAACGCTCCAAGCCGTTCAGCAACTCGGAAGCATCCGATTCCAATCCCTGGTCCTGCGCTCGGCGAACTTGCTCAATCGGGTTAATTGCCGAAAGGACCGCCACCGCTAAAATCCCAATAATCGTAATTACGATTAGGAGTTCGATCAGCGTAAAGCCGCTTCGCGCTCTAGCCAATAGTTTGTTGTCCATAGTTAGTAGTTCAACTCACCCCCTTTCACGTTCTCCTAAATCAATCACCGTTAAGCTTAATGGCCACCCCTAGAACTGGGTGGTCAAGTTATAGATCGGCGTAATAATTGACAGCACTAGCCCTCCCACCATTACTCCCAGCAGGACTAAAATTATTGGTTCCAGCGCTGTCGAGAGATTCTTCACAGATTGCTCGGCCTGTCCTTCAAAGAAAGCGGCGACCTTGTCCAAAACCTCGTCCATCTTCCCAGTTTCTTCGCCCACCGCGATCATTTGAGCCACCAGAGGGTCAAAGTTAGGATCGCCCTTGATTGGCACCGAAAGCGGCACCCCTTTTTCCACTTGCTGCTCCGCGGCTAGGATCGCATCCCGGTAAAGAATGTTTCCCATCGCCGCGGCGACGATCTCCAGCGCTTGGGTAATCGGAATTCCCGCCCCGATCAGCAAACCCAAAGTCCGCGAGAAGCGGGCCAACTCGGATTGCTTGTTAAGCCTCCCAAAAACCGGAAACTTAAAAGTAAATTCTGCCAGCTGATACTTGCCCCGCTCGGTCTGAAGATAGCGGTAAGCCCCGTAACCGAATAGGCCGAGGAAAGCCAAAACCACCCACCAACCGCCAACCAGTAGATTGGAGATCCCGATCAGGATTTTCGTTGGTAAAGGCAATTCCGCCCCGATATCTTCGTAGAGCGCGGTCAGGCGGGGAACAACGAAAACCATCATAATGATGAACACCCCAACCATTGCAACTCCAATTACCACGGGGTAGATCAACGCTCCCCGCGTCTTCGACTGAAAGTCCCGCTCCTTTTCCATATTGTCGGCTAGCTGGGAAAGAAGAACATCCAACTTTCCCGAGGCCTCTCCCGCTTCCACCAGCGAAACCGTTACTCTATTGAAAACGTCGGGGTACTTCGCCATGCTCTTCGCCAAGGAGCTTCCCCCTTGGACGTCCCCGATCATGTAATTTAAAACCTCCTTCATCCGCTCGCTAGCCGCCTGCTCCCGCAAAATCTCCAAAGCATTGGTAAGAGGCAATCCGGAAGAAACCATCGTTGCCAGCTGCCGGGCGAAAACGGTTTTCTCTCCGATCGTAACTCCCCGGAACCGACTGACAATTTGCTCAATGAAGCCGCCCCCTTTCTTTTCAATTAAAGAAACCACTACGTATCTTCGCTCGCGCAGAATATCTCCCGCTAGAGTCGGATTGGGGGCCTCAACCGTCCCCGTCAAGTTCCGGCCAGCGGGATCTTTAACAATATAAGTGTAAATGGGCATAACTAGAGCGGGAGAGTAAAGGCAGTAACACCAGTAACCTCAATAAAGATAGCCCCAAAATTGTCGCCTGTTTCTTTTACTGTCTTCATTACCTTTACTGCTTTTACTGCCTCCACTACGCTTTAACGAGGCGAGTAAATTCCTCCGGCCGCAGAGTGTGGGCCTTTGCCACCTCCAGAGCCACCTGACCCTCGTTTACCAATTGGGCCAGGGCCCGCTCCAGCGAAACCATTCCCTGATCAAACGAAGTAGAGATGACGTTGTCCAGTTGATGAGTTTTTCCCTCCCGAATTACCGAGCGAACGGCGGGGGAGGGGAGCATAATTTCCACCGCGGGGACTAAATCCCCCTGCACGGAAGGAATTAAGCGTTGGGAGATCACTCCCTCCAAAATAGAGGAGAGCTGAACTCGCACTTGCTGTTGCTGCGCCTCAGGAAAAGCATCGATGATCCGGTCGACGGTTTGAGAAGCGGAGTTGGTGTGGAGAGTTGCAAAAACCAAATGGCCGGTTTCCGCAATTGTAATGGCAGAAGCGATCGTTTCGTAGTCGCGCATTTCTCCAATCATGACCACATCCGGATCCTCCCGGAGAGCCGAGCGCAAAGCCACCTCCCAAGAGTAAGTATCCAAGTGCATCTCCCGCTGATCAACTAGTGCTTTCTGATGAGGATAGATGTACTCAATCGGGTCCTCAATTGTAATCACGTGCACCGGCCGGGTTTCGTTAATCCGCTGGATCATCGCCGCAATCGTGGTAGATTTACCATGGCCGGTCGGACCCGTAACGAGAATAAAACCTTGCGGAAGATTGCAAAACTCCGCCAAAACTTTAGGCAGCTTTAGCTCTTCTAACGTCGGAATCTTCAAGGGAATTCGGCGAAGGGAAGCGGCTAGATATCCCCGCTGGTGGAAGGCGTTGACGCGAAAGCGGGCTTCCTCCCCATAAGCAAAGGAGAAGTCAATCTCTTTTTGAGTTAGCAGAAGGTCCCGCTGCTCCTCTGAAACCAGCTCAAAAATCAACCGCTCAACGTCTTCCGGACCCAGAATCTCCGGCGCCCCCGGCAAGGGCGTAAGACTTCCCTTAATCCGCAGCGTCGGCGCCGCTCCGACTGTCAAGTGCAAATCAGAAGCCCCTAACTCGACCGTTTTTTGCAAAAGCGCTCTTACTCCTCCTGATGCAGCCATAATCAATTAAATCCGAAGCACAAAGCACGAAATCCGAAACGTTTGGAGCATTTGAGACTCAGAATTTGGGGTTTGTTTCGAGTTTCGATATTCGAATTTCGAATTTTTGTCATCATTCTTTTGCCACTCGCAGGACCTCCTCCACGGTGGTCTGACCCTCCAGAACCTTCATAAACCCGTCCTGCACTAAAGTAATCATACCCTCTTTGACGGCTTGATCTTCAATCTCCGGCGTGGGTCGCCGTTCTAGAACCAGCCGCGCGATCGTATCCGACATCAGCAAAGCCTCGAAGATCCCGGTGCGGCCGGAGTAGCCAGAGCCGGCGCAAGTCTTACACTCCACCCCTTTGGAACCGCCCTTGAATAGGATCAGTTTACCTTTTTTCTCGACTTTAGTGGTCTTCTCGTAGAGGGTCCCTAGAGTCTCTTTAATTTGCTTGGCGACTTCAGCCGGGGCTTCGTATTCGGTCTTACACTCGGGACAGATTTTCCGCACCAACCGCTGAGCTTCAATCGCCACAATCGTGGAGGTTAGCAGGAAGGGCTCAATCTTCATGTCGATCAGGCGGGGGAGCGCCCCGGCCGAGGAGTTAGTATGCAAAGTTGAAAAGACCAAGTGGCCGGTCAAAGCAGCGTGGACCGCCAGCTCCGCCGTCTCGTTATCCCGAATCTCTCCAACCATAATGATGTTCGGGTCCTGCCGGAGAAAGGCTCGCAAGCCGGTGGCAAAGGTCAGCCCCGCCGCTGGATTTATCTGGGTTTGGTTGACGCCGGGAATCCGCACCTCCACCGGGTCCTCGATTGTCACAATATTCACCCGCGGGGCATTAACTTTGGAGAGAACCGCCGCCAGAGTCAAGGTCTTCCCGGAGCCGGTGGGACCAGTCACCAAGATAATCCCATTCGGGCGCCGCAGTGATTCCTCCATCCGCTTGAGCGAAATTCCCCGCATCCCCAGCTGATCCAACGTCGGAATCGTCGCGGTTTCTTCCAACAGCCGGATGGCAACCTTTTCGCCGAGGGAGGTCGGCATCGTTGCGACCCGGAGGTCAATCTCCCGTCCCCCCACTTCAACTTTGATCCGCCCATCCTGGGGAATCCGCTTTTCGTCAATCTTAAGATTCGCCAAAATCTTAATCCGGGAAACAACCGAGGAATGAATCTCCGTCGGCAAAGTCAACCGCTCCTGCAGAACCCCATCAATTCGAAAGCGGACCCGAGTCTTGCCCTCCACCGGCTCAATATGGATGTCGGAGGCCCGATTCCGGGCAGCGTAAGAGATAATCGAAGAAACAATTTCGGCAACCGGCGACTTACGGATCGTCTCCGGCTCCCGGCTGAGGTCCTTGGCCTCTTCAATCTTGAGGGGCCGGCCGACGCCGGCCTCCTCAAGCGCGGCGGTAACTTCTTCCCCCAGCGTTTTGCGATACTGGGCGTCGATTGCGTCCGTGATCATCCGAGCCGGCGCAATATGAGGCTGAATCCGCAAACCCGTCCGCCGCTCCAAAAAGCCAATTACCTGCAAATCCAACGGATCACTCATCGCGACTTTCAGGGAACGATCGGTTTTCTCAAACGGAATCAAAATATAGCGGCTCGCCGTAGATTGGGGAATGAGATTCAAAACCTCGGCCGGAATATCCAGTCCAGTTAGCTTCACGAAGGGTACTCCCAACACTTCTCCCCGAGCTTCCGCCAACGCCTCCGGGGAAACCAGATTTCGCTCAGCGATTAGATCTTCGACCGGCCGCCCCACCTTTGCCGCTTCGACTTGGAGGTCCCGA
>Ga0129301_1001585_pt1 | contig 10753 bp, 9 predicted proteins | sample ConPoolayeHmetaG_FD_94489 | JGI IMG/M metagenome (GOLD analysis project Ga0129301, IMG submission 94489) | Hot spring microbial mat communities from California, USA to study Microbial Dark Matter (Phase II) - Cone Pool mat layer H metaG ...
CAAGCCATTTTTTTGAAGAGCCGACTCTTTTTTATTTATTGACTCTTTAAAAAATATTCTGTTCTAATATGACTCGGAGCGTATCGGGAGATGTGGCTCGTTATCCTGGGGTGCGTGGCGAGTTATCTTGTTGGTTCTGTACCTTTTTCTTATCTCATCGCCAAAAGAGCCAAAGGCCTTGACCTCAGGCAGGCAGGGGAAGGAAATGTCGGCGCTCGCAATGTCTGGCACACGGTAGGCAAGGGCTATGGCCTTTTGGCGGGAGCCCTGGATGTTTCTAAGGGTTTGGCTGCCTGGGGCCTGGGCCAGATTCTGCAAATCAAGTCGCCGTGGATTTGGGCCTTAGGGTTGGCGGCTGTTATCGGTCACGCCTTTCCTCTTTTTTTAAAGGGTCGGGGCGGAAAGGGCGCGGCTACAGCTATGGGCTTTATCTTCGCCCTCTCCCCTTTAGCCTTGGTAATTTCTGGAGTGGTCATGGGCCTGGGCTTTTTAATCTTCCATGATTTCCATTATGCCGTTGCTCCCGGCCTGGCTCTTCTCCCGGTTCTCTGGTTCTTCCTTTTCCACAAAAGCTGGGTTGATGTCGGCCTGCTTTTGACCCTTCTTTGTTTCCTGGGTCTAAAACGGCTGCTGGACGAGCCCTACATGAAAAGAATCAAGGCTCAGACCGGCTGGAACAAATCATGATTTCTGTTGATAACCTTATCTTTCTAATCCTGCTGGCTCTTTTCCTAAATACTATTATTAATCTCAGGAGAATAACACCTGACCCCCCTTCTCCCTCAAAAGTGGATTGGCCCTTTGTTTCCATCCTTGTCCCTGTCAGGAATGAGGAAAAGAATATACGTCAGCTAATTTCCTCTCTGTTGGGGCAGGATTACCCCGATTTTGAGATTATCGTGATGGACGACGGCTCAACCGACAAGACCTGGTCGCTTCTGGAAGAGCTGGCCGCTAATCAGCCTCGCCTTCGCTTGGTACATGGCGAGGAGCTACCGGCCCACTGGACAGGAAAAAACTGGGCTTGCTACCAGCTTAGCCGTTTGGCGCGGGGAGAGATTCTTCTTTTTACCGACGCTGACACGCTTCATCGGTCGAGCGCCTTAAAGCACGCAGTGGCCTCGGCCCTTCGACACGGCTCAGGTCTCCTCAGTGCTCTGCCGGAATTGGAAGCCAAAACGTGGTCGGAGAGGCTTTATATGCCGATTATTCCGCTGGCTTTTGTCTCGCTCATCCCATTTTTTAAACTAAATCGGCGAAAGGGGCGTTCTTTCCCCGCAGCCCTTGGGCCTTTTCTTCTCCTGCCCCGCCGCGTTTATAAGGCTTGTGGTGGACACGAGGCCATCAGAGAAAACATAGTCGACGACATTGCCTTGGCTCGTCAAGTAAGCAAGCAGAAAGAAAAAATCACGCTTATCGACGGCAGTCATTTTTTCCGCATCCGCTTCTACACTTGCTTTCAGGAGCTGTGGGCTGGTTTTTCTAAAAACTCCTACGAAGCCATCAAAGGCACGCCCCTAAAATTATTAGCGATTATCCTGGTATGTTATTTTCTTTTTATCCATCCCTATTTAGCTCTTGTTGATGGCTTGTCTCAAGCCCATTTAGCGGCGCTCCCGCTGCTTCAGGTAATCCTCATCAGCTTGACTAGAATTATTCTCGCCGAAAGATTCGGGACCGGGCTTCTCTGGGTTCTTTTTCATCCGTTTTCTGTGAGCTTAGCGCTTCTTATTTTGGTCAATTCTTTTCGCCTGTCGCTTTTTAGCAAAAAAATTGCTTGGAAGGAGCGCTGGTATCCTCTGCCTTAATCAGAATCGAACCAGCTTTTGCCTGGAGAGAATGAATATCCAAAAAATCAGAGATATTCACGGGTTTAAGAAGAGAAGAAAACGAGAAATTGTCTTTTCTGTTGTTGCCATCGCAGGAAAATGAGGTTGGATTTATTGTTAGTTCGGCGGGTAAGAGTCCATCCGGTCATAAAGCGAATTGACCCATTAAAGAAATGCTTCCAGGTTGGAGAAAAGAAAGACCAATTAGCCCTGGTTTTCCTGGCCCCCCTAAAAAAGGGCTCACTTCAGTCATGCCGGACTTAACCTTCAAATCAGCCCCTAAGAAATAGAAGAAAACTAAAAAATAGGAAATCAGCATTATGTCACGAATTTTTAGAGGGAGATGATAAACATGCGGAAAAAGCCAAAATTTTTCGCCCTTTTCTTTCTTCCCATCTTTATATTCAGTTTTCCTGAAAGGCAAGCCAGGAAAGGGCCCTTGGATGACCGGGTCGAAGGCATTGTCCAGAAAATAACCCCCGGCCTCGTGGAGATTCGCCGCGACCTTCACGCCCATCCTGAGCTTTCCTTCCAGGAGAAAAGAACGTCCGGCATTGTCGCTTCCTATTTTCAAAAACTCGGGCTGGAGGTAAGAACAGGAATTGCCGGGACAGGCGTCTTGGGAATTCTTCGCGGCGAGAAAAAAGGGCCGATACTCGCCATGCGCGGCGACATGGACGCCTTACCTATTACCGAAGAGACAGGACTTCCCTTCAGCTCCAAAGAAAGGGCGGTCTTTAATGGCCAGGAAGTGGGTATAATGCATGCCTGCGGCCATGATATCCATACGACTATTTTGCTGGGCGTGGCTCATGTTCTTTCCGAGCTAAAATCAGAGTTAAAGGGCACTGTTCTTTTTGTCGCCCAGCCCGCAGAGGAATATGGCGACGGCGCTTCCGAAATGTTGAAAGCCGGACTCTTTAAAGATTTAAAGCCAGAAGCCATGTTTGCTTTCCATGTGGAGGATACAGCGAAGGCGGGAATAATTAAGTATGCTCCGGAATATGCCGCGGCGAATGTCGACGGTTTTGACCTCGTCATCGAATCCGAAGGAGGACATGGTTCAGACCCTGATTCCTGCGTCGACCCGATTGTTGTTGCCGCCCAGGTTGTTACAGCCCTCCAAGTCATGGTTTCCCGAGAAATTGATGTTCACGATGACACTGTAATCACCGTCGGCTCTTTTCATGCTGGCACCGCTCGCAATATTATTCCCGATAAGGCCGAATTAAAGGCAACGGTTCGCACCTACGGAGAGCAGCATCGGCTCAATGTCAAGGAGAAAATAGAAAGGGTCATTAAAAACGTCTGTGAGGCCGCTAATGCTTCTTATAAACTTGATTATTTTATCGGCACCCCTTCTCTCCGCAACGACCCCCAGCTAATGAAGCGCATTCTGCCCACAGTCGAGCGCGTCCTTGGCGGCAAACAATTTGTCCAGGAGGATAAGCCCAGCATGGGCGGCGAAGATTTCAGTTATTTTGCCCGCGAGATTCCCTCTGTTATGCTTTGGTTAGGGGTGGTTCCAGAATCCGTGGAAAAAACCTCAGTCCATTCGCCAACTTTTATTGCCGATGAAAAAAGTATTCCGATTGGGGTTAAAGTTATGTCGGCCATCATCCTTGATTACTGATAATAGCCGTCTCCCATTTAACCCCAACTGCTCCTTTTCTTAAGATGGTTTAGATTTTAGCCAAGGCCGCTTCTTTTTTATAATCCCTATCGGATTATTAATAAAGGAGGATCAGCTTTAAGGCAGAATCATAACTTGAAGTTTTAGAGATGAGCCTTATTAATTAAGGAACAGGGGTTTTAGCTAACATGGCTTCGAACTCAGCCGCCGTGATTATTTTAACCCCCAATTTCTCTGCCTTGGCCAGTTTTGAGCCCGGGGACTCACCTACCACTAAATAGGAGGTTTTGCTGGAGACGCTGTCCATCGGTTTTCCGCCTCGAGCCCTGATAGCTTCGTGGGCTTCTTCCCGACTCATCGAAGGCAGAGTCCCCGTAATTACAAAGGTCATCCCAGTCCAAGGGCCAACAACTTCTTTGGCCACCTCCTCCAGTTTTAACCCGGCTTTTTTGAGCTTGGCGATTAAGTTCTTAACCTCCTTGCGTCGGAAAAAATTATAGACTTCATAAGCCACCTTCTCGCCGATGCCTGGAATTTCGTCAATTTCTTCCCTCGAGGCGGCCAGAAGCTTATCGATTGAGCCAAAATGGTTAGCCAGAAGAGCCGCCGTTTCTGAACCCACGTTGGGAATTCCCAACCCGTATAAAACCCGGCTCAGCCCCTTTTCCTTTGATTTTTCAATCGCCCTTAAAAGATTGCTCTCGGAAAGCTCCCCAAAACCGCGCAACGAAGCTAAGCATCCTGGTTTCAAGAAATAAAGGTCACCCGGGTCGCGAACACCCAGCTCTTTATAAAGCACCGCCGCTACTTTTTCTCCTAACCCTTCAATGTCCATGGCACCCCGGGAGGCCCAGAGCTCAAGCCGGCCTCGCACTTGAATAGGGCATTCCCAGTTGCGGCAGAATAAACCTACTACTCCTTCCTCTTTAACCAAGGGAGAGCCGCAGGCGGGACATCTGGTTGGCGGCTTGGCCGGCTTAATCCCCGCTGGTCTTAAAGCATAATTGACTTCCCGAATATAAGGGATAATGTCGCCGGCTTTTTCCACGATTACCGTATCACCTTCTCTGACATCAAGCTCGGCTACCCTTTCGGGATTAAAAAGGCCGGCTCGCTTTACCGTGGTCCCGGCCAGCAAAACCGGGCTTAAATTAGCCACGGGAGTAATCGAGCCCGCCCGGCCCACGGACCATTCGATGCTTTCTACTTTGGTTGTCGCTTGTTCGGCCTTGAATTTAAAAGCAATCGCCCAGCGCGGGGCCTTGGCTGTTGCCCCCAACCTTTCCTGAGCTCTAAGGTCATTAACTTTGACCACCAACCCGTCGATGTTATAAGGCAAATTCTCCCGCACCGCTTCCACCTGGCGATAGAAACGGAAAAGCTCATCTAAGTTGCGGCAAAGACGCCGTTGGGGATTAACCTGAAATCCCCAACGCTCTAAAGCTTCCAAAGCCTTCTCCTGAGTTTCTATCCCGGGAACCCTGGAAATGATGTAATAAAGCCAAGCATGAAGCTGACGCTTAGCCACCTCTCGAGGGTCGAGGAGTTTCAAGGTCCCGGCGGCCGCGTTGCGAGGATTAGCAAACAAAGCGAGCCCCTCTGCCTCCCGCTTCTTATTCAGCCTGGCCAGGCCTTCCCTGGTCATATAAACCTCACCCCGGACCTCTAAATGGCCGCGGGGAGCGTTATTGAGCCTCAGAGGAATATCATGGATTGTCTTCAGGTTAGCTGTAATATCATCTCCGGTATAACCATCTCCCCGAGTTGAGCCCCTCACCAAAAGACCGTCTTCATACTCAAGGGAAATAGCTACGCCGTCAATCTTGGTCTCGGCCATGTACTCTATTTTCCCACCCAAGGCCTTGCGCAACCGCGTTTCCCAAGCCTGAACCTCCCCTTCATCGTAAGCATTATCCAGAGAAAGCATTGGCGGGTCGTGAGCCACCGTCTCAAAGCCTTCTAAAGGAGCCCCTCCCACCCGTTGGCTGGGTGAATCAGGGGTAATCAGTTCCGGAAATTGCTTTTCTAATTCAAGCAACTGCCGGTAAAGCTGGTCATACTCATAATCAGAAATAATCGGCTCTCCCTTGACGTAGTAAAGGTAATCATGTTTTCTGATTTCTTCTCTTAGACGCTCCAGTTCAACCCGGACCTTTTCTAAATCTGGTTGGCGTTGAGGGCTCATTTTATCCTCCCCATATCTTCCTTCCCCTAAAGCAAAATTAGTCATCGCTTCGAGAAAAGTCAAGCCCGAAAGAATTGGGCCCAAGCACCCGAACAACCCAAAATAAAAGACGATGCCTTAAGTTATTAGTGGGTCTTACAGTTTTGGTCCGAAGCTCTAGAATAGCTTTAACCCGCTCAGCCAGGCTTTAATTATCCAGGGCCTTCCTCCCAGGAATCACCACCCGTCACGGCCCCTAAGCTCAGTCGCTGCTTTAAAAGGATTTTGAAATGGAGGGGCCAATGATCGAGCTTGCTAATCAAAGAATTCGGCCGCATTTGGAATAAGCAGGCATAATTGTCTTTTCGAGTTAGTCGCTGACATCTTATCTTTTAGCCGATAGTTCTATCCGGGCTCGGAGGCGATAAGCGGGTATTAGAAAAAAGAGAAAGACGAAAAGAATTAAAAAATAAACGGGGTTAAGGCCTTCCTCGAGGCCGTGGGAAAGAAAAATTAAGCTGCGCTGGAGATGAATCAGGATCAGGTTAAAAAAAATCAGGGCTGTCCAAGCCTGCTCTTTCCAAAGATAGCGCAGCTTTTGACGAAGCTTCTCGTCATCTATACTCGCCGGTATCCGCGGGGAAAGCGAGGCAAATATGAAAAGGCCGGACAAGCCAACTTGAGCCAGAGGATAGAGAAAGAAAGCAGGACTTTTTTTTAGCCACAGGAGCGGCTGTCCCAAAAGGTTTATCCAGAGAAGTAGAGGCGAAGGCAGTCGGGGATAAGCCACCACGGCCATCACCCAGCCGGCCACGATCAAAAGGCCATTGGCGGCAACGAGGGCTGGAAGGAGGTAACGCTGCATGTTGCTCTGGGGTAAAAATCAAAGATTGTTTTATTAGTGGCTACTTTCCCTATTGAATACGCTGCATTAAAATCCGGGCCAGCCATTCGAGCGCGCCGGGTGTCTTCTCCCAGGAACGCCAGCTTTCTACCGCGTAGATGATAGCCTCACTCTCATCGCCTCGCTCTATGCTTGACGGCAATTCATCGGGAAGCTCCCAGAGGCCGAGAAGATAGAAGGGTATATAAGGGTTAGCCTCGAGCGCCCGTCGCAAGGACTGTTCAGCCTCTTTGCCCTCGCCTGACTTACGGTAATGAAGCAGGGCATGAGAATAAGCCCAAGTGGCTGATTTATCCTCAGGATAGCGGTCGAGCAAGTTCAGGGCTTCTTTATCTCGACCCTCCTCAAGAAGACACTGAATGAGGGCATGGCGCAAACCGAGGTGGTCTACGGCGTCAAGCCGTAAGAGGTCTTCAAAGTGGTCAATGGCTTGGGCTCTTTCGCCCATCATCCACAGGCACTGGGCTAAGCCAGCCCTGGCTCTCATATAGGGACGGGTGGCGACAATTCCCCAGAAATGCCCGGCGTCCGCCTCAAAAACTTCTTTTCCCAACGCCCTCTCCCCTGCTTTTACCCCCTGTTCATAAAGGGCGGAAGCTTCCTGAAGAGAATTAGCGGTTTCCTCAGCCAGGAGCACATAAGCATCAGCACAATCAGGTGATACCTTGAGAGCTTCTTTGGCTAACCTGATTCTTTCCTTCCCCTCCGATTCAAAGGCGTCATACATCATACTCTGGGCTTTTTCCAGTGGGGTTCTTTTTTCGAAGCTAAAAGGTTGACCAGAGGAAAGAATATTTTCGATATAGCGACGGACTTCCTCTTTGGAGGCAAATTCTCTGTCCCGAAGGAGCAAACTGACCTCAAAACTCGTTCTTTCTAAAGCGCGGACATCCTTGGGAGATTGGGCTGTATTTTTAGGCTCATTATTTTTTCTTTTTTTTGCTGGCATTAATCCTCCTTAAGACTAGCCTTATGCTTTTCCTTTATGGCTTGCGTCTTCATTCTCAGCATATTCCTTTTTTGGCCCAAATTCCAGCAAATATTTTGCTTTACTCATCTTGCCATTATCCAAAATAAAAACTAATTATTTATCTTCCAACTTGTGGCGTTTAAACAATAATGCGCCGGGGAATGGCCTGACGGATAAAAAGACCTAAACGATGGCAGGCTTGGCGGCCCTCGGATAAAAGCGGAAAAAGGTAAGGCCAGACATGAAACATCCCGGCCCAGACTTCAAGTTGCACCTTAACCCCAGACTGAGAAGCCTTCTGAGCTAATCTGTAGGCATCGTCATAAAGAACTTCGTCGCTCCCGACGAGAATAAAAAGGGGAGGAAAGCCCCAGAAACTTCCATAAAGGGGAGAAACACAAGGGTTAGTTAAGTCTCTTTTTCCGGCATACAACCGGGCTCTTTCCAGAGCCATTTTCTGGCTCACCATCGGGTCTCCCCGCGGCCTGGTCAAATAGGCTTCCGAAGAACAGGTTAAATCGACCCAGGGCGAAAGAAGACAGACACAGGCAGGAAGAGGTAAGCCTTCAACGACTAACCTCTGGACCAACGCCACAGCTAAGCCACCGCCTGCCGAATCTCCGACAAGGGCGACTCGGCCACTCTCAAATTTCTGGTCAATCAACCAGCAATAGGCAAGGAAAGAATCTTCTAAGGCTGCCGGATAAGGGAATTCAGGTGCTAAACGATAATCAATCGACAGAGCGACGGCTTGAGCCTCGCGGGCTATTCTCTGGATTAAATGGCGGTGGGTCTGCGGTGAGCCGCTCACAAAGGCGCCGCCATGCAAGTAAAAAATTAATCTTTCGGCTTGATTAAGATATTTATACTCAGGCCTATGGCCAAGGATTTCGGCTTTAAGGCCGTTAATTTTTATTTTTTCGGCGGGACCTCGGCCGAAGAGCGAAAAAAATTTCCCGGCTAACTCAAAATAATACCGAGCCATTCTAAGATTAAGGAAGTGATGAGCCCATCGACCCCAACGAAGCAGGAGGCGAATAAGAATTAATTGCGGTGAAAAGCCTCCCTTTTCTTCCCTTTCTATTAATAACCGGCTCTTCATCTTGCTAACTAATCTTGAAGCGGATTTTCAATATCTTGCGACCCGAAAATAATTAACCAACTCCTCGAGCCGCCGCGATGAACTATTTAAGGCAAACTTTTAGGCAACAGTTCCTCGGCTTGACAGCTTCTTTTTGTCTATTTTACTATGCCCAAACAAAAATTATTAACAAGGGAGGTGTAAGATGCGGCCAAAAACCTGGCTTCTTTTTCCTCTCATTTTTATTATGTTAAGTCAAAATGCCTTGGCTCAAGCCGCGCAAACAGAAAATGAAACTATCCGTCAGCTCAGAAGAATCAATGAAACGTTGCAGCATCGACTTGATGTCCTGGAGAAAGAGATAGATGATGTTTTGTGGTACTCCCGGTTAGGAAACTATGCCTTTGTCGATAAAGTCTTCCTCACCGGACCACCCCCCTGGAAAGAAAAAAACCCCACTGGCCAGGGAGCGGGCAATCCTGTTAAGTTCTGGTCGTATATTTTTATTCCCAAAGGTCTTGATTATCAAAAAAATATCCTCTTATTGTCCTGCCGCATGGCGGAGTTCACGCTAATTTCACGACCTATCACACCCATATCGTAAAAGAAATGTTAGCTCAGCAATATATTGTCGTGGCCCCAGATTATCGTGGGAGCACCGGCTACGGTCAGTCCTTTTATGAAAGAATAGATTACGGCGGGCTGGAAGTGGAGGATGTGGATGCGAGTCGAAAGTTTATGGTCGAAAACTATGAGTTCGTAGACCCTGACCGAGTGGGCATAGTCGGGTGGAGCCATGGAGGCTTAATCGCTTTGATGGCTGTCTTCGACCATCCCAAAGATTATAAAGTTTGCTTTGCGGGCGTTCCAGTGAGCGACCTCGTTGCCCGGATGGGTTATAAAAGCCAGTCTTACCGTGACCTCTTTTCGGCCGATTATCACCTGGGCAAGACAGCCGAAGAAAACGTCGGCGAGTATAAGAGGCGCTCCCCTGTCTGGAACGCGCCTAAACTGCAGACGCCCCTTTTGATTCATACGAACACCAACGATGAAGATGTTAATTACCTTGAGGTTGAACACCTCATCCAGGCCTTAAAAGCCGCGGGTAAACAGTTTGAATACGAGGTCTTCCAGGATTTGCCTGGCGGCCATTCCTTCGACCGGCTCGATACCAAAAAAGCCAAGGAAATCAGGTTGAAAATCTACCAATTTCTGGCTAAATACCTTCACCCGCCCAAGCAATTTTCCAGTGTCGCCGATATCGATAAAGCCGCCTACCGTTAGGAGAAAAATTAAAACAATTGAGAAAAAGAGAATAAAGGCTAAACCTTCAATGGTCATTTCTGCCCTCCCGAACTTAGCCCTCAAACCAGCCCAGATAAAATGGGAGAGAACCAGGCTAATTAGCTTTTTATTTAGAAAGAGCACTTTTGCTTAATAAATAGCCTATTAATTTCAAGCTGGCTATTTGCTTTCTATCTTGGTCCTGAAAAGCAATAAGTTTCTTAAGCCTTCCTTGAACTTTTCCGAACCCTCTTTAGCCAGCACTAGATTGATTAGGCCGGCGGCCCCGAGCCAAGGAAGCGGCGACGCCCAGAGCGCAAAGAAAGGAAAAAATGACAAAACCGGCCTGGGCGCTGCGCATAAAGGCGGGATAAAAAGGAGGTGAAATAGGTCGGGGGCCGATAAAAAGAGAAAAAAGAATCATCACTGTGCCTAAGCTCATCATTTGGCCGACAAGGCGCATCGTAGCCAAGGTTGAGGAAGCAACCCCGTAGAACTTTCTTTCGACTGAGCCCATAACAGCGTTGGTGTTGGGTGAGGAAAAAAGGGCAAAACCAAAACCGAGAAAGCAGAGCGAGGCCACGACCGTAGGTAGAGAGCTTCGTTCGCTCAGAAAAATCAAGCCAAAAAGGCCTAAGCTGGAAAGGGCCATGCCGATGGAAGCGACTACTTGGGGTTCTATTTTATCCGAGGCTCGGCCAGCTAAGGGAGAAAAGAGAGCCATCAATACTGGCTGGGCCACTAAGGTTAAACCAGCTGTTCTCGGATCTAGTCCTTTGATGTACTGCAAATAAAGGCTAAGGAGCAGGCTGACAGCGGCGGTAGACGAATAATGAATCAAAGCCGCTAAGTTAGAGAAGGCAAAGAGCCGATTTTGACGAAAAAGCC
>Ga0129301_1001586_pt1 | contig 10751 bp, 10 predicted proteins | sample ConPoolayeHmetaG_FD_94489 | JGI IMG/M metagenome (GOLD analysis project Ga0129301, IMG submission 94489) | Hot spring microbial mat communities from California, USA to study Microbial Dark Matter (Phase II) - Cone Pool mat layer H metaG ...
ACCTTGCATAGGCGCGAACAGGGAGGTTGCTGAAATAGAGTTGTCGAAGGCTAGCATGAGGGATCTACAGTGGAAATACATGATTCCAGGGCGGCTCTGGTATAAGAAGTTTAGAACGTTCGAAGAAGCTATCCCCTACGTTGAAGAGTATGCTGAGAGCGTTGCGTTAAAGCCTGCAAGGCAGGTTGGAGGTAAGGGCGTTAAGGTGATAGAGGATTTTCAAGTCTACTTGAAAGAGGATAAGAAAAAGGTGAAAAGGCAACACGTGGAATCCATATATAAAGATTATATGAAGGGTTATGAGGACATGGATTTTAAGATACTCGTAGAGGAGAGGGTCTGGGGACCGGAGTATACCTTACAGTGCTTCACCGATGGCAGGGCAGTCGTGCCAATGCCCGCGGTCCAAGACAATAAGCATGCTTTCGACGGCGACCTTGGTCCTGAAACAGGTGGAATGGGGTCTATATGCTGCGGCATGAATCTTAAGAGGGGTGTTAACGATGATATGGCAATACTGACGGAGGAAGAGGTTGAGAAATCCGCCGAGATAGTCAGAATGATGGTCGAGGCTATTCAGAAGGAGACTGGCCGAAAATACCATGGTGTCGTCGCCGGTCAAATGATGCTGACCTCGATATGGGGTCCAACAATAATAGAGATGTATTCTAGACTGGGAGATCCGGAGGCACTTAACGTCCTAGCTGTTTTGAAGACCGACTTGGTTGAGATATGCGAAGCAATAATAAGCGAGAAACTGGACAGGATTAAAATCGAGTTCGAGGAGAAGGCTACTGTTGTTAAAGCGGTTTCGCCGGAGGGATATCCTTTAAGCAGAGACCTGGCAAGGGGTCACCCAGCTATAGTTGATGATGAGGGGGGAATATTCTGGGCATCAGCCCATTTGAGGAGGGATGGCGTAATAGAGACTGGAGGTTCAAGGCTCATAGAGTGTCTTGGAGTCGCCGAGACGATTCCGGAGGCTAGCCGTATCGCTGAAAGACTAACTTCTAAAGCCCGGCTGGCCGATGGCTGGGGACTCTTCCACAGGAGCGATATCGGCTCTGAGAAATCTTTGGAAAGAAGGATCATGCTTGCCAACATGGCTAGGGAAATATATAAGTATAGGGAGAGGAAGGGACTCCTCGGAAGGAGGATGATCTGGATTCCTGGGAAAGGTCTGGAGGAGGTGGGTTGAAGATGGCCAAGGTCGCGGTCATCGTTGGAAGCAGGTCGGATGAAGAGCTTGGTAAGAACATAGTTGAGTTCTTAAAGGGCTTAGGCGTTGAATGTGATTACAGAATACTCTCAGCCCATAGGAATCCGGATGAACTCGACTCCTTCGTGAAAAGCACTGATGCCGAGGTGTTCATCGCGGTGGCTGGTCTTTCAGCAGCTCTCCCCGGGGTAATAGCTTCTAAAACCGTTAGACCCGTTATAGGTGTTCCCAAGGAGGTTAAGCTCGGGGGCCTCGACGCACTGCTTTCAATCGTCCAGATGCCTCCAGGCATACCGGTCGCCACGGTCGGCGTAGACAATTGGAAGAACGCGGCAATACTTGCGCTAGAAATGCTTTCTTTAAAGTACCCTGAGCTTGCTGAGGAGCTTTTGAAGGAGAGGAAAAAATGAGGCTCAGGGTTGAGGTTAGGCTTAAACCTGGTCATTTCGACCCTGAGGGCGACGTGGCCGCTAAATCCCTAAGGGACCTCGGCTTTCCCGTGACCATGGTTAAAGTCGGAAAAGTCTACGTCGTTGATGTTGAAACCGATGATCGCGGTGAGGCCCTGAGGCTTGCGGACGAGATGTGTAGAAAACTTTTAGCAAACCCTGTTAAAGACGATTATAGCGTAGAGGTGCTGCATGCCTGAAGCCGGGTCTCCTGAAGAAGCTTTATGATGACCTGGAGGTTTACGCTATAGTTCTTTCCTCAGCTGGCGACAGCGACCTGCTTGAGATAAGCAGGGAAATGGGGCTCAGCATGAGTCTGGAGAGAATGAGGTATTTGAAAAACTACTTCAGAGACAGGCCTCCGACGGATGTCGAGCTCCAAATGATTGCTCAAACATGGTCTGAACATTGTTTCCACAACGTTTTTAAGGGCGACGTTTTGGTCGACGATGGCCGTTTAATCAACAGCATTTTGAAGACGTACATAATGGGGGCTACGAGGGAGCTGAACAAGGACTGGTGTGTCTCGGTATTCGAGGATAATGCTGGAATAATAGATTTCGAAAATGGTTACGCGATAGCCGCTAAGGTTGAGACGCATAACCATCCTTCAGCGGTTGAGCCTTTCGGAGGAGCAGCAACCGGCGTGGGAGGGGTTATAAGAGATATTCTCGGAGTTTGGGGTGAGCCTGTTGCTTTAACCGATGTGCTTTGCTTCGGCCCTTTGGAAACTAGTTACGAGAAGCTCCCTCCAGGGGTTAAGCATCCGCGCTACATATACAGAGGGGTCGTCGCCGGAATAGGGAGCTACGGTAACAACATGGGTGTTCCAACAGTATCCGGGGCAATAATATTCGACGAGGGTTATACCGGCAACGTGGTTGTATACTGCGGCTGCATAGGTATTCTTCCGAAGCATGCTTACGTTAGGGATACTCGCAGGAACGATCTGGCTGTGCTCGCTGGAGGTAGAACAGGCAGGGACGGTATCCACGGAGTGACTTTCGCATCAGCTGAGCTTACTGAGGAGGCTGAGGAGTTGAGGTCTGCTGTTCAAATACCCAATCCTATAGTGGAGGAGAGGCTTAGGAGAGCAATTCTAAGGATAAGGGATGAGAGGCTTGCTACAGGCATAACGGACCTAGGCGGTGGAGGATTGTCCTGCGCAGCCGGGGAAATGGCTCACAGGTCAAGCCTAGGGGTGGATATCAACTTGGACGCGGTTCCGCTTAAGGCGCCCGACATGGCTCCCTGGGAGATATGGGTTTCCGAGTCACAGGAGAGAATGCTTCTCTCAGTGCCCGAGGAAAACCTTGAAAGAGTCTTGCAGATATTCGGCGAGGAGGATGTTGAGGCCAGCGTGGTTGGAAGGTTTGTTGAAACAGGCAGGGTCAGGGTTTTCACGAGGAACCGGGTTGTATGCAACCTGGACCTAAACTTCCTCTTCACTCCTCCAAGGGTTACCAGGAGGGCGAGAATACCGGTGCTCCCCCCGGCTAGCGTAGACTTGGAGGAGCCTAGGGATCTCGCCGGCGAGCTTCTCAAGCTTCTTTCAGACCCGAGTATTAGGAGTAAGGAGGATGTTATTAGAACATACGATCACGAGGTTAGGGGCTGCACGGTGGTTAAGCCTATTCACGGAGACGAGGCTGGGCCGAGTGACGCCGCGGTAATCAAGCCTCTCAAGGATTCCTGGATGGGAGTTGTAATATCTTGCGGAATAAACCCTTTCTACCCTGACCCGTACTGGATGGCTGCAGCCTCTATTGAGGAAGCGTTAAGGAATAATGCTGCCGTCGGTGGCAGGAGGATCGCGATCTTGGATAACTTCGTCTGGGGAAGCCCTGAGGACGAGGATAACATGGGTAGGCTGCTGAGGGCTGCGGAGGCTTGCTACGACTTCTCTAGGGCTCTCGACGCGCCATTCATATCTGGCAAGGACAGCCTGTACAACGAGTCTCCCCTTGGCTCAGTGAGGCCAACCCTCCTAGTGACAGGCGTGGGAATAATGCCTGACGTTAGAAACGTAGTTTCTCCGAGCCTTAAGGAGGAAGGAAGCCCCGTTTACTTGATCGGTTTAACCCGGGGAGAGCTGAGGGGCTCAGCATACTTGAGGCTCAAGCGGGTGGACGGTGGGGAGGTTCCAAAGGTGGATGCGAAGCTGTCTAAGAGTATTATCGACACGCTGATCCGGGCTGTTGACGAGAAGCTTGTGCTGTCGTGCCACGATCTCTCAGAAGGCGGTTTGGGAGTGGCTGCGGCGGAGATGGTTGCAGCCTCGAAAAACCTGGGTATAGCGCTGGATACTCGCAGGGTTCCTTCAAGCGTGTGTAGGAGCGACTACCTTCTCTTCTCCGAGTCGGCCTCCAGGTTCCTCGTTGAGGTTGATAAAAACCGTTGGAGAAGGTTTGAGGCGCTTTTTTCAGGACTACCCTTCAGCAGGATTGGTGAGGTAGCCAGAGGGCTTGGTCTGCGCGTAACCGATCTCAACAACGTGGTTCACGAGTTGAGCGGGGTGGAGATTAAGAAGGCCTGGAGGGGTTACTGAAAAATGGGCCTCGGGAGGTTTAAAGCCTGCGTCCTGAGGACCGGCGGCACGAATTGCGATCTTGAGACGCGAATAGCTCTCGAGGAAGTGGGTGTTAAAGCGGAAATAGTCCACATGAACCAGGTTGAGAAGAAAAGCCTTCTCGACTATCATCTGGTCGTTATCCCAGGGGGATTCTCATACGGGGACTACGTGAGGGCTGGCGCAGTATGGGGTAAGAGGGTGTTGGCAAGGCTTAGGCTGGAGCTAGAGAGGTTTATAGAGGAAGACAGGCTTCTACTAGGCATCTGCAACGGTTTCCAGGTTCTCGTTGAAGCCGGAATACTGCCTGGAGACGGAGTTAGTGAAACCCCTTTGGTGGCGCTTGCAAACAATTCTTCAGCGAGGTATGAGTGCAGATGGGTCTGGCTGAGGGTTGAGAACAATGAGACTCCTTTCACGACGGCGATGAAAAGGGGCGAGGTTCTCAGAATACCAGTGGGGCATGCTGAAGGAAGGTTTCTAACGAGTTCGGAAAAGGCTTTGGAGAATCTCAAGAAGAATAGGCAAGTGGTCTTCAGATACGTTCTTCCAAGTGGGGATGAAGCGAACGGGCTCTACCCGTATAATCCTAACGGCTCAACATACGATATCGCAGGAATATGCAACGCCAGGAGGAACGTTATGGGTATGATGCCACATCCTGAGAGAGCGTTCTACGGATGGCAGCTTCCAGAGTGGAGCAGGGAGCCCCCGGAACAAGGCGACGGGAGAAAAGTTTTCGAAAGCATAATAAACTACTTTGAGAAACACTGGTAAGAATCTTGGTTTTGTTAGAGTCGGCACTATGCTTAATTTTCAGAAAACAGGATTAGGCGCATGCTTAGACACGTGATCTCAGTTCGATCTCGTAAACCCTTAAGAGAATAGTAAGAACGGCGGGACTTGAGAAAGGCTCCCGTGTTTCCCAACGATTTTGGAAACGTGTCGTTAATTAGATGGTTGAGAGGGCTTTTCCGAATTGTTTTTCGGAATAAGCCTTAAATCCCCTTGGAAAACAGTGAAGCCAGAACTTGATAATAAAAGGAGTGCAGAAGCTGAGCCTGATAGATTATCCGGGTAGGGTTGCGTGCACACTGTTCACTTTCGGCTGCAATTTTCGCTGCCCCTACTGCCATAATCCTGAGCTGGTTGTGGACGATGGAACACCACCAGTTCCCGAGGGGGAAGTGCTCCGCTTCCTCGAGGAGAGGAAAGGCTTTCTCGACGGAGTTTGCATAACCGGTGGAGAGCCGACTCTTCACGATGATCTTCCAGATTTCATTAGAAGGGTTAAGGGCCTAGGGTATTCTGTTAAGCTGGATACGAATGGAACAAACCCTGAAATGCTTAGGGGGCTCATAGTGGAAAAGCTTGTCGACTATATTGCTATGGATGTTAAAGCACCGTTAGAAAAATACGAGAGCGTCGTAAGGGTTAATGTGGATGCTAGTAAGATTGCTGAAAGCGTTGAAATAGTTAGGGCTTTCCCGGAGCACGAGTTCAGGACAACCGTTGTCCCTGAGCTTCTCAGGAGGGAGGATATAGTTGCTATTGCCGAGTGGCTTAGAGGCGCGAGAAGATTCTTCATCCAGCAGTTTAAGCCGACTAAAACCCTTGATAAAACTTTTCTGGAGAAACAGGTTTATCAGGCGGGTGAGCTTGAAAAAATATGCGGCGAAATAAAGCTTTTCTTCGAAGTCTGCAAAATCAGGAATGTTTAGCGGCATCGTATTATATGTAGAAACTGAATAAGCCTGACCCCTGTTTTCGAATGGCTCGTTAAATCTAAGATCCTTAGGGCCAGTGGGTACGTACGAATCCTGCTGCGCTTTCTCGTGGAGGCCCACGTTTTCTTTACGGGTGCGATGAATCTCTAAGTTCAGTGTGGTGGCGGAAACCTGCTAACCTTTCACCTGTTTTCTTTGCTTCTCCGGCGCTTCCGATTAGGCTGGGTGCAGGGTGCAATAATGAGCCGTGGTCGCTGAAAGATGCATATGTTCTGGTTGCGATCTAGTAAAATTCATGGCGTTTCTAAGCCCTGTAAGGAGGCGTGCCTTATTACACCGGTTAATAAATCCTCTTTACGAAAGGAACCTTGTCAAAGTGCTTGTCGAAGCTATATATTTCACTAATGTTCATCCTTCTGCAGACTACGCAAGCCACCGCGTCATTGGGGCTTATCTTGTATCTCGAAGCTATGACTAGTGCCTCCTCGTAGTCTCTCCGTTGTACTCCCTCTATTCTAATGTTCTCCGTAGCTAGAATGTTTTCCAGAAACTGTACGGCCTTCTCAAGGCCGAGCCTCGCCTCTGTTATGTTGAGGACTTCCGACAGATGTATTGTCGAAATGATCACTTCCTCACCCTTTTCAACATTACCGATTATGGCTGATGCTCTCTGCTTAACCTCTTTCTCCGCATCCCTCAGCCTTCTTTTCGGCCTGAGGTAAGCATGTAGGAAGACGGAGGAGTCGAGGAACCTAGCCATATAGAACCATCCTCAGCTCGTGAGTATCTCCAAAATCGCTTACCCCCTCTATTTCCATGGAGTCGACGAGGTCGGTTAGCTTGCCGCGTTTCCTTAACGATTTGATCAAAACCTCGTCATCGCTCAATCTTACCATCAATGCCTTTTTACCCCAATCTTTCCTCCATTCAGCCGGTATTACTACTCTTCCCGCTTTGTCGATTTTAACGGTTTTTTCAACCATTTTTACCATATTACAAAGATTTTGCCACACTTATAACCATTATGGTTTAAGTCTTGCTAATACTTAAGCAATCCTTTGTCTGGCCACGAGGATTTGCGCATGACCGTGAAAGTCAGCTCGGAAACGTTTAACGTTCGCTTGTCGTCACTATGTTAAAAGGCTTCCCTTCCTCAAGTATGCTTTTAGGAATCTTTTCAGCATACCTTTTTAAGAAGGAGAGATCTTCATCCTTCTCTCTCAATTCGTCGGGAAGAAGCTGTGGAATCTCCTCCACGATCGGGTACCACCTGTTACACTTAGAGCATATTAAAACACCGTTTAGTATTTCCCTCTTCATGCATTTGTTACACACCTCGGCGCTGAGGCTGGAGTCTTTAACATAGGCTGCCTTAAGGCCGCAGTAGAGTTCACATACCACGCTCTCATGCTTAAACTCAACACTCCTCTCTTCTTCCTGAAAAACTATTAGTTTCAAGGGGAAATCCTTATCGATAGGGCAGGCAAGCAGGTCCATAAGCCTATACTTCATCTCTTCCACTATGAATTCTGTTATTAAAAAACATTTCTTGAACAGCTGGTGGAGAGTTGCCTGAGAAACAGAGTGTCTGGCCGAGTTAATTTTAACCGTGGCCGGTGTTGATTCAAGCTTTAAAAAGTCTTAATGAGGCTTTTCTGGTGGAAATGGGGCAGCAGGACGAGTTCAAGGTTACTCCCTGGACTGTTGAGGGAGTAGTGGACTATGAGAAGCTGATAAGGGACTTCGGGACTGAGCCTCTTACTCTAGAGCTTAAAGACAGGCTTGTCAGCCTAGCTGGTGAAGACCATCTTCTCCTGAGGAGAGGCATCTTCTTCTCCCACAGGGACCTAGACAAGGTTCTTGACGACTATGAGGCTGGGAGGGGGTTCTTCCTTTACACTGGCAGGGGTCCAAGCGGGCCCATGACGCTGGGACACATTATTCCCTTCTACTTCACTAAATGGCTTCAAGACAGGTTTAGGTGCAACGTTTACATTGAGCTGACGGACGACGAGAAGTTCCTTGAGGAAAGCAGGAACCTCACTATTGAAGACGTTAGGAAATGGTCTTTCGAGAACGCGCTTGATATTGCTGCAGTCGGGTTCGACCCTGACAGGACTTTCATATTCCAAGACATGGAGTATGTGCGAAACATGTATCCCATGGTTTTGAAGATTGCTAAGAAGGTTAATTTCAGCTGGGTTAGAGCAGTTTTCGGGTTTGACGCAAGCACGAACATAGGCATGATCTTCTACCCTGCTTTCCAAATATGCGTGACTTTCTTCGAGAAGAGGCGGTGCTTAATCCCGGCTGCGATAGACCAGGACCCATACTGGAGGATCCAGAGGGATATTGCTGAGGGCTTCGGCTACCATAAGACTGCGGCTATTCACAGCAAGTTCCTCCCGCCTTTGACGGGTCCCTCAGGTAAGATGAGCGCCTCCCAGCCGGAGAGCGCGATCTATCTTAACGAGGATGAGAAAAGCGTTAGGAGGAAGATATTTCAAGCTTTCTCAGGAGGGCAGCCCACGGTTGAGGAGCACAGGAGGCTCGGTGGAAACCCGGATGTGGATGTGCCATACCAGTGGCTGCACTTCTTCTTTGAGGAGGATGATGAGAAGCTTAAGAAGATTAGGGAGGAGTATTCCTCGGGTAGGATGCTGAGCGGGGAGATAAAGGAGATCCTCATGGAGAAGGTTACCAGCTTTCTTGAAGAGCATAATGCTATGCGTAGAGAAGCTGGGGAGAAGCTTAGCCTTATGAAGCATGAGGGTAGGCTTGCTAAAGAAATGTGGAGCAAGACTATAGAGTAGGAAAGCTAAGGCGGAGGCCTTTTCCCAAGCGTCACTGGGATCACTATCTGCCGGCCTTCTCTGATGATAGTCACGTTAACCGTTTTACCTGGGTAGGTGTATTCCTCCAATATCCTGGCGATATCGTCACTGCTCTTGACGGGGTGCCCGTCTATCGAAACTATCAGGTCCCCGCCAACCTTCACCTCTGTTCCCAGAACAGTCACAGTCTTCGCTCCCCCCTTTAACCCGGCCTTCTCCGAAGGCCCTCCGGAGACAACGTCTTGAATAAGCCACCCGTAAGTCACGTTTAAGCCAGCAGCCTTAGCAATATAATAGTTCACATTAATCCCTCTTAACCCGAGCCACGGATGCATATCGTAAACCCCGTTTTTCACCAGGTATGGTAGTTCCCTTAAAATGGTGTTTGATGGGATCGCGAAACCTACCCCCTGGCTGTCCCTTACTATTGCAGTATTCATCCCGACGACCTCTCCCTTCGCGTTTAGCAAAGGTCCTCCCGAGTTACCCGGGTTTATCGGCGCGCTTGTCTGAATTATGTTTGCTATTGCATAACCTCCTGTGAATTCGCTTGATATGGTTCTGCCTAGCTGGCTGACTATGCCTGTGGTCATTGTGCCGGTTAATCCAAACGGGTTTCCTATTGCTATCACCAAGTCGCCAACCCTCAAACTGCTGCTGTAAGTCATGTTTAGAGGATGGTAAAGCTCAAGCGGTGCTGTGCAGTTTACCACAGCCAGGTCGCTGTAAGGGTCAAAACCCACTACCTTCGCAGGATAGCTTTCCCCGCTGTAAAAGGTCACCGTCAGGTTGCTCGCATCCTTAACCACGTGATAGTTCGTCAAAATGTAATATGATGAATCATGTTTAACCATGAATCCTGAGCCGAGGCCCATGTCCTCGCTTAAAACACCCTTAACTAATCCAGTAACCATTACAACGCCTCTGATAGTCCTCTCATAAACCTCGGTGAAACTTACATTGAAGTAGGCTAGGCCCGTGCTCGGCTGCAGGCTCCTAATCCTGTCAACGTCTTTGCTTAAACTGTTCACGGCGAACTCTAGGTTTTCAACTTTCTCATTGAGCTTGGTTAACTCTGAATGAAGGATTAGGGAAGACACTATTAGCCCGGCGGCTATGAAGCCGACTAGCAAGAATACTGCGAGCCAGTGCTTAGAATAGACCACGACTGTTTCCTGACCCATCCTGCTTTAACCCTTCAAAAGCTTCCTAAAAACAGTTTCCTCGATGAGCGGCTCCGCATCCTGGTAAACCGGTTATTAAGGCCTGAAAAGGAATAGATACTACTTACTCGGAGTTTCCCTCTTGCTGTAAAGCTGGTATGGTAAAGCATAGAGCTTAACCGCGCCAGTAGCGTCCCTCTGATCGAAGCCGGCCTTCTTAATAGACCTTAACTCAGGCGAGAAAAGCCCGTATCTAGACTCCCTTCCAACGACCTCCACGTTCCCCTTGTAAAGCTTAACGTCAAGCCTTCCAGCAACGTATTTCTGCGTCGAGTCGATGAAAGCATCCAGGTCTCTCCTTAAGGGGTGGAACCACATTCCATGGTAGACTATTTCGGCCCAAATCTTGTCTACCTCCCTCTTGACCCTTAACTGTTCTTTCGTAAGCGTCAGCTGCTCGAGGTTCGCGTGAGTATTTAGGAGTATTGTTGCCGCAGGAGCCTCGTAAAGCTCCCTTGACTTTAAACCTAGGATTCCGTCCTCGATAATGTCTATTCTCCCGACACCGTGCTCCCCCCCAACCCTGTTTAAGTAGAATATTATTTCAACAGGATCCTTTACTCCGTCTACTTCAATAGGGACACCGTTCTCATACGTTATTTGAATTCTCTGCGGGGTGTCTGGAGCCTTCTCAGGGTGGACAGCCCAAATATAGTCCTCAGGATACTGCGTGTAAAGATCCTCAACCTGTCCGCTCCCAATGGAGTGTGACCACATGTTCACGTCTCCA